>Ga0070697_100000246_pt1 | contig 44044 bp, 46 predicted proteins | sample KBSK1501metaG_FD_65475 | JGI IMG/M metagenome (GOLD analysis project Ga0070697, IMG submission 65475) | Corn, switchgrass and miscanthus rhizosphere microbial communities from Kellogg Biological Station, Michigan, USA - KBS K1-50-1 metaG | ecosystem: Host-associated > Plants > Roots >... | reverse complement strand
GTGCCACTCTGCATGGCGGTCTCCTTATCTCTCGAACCAGCTGACGCTTGAAGGAGGCTGTTCGAGAAGAAAGAAGCGACCCCAGGCGAGCACCAACTGAGTCAGGTGCTGCGGTCACTATACGCGTGCCCGCTCGGGGCGACTTCAGCGACCCGGCGTTTCACGCTCCGTGGCGTCGACTTCACGGTTGATCGCGTCGCCATCGCGATGGACCGCGGCTTGATCGCGAGTCTTCGCGGAGCGGGCGCGATCAAGGTCGGTCTGAGATCGCGCGATCCGGTCGCCTGACCGCGTGAGCCTCTCGCGCGTGCGGTCAATCGCGGCCTGAGCACGGTCGAGCAGGTCCGGAGACTGACGGAGGGCTTGCGCGCGCACGTCCAGCCTGGCGTTCCGCTCGACGAGAACCGCTTCCGCCTCATTCTGCCGCTGCTCGCGGTCGTCGGCGCGCTTGTCTCGCTGGTCGGCCGCTGCGTCGCGATTGTCGGCCAGGCGGTCGCGCTCGTCCGCGGAGCGGTCGCGTTCATCAGCGACGCGGTCGCGCTCGTCAGCGATGCGGCCGCGCTCGTGGGCGACCCGGTTGTCGGCCTTGTTCGCGGTCGCCTTTTGTCTCAAATCTCTCCGCCTTCCGTGCGAACCCTACTCCCGGTCAGCCTCGATTGCCCGCGTGGTAAGGCTTTCAGACCGCCTTGCGGTAGACCGCCGGGCGACCTCGTCCACGCGGGCCGCGCCGGCGGCTCCCGGACGAGCGAAACCGTGCAGCCACGGGTGGGGAGGTGGGCGCGACGTCTTCGACGTAGAGCCAGCCTCCCTGGCGGGATAGCTCGGCCGCGTCCAGCGTGCGCAGGGCGGGCGCGCCCTGGCGGCGCAGCTTGGCCCACTTCTCGTGGTCCTCGTGGGTGAGGAACGTGACAGCGCGGCCGGAGCTGCCGTTGCGCGCCGTGCGTCCGATGCGGTGGGTCATCGCTTCGGCTGAATCGGGCAGGTCATAGTTCACGATCAGGCCGACGTGGCTGATGTCGAGGCCGCGTGCCGCGACGTTGGTCGCGACGAGAACGTCAGCGCGCTCGCTGCGGAACGTCTCCATGACGTGCTCACGCGCGTTCTGCGCCATGTTGCCCTGCAGCTCGACCGACCGGTGGCCCAGCCGCTGCAGCTCGCGGTTCAGCTTCTTGACGCCGTGCTTGGTGCGGCCGAACACGATGGTGCCGCGGTGCTGGCGAAGGATGTCGCTGAGGAGTCGCAGCTTCAGGCCGGAATCCGTGCGCACCAGGCCGTGCTCGAGGAGCGAGGGGCCCTCCGTGGCGAGCCTGATCGTCACCGGATCGCTCATATGCTTGTCGATCATCGTTTCGACCCAGTCTGGAATCGTCGCCGAGGCCAGCACGGTCTGGGTCGAGTACGTGAGGCCGATGATGCGCTCGACGTCGTGCGCGAAGCCCGCGTCCAGCATCTCGTCCGCTTCATCAAGCACCAGGTATTCGACGCGGCTGAGCGACACGAGCCGGCGCTCGACCATGTCCAGGATTCGTCCGGGCGTGCCGATCACGACGTCGGCGCCGCGCTTCAACGCCTGCGTCTGAGTGTGGTAGCCGACGCCGCCGTACAGGAGGGCGGAGCGCAGGTGCGAGTCCAGCGACTTGAACACCGCATCGACCTGGATCGCCAGCTCGCGCGTGGGCGCCACGATCAAGGCACGCGGTCCGGGGTTTCCGGGCTGGATGTGCTCGAGGAGCGGGATCAGGTAGGCAAGCGTCTTGCCGCTCCCTGTGGGTGACTGCATGACGACGTCCCTGCCCTCGAGCAGGGCGGGTATCGACTCGGATTGGACTCGGTTGGGTGTGGTGATGTTCTGGCGGGTGAGAGCGGCGAGTACGCGCGCGCTCACGGCGCCATCGGCGAATGTGTTCAAAACGAAAGCTCCAGGGTGCCTCTCTTTTCTTCTTATTTGCCGCGATCTACTGGGCTCTGTCTGAAACAGGAAGAGAGGACCCGAGCGGGCGACGCACCGGCGCGTCCCAGCCAGTGTACGGGTTTCCCCAAGCCCGTGTCGCACCGATTAGTGCGGATTATGATGCAGGTGCCGTTCGGACCCGGGCGGACATGACGACCGGCGCACTCGAACGTGCCCCTCGCGTGCCGAGATTGGTTCGAGCCAGGAGCAGCATGGCAGCGATTGCGATCTCGGTTCCCGACGCCCCGAAGCGGACGCCCCAGCCTTACGTCGAGCTGAAGCGAAGGGTGGAGGCCGCCGGCCTGATGAGGAAGCGGCCGGTCTACTACACCCTGATGCTCATCACCAACGGCATCCTTTTCGCGGGCACGCTCTGGATCTTCACCCTGGTCCACAGCCTGTGGGCGACCGCCCTGGTGGCGGCCGCGCTGGCCTTTGTGTCAGGTCAGCTCGGATTCCAGCTGCACGACTCCGGACATCGCCAGATGTTCTCGAGCCGGCGGCTGAACACGGTGGTTGGCATCGTGACCGGAAACGGGCTGCTCGGCATGAGCCACGGATGGTGGGTCGACAAGCACAACCGCCACCACGGCAATCCGAACCACGTCGACCTGGACCCGGACATCGATATCGGCGTGATCGCCTACTCCGAGGAGCAGGCCATCGCGAAGCGAGGTCTTTCGCGGTGGATCGTCCGCCACCAGGCGGGTCTGTTCTTCCTTCTGCTGTTCGGCCTCGCGTGGGCGATGCACGTCAACAGCGTGCGGTTCCTCGTGAGCACCAAGGAGAGGCTGCGCTGGGTCGAGGTCGGCACGCTGTGCCTCCACGTCGTGGCGTATGCAGCGCTGCTCGTCCTGCTGGTTGGGCCGTGGCGGGCCCTGCTGGTCATCGTCATCCAGAAGTGCGTGGCGGGTTGGTACATGGCGTCGGTCTTCGCGCCCAACCACAAGGGCATGCCTCAGATCGAGGCCGGCGAGGAGCTCGACTTCCTGCGCACGCAGGTGCTGACTTCGCGAAACGTCAAGTCGAATCCGATCACCGACCTGCTCTACGGATCGCTCAACTACCAGATCGAGCACCACCTGTTCCCGACCATGCCGCGCTGCAACATCCGGCGCGCACACAAGATCGTTCGCGACTTCTGCGCCGAGGTTGGCGTCCCGTATTACGAGACCTCGATCTACCGCTCGTATCACGAGATCCTCAGCTTCCTGCACGAGGTGGGGGCACCGCTCCGGCGCGCGCCGGCGACCTAGTCGGCTCTAGCCGAGAGCCTTCTTGACCAGCCCAACGATCCTCGCCTCTTCCACGGGGCTCAATTTCGTGAGCGCGTAGGCCACCGGCCACATCGTGCCGTCGTCCAGGTTCGCGGGGTCGTTGAAGCCCAGCTCCGCGTACCTCGTCTTGAACTTCGCCGCGGCCTGAAAGAAGCAGATGATCTTGCCGTTTTTGGCATACGCGGGCATCCCGTACCACAGTTTCGGCGCGAGCTCAGGCACGTTGGTCTTGATGATGGTGTGGAGGCGCTTGGCCATGGCGCGATCCGAATCCTTCATCTCCGCGATCTTCGCGAGCACCTCGTCTTCTGTGTCGGCGCGCGCGCCGCGGCGCTGTTCCGCCTGAGCCTCTCTGGCGCGCTCCTGAATCGCGGCTCGCTCTTCTTCCGTGAACGTCTTCTTTGGCACGTGTCCTCCTGTGGGATCCTCGATGGTTTGCGATTCCCATCCTAGGCAGCAGGCGTAGCGGAGGCTTCTCCGAATCTGCTCATTTACCATGGCTTCACGTGGACGTCCGCGACCTAGTGAGGCTGCGCAAGGCGAAGGACCGCATGGATCGCGAGTTCGACCAGCCGCTCGACGTGCCCGCCCTTGCGCGGTCGGCGGCGATGTCGACGGGCCACTTCTCCCGAAGCTTCAAGGCTGCGTTCGGCGAGGGCCCGTACAGCTACCTCATGACCCGCAGGATCGAGCGGGCGAAAGCGCTGCTCCGGCGCGGCGATACGTCAGTCACGGACGCATGCTTCGCGGTCGGGTGTACTTCGCTGGGCTCTTTCAGCTCGCGCTTCACCGAGCTGGTCGGCGAGTCACCGAGCGCGTATCGGGCGCGGAGCCACGCGCCGGTCGAATTCATCCCTCCCTGCATGATCATGGTGATGACAAAACCGATCAGAAATGAAGAAGCGGCCGCGTCGCAGCGCTCCTAGGGTGGAGGCATGAACAACCTGAAGCTCCACAACTGCTTCATCGCCGTCCACGACCACGACGAGGCGCTCGCCTTCTACCGAGATCTCCTCGGGCTCGAGGTGCGTACCGACGTCAAGTACGAAGGCATGCGCTGGACCACCGTCGGGCCCACGGGCCAGCCGGACGTGAACATCGTCCTCGAGCCACCGCTTGCCGACCCGAACGCATCCACGGCCGACCGCCAGGTCATGAAGGAGATGCTCGCCAAAGGATTCCTGCGGGGCGTCAACTTCAGCACCGACGACGTCGATTCGACCTTCGAGCACATCCGGGCGGGAGGTGGAGAGGTGCTGCAGGAGCCGATGGACCAGGCATACGGAGTGAGGGACTGCGCGTTCCGGGACCCCTCCGGCAACATGATCCGGTTCAGCCAGCCGAAGGCCTGACCGAAGCAGACTCCTAGGGATTCAGCGCGACGCGGCCGGCGGCCTGCTGCCAGGCGTCTAGCACCGGCTGCGGCTTGAACGTATGGAACATGCCCGGCAGCCCACCTATCACCGCATTCCCGTATTTACCGGTCACAAGCAGAGCCGGACGCAAGAGAACCTTCTCGATGCCGGTGCGCAGCTTCAAATTCACGTCAGAGGCGCGACCCGCCAACACGATCCATCGCGGTTGCCCCTCCAGAGAATCGAGGCGAAACACGAGGACGTGCGCCGAGGTGACCACCACTGCAAGTACCGGAGCCGACTCGTCCCTGGTGACGGATGCTATCTCGCCGGCCAGCATCGGCTCGTCTGGACCGAGGAGATAGGTGGTCGCGAGCGCCAGCTGGGCGAGCTTCCAGGATCTGTAGACGCTCATTGCAGGGAGCAAGTCGCCTAGGGCGACGGCCCTGAAGGCGTTCAGCGAGGTAAGGGCATCGGCCCAATCCCAAAGGCGCCCACCCCGTTTCGCGCGGCGCCGGGCTTCCGCCAACTGAGCCGATCCCTCGAACGCAGTCGGCGGGAGTTGGGGCAGGACAACCTGCGCGGTCGCAATCCAGTTCGCGCCGTCCCACCACCACTGGCCGTCGTCGGAGAACTGGCCCATCGCGACCCGGGCAGTATGCACGCGGGTTTGGTCTGGCTGGCCTGATCAGGCTCAAGAGACGGTCGCCAGGACCCGCGCGGGATTCTCGACCAGGAGCGTTCGCACAGTCGCGTCATCGACGCCACGCCGGCGCAACCGCGGCACGATCGAGCGGAGGATGTGGCCGTAGCCGAAGCCGCCGTACTCGAGGAGCTGCACCCTGGTGCACACGTCCTGGGAGATGAGCAGCCGGTCCCCGAAACCGGCGTCCAGCAGCTCGATGAGGCAATCGCCGCGCTCGCGATCGCTCGGCTCGGCAGAGCCCTCGCCGTCGAAGTAGGACTCAGACCCAAACGTGTCGTACTCCACGTAGGCGCCGCGATCCAGGATCGCGCGGTGGTAGGCGGTGTCGGGCTGCTCGTCGAGGTGGCTGACCACGACGCGGCTCAGATCCGCGCCGGCCGCTTCGAGGATGTCCAGCGCCGCGAGCGCTTCGCGCCGGAAGATCGCGACGTGGACATTGATCGCCAGCCCCGTCTTCGCCTGCGCGGCGGCGGCCACGCGCAGGACTTTGGCCTCGTCGGGATGGACCGGCGAGCTGGTGCCGATCTCGCCGATGATCCCCGGCCGCACGTCGGTGCCGCCGAGTCCGTTCGCGATCTCATGCAGAAGAAGCTCGAGCAGCTCGGACTCGGACAGTGCCGCGACCTCGGGCGGGTGCGACCGCAGTGTGTAGTAGCCACAGCCGGCGACGATGTGCAGGCCGGTCTGCTCCGACACGTCGCGCAGCTTCGCCGGTTGCGGGCGGATGCCGGTGATCGTCAGGTCGACCACCGAACGGCCGCCGAGCTGCGCGAGTGGACCCAGCTCCGCAACCGCAAGGTCGAGGTCATCTAGCACCAGGTTCCGCCGGTTCACATACGGGTCGACCTGCAGCAGCCCGCGATTCGCCAGGGTGATCTCAGCGTCGACCAGCGGTTTCTGCCAGTCCGCGGCCGGCGGATCCAACAGAAACGACAGGTCGATAAACAAGTGCTCGTGCATCAAAGTGACGCCGAGGTCCTGCGCAGCGATCGGACCGCGCACCGTCATCACGCGGCCGGACGACATCGTGTGGAGGCTAAGCGATCAGCTGGCCCAGAAGCTTGCGCGTGCTCGGCGCCAGGTCATGGCGGAGCCGGTAGTAGGTCCAGATACTGTCCTTCTCGCTGTCGACCAGGCCGGCTTCCTTGAGCCTGGCCATGTGGTGCGAGATCGTCGACTGGCTCAGCTCCAGGCCCGCGGTGAAGTCGCAGATGCAGACCGGCGATTTCGCCTTCCAGAGAGCTGCGACCATCGTCAGCCGGGTCGGATCTCCAAGCGCCTTCATGAGGCCGGCCGCTTCCTCCGCCCAGTCGACGTCGACGGCCGGCAGCGCGCAGAGCTCACCACGCTGTCGGAGGACGGGAAGCTGCTTGAGCGTCACCGGATCGATCATACACAACCCATCGACAATCGTCGATGCCTTGTGATAGGATGCAACCCATCGACATCTATCGATGGGCCAGGGAGATGATGCCATGAGTGAAGTCAGAGAAGCCGTCCGCTCGCGCTACGCGAACGTCGCCAAGCAGCTCGTGGTCTTCAACCAGCCCGGTTCCGGGCCGGACGGCTGCTGCCAGGCCGATGGACCGGATTGCGGGTGCAGCGGCTCCTACCCCGCCGAGGCGCTGGAGGCAATCGGGCTCACCGAGTCGATCAGCCTCGGGTGCGGCAATCCGACGATGCTCGCGGAGTTGAAGCCGGGCGAGATCGTCCTCGACCTGGGCTCGGGCGCAGGGCTTGACGTCTTGCTCTCGGCGCACCGCGTCGCGCCCGGCGGGCATGCGTACGGGGTCGACATGACCGATGAGATGCTCGCGCTGTCCAACGGCAACAAGGCGAAGTCCCGGGTTACGAACGCCACCTTTTTGAAGGGAACGATCGAAAGCATCCCGCTGCCGGAGGCAAGTGTCGACGTCGTCATCTCCAACTGCGTCATCAACCTCGCCGAGGACAAGGGCGCTGTCATCAACGAGGCGTTCAGGGTGCTGCGGCCGGGAGGTCGCTTCGCCGTCGCCGACATGGTCGAGCTCGAGCCACTCGATCCGGCCGTCAAGAAATCGCTGGACCAGTGGGCCGGCTGCATCTCCGGCACGATCCCGGTCAGCGAATATCGGAACGAGCTCGTGGATGCCGGGTTCGCCGATGTCGAATTCGAGATCCACGCCACCGAGAACATGCCCGGCGTCGACGGCAAGGTGGGCAGCGCCTACATCCGGGCCCGGAAACCTTTATTCGTGCGGTAGCTCTGCGGCCTCCACGTGAAAGAGCCGCTCGGGCTCCGGCAGGCCCCGCAGCTGTTGCAGGCCCAGGTCGCGGAAGGACATGCCCTGCGGCCGGGAGGCATCGACAGCGTGGCGAGTCGGATCGGACATCACGATCTGGCCGCCGTGCGCCGAGGCGCAGACCCGCGCCGCCGTGCTGACCGCGAGGCCAACGTACCCGGTGTCGGTGAGGGTGGGGCGGCCCGTGTGCAGGCCAATCCGGATCCGCACTCTGGCGCCGTCCGTCCAGAGGCGCGACGCAGCAGCTCGCTGAATCGTGACCGCCGCGACCAGAGCATCTGGCGCTCCCTTGAATACGGCGAACAGCTCATCCGCGCGGATGTCGACCACCTGGCCACCCGCCGAGCGAACGGCGGTCTTGAGCACTGAACGTGCCTCCGCCAGCAGGCGCGCGTAGCGGTTTCCGAGCTGCCGCGTGAGGCCGGTCGAGTCCTCGATGTCAGAGAAAAGGAACGTAACGACGCCTCGTGGCAGCGAGCTCGCATCGCTCTCACGCGCCGCGATCTCGGCTCGCTCGCGGACGTTCACCACCTGGCCGGTGATGAAGCCGACAGGCACGATCCCGTATTTCTTGGCCGCCTTCAGCAGCCTCGTTCGCGCTCGGTCGCGCGCCGCTTCACTCTCGAAGCTGACCTGGTTGAAGCGTGACAGGGCGTTGCGCACGTGCGGCTCGTCGTTGATCGGCAGGCGCCTCCGGCCGTGGGAGTCGATGTAGGCGAAAGCGCTGTCAGGCAGCTCCGCGCGCTGCTTCTCGGAAAGATTGGCCATTACTGACGTCGAGTTTCGCAGAGGACGGGATACGATTCGGCTCGCACGCGAGATGGGGTTGGTAAGGCGCGCACTGGTCGGGTTCATTGGCGTCTCCGCCATGCTCTGGCTGGCCGCCGCGCCGGTGGCGGCGATCCCGCCCAGCTTCTCGTTCACCATCAACGTCAGGGACTGCAAGACCGGGGCCCCCATCAGCGCCGGCGTCGGCGTTTTCGCCATTCAGAACTTTCCTGCCGCCGCGGTGGCGCCGCTCGCCAACGGCGTGATCGGGCCGATCGGCCTCGGCGACTTCAACTTCATCACCCACATCAGCTCTCCCGGCTTCCGCACGGGACACTGGGTCCTGCACGGCACTGGCGTCCAGTCCCAGTCCGAAACCGTCAACCTGTGCCTGCACCCCGACAAGCGCGCCACCGAGAAGCTGGTCGAGACGACTTACCCGATCGACATCTCCTGCACCTCCGCCGGCGAGGTCTGTGACCCGACATTCACGACCACCATCACCACCGATCAGATCGCCCAGATCGAGTTCACGGCGGGGTCGAGCAGCTGCACGTCGATATCGGTGGCCATCGGGCTCGACGGCTCGATCTTCACCTCGGATCCGCTGGCGCCTGGGGGCACCGCGTTCAACGCGTGGTCGCCTGTCGCGCCAGGGGCGCACACGGTGACGGTCCAGGCCACCGGCGTCGGGTGCAGCACCGGCACGCTTTCGAACTGGTCCGGCACCCTCCTCGTCACCACCTCAGCGCCCGTCTGACCCGCAATACAATCCGGCCGGATTGAAGCCCGACCGGAAGCACATTGCCGTCCTCACACGCGAATACCCGCCCGAGGTTTACGGCGGCGCGGGCACGCACGTCGAGTACCTGGTGCGCGAGCTGCGCAAGCTGCTCGACGTCACCGTCCACGCCTGGGGATCACCGCGCGACGAGCCCAACGTCGAGAGCTACAAACCATGGGAGGGGCTGAGCGAGCCCAAGCCGGAGGCCGCGGCGCTGCAAGCCATGTCCATCGACCTCGCCATGGCCGCGAAGACCAAGGGCAGCGACCTGGCCCACAGCCACACCTGGTACGCGAACCTCGGCGGCCATTTCGCCAAGCTCATGTGGTCGATCCCGCACGTCATGACCATCCACAGCCTCGAGCCGCTCCGGCCCTGGAAAAAGGAGCAGCTTGGTGGCGGCTACGCACTCTCGCTGTTCTGCGAGCGCACCGCGATCGAAGCAGCCGACGCGGTCATAGCCGTCTCCGGGGGCGTGCGCAAGGACGTCCTCGAGACCTACGCCGCGGTGCAGCCCGACCGGGTGCACGTCATCCACAACGGCATCGACCCCGACATCTACAGCCGCCGCGAGTCGCCCGAGACGCTGGCGAGATACGGCGTCGACGCCTCGCGCCCGTACGCCTTCTTCAACGGCCGCATCACCCGCCAGAAGGGCCTGCCGCTGCTCCTCGCCGCCGCGCTGAAGCTCGACCCCAACCACCAGCTAGTCGTCGCGGCCAGCAGCCCCGACACGCCCGAGATCGCCGCCGAGGTCAACACGCTCGCCGCTCGCGTGCGCGCCGAGGGCCGCAACCTGGTCTGGATCGACCACTACATCTCGCGCGATGACCTCATCGCCCTCCACTCGAGCGCGACCGTCTTCGTCTGCCCTTCCATCTACGAGCCTTTCGGGCTCGTGATCCTCGAGGCGATGGCGTGCGAGACCGCGGTGATCGCGTCAAAGGTAGGAGGCATCCCCGAGATCGTGGTGGACGGTGAAACCGGTTTCCTGATCGACTACGACGCAGGCCGCCACGAGCAGTTTTCTGCAGCCCTTGCAGAAAAGGTCGGTGAGCTGCTCGACGACCCGGTCCGCGCCAGAGCGATGGGGGCGGCCGGGCGCAAACGAGTCCTGGCTCACTTCGGCTGGCCCGCGATCGCCAGGACGACCGCCGACCTGTACCGCTCGCTCCTTCGCCGCTAAAAAGCTGCGTATTACGGTTGGCGTTATAACGTGATACAACGTTTGCATGAAAAGCGTGCGACTGGATGACCGGCTTCAGGCCAGCTTGCGCGCCGCGGCGCGAGCCAGCGGCGTTACCGAGTCTGAGTTCATCCGTGCAGCAGTGGAGGAGCGCAGCCGGCAGGTGCTGGGCGATGGCCTTGAAGAGAGGCTGAGCGGTGTGATCGGCGCAGTCCGTACACCGGGTGGCCGCGCGCGCAACGCCTCGAAACGTTACGCGGAGTTGCTCCGGCGCACGAAACGTAAGGTCGCGAAACGGCGCTCCTGACGGACGCTGGACCGCTCATCGCCCTGGTCGACGCGGGCGAGGCGGATCACGAAAGATGCCGCAGGGTTATTGCGACCAACACTGGCCCGCTGGTGACAACGTGGCCCCCCTTCACAGAGGCGATGTACCTCCTTGGTGACGCCGCTGGTTGGCCGGCGCAGAACGCGATATGGGAGATGGTGCGACGCGGAGCACTGGTGGTCGACGAGCTCAGCCCGGCATCGATCGAACGCGCACGAACGCTCATGGAGAAATACAGAGACGTTCCGATGGACCTTGGCGGCGCGACCCTGGTGGCGTTGGCAGAGGTGCGCGATTTTCGGCGCGTGTTCACTCTTGATGCCGACTTTCGGGTCTATCGACTGCGCGGACGGATTGCCTTCGAAGTAATACCTGGTTGAGTCGCTAGCCCAGGAAGATTCCGGAAAGCACGGCGTTGGCGGTCCCGGCCGTGTTGGTAACCGTGATGTTGACGGTGCCGCCGGCCGCGACGTTGATGTTCGCGCTGACCCAAGCGCCCTGGGTGAAGTCGGTGGTGATGTTGGCGGTCTGCGGACCCGAGCCGTCGTTGATGGTGACGGACTCGCGCCGGCCGAGGGCGTCCCAGTCCAGCGCGTACAGGTGGATGGCGCCGCTGAAGGCTGTCGAGAACGTGAGGTGCAGCCGCACCTGGTTGGCGTCGTAGATGGTGCAGGCGCGGCGCGTCGCGGTGTCAGGGCTCTCGAGCGCCTGCACCGCTGAGGTCGCGCCCCAGAGGAAGTCAGCGCCGCTGTCGACGGTCAGGGTTGCGTTGGGCAGCGACACCAGGTCGCTGCTGCCGTTCCAGCCAAGCAGCGCGTAGCCGCTTGCTCCGTAAGTGCCGACCCAGTTGCCCTGCGGCGCCTGGGTGTACGAGAGGAGGCTCGCCGTGGTGGCGGAGACCGAGCTCGAAGGCGGCGAGTCGCCGTTGTTGTTGCTCGCGATCACGCGGTAGAAGTACGTCGTTGCCGGGCTCAGGCCGGTGTCGGTGAACGCCGTGGTGGTGCTGGTGCCCACCTGGTTCCAGCCGGTGGTGCCATCGGGCGAGCGCTGGACCTTATACGAGGTGGCGCCGCTGGAAGCGGTCCACGTCACGCTGATCTGAGAGGCGCTCACGGGGCTGGCGCTGACGCCGGCCGGCGCGGCCGGGGCCGGCGGCCCGTCACCGAGGAAGATGCCCGAGATCACCGCGTTCGCGCCCGCGGTCTGTGTCACGGTGATGCTCACCGTACCGCCGGCGACCACGCTGATCGACAGGCTGATCCACGCGCCCTGCGAGAAGTCGGTGGTGATGTTCGCGCTGCGAGGGCCGGTGCCGTCATTGATCGTCACTGTCTCGCGGCGCGCAGTGCTGTCCCAGTCCAGCACGTAGATGTGGAGGTTGCCGCTGTAGGCGGCTGGGAAGGTCAGGTGCAGCCGCACCTGGCTCGCGTCATAGATCGCGCAAGCCCGGCGGGTGCTCGTGTCCGGGCTCTCCAGCGCCTGCACGAGGCCGGTCGTGCCCCACAGGAAGTCGGTGCCGTTGTCGACGGTCAGTGTTGCGCCGGGCAGCGAGACCAGGTCGCTGTTGCCGTTCCATCCGAGCAGCGCGTATCCGTTCGCCCCGTAGTTGCCCACCCAGTTGCCCTGCGGCGCCTGCGTGTAGGGGAGCAGGTTGGCGGTGGTGGCGGACGCGGTGGCGGACGGAGCCGAGTCACCGGCACTGTTGCTGGCGATGACGCGATAGAAGTAGGTCGTCGCCGGGCTCAGGCCCGAGTCGGTGAACGATGTCGCGGTGCTGGTGCCGACCTGCGTCCATCCGGTGCTGCCGTCGGGGGAACGCTGGATCTTGTATGACGTTGCGTTGCTCGATGCAGTCCAACCGACGCTGATCTGTGACGCGCTGACGGACGTCGCGGTTACGCCCGTCGGCGCCGCGGGCGCCGGCGGTCCGCCGCCCAGGAAGACGCCCGAGATGACCGCGTTCAGGCCGGCGGTCTGCGTGACGGTGATCGTGACAGTTCCGCCGGCGGCGACGTTGACCGGCGCGCTCACCCAGGCGCCACCTGAGAAGTCAGTGGTGATGTTCGCGGCCTGCAGGCTCGAGCCGTCGTTGACCGCGATGGTCTCGCGCCGGCCCGTGGTGTCCCAGTCCAGCGCGTACAAATGCATCGTGTCGCTGAACGCGCTCGAGAACGTGAGGTGCAGGCGCACCTGGCTCGGGTCGTACCAGCTGGAGGCGTGACGAGTCGTGGCGTCGGGGCTCTGCAGCGCCTGCACCGCGGTGGTGGAGCCGCTCCATTCGAACCGCTGCCCGTTGTCGAGAGTCAGGGTGACGCCAGGCAGCGAGACCAGATCGGTGCTGCCGTTCCAGCCGAGAAGCGCGTACCCGTTGGCGCCGTAGCGGCCCACCCAGTTGCCCTGCGGCGCCTGCGTGTAGCCGATCAGCGTGGCGGTGCTCGCGGACGCGGTGCTCGACGGTGCCGAATCTCCGACGCTGTTGCTGGCGATGACCTGATAGAAGTACCTGGTCGCGGCGCTCAGCCCGGTGTCGCTGAAGGTCGTGCTGGAGCTTGTGCCGACCTGGGTCCAGCCAGTGCTGCCGTCCGGCGACCGCTGGATCTTGTACGACGAAGCGCCGGTGGACGGATTCCAGCTCAGGTTGATCTGAGAAGCGCTGACCCCGGTGGCCGTGAGGCCGGTTGGCGTCGCAGGCGGTGACGGAGGCGGTCCGTTGGTCGCGATCGCGAAGTTCTGGGTCTGCCACTGCGCGAAGCCGAAGACCACCGGGCCGTCGATCTGGTTGCTGCCCCAGACGACACCGGGGTTCGACGGATCCGGAGTTGCGCCGGAGTAGTCGCCCCAGCGGCACGGGTTGGGCGAGCAGTTCGTCTGGAAGGCGGTCTCTTCGTCGGGCGCGCTGCTCGATCCGAGCAGCACCTCGCCCGCGTCCATCTGGCCGAGCGGCGTCGAGCTGGTTCGCGTCTGCGCGCCCATCACGGAGAGCAGAGTCGAGCTGCCGCGGTTGTAATCGATCATCGCGTCATTGCCCGCGATCGACGGCGAGATGGCCGCGTTCCAGTAGTAATCGGTGGTGCTTGACAGCTGCCCCTGCTGGCGGATCTTCAGCGTCCCGGGCAGGAACTCGTACCAGCGCACGATCGTCCGCCCGCCGGTGCCGGCGACGGTGTGCTGCGTCCACACGGCCTCGGCGCCTGCCGACGGGTCGTTGTGCGCGACCGCCTGCGTGAGCCGGCCGTCGAGGCTGTCGATCAGGTAAGGCGCGCCAGGCTGTGGTACGCCGGCCGGAACGCTGTACGAAGCGCCCACCGAGATGTCACCTTTGGCCACCAGCTTCGGGCCTGGCGTCATCTGCCACACCATCACCTTCGACTGCGGCGTGACCGAGACGTCGTGCGCTGCGACTATGTAGCCGTTCGCGAACGAGTCGGTGCTGTTCGCCGGCACCGGCGTGAAGGCCGGGGTGCCGTCGGAGTTCTTCAGCACGTGCGCCGCGTCGGCAAAATGCGTCGCGGTCACCGAGCCGCTGCACGTGGTAGCGCTCGCCGCCGGCTTGGAGATCGCCCAGATGTCCGCGGTGACAAACGGAAGCCCTGGCTTGCTTCCGTCGTACTGGTTGTCGCCGAACGTCACGAAGTTCGCGTCGTGGCCGAGCTTCGGGTAGTCGGCGATGATCGCGCCGGTCGGGCTGGCGTACCGGCACCACCCGTTCGCCAGGTCGCTCGGGTCGGCCGTCTTCGACCAGCCGAACAGAAGGTAGTTGTTGGTGAAGTTCCCGTTGAACGCGACCGCTCCGTAGAACCAGCGGTTGCCCAATGGATCCCACTGGATCTGCGGGTCGCTCGTGTACAAACCGGACGGCACGGCCGTGAAAGTTGCGAGGTCGGTCGAGCTCAGCTGGCTGAGGTTGGTCCTGTCATAGACCGCAACCAGGTTGTTGACGAACTCGAGGTATCGAGTGGGGCCGATCGCGCCGGTCGAGTCGGGCGGCGTCGGCTGGTATCCCTGATCGGCGGCCGACAGGCCTGGGCTGTTCAACCCATTGAACAGCTGCGCTGAATTCGGCGCGGCGGGAGCAGTGGCCGTCGTGCCACTGGGAGCGGTCGCCGCAGCGTCTGCCTTCGCTTTGGCGATCCGCAGGGCGTTCGGATCCTTGGTCCGGAACGGCGCCGCCACATTTCCGTGATTCGACCTGCCGTGCGCCCCGGGCGCGAGCAGCACCGCTTGCGTGGAACCCACGGGTGCGATGACATTCGGACCGGCGGGAGCAGCCTGAGCGGGGAGGGGCAGGCCGAGCGCGACGGCGCCAGCGACAGCCAGGGCTGCCAACCTGAGTCCCCCCAAGGTGCGGCGCATACAGGCCCTCCAGGCGGGTGGAGCGCGACTTCAAGCCCGAATTACAGGCGCGATTATGGGCTCAGTGCCACGTCACCTTCTGGAGTTAACGATCCAGGCCGGGAGGTTGATCGCTGCGGCCATTTCAACAGCACCAGCACCGCCGCCGCGGCGGCCATCAGGGCGAGGTTGGACATGCCGATGATGACCACCGCCGCCATCACGCCGGCGCTGCAAGCGACGCAGTTGGCCGCGTATGTCAGCCCGCCTCGCACGGGATCGCGGGCGGGCTTGCGGCACATCTCCTGGCACTGAGCCCGGCCGCGTCTACTCCAGGGGACCAGGGCGTACAGCGCCGCGAACAGCACCGCGCCCGCGGCCACCCAGAGCCCCGAAGGGGGCATGACCCGGCTCATCACGAGATACGAGGCCGCCCCGATCGCCGCCCACACCGCGAGGTAGATCGCCAGCACGACGCCGGTCGACCCCACGCGCCTGGAGCTGCGGCCGCACGCCACGAAAAACGGTGCCGCGGACGGCAGCATCATCGCGGCCATCGAGGCGGCCGTCAGGGTCACGCCGGGTACTCGTCCCGGCGGTGAAGCCAATCCATCATGCCCATCGGTCCTTCGTCGCGACCCTTCGGCACGATGTCGAGGTAGTTGTATGCGGCGTTCAGCATGTCGAGCCCCCGCGCGTATGCGGAGTACGTGTGGTAGATCTTGCCGCCCTCACGAAGGAACACGCTGACCCCAGGTGACTCGGTCATGAAAACCGGATCCTCCCTGTAGTTGTAGACCGCCTTCCCGTCCTTCATCTGCTCGGGTGTGCGCGACACGTGGTAATCGAAGTTGAAGGCCGACCCGGCGGACGAGTAGACGGGGAAGCCCCAGCCCATCCGCTCACGATAAGCCGCGAACTTCTCATACGGCGCGATGGCCACGGCGGCAATCGTCACGTCGCGGTGGTTGAGATGAACCGCCTGGCGGTCGATGCTGTCCATCCAGAACGAGCACGCGAAGCACGGCGAGTCCTCGGTCCAGGTCGTCTGCGGTGAGGCGGTCGCCGGGTTGAACATCGCGTGATAGATCACGAGCTGGTTGCGGCCGTCGAAAAGGTCGGCCAGAGTGCGCTTGCCGCCCTCGCCCTCGAACACGTATTCCGCGTCCACCACCTCCCAGGGCAGGTCTCGGCGCGCCTGGCTCAGCCGGTCGCGTTCCTTGCTGAACTCCTTCTCGTCGGCGAGGAACTTCGTCCGCGCCGCCACCCATTCCTTGTGCGAAACGACCTGGTGCTCCATGTTTCCCTCCTATGCGCAACGAATGGTTGCGTATTTTACACGAAGCGCAACCGCAGGTTGCGCTACGCTATTCCCCGGAGTGGTACCAAGCCAGATCGAGAAGGAGATTCTCATCGAGGCGCCCATCGACGACGTGTGGCGCGTCTTGACCGAGCCCGAGCACATCAAGCAGTGGTTCGCCAAAGAGTGCGAGCTGGACGGAAAGGCCGGCCGGCTGAGTTTTGAGAGCGGGCAGACCTTCTACCTCGAGGTCGAGGCATTCGAGCCGCCGCACCGGTTCGCCTATCGGTGGCTCCATGAAAAGGGGACAAAAGCCCGAACGGACAATTCGATGCTCGTCGAGTTCACGCTCCAGGCTGAGAGCGGCCGCACCCGCCTGCGAGTGGTCGAGAGCGGCTTCGACCACGTCGACTGGTCCGACGAGAGGAAGGCGAAATACGCCGAGGACCACTCGAATGGCTGGGAGCGGTTCGTGGGCCTCCTGCGCGAATACGCGCCCAGGGCCGGGAAGTGAGTCCGCGCGCTGTGAGCGAAGAGACGTTGCTCGAGGCGGTGGCCGACACGTCTCGCCGCCAGGTGCTCGACCTCCTTCTTGCGCACGGCGAGACCACACCCACAGCACTCGCAACGGAGCTGCCGTTCACCCGGCAGGCGGTCGCCAAGCACCTCGCGGTGCTCGACCGGGCCGGCCTCGTGCAGAGCACGCGTCAGGGCCGCGAGGTCCGCTACTCGGTTCGCCCTGAGCACCTTGACGTCGCAATCCGCGCCATGGCCAGGGTCGCGGCCCGCTGGGACGCGCGCCTGGAGGCCATCAAGCGCATCTCGGAATCGAACGCGGCTGCGCGCCGGAGGCCGGTCCGCCGCTAGAAGCGATCAAAACGATCGAGCCGCGACCACATGGCCGCGGCTCGTGACGCATTCGTTCCAACCGTTAGATGTTGTGCGGAATCCTCCTGTCGGGGTTGGCCGGCGCCAGCGGAGACGAGTGGTGTGGCTTGGTCAGCGGTTGACCCTGGATGTTGTTGAACGGCAGCGTCGAGGCAAAAGTGGGGAGGTTCTTGGACCTGGCCTGGGTGAATGCCTCCCACCCTGACGCCAGCTTGATCAGCTTGGGCTCGCTGAACGCGGTCCCGAAGAAGCTGATCCCCATCGGCGCGCCGAAGACGCTAGTGGCCGGAACCTGAATGATCGGGTAGCCCCCAGCCGCCGCGATGCTCGACGTCCCGAAGATGAAGTGGTCCCCGTAGATCAGGTCGGTCGCCCATGCCGGGTTGTCGGTTATCGACGCGATCGCGTCGAGGTGCTGGGCGGTCAGTGAGCCATCGACGTTGGCCTGGGTGAACTGCTGGTCGAAGGCTAGCGCCTGGTTGTAAGTAAAGCCGCCGAACGCAGGCTGCGGGTCGTCTGGTCCGGGCGCCATGCTGTTGCAGAGATCGAAGATGTCCTGGTTGAAGAAGGGCATCTCCTGGGCGGCGTGCGCGTTGTCGAAATCGATCGCCGACTGGAGCGTGCCTCCCGCGACCGGCACTCCGGTTCGGGTGGCGAAGTAGCTCTTCAGGTCATTCCTGAAGTCGAAGCAGAGGACCTCGAACTCGCCCGGGCCGCCCGCGAAGTTGTAGCCGAGCGAATCGAGATCGACCACTGTCGCCCCCGCCGCGGTCAGCTGCGCAAATACCGCATCGATGGCGGCCGCCACCGGTTCCGGGGTAGGCACGAATGGATCGAAACCACCGAGTCCCTGGCGCGTGATGCCGATCACGGCGCCCTGCAATCCATGCGGGTCGAGGAACTGCGTGTAGCTGGAAGGAATTACCGGCCTGGTCTTGCCAGTCCCCTGCCAGCCAAGAGGGACTCCGCCGGTCGCCGCATCGCGCCCGTCGAACGTCTGGCTCTGAATCACGCCAAGAGTGATCGCGGCGTCAGCCACGGTGCGCGCGTGTATGCCGACGGTGTCCTGGGTGTGTGAGATCGGGACGACGCCGGCTCGGCTGGTCAAGCCAATCGTCGGCTTGAGGCCGACCACTCCGTTGACGTTGCCTGGGCACACGACACTGCCGTCGGTCTCGGTGCCGAGCGAGACGGCGGCGAAGTTGGCCGAAGCCGCCGCGCCGGAGCCCGAGCTGGAACCGCACGCGTTGCGGTTGATTCCATACGGGTTGTTGGTCTGCCCGCCGACGCCGGACCAACCGCTGATCGACTCAAACGACCGGAAGTTTGCCCACTCGGAAAGGTTCGTCTTGCCGAGGATGACGGCCCCGCCGGCGCGCAGGTGAGCCGCCACGGTCGAATCCTGCGAGGCAGGGGTGCCGAACAGCGCGAAAGAACCGGCGGTCGTCTGCATCTTGTCGCCGGTATCGATGTTGGCCTTGAGCAGGACGGGTATGCCCATCAGCGGGCCGAGGTTCTTGCCGGCCGCGCGCGCGCTGTCGGCTGCTTGAGCCATCGTGATGGCGTCCGGGTTGAGCTCGATGATCGAGTTGACCCCGGGGCCTTCGCGATCGAGCGCCTGAATTCGTCTCAGGTAGTAGTTGGTGAGACCCACCGACGTGAGCTGGCCCGACGCCATCAAAGACTGGAACTGCTGGATCGTGAACTCGTTGAATTGGGTCGGTGCGGTGCCGGTGCCGGCGGCTGCCGAACCCATGGCCGAAGCCGCGAGCGACAGTGCCGCGGCGACAACAAGTACCCGAATTCGCATGGCACAACCTCCCTATGCGCTGGCCCCCCCGGCCAAGCCGCTAAACGGAGGTGTATCACTTTCAGTCCGAAATGCAATTAAGCGGCTGACCGGGGTTTACTCAGACAGGCGGCCTCCGGCCGATCCAGGGGAGCGCCTGCTCGAGCTGCGCGGCGAGTCCGAGGATCACGGATTCGCCGCGTGGCGGCCCCACGAGCTGCACGCCGATGGGCAGTCCGGCGCTGTCCATCCCCAGCGGCAGCGACATCGCCGGCTGGCCAGTGCAGTTGTAGGGATACGTGAAGGCGACGAACTCCATGTACTCGTCGCCGGCGGTGTCGAGGTTCGCGCCGAGCGTGCCGAGCCTCGGCGCGGTTTGCGGCAGCGTCGGCGTGATGAGCACGTCGTGGTCGTCCCAGAAGCTGACGACCTGACGCGCGTGCACCCGGATCGCGTCGACCGCGCGCACGTAGTCGCTCGCGCTGAGATTTCTCGCGAACGCGATGCCCAGCTGGTTGAAAGGCTCCAGCAGCGATTCGTCGGCGATGGGCAGCGAAGCCAGGCCTGAAACAACGATGAGCTGGAACGGCCCGCGGAACGGAGCGGTGTCAGGGCCGCCCTCGGAAACGCTATGACCGAGGCTTGCAACCGTCTTTGCAACCGACCGAACCAGGTCTGCAACTTCGGTCTGGACCTTTGCTTCAGCGGAGGAGGTGAATCCAACTCGCAGCTTCCGGCCGTTTGGCCCTATGGCATCCGCGAAGCGGCCCTCGGCCTCCGCCCAGTAGGGATCACCTGGTAGGTGGCCGGCCATGGCATCCAGCCCAGCGGCGGCGTCGGCCACGGTGCGCGCGATGACGCCGTCGGTCGCAAGTCCTGCCCAGCCCTCTCCAACGACCGGCCCTGGAGAGATGCGTCCGCGCGAAGGCTTTAGCCCGACCACTCCGCAGCAGCTCGCCGGGATGCGCACTGATCCCCCGCCGTCCGATCCCTGCGCGAAGCCGCACAGCCCCGCAGCGACCGCCGCGGCCGCCCCGCCGCTCGATCCGCCCGGCGTGTGCTCGAGGTTCCACGGATTGTGCGTGGCGCCGAACAGGCCCCATTCGGTCGTCGGGCGCGATCCGAACTCCGACGTATTGGTCTTGCCGAGGATGGGGCAACCCTCTTCCTTCAGTCGTGCGACGGGGAAGAAGTCGACCGGCATCACCATGTTCTCGAAGGCTTTCGAACCGAGCGTCATCCGATAACCGGCCACCGATATGAGGTCCTTGATCGAGACCGGCACGCCCTTGAGCGCGCCGCCATGCCCGTCGTCCGCCGCGCGAGCCTGCGACAGCGCGAGCTCGGGCGTGGTCAGGACGTAAGCATTGAGCTTCGGGTTGATCTTCTCGATGCGATCGATGTATGCCTGCGTGAGCTCGACAGACGAAAACTCCTTGCTCCGCAGCGCTGCCGCGAGTTGGGTCGCCGGCGCGAAGAGGTCGAGCGTCATCCGCGCTTGCGTTTCCGCTCCGGCCTGTCCTGTTCCTTCTCCTCTTTGGCGCGAGCGGCCTTGGCCGCCTTGACGCTTGCCTCGAGCGCGGCCATCAGGTCCAGCACACGCGTCGGGCTCGGCGCGGCTGTGGCCGACTCGATCGGCTTCCTCTCCTCGATTGCCTTCAGCACGCGCTCGCGATGCTCATCGGTGAAGCGCTCGGGCTCGAACGGCCCGGCGAGCGCGTCGATGAGCATGCGCGCCATCTTCAACTCCTTCTCGGAGGGAGGCGCGCCGGACTCGGGCATCCAGAACTCCGCCGGCAACACCTCGTCGGCGTGCACCATGGTCGTCAGCAGCATCACCTCGTCGCCGTACGGCCGGACCGCGGCGAGGTGCCGGCGCTGGCGCAGCGTCACCCAGGCGATGGCCATGCGGTCTGTTTCGAGCATCGCGTTCCGCAGCAGCTGGAACGCAGTCACCGCACCGCGGTCTGGCGCCACGTAGTAGCGCGACTCGTAGTAGATGGGGTCGACCGCCGAGGTCTCGACGAACTGCTCGACGTCGATCGAGCGACTTCGCTCCGGCGCGAGCGCCTGCACCTCTTCGCGGGTGAGGCTCACGTACTGGCCGGGCGCGATCTCGAAGCCCTTGCGGATCTCTTCGTAAGGGATCTCGACGGTCTGCCGGTAGTCGGCGTCGCGCGTCCATTGGAATGACGGCGCGGCCACCGCCGGCCTTGGCTCGTAGTCGAGCTCGGGCTCGGGGTCTGCGACTCGGACGTGCCTGATCCGGCGCCCGCTGTGGTCGATCTCGTGGAAGCGAACCGTCTTCTTCCTGACCGCCGGGTACAGGCGGACCGGTATGACCACCAGCCCGAAGGAGAGGGACCCGGTCCATAACGCGGTCGGCATTCCGGAGATGATGTACGCTGCGGTAGGGCAAACGCATGTTTGGTGGCCTGCCACTGGCACCGAGCGTCCGCGCGTCGGTGGCGCGTCGGTGCGGTGGCGCCTGCGAGCAGTGCGGGCTGGACTGGCCGTGGGCGCTGTACGTGTTCCGAGTCGATGAGGGCGGTCCGACCCGAGCTGAAAACCTGGTGGTCCTCTGTGGAGCATGCTCGGTCGACCGCACCGATCCGTTCGCGACGCTGGTGGGCGAGAGGACCATCCGCGCGATCCGGTTGACCGCCAACAACCGTCGGGCGGCCGTCCAGCCGATGACCGCCGGCCGCCGGCGCAAGCTGATCGCCGCGCGTGGCGGCGCTTGCGAGGCTTGCGGGATCCCTGGGTCGGAGCGGCTGCTCCACGTTCATCACAAGCTGGCAGTGCTGCAGGGCGGCGACGACGGGGAGGACAACCTGATGGTGCAGTGCTTCGCCTGCCACCACCACGTGCAGCCTTGCGCCACGGGGTGCGGGGGTTGGGCGAAGAAGCCGCGGACGGTCTGCCGCAACTGCGTGACGCGCCGGTCACTGGAGGAGCTTTTCCCGGGCTCGAGCTGGGACGAGATCAAGGCCCGCAACCCGGGCTTTGTGGCGTCCTGGAAGCCGGGCTACGAGCCGCGCAATCAGTCCGGTCTATGACCGGGATCAAAACAATCAATTGGCTCTATTGGACAGACCGGCCTAGTCTCGCGTTGATTCATCAAGAATGGGCAACAGCGACGCGGTCCTGTACGGCTCCGACGAATCGCAGGATTCGAGGGCGATGGCCGACCTCCTGGACGAGCTGGGCGTCCGGTTCGAGTTCCGCTCTGTGAGCCGCGACTCGGCCGCCCGGCGCGAATGGGAGCAGCTCGACGGCGACCGCGTGCCGCTGCTCCGCCTCGGCAACCACTCGATCGTCCGGGGCTTCGACCGGATCAAGGTCCAGCAGCTGTTCGGCTGGGTGGGCTGCTAGCCGAACCTACTCAGACGGTCGGTTCGCCCAGGCCGCCTTCAGCGACCGGGACCGCCTCGCTCTCACCCGGCCACGGTGGCGTTGTGAAGCAGAGAAATCGCAGAGGCTCATCGCCAAGCGTCCGAAACTGAAACGGGCTACCGGTCGGGATAACTACCGTGGAGCGTGCCGCAACGCGGGTGGTTTCGCCGCCGATCCAGACCTCACCGCTGCCGCCGAGGATGTACCACACCTCTTCGACGGTTCGATGTTGCACCGGCCTGCTCACGCCTCCGGGAGCCAGCACCACCTCGACCAGGCTCGCGCGCTTGGCGCCCAGCTCGCGAAAGTAGATCTCCGAGCCGTCGGGCGCTATCGCGTCGGGCTTCAGCTTTTCCAGACCGGCTTCCGCTTCTCCGCGAAAGCCGAGATGCCTTCCTGACCGTCCGGGGCCACCGCGTTACGCGATATCGCCTCGGCCATGATCTCGTACGCCTTCGGCTGGGTCGAGTCGATCTGCTTGTAGAAACCCTCTTTGCCGATCTGCAGCGCGTAGCGCGAGTGTTGCGCAAGCTGGTTGACAAGAGCCATAACCTCGTCTTCGAGGCGTTCGCGGGGCACCGCGCGGTTGATCAGGCCCCATTCCACCGCGGTGGCCGCGTCGATGAAGTCGCCGGTCAGCAGCATTTCCATCGCGTGCTTGCGGCTCACGTTGCGCGCCACGGCGACACCTGGCGTGGAGCAGAACAACCCGTAGCGCACGCCGGACGTCGCGAAGCGGCAGTCATCCGATGCGATCGCCAGGTCGCACTGCGCGACCAGCTGGCAGCCGGCGGCCGTGGCGATGCCGTGCGGCGCAGCGATCACCGGCACCGGCACCGACTGAACAGTGGCCATCAGCCTGTTGCATACGGCGAAGATCTCGCGCTCCTCGTCGAGCGAACGGTCGAGCATCTCCTTCAAATCGTGGCCGGCCGAGAACGCGCGGCCCGCGCCTTTGATAACGATGGCCCGCACCTCTGGGCGCGCGCCCTGGCGCTCGAGCTCTGCGGTCAGCTCGGTCATCAACGCCGAAGACAGCGCGTTGAGCTGGTCGGGCCGGTTGAGCGTGATGACCGCCGCCGGCGGCGCGTCTTCCACAACCAGGTAATCGAGCGTGATCGCCATCGAAGATCCTCCTTGTCCTGGGGTCCAGTCTAAGCAGGGAACCCACCTGCGCCTGCGGTGTACAACAGTCGGCAAATGAGGCGCGTTCTTGGCGTGTGCGTCTGGCTGGCGATTGCCGGCTGCTCGTCGTCCAGCGTTGTCGTTACGCCCAGCCCGACACCGAATCGCTCCCCGACCGCAGCTGCCATCGCCGTCGCCGGTGGATGCGGCACCACGCAGGTCTACAAGGGCGGCGTGCCCGACTGGCTGACTCAGGCCGGCGACAACAACAACCCCAACGACCTCCCGTACTTCATCACCGACCCTCCGATCGCGGCCGGCTTCATGTTCGGCTATCCGCTGCACGCAACTGCGCCGGGTAAACAGGGCAACAAGATCCTGTGGGTGGTCGGCATCCCGCGAGGTGGCAGCGATCTTCACATCACCGGGCATCCGCAGAACACAATCACGCCCACGATCGATCAGGCCTTCCCTGCCAACTCGAGCCCCGGCGAGATCTACCCGTCTGAGGTCGATGTTCCCCAGGCCGGATGCTGGCATTTCGACCTCAGCTGGGACAAGAACAAGACCTCGGTCGATCTCGTCTACGTTTAGCAGATAAATAGACGCGCGCGACCGCCGGTTATGTCTGTATGCCCACTCAGATCGACAGGGACGAAGTCGAGCGCATGGTTGCCGCCGGAGCGCAGCTGGTCGAGGTGCTGACGCCGGAGGAGTACGAGAAGGAGCACCTGCCTGGCGCGATCAACATCCCGCTGAAGAAACTTGACGGTGAAGCCGCCATGGTCCTCGACCGCAGTCGCCCGGTGATCGTCTACTGCTGGGACTCCGCTTGAGACATGTCGCCCAGGGCCGCGTGGCGGCTCGAGAGTCTCGGTTTCCAGAACGTTCACGACTTCGAGGGCGGCAAGCTCGACTGGATGGCCGCCGGCCTGCCGACTGAAGGTGCGGACACCAAGAGACCGCGTGCCGGCGATCTGGCCAAGAAAGATGCCCCCACCTGCACGATGGACGAAAAGCTCGACGATGTGCGGAGGCGGGTGAAGGATGCCGTCGTCGTGGTCAACGAGCACGGGATCGTGATGGGCATCCTCCGCTCCAAAGAGCTGCAGCAGGACGGAAACCTGACTATCGAAAAGGCGATGCACGCCGGCCCAAGCACCTTCCGCACCTACGTCACCGCCTCCGAGATTGCCGAGTTCATGGTCAGCCACCAGCTCGAGAGCTCGCCCATCACCACCTCCGACGGCAAGCTGGTCGGGCTGATCTACCAGGCTGACGCCGTGCGCGCGGCCGCGAACGAGGTCGCATAACTCCCAGGAGCGCGTAACGTAGCGCCGCGCCCGGCGTTGAACGGGCAGTCCCGAATGAGCACGCTGTTCCGTTCCCGCATCGTTCTGGTCGCTGTAGTCGTGATCGTGCTGGTCGGGGGCTCGGCGGCAGGCATCTACATCCACGGCCGTTCGAACCAGGCGTCGCATCGCTCCATCCCGGCCGCGGCCCGGCCGTCGGCACCGCCGTCGATCGCAGTCGGCGACCAGACAGTCAAGAAGACGGCCGCTGCGGAATTCCTTACCGTGGCGACCACCAGCCCTGCAGCAAACGCGTCCGGGGTCGCGCTTGACTCGCCGATCGCCGTCACCTTCAATCTCCCGGTCGACCCGGAGGCCGTCGGCAAGAGCGTCAACATCCTGCCTGCCGTGGCCGGCGCATGGACCCAGGGCCAGACCGACGCGACGGCGCTGTTCACACCGGCAGCCAGCTACGCGGCCGGCGCGCCGATCAGCATCCTCGTCCATTCGGGCCTGGCCAGCCGCGACGGTTTCGCGCTGGAGGCTGACTTCCAGTTTGGCTTTGTCACCCAGGTCGCCTCCGACGGAGTGCTGTTCCAGGCGGGCTACGCCGTGGCCAAGCTCCTTAGCGCCCAAAGCGGTAAGCCCGTGAACATCACGCTCCAGACTGGTGACCAGGTGCCGGGGGACGTGTCGATCCAGACCTACAAGACATCGATCAACGACGTGCTGTCCGCGCTCGTGTACGACAAAAACGGCCAGTACGCGACCACGCCGATCGACACGACCCGATTCCAGCTGCTCGATACCAAGGGTCCGGTCAAGAATGGCTACCAGTTCACGATCTCCCAGCCCGACGGCATCTACCTCGTCCTGGCCACCGACCCGAACGGGCAGTACGGAAGCATGTGGCTTGACATCACCAAGTACGGCGTGCTGATGCGCCAGGACGACCAGCGCATCGTCGTCGTGAGTGAGGACCTCACCACCGGCGACACGGGCCCCACGATGGGCATCACCTTCTACACGCTCAAGGGCACGGTGGTGGGAACGCCGCAGACGTCATTCACCGGGACGGCGGAATTCCCAGCGAAGTATCCAGTCGGGTACGACCTCGCGGTCGCAGTCAGCGGTGCCGAGGTCGCGGTCGTGCCAATGGGCGCGCCTGCCACGGATGCGGACATCAAGGTCACGCAAGACCTGAGCCGGCACGCGCAGATCTACATCACGACCGACCGGGCCGCTTACGCGAAGGGCGACACGGTGAAGTTCGCGGGCGTCGTGCGCATCAGCAACGACCAGCAATACTCGATCCCGGCGAACACCACGGTCGAGGTCTGGATGGAGGGTCAGCCCAGGCCGGTCGACTTGAAGGTGGCGGCCACAGCCGACGGAACATTCTCCGGCTCATTCGCGATCCCGGCGGCGGCGTTCAGCGCCGATGGCACTGATATCGCGCAGGAGCTTTACGCGAACATCGCCGGGGCCCCGGAGATCTACCCGCTCTCGAACACGGTCCTGGTCGCGCTCGGCCCGCATTCACCGGCGGCCAAGCTGAGCATCTCCTTCGACAAGACCGAATACATCTTGAAGGACACGATCACGGCCACGATCGCCGGCGCGAGCAATGCAGGCGCGCCTCTGTCCGGCCAGAGCGTCAACGTCACGATCTTCGCCGCGGGCCACCCGGTCGCACCCAGGGAGATCGGCGTCTTCGCCAACCCCAACACCTGGGGCACCCCCATCGGGGACCCGATCGCGGTGAAGCTGGACGCCACCGGGCACGCCACCTACACGTTCAAGGCCAACGTTTCGGCGATCGCCGCGGACCAGCAGGTCACGGTCGAGGTGACGTACGGCGCAGCCGCCGCCCAGGCGGTGAGCGCCAGAACGGTGGTCGTGTACCAGGCGGCCGACGAGGTCTTCCTCCTGCCTTCGCGCAGCGCTTACGCCGTCGGTGACCAGGTCGTGGCGCCGTTCGTGGTCGAGACCCGCGCCGGTGACCGAGTCCCGAACGCGCCGATGTCGTACGAATTCGACCACACGGTTTACTCGGGCAACACCAGCACGACGACGGTCGTTGGCGCGGGCACTGTCACAACCGACGCCAACGGGCTAGGTCTCGTGAAGGCCGCTTACAACGGGCCGGCCGATGGCATCGTCCTCACCGTGAAGGGCAACGACGCTGCCGGCAACACTTTCCAGGACACGAGATGGCTGAACGTCGCCGCAGACCAGTCAAGCCTGGTGAATTTCAATGGCGGCGACATGCTGGTGCGGCTCGACGTCACCCAGGACAAGATCGCCTACCAGGTCGGCGACAGCGCCAACTTCACCGTCACCGCGCCCGCCAACGAGAACGTGCTGATGTCGCTGGAGCGCGGTCGGATTCACCAGTACAAGTGGCTTGCGCTGAAAGCCGGCGACAACGCGCTTTCGGTCGCGATCACGCCCGACCTCGCCCCCGGCTTCTCGTTGCTGTTCAGCTACTTTCGCAACGGCGCCTACGTGAGCGAGGGGCTGCAGGTGCCCATCGACAACAGCGACCATCTGCTCAAAGTGAGCGTGAAGGCGGACAAGGCGAGTTACGCGGCCGGCCAGGTCGCGCAGCTAACGGTGACCGTGACCGACAGCTCGGGCAAACCTGTGGCCGCGACGCTCTTCGCCGACGCCTACGACGCGATCATGTCGTCTTACAAGCTGGTCGACAAAGCGTCCATCGGAAGCACGTTCTTCACGCCGGGACTGCGTGCCACCAACGGCTCCAGCTCGCTCGTCGGGATCGGCAACTGGGGCGGCCGGTGCGGCGGGGGCGGGGGCGGAGATCAGCTCGCGGTCACGCTCGCCGGCAAGTCAGCACTCTGGATGGCGGGTCTCCCAACCGATGCCACGACAGGGCAGGCAACCCTCTCGGTCACGCTGGCGACCGGCACAATCCGTCTCGCGGTCATCGCGTCGACGTCCGCAACCAACGTGGGCCAGGCCGAGCTCGATCTGACCGTCGCATGAAATTTGCCGGCTCGATGCTGGCCGGCCTCCTGCTCATGGCCTGCGGTTCGCCCGCGACGCCGGCCACGGCCCAGCTCCAACTCGACATGACGGTGCGACAGCTGCACCAGGGCCAGGTCGTAAACGGGGTGCCATGCCTCTCCACCGACATTCCCGAGCATCACCTGCACGTGCACCTCGCCGTGTACTACCAAGGCGTCCAGGTGAAGGTGCCCGCGGGCATCGGGGTGGGACGGCCGTGGGGATTCGACAGCACCGGGTTCCTCGCGACCGGCTCGTGCTTCGCCTGGCTGCACACCCATGACACCAGCGGCGTGATCCACATCGCGACACCGGCTCTTCATGCGTTCGATCTTCAACAGGTCTTCGAGCTGTGGGGCCAGCCTCTGTCCCCGTCGGGCGCCTTCAACTACGCCGGCGCGCTGACGGTGCTGGTCGATGGACGGCGCGACACGGACGACCCACGAGTTGTGGCCCTGACGCAGTACGAGAACATCGTCCTCGAGCTGGGCAGGCCGCCCGCCGTCGCGCCCGCGAGCATCTACGACTTCAGCGGCATGACCAGGTAGGGTGATGGCGCCTTGAAACCGGACGTCATCGTGGTGGGCTCGGGCTCAGGGGGCGGGGTCGTTGCGGCTCGCCTGACCGAGGATCCGAAAGTCAACGTCCTGCTCCTCGAAGCAGGGCCAGACACCTGGCCCGACGTCCCCGACGCGGTCATGCACGTCCGTGGCGGCAGCGGCGTCGAGGAATACGACTGGCACTACGGCGACCCGTCGATTGGCGCGGTCCTCCCGCGCGGCCGGCTCGTGGGCGGAAGCAGCGCCGTCAACTCCAGCTACGCGCTTCGCGGCCAGCCGGTCGACTACGACGGATGGGGACGGGGTTGGTCGTGGAACGAGTGCCTGCCCTACTTCAACCGCCTCGAGGATGACGCCGACTTCGGCGCGTCGCCGTACCACGGTCGTGGCGGGCCGATCCACATCGAGCGCTCACGGCCGGACTCGGCAGTCGAGGAGTCTTTCATCGGCGCGTGCCTGGAGCTGGGCCACCAGCCCCTGCCCGACCTCAACCAACCGGGCGGTGTGGGTGTCGGCCCGCTGCCCCGCAACGTGCGCGACGGCGTCCGGCAGAGCACGCTCGTCACGTACCTCGCTGCGGCGCGCGCTCGCCCCAACCTCGAGATCCGCGGCGGCGCGCTCGTCGACCGCTTGCTCTTCGACGGCGACCGCGTCGCGGGCGTCCGGCTTGCGAGCGGCGAAGAGATCCGCGCACCTCGCACGGTCCTGGCCGCGGGCGCTTACAACTCGCCGCAGATTCTCCTGCGGTCGGGCGTGGGCGACGCTGCTCAACTGGGCAAGATCGGCATCGAAGCCAGGCTCGACCTGGCCGAGGTCGGCCGGCACCTCACCGACCACCCGCTGACCGTTTTCGTCGCCCAGGTCGAGGGCGGCATGCCCGCGGACAAGGTGCGCGTCGGCCCGACCGTCAAGCTCCGGAGCAGGCCCGACCTTCCGGCGGACGACATGAAGATCACCCTGTTTCCGGACGGCGAGCTGCTCAACTTGCCCGGGCTGACCGGGATTCACATCGAGATCGACGAGACGTACTCAGAGGGCGTCGTCGAGCTGCGTTCGAAGAATCCAGAAGACGCTCCGCACATCGAGTCGCGGTTGCTCACCGATCCGCGCGACCAGGCCAGGTACCTGTTCGGCGTGAGTCACATGGTCGAGATCTTCGACGCCCTTCGCGACGGCATGCACGCAGAGATGCTGCTGCCTGACGAAGAGACCGCGCACGATCGCGACGCGCTTCACGAGTACGTGATGACGCATTTCTCAACCGGCTATCACCCGTCTGGCACGTGCCGCATCGGGCACGTTGTGGACGAGAGCTGCCGGCTGATCGGCGCCAGGGGTCTGTGGCTCGCGGATGCGTCGATCATGCCTTCGGTGCCACGCGCGAACACAAACCTCCCGACGCTGATGATCGGCGAGCGCGTGGCGGACTTCGTCAAGTCAGAGCTCTGACTTGCCGCAGCTGCGAATCAAGCCGAACCAGCGTGTGCAGCTCATCAACGCTCCGGCCGGCTTTGACGGAGTGCAATCGGTCGCATCGGGGCCGTTCGACTTGGCTCTGCTGTTCGCCGCCAGCCGCTCCGAGCTCGAGCGCAACGCTCCCGCTGCGATCGCGGCGCTGAAGGGCGGCACCAAGCTCTGGGTCGCCTACCCGAAGCCGGGGTCGGGTCCTGTGGCCGACCTCACGCGCGACCACGGATGGGGAGTGCTGCACGCCGCAGGCCTGGTGGGCGTGATGCCCATGACGGTCAACGAGAGATGGAACGCGCTGCGCTGGCGCCCCAACGACGAGGCGGTCGCCGCGGGCGAGGCGTCGGCCGAGGTGCCGCCCGTCGACCTGCTGCCGATCGGCCGCCGCGCCACGTTCGCCTATCGCGTCATCCGCGCCGTCACCGTGCCGCTGTTGAGGCTCACCTTCCGCTTCACCGTCCACGGACGCGAGAACATCCCGCGAACGGGCACCTACATCGTCATCGCCAACCATCTCGGCTGGCTCGACGCGATGACGATCCTGATGGTCTTCCCCACCGAGCCTCGCATCCACATGCTTGCGGACCCGACCGGCATGATGCGCCGCAAGGCGGAGTGGGCCTTCATCCGCGCCGCCGGCGGGATCATCCCCGTCGAGCGCTCGATCAAGGACCCGCAGGCGCTTTTCCGCCGGGTCGGCGACTGCTTGAAGCTTGGCGGGGCGGTGGCGCTGTTTCCCGAAGGCGACTTCGGCCCCCGCGAGGGCGAGCTGCTGCCGTTCAAGAAAGGCTTCGCCCACTTCGCGGTGAGCGGCGGTGTGCCGGTTGTGCCGGTCGGGTTGTCCGGCATGAAGGACGTGTGGCTGGGGAAGCGGATGGTCGCCAACATCGGCGCGCCGATCCCGTCGATTGGACGGACGGTCGACGAGCTGCACCAGCTGGGCGCCGAGGCAGTCGCGAAGCTGCTGCCCGAATATCACGAGCCGCCGGGCCCGAAGCCGCTGCGCCGGTGGCTAACTGGCCTTTTCTAGGTGTGGATTTGTCCGCGCTGCGGGCGCACATTCGCCAATCGCAACCAGTCGCATACGTGCCGGCCGCTAGGCAAGCTGGACCAGCATTTCACGGGAAAGGACCCCGCGGTGAGGGAGACCTTCGATCGAGTCCTGACCGCCGTGCGCCGATTGGGTCCGGTCGACGTCCTGCCCGAGAAAACACGAATCGCGCTGCACGTGCGCATGAGCTTCGCCGCGTTCTCACCCAAGAAGCGCTGGCTCGACGGCCACGTGGTGCTGGCGCGCCGCGTGGAAAGCCCACGGTTCAAGCGCATCTACGTTGTCTCGCCGCGAAATGTGGTGCACGAGTTTCGCCTGGCATCGCCGGCCGAGGTCGATGCCGAGGTCGCGGCCTGGCTGCAAGAGGCATATCGCGTCGGAGAACAGCGCCACCTTCACAAGGCCTCCACAACCGGCGGTTAGCCTGGGCTCATGGAAACGATCGAGAACAAGGTGGTCATCGTCACAGGCGCGAGCCGCGGCATAGGCGCAGCCGGCGCGAGGGCATTCGCGGCCGCGGGAGCACGCGTCGTGCTCGCGGCTCGCGATGAGGCTGCATTGAACGAAGTTGCGAAGCACATCGGCGGCGCGCTCGTGGTGGCAACGGATGTCTCCGATAGCGATTCCGTCAGAGCGTTGGTCGATCGCACACTCGAGGAGTTCGGACGTCTCGACGCGGCGTTCAACAACGCCGGCGCCAATTACGCGCTGCGACCGGTGGCCGAGATTCCCGAGGAAGAGTTCGACCTGACGATCGCGGTGAACCTGCGCGGCATCTTCCTGTCGATGAAATACGAGATCAAGGCAATGCTCGCGACCGGCGGCGGCGCCATCGTCAACATGGCCTCGACGGCTGGGCTCGGTTCCGCGCCAGGCCTCGCCTCATACGTCGCAGCCAAGCACGGCGTGGTCGGACTCACCAAGGCCGCGGCCAACGACTACGCCGACAAGGGCATCCGCATCAACGCGCTGGCGCCGGGCCCGATCTTCACCGACCCGCGCATGGACCCGCAGCAGGTAGGCCGCTGGGTGCCGATGCAGCGGATGGGGCGACCGGAGGAAGTGGCGGCTGTAGCTGTGTGGCTGTGCTCCGACGACGCGTCGTACATCACCGGCGCCATCCTGCCAGTCGACGGAGGCAAGCTGGCGCGCAGCGCCTGACTAGCTGAGCAGCGCCACCAGCTCGGGGTTGGAGCGGATCGGATCCAGGTCGGTGTCGGTTTTCGCCCACTCCCGCAGGTCGGGCCTCAGCTCGAAGCCGCGCTCGAGAAGAGGCAGGGCCCTCTCGGCCATGCCCCGTTGGGCGTAGATGCAGGCCAGGTTGTATTCGGCCGCGCCCCGCGTGCGGTCATCCGGAAACGTCGCGATCGCCAGGTCATGTCCCCAGGTCGCCGCCTGTTCCGCCCCGGCCTCGTCGCCCTGGTCCCAGCTCCAGTAGGCCAGGTGCTGAGCCACGTGGTTGTAGACGTTGAGGGGCACCACCGACCAGAGCTTCTGGTTGGGGTAGCGTGGCCGGGGTCCCTCCAGCGTCTCCTCGCTGCAGGCGCTCACCGCCACCGCCATCGCGTCCCATGAACCGGCTGCCGACTCGACGATCACCCGCGCCGGCTGGTCGTGAGTCTGCGCATAGAACTTGAGGTTCTCCGCATCGTCGTCGGTCGAGACGTCGGGGACCGGTCCGCCGGTGCGCGCAGAGTCGAGCTCACCGATGGCCACCTGCCGCCACGACATGAGGTGGGCCAGCTGGTCTTTGGCCGTCCATTTGCCTGGCGACTCCGGCGCCGAGTCGTCCACGAACGGCACCAGCGCCTGTTCCTCCTTCTCGCGGCCTGCATCGATCAGGTCGAGCAGCTTCGCCTTCATGCGTTGAGCTTCGCGAGCTCCGGGTCGTTCTTCGCGTAATCGCGCAGATCGGACCTCAGCTCGAAGCTGCGCTTCATTCGTGCCCGCGCTTCGTCAATGCGGCCCTGGGCCGCGTAGAAGCGGGCGAGGACGTACTCCTCCACGGCGCGCCGCCGGTCCTCGGGGAACGCGGCGACCTCGACGTCGTATCTCCACATCGCAACTTTCTCCTCGGAGACGGCGTCGCGGCGGTCCGCGTACCAGTAGCCGAGATGGTCGGCCATGTGGTCGATCGCGTTCTCCGGCACGACCTGCCACACCTTGAGCTGCGAATGGTGCGGCCGCGGCGCCTGGAGCTGCTCCTCCGTGCAGGCATCGACGGCTGCAGCGAGCGCATCCCACGACCTGGTTGCAGACTCGAGGACCGACCGCGCCGGCTCGTCGTGCGTTTGGGCGTAGAACTTCGCGTTCTGGACGTCGTCCTCGTCCGCCACATCGGGTGCGGGAGCGCCGGTGCGCACCGAGTCGAGCTCGCCGGTCGCCACCTCGCGCCACGACGCCAGGTGCGAGACCGTGTCTTTGACAGTCCAGGTTCCCGGGCGATCCGGCGCCGAGTCGTCGACGAGCGGCACGAACACCTCGGCCTCCTTCTTGCGTCCGATCTCGATGAGGCCCAGCAGTTTGGCTTTCATACGTCCATCAGGGCCTTGCGCTGAGCCCCGTCGATCGGGATGTGCGCGCCGTTGATCATCGCCGCGCGCGGCGAGGTGAGGAACGCGACAAGCGCAGCCACCTCGTGCGGCTCGGCGATGCGGTGGACAGGAATCGATGACAACGCCATCTCGTGCGCCGCGTCCTGCTCGATCTTCTTGTCCCGTGCAAACGCCTTCTCCAGGCCGTCCCAACGATCCGTGTTCACCGGCCCTGGATTCACCGTGTTGATGCGCACCCCGTGGCGGCCGTACTGCTCCGCCACCGACGAAGCGAAGTTGATGTCCGCGGCGTTCGCGACGCCGGCGGTCATCTCCCAGTAGCTCGGCTTCAGGCCGTCGTTGCCGACCACAAGCACGATCACGCCTTCGCCGCGCTCGCGCATGTGCGGGATCACCGCGCGCACCGTGCGCACGTAGCCCATGAACTTCAGGTTGAGGCTCGACATCCACTGCTCTTCGGTCAGGTCTTCGAGCAGCCCGCCGGGCGAGCTCCCGGCGCACGTGACCAGGATGTCGATGCGGCCGAACTGCTCGAGCGCCGCGCCGACGCATCGCAGAACGTCGGCGTGCTTGCTCATGTCGCCGTCAAGCGGCACGATCTTGCGGTTCGTCATGGCAGCGATCTCCCGGGCCGCGACCTCGAGCGGCTCCAGCGTGCGCGCGGTGATGACGACGTCGCAGCCTTCCTGCGCCAGCTCCTGCGCGACCGCGCGGCCGATGCCCTTGCTCGCGCCAGTCACGAACGCCACCTTGCCGGTGAGCTGAAGGTCCATGGGTGCCTCCTACCGCAATTCTCGCCGGTCGATCTTGCCCACATGATTGCGCGGCAGCGACTCCACGCGCTTGATCTCTTTCGGGCGTTTGTACGGGGCAAGCAGCGTCCCCGCGTGCTCGATGAGCCTGTCGGCGTCGAACGCGATGCCGGGCTTCATCACCACCCACGCCGTCACCTGCTCGCCCCACCGCTCGCTCGCGACCCCCGCCACGGCCGCCTCGGCCACGTCGGGATGCGCCTCCAGCGCCACCTCCACCTCCCGCGGGTACACCTTCATGCCTCCGGTGATGATCATCTCCTTCGCCCTGCCATCGATGACGAGGTGGCCGGTGGCCTCGTCGATCCGGCCGAGATCACCGGTCCGAAACCACCCGTCGCTGTCCACGAATGCCGCCGCGACCTGGGGGCCGCGGAGGTGGATCTCGCCGTCCTCGCCGAGTCGCAGCTCGATGCCCGGCAGCGGGATGCCGACCGTGTCTGCCGGCGGGTCGGAGATCACCTGCGACGTGTCGAGCCCGCTCTCCGTCGTGCCGTACCGCACCAGCGGCGCCCGGCCAAGGACCTCTTCGGCGTGTTTGGCGACACCGCTGCTGAGCGGCGCCGATCCGCTGATGCACAGTCTCAGCCGGTTGCCCGACCTCCCCTCGAGGCGCTGGTACATGGTCGGCACCGCAAACAGCACGGTTGCCTTCTCGGTCGCGCGCAGCAGCTCCTCCGGAGCGAAGCGCGGGAGCAGGTGGAGCGATGAGCCGGCGATGAGGGTGGCGTTGAGCCCGCCCAATCCGTGCTGGTGGAAGAGCGGCAGCGCGTGCACAAGCACGTCGTCGGCGCTCCATTGCCACGCGGCCATCGCCACGCGGATGGAGGTCAGGAGGTTGCGGTGCGTCAGCGGGACGGGCTTCGGCTTGCCCGTCGTCCCGGAGGTGAACGCGAGCAAAGCCACCGCGTCTGACCCGTCGCGCTCCTTCCATGAAGCCGACCTGGACGCCTGAACGATCGCGTCCAGCTCTGCTGCCGTATAGGCCGGGTTGGCGGGCACAACCACGCCGCCCGCCTGCAGGATGCCGAGGTACTCGGCCACCCACTTGATCGACGGCGGAGCGGCAAGGAGAACTCGGTCGCCCGCCTTGATCGACCGGCGATGCTGCGCGGCCAGCGCGTCGAGCTCGCCATGGGTGATGGTTTCGTCGCCGATTCGAATCGCGAGCTTGTCTGGAGACGCGAGCGCGGTGGCGTGCGCAAGCCCGTGGATGGTGCCGTCGCCCAGGCCGCGTACGAACCCGTTGATGTCCGGCACGTTCGGCAGGTGGCGTCGCCACGCCGCCCGGCTCCACTCCAGCATGCTATCCATCGTGCCTCGCGCCACGACCTCCGACGGCGTGGGTCTGTACTGGGAGGAATCCGGATCGGGCGCTCCGATCCTGTTCGTGCACGAGTTCGCGGGCGACCACCGCAGCTGGTCTCCGCAGGTGCGCCACTTCTCGAAATCGCACCGGTGCGTTGCGTATGCGGCGCGCGGCTACCCGCCCTCGGACGTGCCGCACGACGTGTCGTCGTACTCGCAGGCGCGCGCGGTGGAAGACGCCGTGAGCGTGCTCGACGCCGCGCACGTGGACGCTGCGCACGTGGTCGGCCTTTCGATGGGCGGCTTCGCCACCCTGCATTTGGTGCTCACGCATCCCGACCGCGTGCTCTCGGCCGTGATCGGCGGCGTCGGCTACGGTGCGCAGACGGAGAAGCAAGCGCAGTTCCGAAAGGAGAGCAACGCGATCGCGGACGCCTTCGAGGCGCAGGGCTCGGCTGCAGTTTCGGAGTCCTACGCGGTCGGACCAGCGCGCGTGCAGCTTCAGAACAAGAACCCGGAGGCATGGCGCGAGTTCAAGGACGCGCTGGCTCAGCACGATGCTACGGGCGCAGCCAACACGATGCGCGGCGTCCAGGCCGCCCGTCCTTCTCTTTATGCGATGCAGGAACAGCTGCGCGCGGTGCGCACGCCGTTGCTGATCCTGGCCGGCGACGAGGACGAGGGCAGCCTCGAACCGTCGCTGATGCTGAAGCGCGCGATCCCGACCTCGGCGCTCGCGATCCTGCCGCGCACCGGTCACACTCTCAACCTCGAGGAGCCCGAGCTCTTCAACGCGACCGTGGAGCGCTTCATCGCCGCGGTCGAGAAAGGGGAGTGGGGGACTCGGGATGCGCGCGCGACCGCGGGCTCCATCACCGGAGTTCGGACGTCATAGCCACGCGTTCGGCGATCGAAGCCAACCTGCGCGCGTTCGAGCGCGCCACGTCGCCCAGCCCGCAGAAGCCCGCCGCAGTCGCGGTGGTGCTGCTGGACAACACCGGCGCTCCGTGCGTGCCCATCTTCCAGCGCCCGGCCGACATGCGCCGGCACGCCAGCCAGATGGCGCTTCCGGGCGGGCGCGTCCACGAAGGCGAAACCGTCGTCGAATGCGCGATGCGCGAGCTGCATGAGGAGATAGGCCTGGAGGTCGCGGCCGCGGACGAGCTGGGCCGCCTCGACGACTTCGACACCCGATCGGGCTTCACGATCACGCCGATCGTCTTCTGGAGTGACGCTCGGGCGGCCGATCTGAAGCCTTCGGCGGCCGAGGTCAAGCTGATGTTCCTCCCGACCGTATCCGACCTGCTGGAGGCTGCTTCCATCGCCGGTGGCGGCGCCGCCTTCTCGATGCTGCTGCCAGGCGTGGAGGTGTTCGCGCCCACCGCGGCGATGCTGTACCAGTTCGTCGAGGTGGCGCTGCGCGGCCGCGAGGTGCGCGTGGCTGACTTCTACCAGCCGCCCTGGACTCACCGCTAGTCGAGCAGCCCCAGCACGCGCTCGGGCGTGAACGGCAGCACAGCAGCTGTCGCCGAGAGCGCGTCGGCGATGGCGTTAGTGATGGCCGCTGTCGACCCGATGATCCCGCCCTCGCCGGCGCCTTTGGTGCCGAGCTCGTGCACCGTCGACGGAGTGTGTAGGTGCGAGACCTCGACAACCGGCAGGTCGGCCGCGGTCGGTATCAGGTAATCCATGAAGCTGCCGCTCAGCAGCTGGCCGTCCGCGCTATACGCAATCTCCTCGAACAGCGCTGCGCCCACCCCCTGCGCAACGCCGCCCACAGCCTGGCCGTTGACGATCATCGGGTTGATCACGACGCCGCAATCCTCCGCGATCACGTAACGGCCAATGCTGACGGCGCCACTGCCGCGGTCGATCTCCACCTCACAGACGTGCGTCGCATACGGATGCGAGGCCTGCTTCGCGTCGTAGGAGACCTCGATGTCCAGGTCGCCTGTCGCGAGGTCGGCCAGGGTCAGGCCGGCCGGCTCGCCGTCCACGAGGATCTTCGACTCCCTGATCGCGAGGTGTTCGACCGGCTCGTCGAGCCGGTATGACGCCGCCTCCATGATCGCCTCGCGCAGCTGCGTGGCGGCGCGATGCGCGGCGGTGGCGGCGGTGACCGAGCTGCGACTCTGGTAGGTGCCGGTGCCGGGGCTGACCCTGGCCGTGTCGGTCTGCTCCACGATGACGCCCGCAGCTTCGACTCCGAGGGCGTTGGCTACCACTTGCGCGAACGTGGTCTGCACGCCCTGGCCAAGGTTCGGGCAGCTCGTCTGGACGCGAACGTGGCCGGCTTCGTCCAACCAAACGCGGGCGGTGTCCACACCGGAGATGGCGGCCATGCCGCGGCCCACGAAAGTCGCCGAGCCCGCACCCGTGAACTCGACGTACGAGCCGATGCCGATGCCCACGAGCCGGCCGGCCGCGCGCGCCCGGGCACGCTCGGCGCGCGCGCGCCGGTAGTCAAGCGCATCAAGCGCCATCTCGAGCGCGGCACCGTAATCGCCCGACTCGTACGGGTGACCGGTCACGGCTGTGTACGGCATCTGTTCCGCGCGCACGAAGTTGCGCCGCCTCACTTCCGCCGGGTCCATGCCGACGCGCACGGCGATCAGGTCCATCAAGCGCTCGTGCGCCAGCACCGCAGTCACCATGCCCACGCCCCGATACGCGCCCTCGGGCGAGCAGTTGGTCGCGATCGCGATCGAGTCGTACTCGTAGTCGCGGATGTCATACGGGCCGGGGATGAGGCCGGCGCACGTCATCGCGTTCAGGGTCGCGCCGTACGGCCGCGCCCCGTAGGCGCCAACGCTCGTCAGGATCCTGGCCCGCAGCCCGAGCACGCGCCCGTCACCGCGGACGGCCGCGCTGAAAGTGATCTTCTGGTCACGCGCGTGACTGGAAGCCTGCATGTGCTCGGAGCGGTCCTCGACCCATTTCACCGTCGCGTTGAGGCGGCGAGCGATCCACGCCAGCAGGACGTCCTCGGTGTAGACGCCGATCTTCTGTCCGAATCCGCCGCCCACGTCGGGCGCGACCACACGCACCTTCGTCCCCAGGCTTTCCGCGATCGCGTCGGCGACCAGGTGGGGCGCCTGGGTGGACGTAAAGACGACGCCGTCGGCCGTCGCGACCACGCCCCGACCCTCCATCGGCACCGCTGACACGCGAGGATGGACTACCTCACCGTCGACCACCAGGTCAGCCGCCGCAAAGGCCTTCTCGAGGTCGCCATACGTGCGGTGCACCGTGATGTACCGGTTGCCGGGCACGGTGTCGTGGACGAGCGGCGCACCTTCCGCCATCGCGTCGCCGAGCGTGCTCACCGCAGGCAGCGGGTCCAGGTCGGCGGCGATCAGCTCCGCGGCATCCTCGGCCTGGTAGCGACTCCGCGCCACGACAGCGGCAATCACCTCGCCGACGAAGCGCACGCGATCGCCGGCGATGATGGGCCGGTCTGGCGAGATCAACCCAGGCGTCGTCATGCGGGCGTTCATGGGCGCGCACGACCCCTCCAGGTCGCTGGCGCTGAACACGGCCACGACGCCCGGCGCCTGCGCGGCCGCGCTCAGGTCGACAGACCTGATGAGCGCGCTCGCCATCGGGCTGCGAAGAAACGCGACGTGCAGGCAGCCTTCGGGCTTGATGTCGTCGACGAACCGCGCCGCTCCCCGCAGGAGGGCGTCGTCCTCGAGGCGCGGCATGCTGGCCCCGATCATGCTGCCGGTTAGTATCACCGGCGGTGGAGCTGCACGGCATCGGCGCCTCGCCGCTGCGCAAGGAGGACTGGCCGCTGCTTCGCGGCGAGGGCACCTTCATCGCCGATTTCAAACGCCCGGGCATGGTCCACGCGCTGGTCGTGCGCAGCCCGTTCGCCCATGCGCGATTCAGTCACATCGACGGCTCCGCGGCACTTGAAGCGCCCGGCGTCATCGACCTGATCACCGCAGCCGACCTTCCCGATCGCGGCCGCCCCATCCCGACGCGGATGTTCAAGGACGAGGCGGCAAACCGGTTCCTGCAGAAGCCACTGGCCGACGGCGAGGTGCGCTACTCGGGCGAGCCCGTGGCCGTGCTGATCGCTGAGTCGCGCTACCTGGCCGAGGATGCGGCCGAGCTGCTGAGCATCGACTACGAGCCGCTCGAGGTCGTGCTCGACCCGGACGCCGCTGTCGTGGCCGGCCACCTGGTGGTCGAGCGCGGCGACATCGAGGCGGCCTTCGCGCAGGCCGATGAGGTGATCAAGGAGGAGTTCCGCATCCAGCGCCACGCGGCCACGCCGCTCGAGACGCGCGGACTGCTCGCGGAGTACGACGCCGGCACGCAGGCGCTCACGGTTTGGGGAGCGGCCAAGATCCCGCACGTCAACCGCCGCATCCTCGCCCAGCTGCTCGGCTGGGACGAGTCCAGGATCCGGCTCGTCGAGCTGCACGTCGGCGGCGGCTTCGGGGCGCGCGGCGAGTTCTACCCGGAGGACTTCCTGATCCCCTTCGCGGCCATGCGCGTGGGCCGTCCGGTGGCGTGGATCGAGGATCGTGAGGAGAGCCTTCGCGCCATGAACCACTCGCGCGAGCAGGTCCATCGCGTCGAGATGGCGCTGAAGGCCGACGGCACGTTCCTCGGCTTGAAGGACACGTTCGTCAACAACACCGGCGCCTACGTGCGCACGCACGGCATGACCGTGCCCGGCCTCAGCATCTCCATGCTGCCCGGCCCGTACGTGTGGCCTGCGTATCGCGGCGAATACCGCAGCGTGCTCACCCACAAGACGCCGTGCGGCACGTATCGGTCGCCGGGGCGCTTCGAGGTCAACTTCGTGCGCGAGCGGCTCATCGACATCGCCGCAAACCGGCTCGGCATCGACAAGGTCGAGATCCGCCGGCGCAACTTCATCAGCGACTTCCCGCATGACACAGGCACGCTCTTCGACCAACACCCCGTCGTCTACGACAGCGGCGACTACTCGCTGCTGCTGGACAAGGCGTTGCGGGCGTTCGACTACGAGGGTCTGAAGCGGTGGCGCTCCAAAGCGCCCAACCGCGGCATCGGCATCGCGTTCTTCGTCGAGAAGGCGGGCCCAGCCGAGCGCGAGTACGCGCGCGTCGAGCTGAACGGCTCCGGGGACGTGATCGTCTATACCGGCACGGCGTCGCTGGGGCAGGGGATGGAGACGACCCTCGCCCAGGTCTGCGCGACGCACCTCGGCCTGCCGTTCGAGCGCGTAACCGTGAAGCACGGCGACACCGCGGTCGTCCCAGAGGGCATGGGCTCGTTCGGCAGCCGCGCGGCGATGATGGGCGGCGCCGCGGTGATGGGCGCCTCCGTGAAGCTGCGCAGGCAGCTGCTCGAAGGCGCGGCCCAGGAGCTGGAGGCCGCGCCCGACGACCTTGTCGTCACCGTCGACGGCGTCGCCGTGCGTGGAGCGCCGTCGCGCAGCGTGCCGCTGCCCTCGATCAGCGTCGAGGATCGCTTCGTCTGCGAGCTCTTAGGCTTCCCCTATGGCGTCCACCTGGCGGCGGTCGAGATCGACACCGGCACGGGCGCCGTCCAAGTTCACCGCTACGCGGTCGCCTACGACATCGGCCGTGCGATCAACCCGGTGATCGTGCGCGGCCAGATCTCGGGAGGATTCGCACAGGGCCTCGGCGGCGCGCTGCTCGAAGAGTTCGCCTTCGACGCCAACGGGCAGCCGCTGGCGGCGAGCTTCATGGACTACCTCCTGCCCACCTCGCAGGAGGTCCCCGACATCGACGTGCTCATCACCGAGGACGCGCCGTCGCCGCTCAATCCACTCGGCGTGAAGGGGGCGGGGGAGGGCGGCACCGCGGCGGTGGGCGGCGCGATCGCCAACGCGGTGGCCGACGCGCTTGGCGTCGAGGTCACGCAGCTGCCGCTGAGCCCGCAGCGGGTCACCGAGCTGGCGAGCCCATGAAGCCGGCCCCATTCGAGTACGACGACCCGCGTTCGGTCGACGAGACGATCGGCCTGCTGGCAAAGTACGGCGACGAGTGCAAGGTGCTCGCGGGGGGGCAGAGCCTGGTACCCCTGATGAACTTCCGCCTCGCGCGGCCCGGCCGGCTCATCGACATCAACGGTGTCGAATCGCTCGGGCGGATCAGGGTCGAGAATGGCCGGCTGCTGCTCGGCGCGATGGTGCGTCACGCGCACCTCGAGCGCAGCAACGACATCGCAGCGCGGTGGCCGCTGCTGTACGACGCGATCGTATGGGTGGGCCACAGCCAGATCCGCAACCGCGGGACGGTCGGTGGATCGGTCGCGCACGCGGACCCAGCGGCCGAGCTGCCGTGCGCGTTCGCGGCGCTCGACGCGAAGTTCCACGTGCTGTCGAGGCGCGGCCCGCGCGTGCTGAGGTGGGACCAGATCTTCGTGTCGGAGTTCACCACGTCGCTCGCGCCCGACGAGCTGCTGACCGCGATCGAGGTGCCGCCGCAGGACCCATCGGCCGGCGTTGCATTCGTCGAGTTCGCGCGCCGGCACGGCGACTTCGCGCTGGGCGGGGCCGCGGTCTCGATAACCCTGGCCAGGAACGGCACCTGCGGCGACGTCGCGATCGCGCTGCTCTCGGCGGGTCCGCGGCCCGTGCGCGCGGAGGAGGCCGAGCGCCGCCTCAAAGGCAGTCGCGTCGACGAGGCCGCGATCGCGCAGGCGTCGGAGGCAGCCGTTCAGGGTCTGCACCCGACGAGCGACATTCACGGCAGCAGTGAGTACCGGGTGAAGCTGCTCCGGGTGATGACCGAGCGCGCGCTGACGAAAGCCGTGCAGCGCGCGACGAGGGCGGCGGCATGAGAAAGGTTTCGGTCGAGATCAATGGCCGCGTGGTCGAGGGCGAGGTCGAGCCGCGCCTGCTGCTCGGCGACTTCATCCGCGACAACGCGGGCCTCACCGGGACGCATTTCGGGTGCGAGCACGGTGTGTGCGGCGCGTGCACAGTGCAGCTGGATGGCGAGCCGGTGCGCTCGTGTCTGATGTTCGCGGTGCAGGCGAACGGGCGTCGCATCGCGACGGTCGAGGGCATGGCGCCCAGCGCCACCGAGCTTCACGTGCTGCAGCAGGCGTTCCACGAATCGCACGCGCTGCAGTGCGGCTTCTGCACGCCTGGGATCCTGATGACGATGGAGGCCTTCCTCCGCGCCGAGCCCGACCCTTCGCCCGAGCGCATCCGCGTGGCGCTCGCCGGCAACCTGTGCCGGTGCACGGGCTACCAGAACATCGTGACCGCGGTGCGCCTGGCGGCGGATCGGATGAAGTGACGGCCCGCGTTCCGTATGTCCAGAACGACCCGGTATTCGCACGGGTCGAGGCGATGGGGCGTCCGGTGCTCAACCTTTATCGAGCGCTCGCCAACCAGCCGGCCGCGCTCGAGGCGTTCCTGGACATGTCGCGATATGTGCGCGGCGGCTCCAGACTCGATGCCGGCCTGCGCGAGGCGGTCATCCTCGCCACGGCGCAGGAGCTGGGCTCCGAGTACGAGGTGGCCCATCACTCCATGGGCGTGGACCTGGACGCACTCGACGAACGCGGGCGGTGCGCCGTCGAGTACGCGCGCTCTGCGGCTCGCACCCGCACGTGCGACGACACGCTGTTCGCGCGCCTGAAGCAGCATTTTTCGAGCGCCGAGATCGTCGACCTCGTGGTCACCGTCGGCTGGTACCACCTGTGCGCGGTCATCCTGGGTTCGCTCGAGGTCGAACTGGAGACGGAGCTATAAGATCCAAGGGTGAGCTGGTTGTCCAAGGTCCTAGGTGGCTCGAAGAAACAGCCGAATCGGCAGGCAGGCAAAGGATCCCTCGACCAGGCGACTCTCAGTCAGTTGGCACGCGCCGGCGCTGACCTTGGCAAGGCGACTGACGTGGTGAACTATCTCTACCTGCCCGATGAGGCACGGGCGCAGGATGCTGGCTTGGCGTTGCGCTCAACCGGCTTCACAGTGGAAGTTCGCCCAGCCGCAAAGGGTCCCACCTGGTTGGCCCGCGCGAATAAGGACATGATCCCCACGGCGGCGAACATCCAACAGATGCGCGAGCAGTTCGAGGGGTTGGCGTCTCGGCTTGGTGGCGAATACGACGGCTGGGAAGCCGCAGTCACAAAGTAGGTCGGCCGCCTGCTCACCCGTCGGCGGTTCGTTTCGACAGCTTCGCCAGAGGGCCCGACTGGCGCCGCCTAGTGGTACAGGACTGAGGTCATGCTGTTCTCCGCCACCAGCCGGCCCTTGAACCACACGCTCTCCGGCGGCAGCTGCAGGCGAAGCGCCTCTTCCCAGGATTCGGCCGCCATCACCATCAGGTCCGCGCGCATGCCTGCAGCCAGGCCGTAGTCGCTCAAGCGAATCGCCTGCGCAGGCGCCTCCGTGACCGCGCGCAATGCGTATGCGATGTCGTCGTGCGTCGTGAGATGCGCCGCGTGGGCTGAGATCAGCGCCACCTCCAGCATCGAACCGCGACCGAACGGGTAGAAGCCGTCCTTCACGCAGTCCTGCCCGAA
>Ga0070697_100000245_pt1 | contig 44166 bp, 37 predicted proteins | sample KBSK1501metaG_FD_65475 | JGI IMG/M metagenome (GOLD analysis project Ga0070697, IMG submission 65475) | Corn, switchgrass and miscanthus rhizosphere microbial communities from Kellogg Biological Station, Michigan, USA - KBS K1-50-1 metaG | ecosystem: Host-associated > Plants > Roots >... | reverse complement strand
GAGGAGGACGCGCGGTCGCTCCGCCCCGCGCTTCGTCACCACCGGCGCGCGGTCCTCGCCGCGCGGCACGCGCCCCGGCGCGCCGGACGGCAGCAGGAGAACCGCCACGACCGCTGCCACGCTCATCGCTTTCATCGTCTCTTCACCTCCGCCCGTGTGCGTCGGCGGGGAACGTCAGCGCGCATGACGTGCCATCGCCTCCTGCTTCACCGGACACCGGGCGAGCAGCTCCTCCGCCTGACGGCGCACGCAGGCATCGAGGAGCTCGTAGCAGCGGCGGATCCCGGCCACGTCGCCCTCGTAAGGGTCCGGGATCTCGATCGGGCGGGGCCGCGGGCCGCCGTCGGCGTGGAGCAGCGCGATCTTGCCCGCCGCCTGCGGGTAGTGCCCGCGGATCTCCGCCTCGATCAGGGAGTCCAGGGGGACGATCAGACCGGCCGATTCCACCAGCGAGCGCGTCAGCCGGCGGGCCTGATGCCCCTCGAGGTCGATCCCGAGCTGCCGCGCCGCCACCCGCGCGCGCGGATCGGCGGGGTGACCCGGGCGCGCGTAGAGACCGGCCGACCCGGCCACGATGCGGTTCCCGCCGGGACCGCCGAGACAGCGGGTCAGGAGCGCCTCGGCCATCGGGCTGCGGATGATGTTCCCGCGACAGACGTACAGGACGCTGCGCACGGCCCTCGTCTCGGGCTCCGGGGCGCGCTCGGCCAGCCGCAGGGCGCGCCGCAGGCGGAGTCTCCAGTAGATGAGCACCTGCCGCACCGTGAGGCCCCGGTGCGCCCGCACGATCGGACGCAGACCCTCGGGCAGCCACGCCATCGCCGTCCGCCGGAGATGGACGCTCCGCCCGGCCCTCCGGGCGTCCGGTCCGGCGCCGGCGCGCTCGACCGTCTCCTCGCAGAGTCTCTCGAATTCGCGCGCGACCTGGGGCCATCCGAAGCGCTCCTCGACCAGTCTCCTCCCCGCCGCCCCGATGGCGCGGCGCCTCGCGGGGTCGCGCAGAAGAGTCGCCACGGCCACCGCGAAGTCCTCCGGCTCGTCGGCCCGCAGGAAGTGCCGGCCCGGGACCAGCGGGAGCCCCTCGGCGCCCACGGTCGTCGACACGACCGCCTTGCCCGCCGCCAGCGCCTCGAAGATCTTCAGCCGCGTGCCGCCGCCGATCCGGAGCGGCACGACATAGACGTCCGCCTCCGCGAGGTACGGGCGCACGTCCGGGACCGTCCCGGTGACGCGCGCGCCCGCCGCGTCGGCCGCGGCCCGCAGCCGCGGCGTCGGGTTGCGCCCGACCACCGAGAACGACACGCCCGGCGCCCGGCTCCGGATGCGTGGCAGGATCGCCTCCAGGAAGTGCAGCACGGCGTCCTCGTTGGGATACCAGTCCATCGAGCCCGTGAAGACGAGGGAGGCGCCCTCCGGCCCGGCGGAATCGGGGGTGAAGTAAGTCGTGTCGACACCGGTCGGGACGGCGTGCACCGCCGCGCCCGGGGCGCCGCCCGCCAGGATCGCTGCGTCGGCCTCCGACACCGCCACCGTCAGGTCGGCGCGCTCGCAGACCCGCGCCTCCGCCCGGCGCATCTTGCGCCACTCGAGCGCGAGCACCGCGCGCCGCCAGGGCCGCCGCTCGACGGCCCCCAGACGCTTCCAGATCAGGTGCTCCACGTTGTGCGCGAAGAACAGCAGCGGAACCGGTCCCGGCAGGGAAACGTTCGCCGTGGCGCTGAGGAAATCGGCGACGCACAGATCGGCGTCGTGCCCATCGAGCCGGCGCCGCACCTCCTGCGCCAGGGGCGGAACCCTGAACTTCAGGAGATCGACCGGGAGCGGCGTGAGCCACGAGCGCAGGAGCGCGACCGCGAAGGCGGCGCTCGACCGCTTCGGGATATCGAAGGGGAACGACACGACCTCGCAGCGCGTCAGGCGGCGGGCCAGCTCCGCGTCGTCGTCCTCCCGGCCGTGGGTCGTCAGCAGGGTGATGGAGTGGCGTCGCGACAACTCCGACACGAGATGGTAGCTGCGCAGGCGTCCGCCCGTGTCCGGCGGCCACAGACCCCCGACCTTCACCCAGAGAATTCTCATGCGCGCGCCTCAGCCATGGGTCACGCCCTGGAGATCGGGCACGCCCGACGGCGCGACCCGGCCGGGTCGTCCGCGCAGGAGCGCTCCCGCCAGGCCCGCGAAGAACGGAACGGGGTCGGACAGCCACAGGTCGTCCCAGTGCAGGTCCTTCCCGGGCGGTCTCAGGAACTCCAGGAGGGTCCGGAGACGCGACGGGTAGCTGTCGGTCCACCCCGCCGGACGGCCGCCCAGGACCCCGACGAGGTGCTTGAGATCTCCGCCGAGCCACCTGGCCCGGACCCCGAGCCGGTAGGCGAAGCGCTCCGGGCAGGCCCCCTCGCGCGCCAGCGTATAAAGAAGGAAGGGGAAGTCGACCCCGCTGGCGATCGCCAGCGGCAGCGAGTTCCAGAAGCGACCGTTGATCTCCATCAGACGCAGACGGCCGTCCCGCGCGTCCCTCTTGAACTCCACCATGGCGACGCCGTGCCAGCGCAGCGCCTCGAGCAGGGCGCGCGCCGCCTCCGCCATGTCGGGGGGCGCCGCGACGCTCTCGCGCAGCGAGCTCCCCGAGCCGGTCGGCCGGATCATGCGCAGACGCCGGTGCGCGAACAGCGCCTTGATCCGGCCGCGGTCGTACAGTGCCGAGATGCCATACCCCTCGCCGGGAATGAACTCCTGGATCAGCGGCCGCGGCGCGCGGCGGTGCACCGACAGATAGGTCTCCTCCAGGTCGTCGGGCCGGAAGCAGTACGCCGGAGGGCCGCACGGGAGCACGCGTCCGTCGGCCGTCGTCCGCTCGGAGCAGCGCGGCTTGATCACCGCCGGGTAGCTCAGCCGCCCCGCGAGCACGGCGAGATCGGAGGGGTCGCGGAGCACCACCGTGCGCGGCACCGCGATCCCGAGCGACACCGCCAGACCGATCGTCGCCTGCTTGTCGAACGCCACGCGCAGGGACTCCGCCGACGCGAGCGGCGCAAGCGCGACCCGCGACTCGATCTCCCGGCGCGCCGGCAGCAGCGCCAGGATCGTGCGCTCGGTCATCGGCATCAGAATCTCCGGGCGGCTCGTGTCGAGGATCCGGCTCAGTCCTTCCTGGAACTCCCGGATCCCGAGACAGGGCGAGGGGTAGACGGAGCGTCTCGCGCAGTAACGGCTCAAGGCCGCCTGCGCCAGCCGGTAGCTGTCGGCGGCGACGACCGGTATGCGCCGCCGGCCCAGCGAGCGCACGACGGCCAGAGCGTGGTTGCCGCCCGCGTCGGTGACGAGAACGCTCATGCGACCCGATCCTCGCGAGGCAGCAGGCTCTGCCAGAGAGTCTTCAGTCCGCCCACCCAGTCGTAGGCGCCCGCCAGCTTGCAGCGGACGCGGAACGGACCGTCGCCGTCCTCCATCGGGATGCGCGGCAGGGCGTAGAGATCGGCGCCGGGGCCGCTCCTCCCCACCACGGTCGTCACCGCCGCCCGGTATCCTTCCCGGCGGAGCAGCTCCTCGAGACGGCGATCGAAATCGCCATAGGCCCGCGAGCCGAACGGATAGGCGAACAGCTCGACCGGGGCACGCAGGCGCTCCTCCAGGATCGCCTTCGACGCGCGGATCTCGGCCGCGGCGTCGTCCTCGGGCAGCGCTCCCAGGGAGCGGTGTGACACGGAGTGCGAGGCGACGGCGATCCCGTGACGCGTCATCTCCTCCACCTCGTCCCACGACAGAGGCAGCCAGTCGGGCGGCGGCTCGCAGGCCCCGGCGTCCGGCGCGGGCAGATGGCGGAACAGGCTCTTCCGGCCGACGGCGCCGGCGATGACGAAGAGGGTCGCGGGCAGCCGGTCGCGGCGCAGGACGGGGTAGGCATGCAGGTACTGGCCGCGGTAGCCGTCGTCGAAGGTCAGGACGACCGACGGCTCCGCCGCGGGCGCCTTGCCCTCCTGCAGCCGGCGGACCAGGGCGGAGAGCGGAATGATCCGGTAGCCCGCCTCGAGGATGGCGCGGATCTGTGCCTCGAACCGTTCCGGTGAGACGTAATCCCGGCAGGACGGAGCGCCCGGCGAGGGACGGCCGATCTGGTGATACATCAGGATCGGGATTCTTGGTCGCGGGCGCCGGCGCCGGCACCACGGGTAGAGCGCCGCGGTCACGGCCCCCTCCATCCATGAGAAGACGCTCCGGGCGCAGCGCCTCACGACGGGGCTCACCGGCCGGCCACCGCGGGCATCATGCGATCGGGGTCCTCGCCGTCGAGGAAGATCCTCTGCCAGATCTCCAGATTCACCAGGAGCCAGAGGCGGTCGCCGTGCTCGGCCGCGCCGCGCCGGTGCGCGGCGGCCAGGCGCGCCAGGGCGGCGGGCTCGAACAGACCGCGCCGCTGCGCCCGCGGCGAGAGCACGAACTCGTCCACGATCTCCGGGACTCGATCGCGCAGCCAGCGCCCCATGGGGACCGGGAACCCCATCTTCCTGCGCCCCAGGATCTCGCGCGGCACCAGGCCCCGGAGCGCCCGCCGCAGCACCGCCTTGGTCCGGAAACCCCGCAGCTTGAGCCCGGCGGGAAGGGACGCCGCGTGCTCGACGAACTCGTGGTCCAGGTACGGGACCCGGCTCTCGATGGAGGCGGCCATGCTCATCTGGTCCTGCTTCATGAGCAGCTCGACCAGATAGGTCTGCAGATCGGCGTGACTCATCCGCAGGAGGGGCGGTCCGGGCGCCTCCCGGTACAGACGCAGCGCCTCGGCGTACGGATCGCGCGCATCGTCCCGGACGCCGTCGGCCAGGAGCGTCCTCTGGCAGACCTGGGAGAAGACCGCGAAATTCTCGAAGAACAGACCGCGCGGCCCGGACGGCAGCGCCACGAACGTCCTCCCGCCGTAACGGCCGGCCGCTCCCGGAAGACCGCGCACCACGCGCGCCGCGACGCGGCGCAGCCCGGCGGGCACGAAGGCGTCGAACGCCGCCCCGAGACGCTCGTTCCAGCTCGTGACCCTGTAGCGGTTGTAGCCCAGGAACAGCTCGTCGGCCCCCTCGCCCGTGAGCACCACCTTGACGTGCTGCGCCGCGAGCCGCGACACGAAGTAGAGAGGGACGCTGGAGGGAAAGGCGATCGGCTCGTCCTCGTGCCAGACGAGACGGGGAAGCGCCCGGAAGAAATCGCGGGTCGTGACCACCACCTCGCGGTGCTCCGCCCGCACCGCCCGCGCGGCGAGGCGGGCGTACGCCAGCTCGTTCGCCTCCTTCTCGGCGAAGCCGACGGCGAAGGTGCGGATCGGCCCGTCGACCATGCGGGCCGCCAGCGCCGCGATGCCGGTGGAATCGAGGCCGCCCGAAAGGAACAGACCGAGCGGGACGTCGCTCATCAGGTGGAGACGGACCGACTCCTCCAGACGCCCGCGCAGGATCGCCGCCTGATCCTCGAGGCGCGCCGGAGCCTCGGGGGGCGCGGCCGGCAGGTGCCAGTAGCGGCGCTGGCGGAACCCGTGCGCCGCGGACCACCGCAGGACCCTCCCGGGCAGGAGCTTGCGGACGCCGCGGAAGAAGGTCTCCTCGCCGGCGACGTACCGCGTGGCGAGGAACTCCGGCAGGACCGCCTCGTTCAGCTCGCTCCGCAGAGGACCGGCCTCGAGGATCGCCTTGATCTCCGACGCGAACAGGATCTCCCGGTCGGTGCACGCGTAGTAGAGCGGCTTGATGCCGAGACGGTCGCGCGCCAGGACCAGCCGGCCCTCCCTGCGGTCCCACAGCGCGAACGCGAACATGCCGCGCAGGCGCTCGACGCAGCGTTCCCCTTCCTCCTCGTACAGGTGCAGGATCGTCTCGGTGTCGCTCCGGGTCGCGTAGCGGTGGCCCCTGGCCTCCAGCTCCGGACGGAGCGCCGGATGGTTGTAGGTCTCGCCGTTGTGGACGATCACGAGCGTGCCGTCCTCGTTGCTCATCGGCTGCGCGCCGCCGTCGACGTCAAGGATCGCCAGGCGGCGGTGCGCCAGACCGACCGGTCCCTCGATCCACTGGCCTGCGCCGTCCGGGCCGCGGTGCCGCAGGACCTCGCGCATCCGCCGCAGGCGCTCGCCGTCGACGGTGTCGCGCGGATCGAGCCGGACGATGCCGGCGATGCCGCACACCTAGGCTCTCTCCACGACGAACCGCTCGTCGTCGAACCGGACGATCTCCCGGGGCTTTTCGAACCGGATGCCGGCGAGCGCGCCGTCCTCCGCGATCAGCGGGGACACCTCCGGCGCCGGAGCGAACGGGCGGTCCCCCGGCAGGAGGAGCGTCACGACCCGGAGCGGCAGACGGGTCACGACCCGGTAGATCAGGACGGGGGCCGAAAGGCGGCGCCCGTAATCGGGCGACACCCAGCCCTCGATCGGCTCCGCCCGCCCCTCGCGCACCTCGGCCTCGATCGGCACGGTCGCGAAGGGCCGGATCCGGAGATCGTGCCGTCCCGGCGCGTACGCCCGCGCCCAGAGGGCGGGGTCGACCGTCACGACCATCGGGGCGAACTGGAAGCGCACCTCCACCCGGTGGACGTCGCGGCCGTCCAGGTCGTCCACGACGACCCAGTACCTCGGCTTCACGAACAGCACCCGGCGGCGATGCCGGACCGGATCGGGCAGGCGGGCGTAGGCGTCGTGCTCGGCGTCGGCGTAGTCGCAGGCGTCCGACGTCGTGAAACGGCGCAGCCGCGCCGCCGGTCTCTGTTTCCAGGAGAACGGACCGGTGGTCACGGCCTGGCTCTCTCCATCGATCATCACCGTGCTGTGGGCGGCCGTGCCGCGGAAGAAGTCGCGCCACTCCGGGTCGCCGGTGTAGACGCCCGTGCCGGCGTCGGCCAGGAAGCGCTTGCCGTATGCGCAGCACTGGAGGGCGAGCAGATCGGCGTGCCCGTGTCCGCCGCTGATCGGGCACCCCAGCGGGCCGACGTCGAAGATCAAGTGATGGTCGTGCGGCGACCAGCCGCTGCGCATCACGGCGTAGCCGCCGTCGGGGAAGACGCGGGACGGCGCGCCCTCCGGGGGCTCCGGTCGCAGCTCTTCGAGCGCCGCGAGCCCCGCCGGTCCGAGCAGCCACAGCGTCTCGGGCTGCGCGCCGCCGGCGGCCCAGGCGTAATCGGATCGATCGAACAGGGCCGCGGCGGTGGAGAAGACTCCGCGCAGATCCCCGGGGTCCCTGTCGTCGAGCGGCAGGAGCCCGCCGCCGTCCGCGTCTCCGATCGACGGCATGGAGCCGTCCGGGAGCCGCACGGCCAGCAGGAAATCGAGCAGGCGGCAGACCCGTTCCCCGACGACCGGCGGCAGACGCATCCCGCCGCGCCCGGCCAGGATCATGAAGTGCAGGTAGGTCTCCGCGGTGTACCGCTGGTAGCAGGTCGACTGCTCGAAATAGACGCCGTCCGGCAGGATCTGGCGCGCGCTCTCGTCCAGCAGGATCCGGGCCCCGAGGCGACGCCAGCGCCCGGCGGCGGGCAGGTCCTCGAGCAGCGACCCGGCGTAGAACAGCCCGAGGGCCTCGCCGGTCAGATGGGTGTTGGGAGAGAAGGTGCGCGACAGGTATCTCTCGACGCGGGAGGCGTGGTTGGCGATGCCGGCGCGCAGCAGCCGGCGCAGATCGTCGGTGAGCGCCGCCGACTCCTGGATGAGACGGAGGACCCAGCACCAGGAGATCAGGCGGAGGGCCGCTTCCAGGCTGCTCGTCCAGTTGATCCCCCTGCCGCGCGGGTTGGCCGCGAGCCAGTCGCGCACGTGGCGCGACACGGACTCCGCGAAGCGCTCGTCGCCGGTCAGGCGGAACGCCTGGCCCAGCCGGACCAGCCATTGGTGCCGATTGAGCTCCCAGACCACCTTGCTGTCGCCCGTCTTGCGAGGATCGAGGGGGTCGATGCGGCTCCAGTGCGCGAGCGGCTGCCTGCGACCCGCGATCGGATCCAGATGCCAGTCCACGGGATTGCCGAAATAGAGGCCGCGATATCCGAGAAGATCGAAGCGGCATTTCAGGATGGAGCCCGCCGATCGCACAACGCGCTCGCGCGCCTCCGGCATGAGCCCGCCCAGGAGAGACGGCGTCTCCGGGCTCGTGGCGCCCGCGAAGAACCGATCGGTGCCGGTCGCACGGTCGCGCTCGTGCGGTCCTTCGGCCGGCTCCACGGGACGCGGCCCCGCGCCGGCGACACCGGCGCGCTCGAGCCACTTCCAGCCTTCCTGGCGCCCGCGGTCGGCCAGACCGCCGAGCCCCACGGTCAAGAGACGCTGCAGCCTCACGACGGCGCCCCCGCGTACACGGCGGCCCATTCCCGCCGCACTTTCGGCCAGGCGTACTCCTCGATCTCCCGCCGGGCGCGGCGGGCCATCTCGAGCGCCCGTCGCGGATGCTCCAGGAGCGCGGCGACGGCGCGCGCCATCGCCTCCGGCTCGTCGGGCGGCACCAGACGCCCGATCGCGCCGTCGCGCACCATCGCGCGGATATCGCCCGTCCCGGTCGACACCACCGGCAGACCGGAGGCGAAGGCCTCCAGGATCGACAGCGGCTGGTTGTCGATGACCGACGAGTTCACGAAGATGTCCGAGCCGTCGTACAGGGCCGGGACCTCCCCGGGCTCGACCCGTCCGACGAAGCGGACGCCCGACGGGCCGAGCGCGTCGGCCAGGTCCCGCAGTCGGGTCTCCTCGCGCCCGTAGCCGGCGACGGTGAGCGTCGCCTCCGGACAACGGTCCCTCAGAAGCGCGAAGGCCCGCAGCGTGTTGTCCACGCGGTAGTGGGATTCGAGGTTGCGCGTGGACAGGAGACGGGGACGGAGCGGCATCCTGTCGCGATACCGGAAGCGCGGCGTCGCGACGACGTTCCGGATCACGCGGGCGCGATAGCCGTGACGCGCGAAGATCTCCTGCAGGTACGCGGAGGGAACGACGATCTCGTCGGCCAGACGGAGCCACGGGTGGACGAGCGATCCCCAGCGGGCCAGGTGGTGCTCCGCCTCGCCGCTGTGGTAGTTGAGGATGACCCGCCTGCCCAGGAGCCTGGCGGCGGCGATCGCCGGCGCCGGGCCGAGCAGGAACGACCAGTAGGCGGCCGAGAAGACATGCACCACGTCGGCGCGGCGCAGGCGGATGAGGCTCGGCAGGTAGAGCATCTGGTTCAGGACGGTCCGGGCGTAGCGCCAGCGGCGCACCGGGCGCAGACCGGGCGGAAACGCCGGATTGATCGGGATCAGGGTGACGTCGAGACCCTCGTCCCGCAGCGCTCCGGCCAGGGCGGCCGCCTGGACGTGCTGGCCGCCCAGGATCTCCGGGCTCGCGGCCACCATGGCGACGCGAAGCCGGTCCGCCATCGTCCTCACGCCTGCACACCCGCGGACGGCAGCACGACCGCCCGTCTCGGGAGCACCGCGGCCGGCCGCGCGGGGCGCGGCGTCCGGGTGTCGAGGAACGTCCGGCACCAGAGCTCGAACGAGATCAGGGTCCAGAGCTGCAGATCGAGATCGCGCCCGCCCTCGTGACGCGCCAGGAGCCGCTCGACGTAGCGCGGGTCGAGGATGCCGCGGCGCCGGCAGGTCTCCGACAGCAGCAGATCGCGGACGAAGGGGCCGAGGCGTCCTCTGAACCACCTGCCGAGCGGGACTGCGAACCCCTGCTTCCGCCTGTCGATGATCGCGTCGGGGAGGATGCCGCGCATGGAGCGCTTGAAGATCGACTTGGTCACGCCGTCCTTCAGGCGGAGACCGGCCGGGATCGTCGCCGCGAACTCGACCAGGGGGTGATCGAGCAGCGGGACGCGCGCCTCGAGGCCGTGCGCCATGCTCATCCGGTCGACCTTGGTCAGGATATCGAGGGGGAGATAGCTCTCGAGGTCGAGCCGCTGCAGCGCCGTCAGCCAGTCGCCGCCGGCGCGGGCCAGCCGCTCGGTCGCGGTCCGGAGCGGGTCGTCGGCCGACAGCCGCTCGAAGGCGTCGGGCCGGAAAAGGGCGCGCTTCTGCGCGGGGCGGAACAGGGTGGAGGCGTCGAGATAGCGGCGCGGTCCGGCGAGGGAGAAATGGTGCAGCAGGTTGCGTCCGCGCATGCCGTCGGGCATCAGCCGCGACAGGAGCCCGAGCGCCCCGCGGACCGGCCGCGGCACGCGGTCGTGACGGCGCTCGCGCTCCTCGACCAGGTACTTGTCGTAGCCGGCGAACAGCTCGTCCCCGCCGTCCCCCGAGAGCACCACCGTCACGAACTCGGAGGCGAGCCTCGAGACGACGTAGGTCGGGATGGCCGAGGAGTCGCCGAACGGCTCGTCGAGGAACCAGGCCAGGTCCTCGACCATCCCGAGGATGTCGGGGGTGACCACCAGCTCGTGGTGCTCGGTGCCGAACTGCCGCGCGACCCGTTGCGCGTGGCGCAGCTCGTTGTAGTCCGCCTCGAGGAAGCCGATCGAGAACGTCTTCACGCGCCCCGCCGAAAGACGGCTCATGCTCGCGACCACCGCGCTCGAGTCGAGACCGCCGCTCAGGAAGGCTCCCAGGGGGACGTCGCTCACCATGTGCAGGCGGACCGACTCCTCGAGACGCTCGCGCAGACCCTCCGCGATCTCCTCCTCCCGCCGGCCGGCGGCCGGGTCGAACCGGAGCTCCCAGTAGCGCTCGATCCGGACCGGCCGGCCGGCAGCCGCGACCAGCAGGTGAGCGGGCTCGAGCTTGCGCACACCCTCCACGATGCTGTCGCGCGCGGGGGTGCTCAGGAAGGTGAACAGGTGATCCACGGCGCGCCAGCCCAGCCGCCGCTCGATCCGGGGCGCCTGCAGCACCGCCTTCAGCTCCGAGGCGAAGACCAGCCGGCCGTCGCTCTCCGCGTAGTAGAGCGGCTTGATCCCCAGGCGATCCCTGGCCAGGAGGAGCCGCCGGCGCCGGTCATCCCACACCGCCAGGGCGAACATGCCGCGCAGCCTCTCGACGCAGCCCTCGCCGTGCTCCTCGTACAGATGGACGATCGTCTCGGCGTCGGAGCCGGTGGTGAAGACGTGACCGCGCGCGACCAGATCGCGGCGCAGCTCCTTGAAGTTGTAGATCTCGCCGTTGCACACGGCCCAGACCGTGCCGTCCTCGTTCGACAGCGGCTGGTGGCCCGAGGCCGGGTCGATGATGCTCAAGCGGCGCATGCCGAGGCCGACACCTTGGCCGATGTAGAGCCCCTCGTCGTCGGGACCGCGGTGCGCCAGCACGGCGCACATCGCGCGGATCGCGGCCGGGCCGACCGGCCGTCCGTCGTGAGCGAAGATTCCCGCGATGCCGCACATCGGCGCTACCGCTGCGCCTCCAGGACGGACACACCGGTCGGACGCTGCCGGGCGGCGCGCAGGACGACCGCCAGGGAGGCATAGGCCAGGGCGTAGACCGCTCCGCTCGCCAGAATCGACGGGAGCGGACTGAGACCGAGACTCTCCTTCACCAGGAGCGCCGGCAGGGCGGCCCCGACGGCGCAGGCGAGGGTGGAGGCGAGACCGGACCACGGCAGGAGATCGGCGGGACCGGCGCCGAGACGCCGGCCGATCCGCGCCAGGGCCAGCGTCTTGCCGGCGACGGTCGCCAGCAGCGTGACGAGCACGCCGCCGAGAAGGCCGAAACGGACGATGAACCAGTGGACCGCGAGCGCCACCAGGCCGAGCTTCAGCGCGCCCAGGAGGAGCAGGAAGCGGGTGTCCGCGTGCACGCGCAGGACGCCGTCGACCGGCAGGATCATCAACAGGAACGCCGCGGTCCAGACCATGAAGATCGGGACGCTGTCCAGATACCGGGCCGTGAACAGGAGGAGGATGAGATCGCGCGCGCACAGGAGCAGCACGCCGACCAGGGGAAAGAACACGAGCGCGAGCTTGCGCACCGTGTCGTGCCACACCATCAGGGCCGCGTCGCGGCGCCCGTCCCGGAGGTCCTCGGCCATCTTCACCATCATCACGTTGCCGGTCGAGCCCGCCACGAGGTCCACCAGCGGCACCTGCAGGCAGCCGACCGAGTAGACGGCGAACGCCGCCGCGCTGACGTGCAGCGACACGGCGTACTGATGCAGGCTCGACTGCAGGATCTCGACCAGGACGTACAGCTCGAACGGCATCGCGTAGGCGATCTGGGCGCGCAGGAGCACGCGGTCCGGACGGAAGGCGTCGCCGAACTCCCGTTTCAGGAGCAGGAGCGCCGCGATCAGCCGCGCCGCCGCGAACGCAGCCGCCCCGATCAGGAGCGCCTGCAGGCTCCGGAACACCAGGACCGGCAGGAGCATCAGCGCGGTCCGCGCCAGGTCCGAGGCCGCGTAGGCGACGGCGGCGGCGGCGAAGCGCTTGCGGGCGGTCAGGACGATCTCGAGCGCCGCCGAGGCCAGCATCAGCGCCAGGTGCAGACCGAGCCAGGGCAGCCCGGCCGCCAGGGCGTCGTTTCCGAGCCAGGCCGCGATCCGCTCCCGGCCGGCCCAGAGCGCCGCGCCGCAGGCGGCCCCGGCGGCGACCAGGACCAGGGACGAATTGAGCGCGTGGCGACCGGCCTTGCCCGGATCCGCGGGCAGGAAATAGAACAGGCTCTCCGCCATCCCCAGCTGCGCGATCCCATAGAGCGTCGCGTAGATCAGGAAGAGCTGCTTGTACGTTCCGAACGACGTCTGATCGAGCACGCGGGCGAGCACCACCGGGATGGAGAACGCCACGACGGTGCCGGCGAGGCGGCCGCTCATCAGGACGGCGGCGGGTTTGAGCGTCGTATCCATGGCGTGGCGGTCAGTTCCAGTGGTTGAGCGGGCAGCGGGCGGCGCGATCGAAGGTCCCGTCCGCCTGGCAGCCCATCACCGACGGCGAGAAGCCGCCGAAAAGACCGAGCCCCGATCTCTCCCAGAGCAGCGTGCGCGGCAGCGTGTGGAGAGGGCGCGCGTCATCGCGATGCCGGCAGGAGGTGTAGGCGCAGAGGTATCCCGCGTCGTCCACCGCCTGGATCGTCGCGGCGTCGAACCATCCGTTCGGGTAGGCGAAGTGGCGCACGACGGCCCCGAGCCGGGCCTCCAGCTCGCGCTTCGATCCGGATGTCTCGCGTCGGATCGTGGACACGCTTTCCAGCGTCAGCAGGGGATGGGTCCGGCTGTGCGAGCCGATGGTCATTCCGGCTCGCTGCATCTCCAGGAGCATGTCCCAGTCGAGGGGACGCCGCTCGCGCAGCGCGTCTTCGTCGACGCCGACGAGGGTCTCCAGGGCGGCGGCGAGACTCTCCAGGTCGGCCTGCGGCAGGCTCTCGAGGAGGAGGCGGAGCGCCCGGAGCGCGTCCGCAGGCGGCGGCACCGAGGCGTCGAGGCCGGCGACCCGGACACCACGATCCGCGGCGACGCGCGCCAGCTCCTCCGCCGGCGACCGCCAGACCCCCCAGGCTCGGCTCAACGCCAGATGGAGCCGATCGTAGAGCGGCACCTGCGTGGTCCCGACCAGGGCCGTGAGGACGAACACCGCCGCCGGAATCCCCTTTGACCTGAGCAGCGGGAAGGCGAGATCGTAGACGTCGGAGTAGCCGTCGTCGAAGGTCACCGCGGCGATCGGCCTGCGGGCGGAGCCGCCCGTCTCCCGGCGGGCGGCGACGTCGTCGAGCGGCACGACGTCGAACCGGCGGCCGATCCAGTCGAGGTGCCGCGCCAGCATCGTCCGGCTGATCAGCGTCGCGGGGATGGCGCTGCGCGCGCTCCGCTCGAAGTCCTCCACCACCCGGTGGTAGCCGACGATCCACGGCTCGCGCGACCGGCGTCCGAGCCGCCGCCGCACCAGGCTCGCTCCGGTCCAGCGCATCCCGCCGGCCACACCCGATTTCACCAGGCGGCGCATCATCCCGTCAGATCCTGGCGAACTCCCGCCGCGCGGCGATCCGGTCGGCGAGCTTCTTCGGCAGCACGCGGCGCGCCGCCTTCCGCGCCGCGCGGCTGAGCTCCATCGCACGCCGGTACACCTGACCGCGCATCCTGGGCGGGTAGAATTCGATTCGTCCGATTGGCCGGACCTCGCGCGCCCAGTGCTCCTTGTAGCGCTCCACGCCCTGCAGCATGTCGTACTCCTCGACGCCCTCCCCGATGGCGCTCTCGATGCTGAGACCCATGGTCACGAGACCGGTGCTGTACCGCGCGTAGGCCGGATCGAAGCCCGACTGATAGAAATAGAAGACCGCTCCGTACCGGAATCCGTACAGGCCCGCCACCGGCTCGCCGTCGAGCCAGAGGGTGTAGATCCTCAGCCAGCCCCGCTCGCACGCCAGCCGGGTGATCTCCTCGTGGAAGCGCAGATGATTGGCCGTGTGGAAAGCGCGCGAGTATCCGCGCCAGCGCGCGCCGTGCAGCGCGATCAGCCGGGCGAGCGCCGGGCGGCGATCCTCCTCGTTCACCGTCCTCTCGAAGCGCAGCTCGTAATCCCTTCGGAGAGTCCGGAGACGGCGGTTGAAGTTGTAGCGGTGGGCCGCCCCGAGACTGTCGAGATAGACCGGCCACGACCGTCCCGCGAGCCGGATATGGCGGGCGACGTTGGTCTCCTCCTCCTGCACGCTCCAGCCGCGGCCGTCCAGAATCCGGCCGATCGCCATCGCCGCGCAGCCGCCCCTCCTGACCTGCTCCAGCTCGACCGCGCGGTTCATGCCGGCCACGCACTCCGCCAGGGCGACGATCGCCCGGTCGTCCTGGCGCCGACGGACGATCACGTCGAGGTAGTCGGAGCCGATGCTCCCCGTGCCCATGAACTCCAGCGCCGGGAACGGCAGGACGCTCGAGAGCCCGGGGGGACGCACGACCAGCGGGGCGACCGCCATGAGCCGCCCCCGCGAGCGGACCGTCACGATCGACAGCTTGCGCTCGCCGGACAGCTGCTTCCACCAGGTCGTGAGCCACTCCCAGGTCAGGAACAGGCAATCGGAGTCGCTGTCCGCGAGCAGCTCGCTCCATTCCTCCCTCATCCCGATCAGACGCTCGCTGTCCTCGATGATCTCGATCGACATGAGCGGCCGCGTCTCCCACCCGTCGACCGCCGCTACGGACCGATGCACCACTCACCCTCCAGCCGGGTGAGGAAGGCGTCGGCCCGGTGGATCGCCGCGAGCACGGCGGGGTCCTTGGAATGGACCAGGAACCACGACACACCGTCGTGGTGAAAGACGGACCCCTTCGCGGCCAGCGTCTGCAGGGCGGCCGGATCCAGCTGCCCCGAGACGGCCAGGGCGCCGCCACGCCAGGCGTGATGCAGGAGATGATCGAGGACGTCCCCCAGCAGCATCTTCCTCGCGCCGAGCTGCACGACCTCGCTGATGCCGCCGGGCTTCAAATAGTAGATGTACCAGCCGGCCATCTCGCCCGCGCCGTCCCGGACCGCGACGCGCTGCAGGGACCCGCGTTCCTTCCTGCGCGCCAGAAGACCGAGAATCCATCCCAGCGTCTCGGGGTCGTAGACCGGTCGCAGCGCCCGATCGGCGCCCATCTGCGTCATGCCGTCCAGGAGCTCGCCGGTCGTCAGCTCCTCACCCGCCCAGCGGGGACGGGGCAGCCGGCTCGACTCCCCCAGGAGCAGCGGCGCGAGCGCGTCGGCGGTGGCGCAGAGCGGTCTCAGGGCCCAGCGGGCCGGCGCGTTGAGCCCCCGCCTCCCCAGCAGGGACAGGAGGTAGCGGCTGGGTCGCAGGGGGCGGGTCCAGCGCAGGCTGAGCAGGTGGGAGGTCGCCCCGCCGAAGCGCTCCAGGATGCGACGCGAAGGGCTCCCGCCCTCGGCGATCGACAGGTCCTGGCCGCCCGAGAGAAAGGCGCGGGCGAGCTCCAGAGCCGCGAGCCTCGAGCGGCTTCCCGGCTCGACCATGAACGTGTGGCTGACGGCGGCCTGGATCGGGCGGCCTGCGAGCAGCATCGGGCGCGGCATCACCCCCAGACAGCCGGCGATCCGGCCGGTCTCGTCCTCGTACACCAGGGACGGCAGCGTGCCGGCGCGCCAAGGATTGCGGCAGAGGATCTCGCGCAGGTGCCCCTCGACGTCGCCGCCGCCCCGGCGCTGCGGGAACACGCGTCCGTACAGCGCCAGCACGTCGTCGAGGTCGCGCCCGGTCATGGGACGCACGCGGTCCCGTCCGTCGCCGACCTCGGGCGGAGCCTCCTTCGTCACCCGCCGTATTCCCATGGGGACTCCGCGATGGTCAACGGCCGCACCGGCGCGCGGCATTCGGCGTCCACGACCTCGAGGACGACCAGGGCGTGATCGCCGAGACCGCTGAAGATGTTCCGGACCTTGCACTCGACGTAGGCCGGCGCCTGCCGCAGGATCGGCGCCCTGGTGACGCCGCGCTGGTACGGCTCGCCGTTGATCCCGCCGTCGTCGGCCCGCGTGGGAGCGAAGAACCGGCGCGCCATCTCCTCCTGCCCGCGGCCCACGATGTGCAGGACGGCGACGCCGCTCTCCCGCAGGCAGGCGAACACGTTGCTGTCGGGTCGCACCGCCGCCATGAGCAGCGGCGGACTGAACGAGGCCTGCGAGACCCAGCTGACGGTCGCCGCGCCATAGCGCTCGCCGCTGCTCGAGGTCAGCACGTACAGACCGTTCGACAGCATCCTCAGAGTCTTTTTTCGGTTGGTCGCATTCATGGTCGCTCCTCCTCCTGCTCAGGCCGTTTCCTGGACGCGCCGGCGGGCCGCCACGAAATCGGCGATGCGCTCGATCGTCCGGAAGGTGTCCATCTCGATGTCGCCCAGCGTGACCTCGACCCCGAACTCCCGCTCGAGCTGCGCCAGGAGCTCGACGAAGCCCATCGAATCCAGCGCCCCGGAATCGAACAGATCGGTGTCGGCCGCAGGGACGTCCAGATTGAGCCGCTCCGAGAACAGCCGCGTGATCCGGGCGCGCAGGTCGGTCGTCGCCGGCATTCAGGCCTCCCTGTGCTCGGCGGCCAGGAGGTCGAACCACAGCCGGTCGCAGACCTGACCGTCGATGACGTGGCACCGCCGCTGCCGTCCGATCAGCGCGAAGTTGAGACGACGGGCGATGCGCACCGACTGGTTGTGCTCGACGATCCACGTGTTGACCGCGGTCAGGCCGAGGTCGCGGAAGGCGATGGTCAGGAGCATCGAGGCCGCCCGGGTGGCGAGGCCGCGCGCGCCGTACGCCTTGTCCCCGGCGACGACCCAGATGCGGGCGGTCCCGAAGACGCGGTCCACGCTGGTCAGCCCGACCACCCCCACGGGCTCGTCGCCGTCGTCGCGCGTGAACACGCGCAGGAGCTCCGTCTCTTTCTGGGTCGCGATCTTCAGCCACTCCGCCGTCAGGACCTGGCGTCCGTTGCCGAAATCGAGCCACTGGTAGTTCTCCTTGCGGGACATCCAGCCGGCGACCAGGCGAATGAGATCAGGAGTGTCGAGCGGCAGCAGCTTCATGGTCCGCGAACAGCGCCTTGAGAGAGGACCGATCGATCTTTCCATTGCCGTTTCGGGGGAGCCGGTCGAGCGCCATCCAGCGGGACGGCAGCATGTGGGCCGGCAGGAGGCGGCCGAGGCTCTGCCGCAGCGCCGCGGCGGTCGGGTCCGGGCCCGGCGCCGGGGCGTACGCGCAGCAGATCATCGTCCCTTCGAACCCGCCGGTCGGGATCCCCACGACCGCGCACTCCCGGATCGACCCCAGGGTGCCCAGGCACGCCTCGATCTCTCCGAGCTCGATGCGGTAGCCGCGGCTCTTGATCTGCGTGTCGGAGCGTCCGAGAAAGTAGACCTGCCCGTCCTCGCCCCGGAGGGCCCGATCCCCGGTCCGGTAGATCCGGGCCGAAGGATCGGCGCCGCGCGGATCGGGCAGGAAGACCTCATTCGTCCGGTCGGGATCGTTCCAGTACCCGGGGCTCAGGCCGGCGCCGCGGATGTACAGATCGCCGGGGCAGCCGTCGGGCACCGGTCTCAGATCTTCGTCCAGGATGAGCAGCTCCTCGCCGTCGCACGCCGACCCGATCGGAATCGGCCGCGTCTCGTCCTCGGGACAGGCGGGCAGCGTGTAGCTGCTGCTGGCGATCGTGGTCTCGGTCGGCCCGTACAGGTTGGTGAAGCGCACGTGCGGCAGCCGCTTCATCCAGTCGATGAGCGCGGGCGTCGGGAAGACCTCGCCGCACCAGAGCAGGCGCCGCAGCGCCGGGAAATCGTCCTGGCCGACCACCCCGAACTTCGCCATGTAGGCGAGGACCGAGGGCACCGAGAACCACTGCGTCAGCCGATGGTCGCGGATGAAGTCCGCGAGGAGGTTCGGGAGGAGGTTGATGCGGGCGGGGACCAGGTGGAGCTGGGCCCCCGCCGCGAAGGCGCCGAAGATGTCGAAGACCGACAGATCGAAATGCAGCGGCGGGTGGCAGGAGACGCGGTCGGACGGCCCCATGCCGAAATGCCGCGTCGCCCACTCCACGAACTGGATGACGCTGGCGTGCGTGATCACGACGCCCTTCGGCGTCCCCGTCGAGCCGGATGTGAACAGGATGTGCGCCGGGTCCCGGCGATCATGCCGGCGCCCGGGCGCGCGGTCCGGGGCGTCGTCGAGATCGTCGGCCGTGAAGCGGGGCGTGACCGTGTCCCGCCGCTGCAGGGCGTGGTCGAGCCGTCCCAGGGAGATCGCCGCGCCCCCGGGACGACCGACCATCAGCTCGTCGAGCAGGGCCCCCACCTTACCGGCCGCGAGGATCCAGCGGGGCGCGCAGGAGGCGACGATCTTGTCCAGCCGGGCCGCCGGACTGGCCGGGTCCAGCGGCACGTAGATGCCCCCGGTCTTGTAGATCCCCAGAATCGCCACGATCGCCTCCGGGGATTTCGGCATCAGGAGACAGGCGCGGTCCCCTTTCCTGCAGCCCCCGTCCTCCAGGATCCACGCCAGCCGGCTCGATTGCGTCTCCAGCTCGCCGTAGGTGAGCGCGCGCCCGTCGCCCGCGACGGCGACGGCGTCCGGGCGCCGCGCGGCCTGCCCGGTTACCCAGTCTGCGAGGGACTCAGGCATTGGTCGAGGGCCCGATGGAAGGCGTGCGCCGCGTGGTGCAGGTCGTCGGGCTCCCGGGGCACGTCCAGGATGAAGGCGCGGTGGCCGAGACCGGCGTAACGTCCGAGCTCGGTGGCGACCCGCTCGTAGCTCCCCACGAGATAGGGACACATCGTCTTGTAGTTCTGGAACGGCACCAGCCAGTACGGACCGCCCTGGTCGCCGGCGCCGAGACGCGACAGCTGTCCGTGCCAGACCGAGTCCGAGACCTTCATCGCCAGCTGGTGCGCGATCTGTCCCCGGCGATCCTCGGGGAAGCGGGCGCGGGCGAGGTCCCAGGCGTCCTGCTCGCCGGCGCGGGCGATGATGCCGACCCGGATGCCGTGCGTCACGCCGTCCGGCGCGGTGGCGCCCGCGTACTCCCCGGCCGGCTTCGGGTACTCGATGGCGGTGGCGCCGATCGCCCGGGCGGCGGCGATCCCGGCCTCCGAGGAGCCCGAGATGAACAGGCCGGGAAAGAGGTCGGATGGCAGCGGCGGCGAAAGCCTGAGCTTGTCGACCCGGTAGAAGTCGCCGGCGAAATCGACCGCGCCGGTCTCCGAAAGAAGGCGGCGGATGATGGTCGTGTACTCGACGAGCCGGTCATAGCGCCGGTCGTGCGGGGTGGCGTCGCCGAGCGCGACGAGATCGTTCTTGAATCCGCCGGCCACCAGGTTCAGGTAGATCCGTCGTCCGTAGAGGGAGCCGAATGTCGAGGCCATGCGGGCGACGGTGTACGGATGCATGTAGACCGGCTGCACGGCGACCAGCGGGCACAGCGAGCGGGTGTTCGTGATGATCACCTGCGCCACCAGCCACGCGTCGACCAGCGAGTTGTCGGAATAGACCAGGATCCCCTTGCAGCCCGCCCCCTCGCTCCAGCGCGCCACGCGCACCACCTCGTTCAGGTACGACCGGGTGTCGAAGCCGCTCGATGGGGGGCAGGTGGAGAACACTTCGATGCGCGGGTCGAACATGGCCTAGCTCTCCGTCCCGGTCGGGGGATGGACCGCGGCCCTCAGCTCGGCGCCGGTCGGGACCTCTCTCATGAAGCGACGCCGCTTCAGGAGCGCTCCGTACAGCCGCTCGGTGGCGCGGGCCATGCTCTCCAGGCTGAACTCCTCCGCCATGAGGCGCCGTCCCGCGGCCCCCATGCGGCGCGCCCGATCCGGGTCCGAGAGCAGGGTGTCGATGGCGCGTGCGAGCGCGACCGGGTCCTTGGGGGGGACCAGGTACCCGGTCACGCCGTCCTGCACCGCCTCCGGGCTGCCGCCGACGCGCGTGGCGACGACCGGAACGCCGGCGGCCATCGATTCGAGCAGGAAGTTCGACAGGCCTTCGCTGAGCGACGGCAGCACCGACACCGCGACCTCCTGCAGCAGCTCGGGAACATCCAGGCGGAATCCGGTGAACAGCACGCGCTCGGCGATCCCGAGACGCCGCGCCAGACTCTCGAGGCCGGACCGGTAGGTGTCCTCCTTCACGACGGCCCCGTCCTTCACCGCCAGCCGATCGCCGACGATCAGGAAGCGGGTCTCGCGATGGCGCGCGGCGAGGACGACGGCCGCCTCGAGGAAATCGTCCAGCCCCTTGGCCTCGTGCAGGCGCGAGATCACCGCGACGATCGGCGCGCCCGGCGGCACACCGAGCTCAAGGCGCAGGCGGCCGCCGTCGCCGCGCGCCCGGAATCGCGACAGGTCGACGCCGTTCCGTATGACCGCGATCTTCCTCGGCTCGTACCCCTCCCCGACGAGCCACCTCCGGACCGCTTCGGCGTTCACCACGATGCAATCGGCCAGCCGGCACGCCAGTCTCTGCACCCGCTTCTGCATCGCCGTCTGATAGACGCCCGTGTCCCTGATCGACGCGACCACGCGCGGGACGCGCGCCAGCCTGGCCGCCGGCAGCGCGAAGACGTTGGGGTAGAAGTTGTAGGTGTGGACGATCTGGATCCGGTGCCGCCGCAGATCGCGCGCGAAGCGCAGCTGCTCCCGCAGCGTCCTGCGATTGTGCAGACTGTCGATGCCGTACTCCCGGATCGGCAGCCGGCTGCTCTCGATCTCCTCCAGGAAGTGCCCCCAGCGCCTGAAGCAGGCGAGATGGATGTCGAACCGCGATCGATCGAGAGCGCGTCCCAGATTGACGACGTGCCGCTCGGTGCCGCCCATGGCGAAGCCGTTCACGAACATCAGCAGCCGGGTCCGCGCGCCGTCCGGCGCCTCTTGAGCGCACGCGCGACCCGCAACCCAGGTCATCGTACCGCCTGCAGGCGTCCATCCGCTGCGCCGCCGAGGCGGCCGGCATAGAACACGTGCGGCGCCGTCCAGGGCATCTCCGGCGCGGCGCGCTCCGCCGCCAGACGGACCCAGGCCTCGGCGCACCGGCCGAGCGTCCGGCACACACGCCGGTGCAGCCCGCGCCGGAACCGGCTGGAGGTCCCCGCGGCCGATGTGAGATGACCGTCGAAGAAGCCGACGTAACCCGCCGCGATCGTCTCGTATCCGGCCCGCTCGTGCACGCGGACGAGGTCCCGGCTGTCGTAGACCACGTGGGCCCGGAGGGTGCGCAGGTCGGCGAGACGCTGCATCAGCCAGTTGATCCCCTGGAGGTTGGGGACGGTGGTGAGGATGCGCCCCCCGGGCGCGAGGTATCCCGAGAGAAGCGACAGCCTCGCCACCACGTCGCCGTAGTGCTCCATGACGCCCATCGAGTAGATGAGGTCGAAGGTGCCGCCCAGATCGGGGCGCCGGCCGAGGGCGAACGCGTCCCCGCAGACGATCTCCCCCGACGCGCCGGCGCCCAGGAGGTTGGCCCGCGCCAGCCTGGCGGCATGCGGCTCGATATCGATGCCGACGATGCGGCAGCCGAAATTCCGGGCGAGAAACGGCAGCCAGGGGGACCGGCCGCAGCCGACCTCGAGGACACGCGACCCAGGGTTCAGGCCGCCGTGCCTCTCGAACAGATCGAACAGCCTCCAGTCGCGCAGCCGGCGGACGTCCGGCAGCACGGGCCTCTCGGCCAGCTCCTCGTATCGGTCTTCGTAGTAGCCACCGCCCTCTTTCCAGAGCCAGTCGCTCGGACCCACGCCCGCTGTGTGCATCGGATGACCTCTAGGTCTCGGTCTCGCACACCGCCCGCGCGGCGAGGGCGAGACCGGCCATGTAATAGAAGTAGAAGTGGTACGCCACCGGATGGAACAGCGCCGCCACCGCGAAGGCGATCAGGCTCACCTGGATCCCCTCGGCCAGCAGGAAGAGATCGCCCCAGGCGGGCCGGCCCGCGCTGCGCCGCATCACGTACGCGGTCGAGCGGATGCAGCCGATCAGGATCGTCAGGAACAGGAGCAGCCCCGGGATGCCGAGATCGACGGCGTATTCCAGGTAGACGTTGTGGACTTTCTTCCAGATCGCCCCGCGCGCCTCGTTGAGCGCCAGGATGTTCATGCCGGCGCCGGCCCCGATGAGCGGGCTCTGCTCCACCAGGCGGATCGCCGCCAGGGTGTCGCCCCAGCGCTCCTGGGCCGAGCCGGTCGGGTCGGAGCGGATGTCGGTGATCGTCCCGATCCGCTCGATGTATCCCGAAGGCAAGAGCGGCGCGCAGGCGAACGCGAGCAGGACCGCCGCCAGCACCCAGCCGCGCCCGGGCCGGGTCAAGAGCTTCGCGCCGTAGATCGCGCCGGTCAGGGCCAGGCAGATGAAGCCGGCGCGCGAGAAGGTCAGGACCACCGCCACCGCGTCGAGGGCGGCGCACCCCAGGAGGAGCAGGCGCGGCGCCAGCCTCTCCCTCGACAGGGCCAGCGCCAGGGTGACCGGCAGGATCAGGTTGAGCATCAGCGCCAGGTCGTTCGGGTTCTGGGTGAGCGGCGCCTCGTAGCTCACGATCCGCTTCACCGGTCCGCCGTCCATGAATCGGCCGGCGAGATACTCGCGGACGCCGAACGCCGCCAGCGGCAGCGCCATCAGGGCGAGCCCCCAGACCGTGCCCCGCAGCCGGGCCCGGGTGTCCACCACGTTGCTCAGGAGCCAGAAGATCGCCAGCGTCTTGAAGTACACGTCGAGGAGGAACGCCACGCTCCCGCCCGGCCAGTACGACCACGGCAGGGTCAGCACGGCCCACGCCGCCAGACCGGCCGTCGCCAGGATCTCGGGGGTGACCCGGGTGATCGGACGGCGCCACGAGAACCGGTCGACGAGGTAGGCCGTGATCGCCAGCCCGGCCGTCAGGAGACCTAGACGCAGCGGCGCGAGCGCCGGCAGGAACGCCTGGGGCGCCAGGAGAAGAACGAAGGTGAACGCCATCAGGGACCCGAACGGGAAACGGCTGCCCGCGCTCCTCGGCGGCCGGCTTCGATCCGCGATCCCGATCGAGCCGGCGCCGGCGGGCGCGGGCTGCGCTCTCCACCCTTCCATACCGACGGCGGTTCTCACGCGGCCCTTCCCGACGCAAGACCGAGGAGGGCGCTCGCCAGCCTGCCGGGGTCGTGCCTGATCTTCGGCCCCCCTCCCAGGAGATCGCGCGTCACCGCGCGGCACCCGAGGGCGCGGATGGCGTCCGGCTCGGCGACGATCGGCCCCGCCCCCCGCGCCTCGTAGCGCGCCGCCAGGCTCCCCGGGATCGGGGCGCGGTTGAGCAGCACGTCGTGGATCGGCAGCCGCGGCGCGTGACGCCGGAGGGCGAGCACGACGTCCGCGGCGGTGTACGAGTCGGTCTCGCCCGGCTCGGTCATCAGGTTCATGATCAGGACGACCCGCGCCCTGGACCTCGCGATCGAGGCGGCGAGATCCCTGACCAGCAGCACCGGTATGAGGCTGGTGTACAGGCTCCCGGGTCCGATGGTGACGAGGTCGGCCTGCTCGATCGCCCGGAGCGCCTCGGGCAGCGCCCGGGCGGCCGACGGACGCAGCGCGACCCGGCGGATCGGACGACCGGCCGAGGCGATCCGCGACTCGCCGACGACGCGGCGGCCGTCTTCGAGCTCCGCCAGGAGCGACACGTCGTCGAGCGTGGACGGAAGGACCCGCCCGCGGATCGAGAGCACGCCGCCTGCGCGCTCGAGCGCGCAGGCGAAATCGAGCTCCATCCGGGTGAGCGCGGTCAGGATGAGATTGCCCAGGCTGTGCCCCCCGAGACCGCCGTTGCCGTCGAAGCGGTAGTCGAAGAGGGTCGACAGGAGCGGATCGCCGTTCGCCAGGGCGAGCAGGCAGTTGCGGGCGTCGCCCGGCGCCAGCACGCCGTAGGCGCGCCGCAGCCGCCCCGAGCTGCCGCCGTCGTCCGCCACGCTCACGATGCCGGTCAGGCGTCCCCGATCCCGCGCCGCCACCCATTTCCGGCGGGAATGGAACAGGCGATCCTTCACTCCCCTGAGGACGATCGGCAGACCGGTCCCGCCCCCGAGGGCGACGACTCTCGGGAGGGCGCGACGGGCCGGCGGCGGCCCCGCGCACCCGGTGATCCGTTCTTCGAACTGTGTCCTCAGCATGTCGGCTCCGGCGGCAGGCTTCGCCCCCTTCGGTTTCGCCCGGCTCACCGGTCTGAAACCGCGGGGGTCGCGCGTGTTCGGGGTTCTTTTTACGCTGCGCCTCGGGTCCCAGCAATCGGGGGATCCCCCAAACACGATGGGTGAATCCCCCGATAGGGACGGGCCGCCCGTTCAGTCGGCCCGCTCCGGCGCACCCGCGCGCGGGCGGCCGCGGGCGCGCTCCGGGCGGCCGTACGCGTAGTAGCCGTAATAGCCGGACGAGGCGCGCCGGTCGCCGTTGAAGACGAGACCCAGGACCCTGGCCGGCTCGAACAGGCCGAGCCCCTCCTCCACCAGCCTCCGCGGGGTCCGGTGCGCCGCCACGACCATCAGGAGCCCGTCGACCCACCGGGCGATCAGCCGGCAGTCCGGTACCGGGATCACCGGCGGCGTGTCGACCACGATGTGATCGAAGAGCCGGCGCGCCTCCTCGAACAGCGCCCCGAGACGCGGCGCCTTGAGGACCTCGTAGGGGGCCGGCGGAAGCCGCCCCGCGGTCAGGACGGTCAGGTTGAGCGCCGGACGCTGGCGGACGACGCTCGACAGCGACCGCCCGGGGTCCAGGATGGCGTCCGACAGACCGGCGCCGCGCGGGTCGTCCATCCCGAGCAGGGGCCCGACCGAGGGGCGGCGGAGGTCGGCGTCGATCAGGAGAACCCGTGCTTCGCGCGCCTGCGCCAGGGCGCCGGCCAGGTTGATCGCGGTGGTCGTCTTGCCGTCGGCGACCGCCGCGCTGGTCACGGCCAGGATCTGCGTCGACGTTCCGTCGGGCCGCGACTCGAGACGGGCGCGCAGCGTCCGGTAATGCTCCGCTTCGAACGAGGCGGGCGCGACCAGGCTGACCAGATGAGGGTCCAGCCGCTCCACACCGGTCCCGGGCGCGGCCGGCGAGCGCGGCAGGCAGCCGACCGGGGCGCGCGTTTCGACATCGGTGGACCCGCCCATCCCGATCCTCCCGGCCGCTACAGACGCCCGCCGCTCAGGATGAAGACCATCTGCTCGTATCCGTGCGCGACGTAGTACGAGGCTCCCGCCGCGATCGCCAGCGCCGCCGCCACCAGGGCGGCCGCGACACCGGTCCTCACCGTCCGCGCGATGCGATCGCCCCGGGTGACGATCCGCGGGATTCTCGCCAGGACCGGCACCCTGGTGAAGGCGCGCATGTCGTCGACGCTGTGGAACGACGTGTCCAGCTGCTCGGCGACGGCCATCGCCGTCACGGCCAGGGCGACCGAGGCGATCAGGGCCATCAGCGATAGCCAGATGCGGTTGGGCGCCGCCGGATCCCGTGGAGCGACCGCAGGGTCCAGCACCCGGAACTGCTCGGTCGCCTTCCCGTGCTCCAGGCTCTCGGCGACCAGGGACTCCTGGTAGCGCTTCAGCAGCGAGTCGTAGAGCTCGCGGGTGGTTTCGTAGTCGCGCGACAGCTCCTGGAACTCCTGCTGGCGTTGCGGCGCGCTCTCGATCCTTTTCTCGTAGCCGGCGATCGTCCCGCGCAGGCGCTCCTCCTCGCGCTTCAGCGCCGCGATCTCCGCCTCGGCCTGGCGCAGCGGCCCTCCCTGCGGACGGCTCTCTGCGCTCCCGGCGGCGGGCCCGTGGTCCGGCGCGGGCGCCGCGCGACTGTCGTCGAGACGTTGCCTGAGGTCCTCGATCTCGCGCTTGATCCGGACGACATCCGGGTAGTTCTCGGTGTACTGGCGGCGCAGCTCCGCCAGCTCCCGGTCCAGCCTGTCGATCCGGGCCTGCAGATTGTCCGGGTCGGCCGCCGCCTGTCCGGTCTCGCCGGACTGGGAGACCAGACGGTCGCGCCGGTCCATCGCCCGGATCTGTCTCTCGCTGTTGAGCTGGAGCTGGGCGTTCAGGCGCTCCAGGACGGCGATGTTCGACTCCACCTGCTGCGGCAGCTCGCCGGCATGGCGCTTCCTGTAGTCGCCGATCCGTGCCTCCTGGGCCTCCAGCTTCTTCTTCATGTCGTCCATCTGCGTCTTCAGGAAGTCGGCGGCGCGCTGCGCCTGCTGCTCGCGGGCCTGGAGGTTCTGCTCGACGTAGAGCGACGCGAGCGCGTTGGCGACCTGCGCCACCTTCTCCGGCTCGCGACCGCGGTAGGCGAGGGCGAAGGCCACCGTCGCACCCCGCTCCCAGGTGCGCTCGACTCCTTTCAGGTCCAGGCTGATGTCGCGGCGCATCCTTTCGATCAGCGTCTCGGGCGGAACCCTGCCGCGCAGCGCCGGGTAGAGATCGAAGCGCTCGACCAGACCGTTCAGCTTCGACCGGCTCATGACCTCCTCGCTGATCGCGTGCAGCCGTGTCTCCAGCTCGTCGGTCACCGCCGGTCGGACGACCGACTCGGGGACCTGCTGGCGGTCGACCAGGACGGTCGTGCTGGCTCGGTAGATGTCCGGGAGCGAAACCACGAAGCTGAGCGCCGGGACCGCCGCTCCCAGGAAGACCAGGGCGCCGAGCCGGCGCCGCCGCCTCCAGACGTCGAGCGCCTGATGGATACCCGCATCGTTCCGGTCCGGTCCGTCCATCGCTCCTCTCGATTCGAAAAGCCGCCTGTCCGCGAGGGTACGACCCCGGGCGGTCACCGCCAATCAGGGAAAGTACCGAACCAGGGCACGGAAAACCCCGAGGTCGGGGCCTCCCCCGTTTCCCCATCGGCCCGCGGGCTGCCCCCGGGGACGGCGGGGCGGTCGCCCCGGGGACAGCCGCCGGACGGGCGCTCCGTCCGGCCAACCTTGCGGAGGGTCAGGCTCGGCCGGCTAAGCGTCGTTGCAGGTGCCGGACGCCGGTCCGAAATTCGACGGGTTGCCCTTGTGGAGCTGGATGTTGCCGCCGTCGGGCGTGGCGGTCCCGGCGCCGCCCAGATCGCAGGTGCCGTCCGAGTACGTGGCGGTGGTCTGGTACAGCACGGTGCCGGAGCAGTTGGTGACGCGGATCCCGAAGTGATCGAGGTTCCCCGGCTCGCCGTAGTCGCCGACCCGCACGCGATAACAGACGTTCAGACCGGTGTCGGTGACGGCGGTTCCGCAGATGTCGCGGGTCTTGTCGTCGACCAGCAGATAGTTCGTGACGCCGGTCCCTTTCACGTGCAGGCCGATCCCGTGGTCGAGGTAGTTGAGGTGTCCCCAGAAGGCGCCGTTCTTCACGCCACCTCCCACGCCGAAATTCGCCATCGCCCCCGACGGCGTGCAGAAGATGAACCCGCCGCCGGTCACGAAGTCCTTGGGGGGCTGCTGCTCGGTCCCCCACGGGAAGACATGGCCGCCCCCCAGCACGACCAGGCTCCCCGCCAGAAACAGTAGAGTGATTTTCCGCATCATCGTCCTCTTCAGGGTCATCATCTCAGTCTCCGTCGGCTAGAACAGCCGTGGCAGGGGTGGAAGGATCGGCGGCGGTGGCGGCGCGGCGGTCGAGCCGGGATCGGCGCCGGCGCTGGCGGAGGCGAACACCAGGTCGGCGACGCCGTCCACGATGACGTGCAGCGCGTTCACCGTCGTGCCGGTGGAGGAGGGCGTCTGCTCGTTGATGATCACGCGCCCTCCCAGGAGCCAGACGGTCTGGTTCGGCTCGCCGGTCACGGACACCGGGACGCCGTTGACGGCCAGACCGTCGATCTCGGAGGCGCCGACCGGCGTGCCGCCGACCGGCGCGAGCGCGCGGGCCATGACGAAGCCGGCGGAAACAGCGTTGCCGGCGACCGTCACCCCCATGTCGGCGAGCGACGCCTCCGAGGAGACGTAGTCCGATGGATCCCAGGCGGTGATGGAGCTTCCGGTGGCGGCGTGCAGGACATCGGCGCCGCCGAACGAGAAGATGGAGCCGGCGTCCTGCGACGCCTCGCGAAGATCCTGGGCATCCGCGAGGGGTCCGGTGCCGGCGAGGACCGTGGTGGCCCCGAGAACGCTCGCCCGGACGGCGCTCGCGGAGCCGCTGACCGTCTGGGCGGAAGCCGTCGCCGGCCACGCCAGAAGACCCGCGGCCACGAAGGCGAGACCCGGCATGACGCGAAATCGACTGTTCGTCCAATTCATTTCGACCTCCAGGTTTCCTGACACGTTTGAAACGTCTTTCTGCGCTTTCTGAACGACTGCTGCGGCGATGTCGGTCGACTCGAGTGCCCTCCTTCCCCCCGTGTCGTGCGATGCTTCTTCCTCCTCCTGGCGAAGACGATACGGCGGCCCGGCGCGTCCCACCATCTGGTCGATTCCTCAGTGAAGACGGGGAAAACTACCGGTCCGGCGGGGAGGGAACTTCCGAGTAACTTCGGCCGGACGCTGGAGGCGCGACCCCCGGCCCGGGTCACGCATCGACCGAGGGCCGCGCCGCGAAGGGTCGTTCTCAGCCTTCAAGAAGCCCGCGGGCCGCGGCGGCGGTCGAGATCCTCGGTCAGGACGAACGGCGTCCGGCCGCGGCGACCCGCCATGGCCCGGCCCGCGTCGTGCCGCAGCGGCGTTCTCGGGAGGAAGGCGACGCTCCCGGCGCGCGCCGGTGTCTCGCCGCGCGCCCTCTCCGCGGCCTCGGCCCCGCGCCCCAGCAGGACCACGCGCACGGTGTCCAGGAGGATGCGGGCGTCGAGGACGACCGAGCGATGCTTGATGTAGTAGAGGTCGTAGCGCATCTTCTCGGTCTCCTCCTCGAGATTGTTCGCGTAGCCGTACCGGACCTGGGCCCAGCCGGTGACGCCCGGGCGGATCAGCGAGCGCAGCCAGTAGTACGGGACGGTCCGGTTGAACAGATCGAAGTTGGACACGGGGTGAGGCCGGGGCCCGACGAGGTTCATGTCGCCCTGCAGCATGTTCACGAGCTGCGGCAGCTCGTCGAGACGGAACTTGCGCAGCCACCTGCCGGCGCGGGTGATCCGCTCCTGGTTGTCCCGTGCCCACTCCGATGAAACCCCTGACGCCGGGTGCATGGTGCGGAACTTCAGGAGACGAAAACCCTTCCCTCCGACTCCGGCCCGATCCTGGACGAACAGGATCGGTCCCTTGGAGTCGAGCCGGATCGCCAGCGCGACGAGGGCCATGAGCGGCCCGCAGACGATCAGTCCCGCCAGCGCCACCACGACGCTGACCGCCCGCGCGAGGGTCGTGTGGAGCCGGGCGCTCGTGAAATCCTTCGAGAAGGCCAGAGCGCCCGGCGAGACCGACTCGATGGCGATCTTGCCGCTCAGGCGCTCCAGGAGTTCGGCACCGTCCTCCAGCACGATGCCGCGGACCCGGGCCTCGAGGAGCCGCCGCACCGGCAGCCGGCCGCGCCGATCGTCCAGGGCGTTCACGATCCGTCCAGGAGCGGTGAGCCCGACGATGGGACCGAGATCGTCGAGGGATCCGAGGACCGGCACCGGCATCGGCGGCGGCGGACCATCACCGGGCTCGGCCACCACCCCCGCGACGGCGTCCCGGGCGCAAGGTCGGGCTTCCAGCTCGTGGATGATCTGCCGGGCGAGCGGACCGGTCCCCAGCACCAGATTCCGCCGCTTGAACGGGACGTGGCGCGCCAGCCCGTAGGCGAGGAGGCGGAGTGGAAGCGTGACCCCGATCAGCACCGGCAGGATGGCGACCGGAAGGAGACGCCAGGCCCCCACAGGCGGGGACGGCGGCCAGAAGGCGAGCGCCAGGACGAACGCCAGGACCACGGAAGCCGGCAGCCGCTGCACGAAGATCGTGAACGTCCGGACGACGCTCAGATCGTAGATCTGCTGATAGTAGAGGGCGGCGACGCAGGCGAGCGACAGCGCCAGAGCGCGCCCGAGAAGGCCCGCGAGAGGAGCCGCGCCGCTCGACGGGAGCCCGGCCACGAGCCAGAGAAGCCCGCCCGCCACCGAACTGATCAGGCCGAAGTCGAGCAGGGCGAGGATCAGCGCCATGGAGCGCCCGCCCTTCCACCGCGCGAGCCGAACGCGCGGACCTGTCTTTCCTCTTCCCGGCCCCCGCCGTCGTAGTAGCCGTAATAGACGGTGGGCGGCCTGTCGTCGCCATTGAAGACGATGCCGGCGATACGGGCGTGCTCCAGGATCCGCAGCCCCTCTTCCAGGAGCGGTCGCGGCGTCCGGTGCGCCGCCACGACGAGGAGAAAGCCGTCCACCCACCTGGCCAGGGCGCGGTCGTCGGGGACCGGCAGGAGCGGTGGCGTGTCGACGACGATGAAGTCGTAGACCCGTCGCGCCGCCTCGATCGTCCCGCCCATCCCGGCCGACTTCAGGATCTCGTACGGATTCTCGTGCGTGCGCCCGGCGGGCAGGATCGCGAGACGGGACGGCGGCCGGCGTCTCACGAAGGCGTCCAAGCTCCCGCCACGATCCCGGGTCGCCTCGGCCAGGCCCGGGAGAGTCGGATCCAGACCCAGAAGACGCGCCACGGAAGGGGCGCGCAGGTCGGCGTCCACGAGGAGGACGCGGGTCTCGGCGTCCTGGGCCAGCGCGGCCGCCAGGTTGATCGCCGTGGTCGATTTTCCCTCCCGGGGCGCGGCGCTGGTCACGGCGACGACGCGCATCTCTTCCCGGCGCTGCTCGAGGGCGTGACGGAGCACCCGGTACTGCTCCGCCTCCAGGGAGCCCGGGGCGAGGAGACTCACGAGCCGGGAATCGATCGGGCCCGGGGTGTCCGCCCGGCGTCCGATTCCCGATCTGATCTCCGTGTCGCGCATCGAATCCTCTCCTCCCCGGCGGAACGGCGTGCAGCGATCGCAGGGTGCGCAGCAGTTGTATGCCGAGAAGAAAGCCGGCGCCATTGGGGGAATCCGCAATCGTTTCGCGGAGAATTCCCGACCGCCGGGCGGTAGCCACCTGATCGGCGGGTCAGACCGGCGCTCTCTCCCACGCGACGGACTGGCGGCCGGTCAGGAATCGGAGGAAGGCGACCACGGTGGCCCAGTTCAGGAGGCAGACGGTGAAGGGGATGGCGACGAACCACAGCCGGCGGGCGGCCGACTTCAGACCGCCATAAAGCGCCGCCGCGTAGAAGGCGGCCTGGGCGAACAGCGTGCACAGGTAGAACGGCCGGCCGGCCAGCGGAAGATTCGAGACGAACGCCGCCGCCAGGAGCAGCGGACCGGCCAGCCGGAGCGCCTTGTGCGACACGGTCTGGAACCAGAGGCGGTTACGGAACGGATCGAGCAGCCAGCGCTCGCGCGCGAACAGCTGGAAGTTTCCGGCCAGGGTCCGCACCTTGCGGACGAATTCCTGGCGCGCCGAGTCCGCCGGCCGGTCATAGGCGCGGGCCGCCGGCTCGTGCAGCACGCGGTAGCCGAGACGGGCGATGCGCAGCGGGATCAGGACGTCGTCGAGGATCGTGTCGGCAGGGATCGGCGCGAACAGATCGCGGCGGATGGCGTAGATCGCGCCGGTCGCCCCCACCGTCGAGTCGACACGGCTCTCGCTCAGACGGACCGATTTCTCGAGCCGCCAGTACAGACCGAAGCCCCGTGCCGCCGGAGAGGCGGACCGCGCGCGCGCCAGGACCAGGTCGCCGCCGACCGCGCCGACGCGCGCGTCGGCCAGCGGGCGGACCAGGGCCCGCAGCGCCTCCCTCTCGAAGCGCTGGCGGGCGTCGGCCAGGACCACGATCTCCCCGCGGCAGCCCGGCACCACGTCGTTGAGAACCGCCGCCTTGCCCCGTCTCGCGGCGAAGGCGACGACCCGGACCTCCCCGCCGCCGCGCCCGCCCGCCCGCGCCACCGTGTCATCGGTCGAGCCGTCCGACGCGACGACGATCTCCAGCCGCTCCTTCGGGTAATCGAGATCCAGGAGGTTGGCCACCCGGTCGGCGATGCGCGCCGCCTCGTCGTGCGCCACGACGACGATCGACACCGCCGGGTGGCGGTGCCACCAGCCCACCGGCCGGCGCCTGCGTGCCGCCCAGGACCGGATCAGGATCGGATAGCCGATGTGGACGTAGGCGATCAGGACCGCGGAGATCCAGAACAGCGTCACGGCGATCATCGGCCAGCGCTCCACACGGCGCTTCCGGGAGAAAAACGTCCGCCGCCCCGGACACCACCCAGTTGCGGGGGGGCCACCGGGCGGCTGCCGGACGGAGGCAGGGTCTCCGGCCGGGGCGGCGGACATGTCGTCACATCTCAGCGGACCAGCACGATGTCCCCGGGACGCAGATCGAGGTTCGCCTGCGCCCCGTCCTGCATCGCCTTGTCGTAATCGAACCGAATTCTTTGAGCATGATGGCCCTCGTTCCGCAGAATCACGATGCGGGACCGGGACGCGAATTCCGTCAGACCGCCCGCGACCGCGAGGAGGTCGAGCACCGTGGCGCGCCCCTTGAGATCGAAGCGGCCCGGGTGGGCCACCTCTCCGAGGACGGAGACCTTCGGGCTGTGGACCTCCTGCACCACGACCGAGACCTCGGGGTTCGGCATGTAGTCCGACAGCCTCCCGATCAGGATGTCGCGCAGCTGCATCGGCGTCAGGCCGGCCGCCTGCACGTCGTTCAGGAGGGGCATCGAGATCATTCCGTCCGGACGCACCGGGACCTGGCGCGAGAGCGCCTCGTTCTTCCAGACCCCGACGTACAGGATGTCCTCCGGGCCGATCAGGTAGCTCCCCGCCGGCGCGGTCGGGGCCGCCTGCGACTCCGAGGGCCCGCGATCCTGCGCGAGCGGCTCCTGGGGACCGGCCGCCGCCAGCATCAGGCAGAGCGCGATGGGCACCCCGATCCGTCTCATGGCGTCGGACCGCTCGGCACGGGGCCCGCCGCCGGACGCGGCTCCCTCGGGCGGGCGACGAGGCTCAGCAGGAGCGTGTCGCGCGCCACTGTCCCGACCTCGCCGTTTCCGGACACCGCGGCGTCGAGCGCTCCGCGCTGCAGGCTCCGACGATACGCGCCGACGAGGGACAGCCAGTCGTCGATCCGCCAGGAGGCATCCAGTCCGAGCAGGTAGACCGTGACGGCCGGCCCGCCGAGCGCATCGCGTATCTTGAAGAGCGCCGGTGAGACGCCCAGACGGAGCGCCTTCGTGACACGGCACGAGAGCGCCGGCAGGACGCCGTCGGTCACGACGGTGCCGGCCCGGCCGATCACCGTCGCCAGCGTCCTGGAGGCGGCCAGCGATGCCTGCAGTCGCCTGCCGTCGTGGTGCAGGGCGAGGGCGACCTCGGGGTCGACCTGTCCCTGGAAGGCGCGCGGGCCGGCGCGGATCGTGAGACCGGTCGCCGAGCCGAGGCGCCGGTCCCAGCCGAGACTCAGGGTCTGCGCCGTCGCCGGCGCGACGTCCTCGAAGAAATCGTAACGGCTGACGTCGTAGCGCAGCGTGCCCGTGTCCCGCTGAGACATCCTGTGCTCCAGACCGAGGGCCGCGCTTCGCGTCTCGGCCGAGACGCCGCCGGCCAGGTCGTCCAGCGTCAGCCCCATGGAGACCGTCCCGACCGTGTGCGGGCCGAACCGCCAGTCGGCGGCCGGCGCGACCGAGCGCCGCGTGGCTCGCAGACGCCCCTCCGCGAAGCCGGTCGTCACGTTCAGCTCCCCCGGTGACAGGGTCGAGAGGTAATCCCCGCGCAGCGACAGGGTCAGCCGGCCGGACGCCCGTGACTGGACGTCGATCGAAGCGAACTGACGCGCCCTCGTCGTATCCAGCTCCGGATGCTCCGCGAAACGCTCGGCGTCGACGCCGAGACGTGAGGCGAGCGACAGCCGCTCCGATCGCAGACCGGCGACGATCTCCGGCGTGAAGCGGGTGATCGTGTCGTGCTGTCTCGATCCGGGAGAAAAGAACAGGTTGTCGTCCTGCACGCCCGACACCGACATCGCGCCCGTCAGATAGAGATCCGGTTGCGCCAGCGCCGCCCCGCCGAGAATCAGGCTCGCGACGAGGCCCAGCCACGGCAGGAGTCTTCCCGTCCGACGATTCATTCAGCCTCCCGCTCTCAGGCGGGGACCACGGAGGTGCAGTCGACCTCCACGGCCACGCTCCGGCACAGGAGGTCGACCGAGAGCACCAGGAACCCCTTCTCCTCCTTGCGACGCTCCAGGATCCCTTCCAGTCCCGCCAGAGGACCGCAGGCGATCCGCACGCGCATCCCCTCCTTCAGGTACGGAAAGGGCATGGACGGCAGATCGGAGAGCGCCAGCGCCCGGACCGACTCGATCTCGCGCTCCGGGACGATCGCCGGCCGATCCCACGCCGGGCCCAGGACCGTCACCAGCCCGCGCGCCCGGCGCACCTCGATGTAGGCGGGCTTGTCGAGCGCGTGGCGGATGAAGAGGTAGCCGGGAAACATCGGCTGACGCACGAGATGACGCCGCCCGGCGCGCCGCGACCAGACGTTGATCTTCGGAAGAAATGTCTCGAATCCGCGACCCGCGAGCTGGTCGTGCACCAGCTGCTCGCAGTGGCTCTGGGTCCAGAGGACGTGCCAGCGGGGATCGCCGGGATGAACAGTTGCCTCGATGTCCAGCACGTTGGTCTCCTCGGCCGCCACCATCGCGTTCCAGTCTCCGGCGGCCTGCCTCGATTCGTACCTCGTCCCGTCGCACCCGGCAATCGGGGAGATCCTCAAAGCGTCTCCGGTCATCACCCTACACCCGGGGCCGGACGATCGGGGGCGAGCATCAGGCCTGGACCAGACCGCGGCGCACGGCGTAACGGACGAGCCCGGCGGTCTGGTGGATCCCCAGTTTCAGCATGATCCGGCTGCGGTGCGACTCGGCCGTCTTCACGGTGATGCCGAGGATCTCCGCAACCTTCTTGGTCGACTTGCCCTCGGCGACGAGCTGCAGGACCTCCCGTTCTCTCTGGGTCAGCGGGTCGGGGGACGGCCCGGCCTTTTCACGGTACGCTTCGACCACGGCGCTGGAGACCGCCGGGCTGACGTAGACCCGGCCGCGGTTCACGTCCCGGATCGCCTGGATCAGATCGAACGCCGCCTGGGTCTTCAGGACGTAGGCATGGACGCCGGCGCGCAGGGCCTCCAGGATGTAGTGCTCCTCGCTGTGCTGCGTCAGGATGAGGACCTTCGTCTCGGGCGATGTCTGCAGGATCTCGCGCGCCGCGTCGAGACCGTTCAGCCCCGGCATCACCAGGTCGAGCACTGCGACCTCGGGCCGGGTGTCCCTCGCCAGGCGCAGCGCCTCGTGCCCGTCACCGGCCTCGGCCACGACGTCGAAGCCTTCACGGGCCAGCAGGAATCTCAGCCCCTGCCGGACCATGGGATGATCGTCCGCCAGTAGCACCCGGGTCGGCATCAACACCTCGCAGAACGACGAATCGGAGATCTCCCCTCTTCCCCCCCCTCCCCCGGCACGACCGGGGGCGGGAAGCCTGCGGTGAGGGCCTGATGGAGGGCCTCTCCGCGGCTTGCGGATGGAGGGCGCGCCGCCCGGGGGCTGGTTCCAGGAAAAAGCCGGCGGCTCTGGCCGATGTCAGGGCCAGTCCATCAACCTGCGTCTCCCGAAGGAGGCAGGTCAGCCGCGTGAAACCCGGACCGGCGACTGTCTCAATAGATACGACAAGGAGTGCGGCTTCTGAATCGGGTGATTCCCCGAATGGGTGGGAGGAACATCCCGGACGGACGTGGGCGGTGCGGACCGTTCCGACCCGTTTCAGGGCTGGACGATACCGCGGCGGATGGCGTACCGGACCAGGCCGGCCGTCTCGTGGATGTCGAGCTTCGACATGATGCGCGTCCTGTGGGACTCGGCGGTCTTCACGCTCACGCCGAGAAGCGCCGCCACTTCCTTGGTCGTCTTCCCTTCGGCGACCAGCTGCAGGACCTCGCGCTCCCGCGGGCTGAGCGGGTCGGGGGGGAGGTCCGACTTCGTGCGATACGCCTCGACCACGGTCTTCGACACCCCAGGGCTCAGGTAGATCGCCCCGCGCGACACCTCGCGGATCGCCTGGACCAGATCGCTCGTCGCCTGGGTCTTCAGCACGTAGCCGCTGATACCGGCCCGCAGCGCCTCCAGGACGTACGGGTCCTCGGTGTGCATGGTCAGCAGGATCGCCTTGGCGCGGGGAGAGCCGCGCAGGATGTCGCGCGCCGCGTCCAGGCCGTTCAGGGCGGGCATCGCGAGGTCGAGGATCACGACATCGGGATGCGTGGTCTCGGCCAGACGGATCGCCTCGCGACCGTCCGCCGCCTCGCCGACGACCTTGAAGCCTTCGTGCTCGAGCATCGCCCTGATACCCTGTCGTACGATTTGATGATCGTCAGCCAAGAGAACTTGAGTCGGCATCGTGCTCCTCCAGAGGAATCGTGATTTGAATGTCCGTCCCCCGTCCCGGGGCCGATTCGATCGTCAGCCCGCCGCCCAGGGCGTTCAGGCGCTCGCGCATCCCGATCAGGCCGAGACCCCGCTCGCCTTTCCTGCCGAGGGCGGCCGGCACGTCGAAACCGCGCCCGTCGTCCTTCACCGAGCAGCGCGTGGCACCGGACCCGATCTCGAGACGGATCTCCACCTGGCTCGCCCCGGCGTGCCGGGCGGCGTTCCGCAGGGCTTCCTGGACGACCCGGTAGAGGGCGGTCTCGATGGACGCCGGCAGGCGCGGCTCCCGGGGACCGGCGACCGCGATCCGGAGACTGGACCGCGCCGCGACACCCTGCGCCAGGAACTCCAGCGCCGGCAGCAGCCCCAGGTCGTCCAGCAGAGTGGGGCGCAGCTCGTGTGACAGCCGGCGCAGGTGCTTCTCGATCTCGTCCAGGAGACCGCGGATCTTGGCCAGACGGTCCCTCGACCGGACCGGGAGGCCTGCCGACGCCTCCTCCAGAGCCAGGTGCACCGACACCAGAAGCTGTCCCGCGTCGTCGTGCAGGGCGTGGGCGATCCGCCGTGCTTCCTCCTCGAGCCGCTCGTTCAGCTGGCGCAGGGCGGTGATCGCCTCCTGGAAGCCGCGGTGCGTCATCTCGAACGGCGCGACGCTCTCCGCCAGGAACCTGCCGGCCGCCTCGACCGTCGCGCCGCCGCGCTGCCGGCCCGTCGTCTCCTCCAGGACGCTTTCGAGCGCCTCGTGATGCATCGCGACGAGATCCAGCAGGCCGAGCCCGCCGTCGATGGCGCGGCGGCCGAGCTCATAAGCCCGCTGCAGGACCGCCTCGTCGGGGTCCGCGAGATAATCGCGCAGGGCGCCGGCGTACTGGCCCTCGAGCTGGCGAACCATCGAGTCCTGCATCGCGTCACGCTCCGAGTCGCGCCACCAGAACGAGCGCGTCGTCCGTTCCCTTGGCGCAGCGCGCCATGATCTCCTCCGCCATCTGCTGGGGCCCGATCCGCCGGCTCGCGAGCGGCTCGATGTCGCCGGCGATCCCGTCGGTCGTGAAGATCAGCACGCCGCCCTGCGGGAGGTCGATCGCCGACTCCTGCAGGGGCGGCAGCCGCGTCCCGACCACCCCGACGCGCTGCAGGAGACGCTCGCGCGCCGGGCCGCCTCCCGAACCGTTCTTCAGCAGGAGCCCTTCGACATTGCCGACGCCGAGCCAGGAGAGCTTTCGCAGGCCCGCGCTCCAGCGCGCCAGGCTCAGGGCCGCGCCCCGCGTCTTCACCAGGCTCCGCTGGCAGCTCTGCACGATCTCGGTCAGCGGCAGCGCCGCATGGCGCTCCACGGTCTGGACCGCCAGCTCCGCCGCCCGGGCCGCCTCGCGTCCGTGGCCGAGACCGTCCACCGCCGCCAGGATGGCGCCGTCGGGGAGGATGGTCACGAGATGACGGTCACCCGACTCGCTCTCACCCGCCAGCGTCCGGGAGGCGGCGCCCCACTCGATCCGCGGGTCGCTCAGCGCTTCCATTTCCTGGTGCTCACGGTCGTGCCCCGGCCCATCTTGGAGACGATCTCGAAATCGTCCATCAATCTGCGCACCCCCGGAAGACCGAGACCGAGGCTCCCGGACGTGGAATACCCGACCTCCATGGCGCGATCGATGTCGGCGATACCGGGCCCCTGGTCGCTGGCGACAACGGCGAGACCCTGCCGCCCGTCCTCCTCGACGATGCCGAGCCGCACCTCGCCCTTCTTCGCGTACAGCAGGATGTTGCGCGCCAGCTCCGAGATGGCGGTGGCGATCAGCGTCAGATTGCTGTTCGAGAAGCCGATCTGCTCGGCGAGGGCGCGGCCGCGCTGCCGCGCCGTCACGATGTCGTGGTCGGAGTCGATCGCGACGCGTGTTTCGTCCTTCAAGGGAGCCTGCCCCTCTCTCTTCACCCCGAAGAGCCCACGTCACCGCGGATCTTCTTGACACCCCGGTCCAGGAAGGCAAGACCCTCCTCCAGATCGAGCGCGGTCGCCACGCCCTCGAGGGTCAGCCCGAGCTGCACCATCGTGAAGGCGACCTCGGGTTGGATGCCGACGATGACCGTCTCGGCACCGCGCAAGCGGATCATGTAGGTGATGTCGCGCAGGGTGCGCGAGGCGAAGGAGTCCATCACGTCCATCGCCGTGACGTCCACGATCACGCCGCGCGACCGGTACCTGCCGACCATCTGGACCAGCGCGTTGCGCAGCTCGAGAAGATCGGCGTCGGTGAGGGCCGACTGGACGCTGGCGATGAGATATGCGCCCTGCTTGAGGATTGGGACGGCCATGGAGCGCCCCCTTCAGTTCGCTGGTTCCGGCTTCTCCACGGGGCCGACCTTGTACCCGAGGAGCCTCTCCGCCTCCTCGATACCGCCCTGCAGGTCGCCGACGGTGTTCATCTTGGTCAAATCGACGCCGATGTTCACCAGGGTCTGGGCGATCTCGGGCGACAGCCCCGTCACGATGACGGTGGCGCCGAGGAGCCGCGAGGCTTCGACGGTGAGGACGAGATGGTTCGCCACGTTCGAGTCCATGGCGGCGACGCCGGTGATGTCGATAACGACGACCCGGGCGCGGTTGGTCCTGATGCCGCGCAGGAGCTGCTCGGTGAGCTGGCGCGCGCGCTGCGGGTCGATCACGCCGATGATCGGCAGGATCAGAAGCCGCTCGCGCACCTGCAGGACCGGGGTGGACAGCTCGCGGATCGCCTCCTGCTGCTCGCGGATGGTGCGCTCGCGCTCCTGCACGAACCCGACCGCCACCGTGATGGCGATGCGATTGGCGGCCGGCTCGTACGCGTCCAGGATGCGGTTCAACTTGTCGAAGTCGGCGTGGTAGCGCCCGAACAGCGAGCGGGCCAGCACGTCGCGCAGCAGCAGCACGATGCCGACCACCTCGTCGGTCTGCACACCCCGGGGGATGATGCGCTCGGACAGGTTACGGGCGTAGGCCTGCAGCGCCTCGAAGGTGCCGGTCTCGAGGGCCTCGACGTAGTTGTCGTAGACCGAGGTCGCCTCGGCGAACACCTCTTCCTTGGTCATCGCCGTCAAGAGCTTCGCCTCGGTGATGCGCTGCGCCCATTCCTCGCGCAGCTGGGTCCGGTGCTGCCTCAGATGGCTCACCAGCTCGCGCAGGAGCACGCCGATCGATTCCGCCGGCACCTGGTCCAGGTTCGTCTGAATGCGTCCCCCCTTCATCGCATACCCTCCTGCCGCCAGGCGTCTCCGGGCCCGGGTTCGCGGGAAATCAAGACTCGCCTTGGGAATGAAGGCTTTATGTTAGCACCTGTTCCCCGGCTGCCAGCCTCCGTGATTTCGCCGCGATGAATACCCCGATGTTCCGCGGCGGGCTATCGGGTATTCACCTGAATAGGACGATGGAGGAACCCTGCTTCGCTCCTGACGGCTAGCGTCAGTGTGTCAATAATATGTGTCCGGTTTTTGCCGCTCTGCCATCAGGGATTTACCTGCTGTCGACAATCGGGGTTTCCCCGTAAGGTCATGACCGCAGGGCGGTTCCGCGGGCCTGTCGAAATCGGCTCCCGGCTGGTATCGGGCTTGCTCTTGGAGATGGCTGGAACACTTTCAGCGGACAGACCCTTTTCCCGACAAGGGCAAACCCGTCGTGAGGCGGGGACGCAAAGCCACGGGTCAGTCGACGGTTGCTGACAGCCGGGTTACCGAAGGACAAGGAAAAAAGTCGTCCACCACTGGGAAGGTGGTCTTCCGCGCTCAAGGGAGGTCCACCATGCCCAGACGCATTTCTTTCGTCGCCCTTTCTGCCCTCGCTGCGCTCCTTGTCGTCGGTCTCGGGTTCACCCAGACGGCACCCGCTTCCGACCTGTCGGTTTTCCCGGGGGGCTTCATCGAGACGGCGACCACCGGCGTGCTCCGGCCTCGCCTGGCGGCAACCGTGCTGCAGGCGCTCCTGCCCGCCCGCGGGCCGTTCACCTTCCCGCCCCCCTACAACACCAGCGCGGTCCGGATCACCAACGCCACCGACTGCGGAGGCGCCGACTGCGTGGACGCGGTCGGCTACTCGTACTGGCGCAACATCAACAACCACGTCGGGAGCAACCAGATGCTCATCCTCCTCGGGCTCAACCGGGCGCGCGGCGGCCCCGGCCCGTCCGTGTTCAGCTACGACAAGACGACCGGGCAGGTCTCCAACCTCGGCCCGCTGTTCGATCCTTCCGTCGGCAGGAGCTGGCACAGCACCGAAGGCTGGTACTGGAGCATGACCAGGCCGACCAAGATCTACATTGACGACGCCTCCCGCATGGTCCGTTACGACGTCCTGACGAAGCAGTACGAGACGGTCTTCGACGTGGCCCCGACCTTCGGCGCGGACAAGATCGTCTGGCAGATGCATTCGAGCGACGACGACAGGGTGCACTCCGCGACCCTGCGCACCAACACGACCTGGGAGATGCTCGGCTGCGTCGTCTACCACGAGGATACCGGGCAATTCCAATACTTCCCGAAGATCGGAGACTTCAACGAGTGCAGCGTCGACAAGAGCGGCCGCTGGCTCATGAGCCTCGAGAACGTCGACTACCAATATGACCTCGAGATGCGCATCTTCGATCTGACGACCGGCACCGAGCGGCTGGTCTGGGATCAGGACGGCGCCGTGGGCCACGCCGACATGGGGTACGGCTACGTCGTCGGCACCGACCAGTGGAACACCTTCCCGAACGCCATCCTGCTGTGGGATTTCGCGAAAGACCCGCTTTCCGGCTTCCTGGTCTCCCACAACCTGGACTGGTCCGCCCCGGCTCCCAGCCACATCGCGCACGGAAACGCGCGCTCCGACGTGCCGCCCTCGCAGCAGTACGCCTGCGGCAGCGGCGCGTCGCGGGCCGATGCGGTCTGGGCCAACGAGATCATCTGCTTCAGCATGGACGGCTCGCTGCGGGTACTGGTCGTCGCGCCCGTCATGACCGACCTCAACGCCCCGGGCGGCGGCACCGACGACTACGTCAAGGAGCCGAAGGGGAACCTCGACGTCACGGGGCAATATTTCATCTGGACCAGCAACGCCGGCGGCGGGCGACTGGACGCCTACATCGTGAAGGTGCCCTCGCAGCTTCTGGTCGGCGCCCCGGCCGACACGACGCCGCCGGCCGTGTCCATCACCGCCCCCGCGGCGGCCTCGACAATCGGCGGCACCGTCACGATCTCGGCCGGCGCTTCCGACAACGTCGGCGTGGCCGGGGTGCAGTTCCGTCTCGACGGCGCCAGCCTGGGCAGCGAGAGGACCGCGGCGCCCTACGCCGTGTCCTGGAACACCACCGGCGCCGCCAACGGCTCCCACGCCCTGACCGCCGTGGCCCGCGATGCCGCGGGCAACACGACCACCTCGACCGCGATCGCTGTCACGGTCGCCAACGACGTCACGCCACCTCTGATCACCGCAGTCCAGGCGTCCGGCATCACGTCCTCGGGCGACACGATCACCTGGACGACCGACGAGATCTCCGACTCGCAGGTCGAGTACGGCGCGACCAGCGCCTACGGCAGCAGTACCCCGGTGGCCGCGCCGCTGGTCACCTCGCACAGCCTGCCCCTTTCCGGGCTCGCGTCGGCGGCGCTCTGCCACTACCGAGTCAGGTCCCGGGACGCCGCGGGCAACCTGGCCGTGTCGGGCGACTTCACTTTCCAGACACTGGCGGCCGCACCGCCCCCGCCCGCTGCCGGCCCGATCGCTTCCTGGCCGTTCGGGGAGGGAAGCGGCAACGTGGCCGCCGATGTCTCCGGCAACGGCTTCACCGGCACCCTGGTCAACGGCCCCGCCTGGATCGCCGGCAGGGTCGGCCCGGCCCTCTCCTTCGACGGCCTCGACGACTATGTCGACGTCGCCGCCGCCCCTGCCTTCGACGCCTTCCCCCTCACGCTGGCCACCTGGTTCCGCACCACCGACACCGGCCTGCACGGCGTCCTCAATAAGTACCTGCCCGCTTCGCTCAACGGCTACCAGATCTTCGTCAACGGCGGCAGCCTGTGCGCCTGGTACTTCAGGGACGCCGCCGACTACATCTGGGACGGCACCTCCTGCACCCTGGCGACGCCCGGATATACCGACGGCCAGTGGCACCACGTGGCCTTCGTGGTCGACGCCTCCGGCGGGCGGCTGTACGTGGACGGCGTCCGGAAGGCGGCGCGCGCCTGGACCGGCGCCGCCGGCCCCACCACCACGACAGCCAGCCTGACGTTCGGCCGCTACCCCGGGATCGCCACGCCGTTCCTGCCCGGCGCCCTCGACGAGGTCCGCGTCTACAACCGGGCCCTCGCCGACGACGAGATCGCTGCGCTGATCAATGCCGACGTCACCGCCCCGGTCATAGGCGCCGTCACGGCTTCCGGTATCACCACCTCGGGGGCAGGCATCGCCTGGACGACGAACGAGCCGGCCGACTCGCAGGTCGAGTACGGCCTGACCACGGCGTACGGCGCCTCGACGCCCCTGGACACGACCCCGCGCACGGCGCACTCACAGTCGCTGGCGGGGCTCGCGGCAGGCACGACGTATCACTACCGCGTGAAATCGCGCGACGTCGCCGGCAACCTCGCGGTTTCGGCCGACTTCGCGTTCACCACGCTCCTGGCCAAGAGCGGAAACGGCAACGGACGCCCGGTGGGCCACTGGAAGCTCACTCCGATCCTCGGGGCCGTCGCCCCCGATTCCTCCGGCAATGGCTTCGACGGGACCCTGGTCAACGGCCCCGTTCCCGTCGCCGGAACGATCGGCCAGGCCCTGTCATTCGACGGCGTCGACGAGTATGTCGACATCGCCAGCGACCCGGTCCTGGACGCTTACCCCCTCACGCTCGCCACCTGGCTGAGGACCGCCGACACCGGCCTGCACGGTGTCGCCAACAAGTACCTCCCCGCCTCCTTCAACGGCTACCAGATCTTCACCAACGGAGGCAACCTCTGCGCCTGGTATTTCAGGGACGCCGCCGACTACATCTGGGATGGGACTTCCTGCACTCTTGCCACGCCGGGATACACGGACGGCCGCTGGCATCATGTCGCGTTCGTGGTCGATGCGTCGGGCGGCCGGCTGTACGTGGATGGAGCGTGGAAGGCGGCGCGCGCCTGGACGGGCTCCGCCGGCCCCACCAGCACGACCGCCAGCTTCACCCTGGGTCGCTACCCCGGCATCGCGGCAACCTATCTTCCCGGAGATCTGGCCGACGTCCGGCTGTATGACCGGGCGCTGGGCGCCGACGAAGTGGCCGCGCTCTACGATCCCGATATCGGTCTGAGCGGCCGCTGGCCGTTCGGGGAGGGAAGCGGCAACGTGGCCGCCGATGTCTCCGGCAACGGCTTCACCGGCACCCTGGTCAACGGCCCCGCCTGGATCGCCGGCAGGGTCGGCCCGGCCCTCTCC
>Ga0070697_100000244_pt1 | contig 44183 bp, 38 predicted proteins | sample KBSK1501metaG_FD_65475 | JGI IMG/M metagenome (GOLD analysis project Ga0070697, IMG submission 65475) | Corn, switchgrass and miscanthus rhizosphere microbial communities from Kellogg Biological Station, Michigan, USA - KBS K1-50-1 metaG | ecosystem: Host-associated > Plants > Roots >... | reverse complement strand
CACGCCGCCCGGCCCAAGCGCTCCCAGGGTGCTGGAATAGCCCACTGTCGGATAGGCCGACTGGTACGTAACTTCGGCTGTGTTAATTGTCCGGACCGAGCTGACGGCAGACGATTCGTTGGCCGCGATACGCGCTCGCAGCAGGTTCGGAATCGCGATCGCGGCGATAATCAGAATAATTGCCACCACGATCAGCAGCTCGATCAATGAAAAGCCTTTCTGTTTCCGCATCTCGTTTGTCCTCTTCTCCATACTGGATTCTGGTTCCTTACTGCTCCCCCATCGGCAGGTATGTTCGCACTTTACCGACCAGACTGCGAGGTTACGAAGGTGAGTGCTCGCCCCGTGTACTGGCCTTATTTTCAACACGTTCAAAGCCTTCCCTCATCGTCCCGCACCCGCTGCGCGCGAAAAAGTGCCAGAATTTGTTGTGACACTGACAAGTTGTGTCAGTTTGGCACAAGATGAGATCGCGCTGAGACACTTGCTCTCCAGTGGAACGGTTAACATTCGTCATCTTGCAAACAAGGCTGTGTGCCTCTTCGCAGGGGAAGAACCTTGAAACCCTTCCATGATTGGGCTTTACAATGTGATCTTGGAGCAAAGCAAACGCATCGCTTGCCCTCGAATACGCCGACAACTATGAAAATGGCTATTGTCGCGGCGGTTAATATTGTCCTTATTCTCGTCGTTTGTTCCCTGTTCACATCGGCGCAGAAAACCCAAAAGGCCAGAACAATTGATGTTGGCCGATCCACAATTACAATCCGCGTCTTCAAGGCCGGACTATTTTCGGCTTTCGGCCACGATCATGAGATCAGCGCCCCCATCCAGCAGGGATCATTCAGCGAGGAGAATGCTTCGGTAGACCTGTCGGTAGATGCTCGCAAGCTGCGGGTTTTGGACAAGGACGTGTCCGATAAAGACCGGGCGGAGATCCAGCAGACCATGCTCGGGCCCAAGGTGCTCGATTCCGAGAGGTTTCCCCAGATTCGCTTTCGCTCGACGCGGGTGGAGTCCGCCGGAGCAGGCAAGTGGATTGTGAACGGAGAGCTCACCGTTCGTGGAATAACTCGGCCGGTAAAGCTGGAGGTTCATGGCGAAAACGGGCATTATCTGGGCTCGGCGGAGGTTCGGCAGAAGGATTTTGGGATTACCCCGGTTAGCGCGGCTGGCGGGGCGGTGAAGACCAAGAACGAGATGCGAGTCGAATTTGAAGTCTTTGGGTAGTGCTCCAGCGGCCGACCCCAAGGTACGTCATCCCATTGGGGAAACCTTCTGTTACCTACGCGCGTCCAACCTCATAGGACCGAAATCAAAGGCCAAGGTGTCTTCCTTCCAGGGGTATAATCGCGATGGGGACCCCAGAGTGGGGACAATAGAGGAGCAGTCATGAATTTCAGGCGACTGGTACTGGCGGCTGCGCTGCTGAGTCTCTGCGCGGCGCCGTTCAGTTTCTCACAGGACACGAACAGCGACAGCAAGACAGGCCAGAGCGCTTCGGCGGCGACCAAGCCATCGGTGCCGGCGATTCAGGCAGCCGATCCAGAGAAGGTAAAGCACGATGGCGGGAGGGCCGACGTCGATGCGGTGGGAAATCGCAACGTTGGTTGCAACCGCGGCCTAGGCAACTGGTACAGCGTCGAAAAACAGATCGCCATGGGCAAGTCGTACGCCCAGCAAGTAGAAGCTACGGCCAAGCTGGTGCAAGATCCGGTGGTCACTGAGTACGTGAATCGCCTGGGACAGAACCTGGTGCGCAACTCCGATTCGCAGGTTCCGTTCACCATCAAAGTGATTGATTCCGACGACATCAATGCCTTTGCGCTGCCGGGTGGATTTTTCTATGTCAATTCTGGTTTGATCCTGGCGGCGGACGAAGAAGCCGAACTCGCGGGCGTAATGGCGCATGAAATTGCGCACGTAGCCGCGTGCCACGCGGCGCGAGGCAACACTCGCGGCAATATCATGAACATGGCATCGATCCCGCTGATTTTCGTGGGCGGCGGAATTGGATACGCCGGATACGAAGCTGCTGGCCTGGCACTGCCTTTGACTTATCTCCACTTCAGCCGTGGATTTGAAGCGGAAGCCGATTATCTCGGCCTGCAGTATATGTACAAGTCGGGATACGATCCGCAGGCCTTCATCAGCTTCTTCGAAAAAGTTCAGGCGCAGGAGAAGAAGAAGCCGGGCACGCTGGCCAAAGCTTTTGCCACTCATCCACAGACGCCGGAGCGCATCGAGAAGTCACAGGAAGAGATTGGAAGAATCCTGCCGGCGCGGGCGCAGTACACCGTTACCACGTCGGAGTTCGACGATGTAAAGTCGCGGCTCGCGGCACTTGAAAACCGTCATAAGGTGCAGGACCAGAAGGATGGCAATAAACCGACCCTGCGGCGGACATCGACCACCGACAAGAGCAGCGGCAAAGATACCAGCGGGGATGATCGTCCGACGTTGAAGCGGCGTCCCGACGACAATAATAATTAGGCCTGACCGCAACAAATCAACTTGGCGCCCCCGACATCATCGCGAGTGCCGTACTCATGCACTAATCCTGTAGAGGGGCGAGTGGCGTCCTGCTCGGCGACTAGGAGCCGAAGAGCCTACTCAGGGCACTAATCCTAGAGTACAATGCTCGCTGCCTGGCGTAGCGCCGCTATGGCTGCCTGTTAGCGCTGACCTTCCCCACCACTAGCAGTCGAAGCTCGACGCTATTCCAATGAGAACTGCGAGGAGTTGTCATGAAGTGCCCTTCTTCCACGTTCATCCTTGTGTTATTGCTCAGCGTGACCTTGTTCGCTCAAGTCAACCCTGTGCCGACGATTAACGGCTCGGTGAGTCCACAGTCCGTAGTTCCAGGCAGCAGCGGTTTCACGCTCAGCGTGCGCGGGGCGGGGTTTGTGCCGGGCGCTGTCGTTAACTGGAATGGTGCTGCGCGCACCACGACATTCGTCTCCGCTGGAGAGCTTCAGGCGCAAATTCTGGCATCCGATGTCGCAGTGGCTGGGAGCGCTCTGATCACCGTGACTAACCCGTCTCCTGGAGGCGGATTATCGAGCTCAAGCTTCGGAATGGTGGAGATTCATCAGCCCATCTCAAAGGTGGTTCTTACCCAGCCGCGCCGCTATGGCAGTGGCGGGCCAGCCGGCCTTATGGCGGACCTGAACGGCGATAACAAGCTTGATCTGGTACAAACCGGCAGGGGCTTAGAAGTTCTCTTGGGTAACGGCGACGGGACATTCACCAAGTCGGCTACTTTCCTGCGGGCGCCGGCCTCGACGTTTCTAAGCTTCGGCGACTTCAATGGCGATGGCAAAGAGGATTTTGTCTCCCTCGACCAAGCCCACGCTCATATCTTTCTCGGCGACGGCAATGGCAACTTCCAGGAAGCCCCTAGTGTCGGTAATTTTGACTTCCCACTCTGGATCACCGTCGGCGATTTCAACCGGGATGGCATCCTCGATCTGGAGGTATCTGAGGACAATACGAATTTCTATATTCTCCTGGGCAATGGTGACGGCACTTTCCAGCCCCAGCAGGTCAATACTTCGGTGGCGTATCCGGATTACCCCACGGTCGGAGATTTTAACGCCGACGGCATTCTGGATCTGGCTTTCAATGACCCATTTCTGGAAGCAGTAGACATCCTGCTGGGGAACGGAGATGGAACCTTTCAGCCTCCCATAACCACGTCGACCGGGCCTATCAGCGGCGTGCTGCTAGTAAATGATTTCAACGGAGACGGCAAGCTCGATGTGGCTTTCGAGCCGGCGAGTGTTCAGCGGGACATCGCAGTGCTGATCGGCAATGGAGATGGGACTTTCCAGTCTCCTCAGCTTTACTCCACGGGATTTGTTGCGCTGCCTTTCTTCACGATAGGGGACTTTAACTCCGATGGCATAACCGATCTCTTTGCCTACAAGCAGTCGGCCGCGGGGGTTGCATCCCTTCAATTAGGGAATGGCGATGGCACATTCCAGACGGCAACCCGCGTGCTTCTCCCGGGACCTCAAGCTGACAAGGGGCAGGTTACCTTTGTCGGAGACTTCAATTCTGACGGTCTTCTGGACCTCGACGTCCCACTTACCAACGGCAGTGAAGTTTTCCTGCAAAAGCCGCAGTAGCGCCAGAAATAGCCTTACCGCGTTCGAACATCGAGAATCTCGCGGATGCTCAGCGAAGGGTAGACAAAGTGGCCTCTGTTCAGGAGAGGTGCGAAGCCGCGAAATTTATTTTACGCGGCTTCCTTCGTGGCAAGCGCACGAACGGCGTGCTTGTTCTCGGCGGCGCTGATGATCTTCATCGCCTGCCAGTCATACGCTAACTCTTTGCCGCAATCCAGACATACCACGTAGGTGCCGGTGAGGGAGGCGGCGGCAATGCGCCGTTTGCCGGTACGAACCGTGATTGGAAAACTGTAGTGCTGATGCCAACAGCCAAAAACCGCATCCAGTAATTTCCCCAACATAAACCTACCCTCCCCAGGGTGCTGCCATTACCGACCTGCTCTCGCCAACCAATCCAGCTACTCACCTTCTTAGATTCCACTCCGCCCGAAAAGGTTCGTTGCCTGTACGGTGCATCTGGCCTGCCAGATTTGGCCGGGGCAAGGTATTGGCGGATGGCGGTTTAGTGATCTGGCGAGGATCGCTGCGCAGGAGTTTGCACATAGTGCAGGCGGAAGGGACTCGCCCTGGGAGAAAATGCACTCAGGAGACGGAAGGCCGACAGGGGAGCTAGACGTCTCCCGAACCGCCGCCCTTTTGAGTGTTGTGCGCCTGACACTTCGACATGATTGCCGAGCGGAGGCGGGTGCGCAGATCGTCAGGCAGTTCGTAGAGCTGGGAGTCGCGGTAGATCTCAATGGTTTTCTTGGTGGTATCGCAGACGACATAGCAGTTGTGGCACCAGGCGAGATGATCTTCCAGTTCGCTCTTTGTGCGATCGTCGAGGACGCCGTCGAGGTAGTTGGTCAGCTCTTGCAGGAATTCAGAGCATTTCACTTTGTGCCATCTCCGCTCTCACGTTTCTGGAAGAACCGGCTGAGCCGTTCACGGAGCTGCAAGCGAGCCCGCAGCAATCGCGACTTGACCGCGGGAATGCTGAGGTCCAACGCCTCGGCAGTCTCTTCGGTCGAGAGACCTTCCACATCCCTCAGGACAAATACCGTCCGAAAACTCGGGGGGAGACCCTGAATGGTTCGGGTCAAGATGTCCCGCAACTCCGCCTGAGAATACTGCTGCTCGGGGTTCGGGCTCCAGTCCGCGACTTCTCGCGGCAGCGAATCTTCCTCGGTCTTGACCTCTTCGTCCAGTGAAACCATGCGCTCGGGGCGGCGGCGGCGCAATTTCATCAGCGCCTCGTTCACCGCGATACGCACCAGCCAGGTATAAAACTTGGACTGTCCTTGGAACTGCCCCAGGTTGCTGTAGGCTTTCAGGAACGCATCCTGCACCACATCTTCAGCGTCTTCACGATTCTGCGTGATGTGCTGCGCGATGCGAAATACGTTCCGGTCATAGCGCCGGACCAACTCTTCGAAGGCTCCGACGTCTCCGCCCTTGGCGGCCTGAACCAGCGCCAGCTCATCACTGACCGGCTCACTTGCTACTCTATTTTCGATTGCAGTCATTATGATTCCGATGCAACTATTTTCATTACCTGACGCTGGAGACGGAACTGTTATTCTATTTGGTAACCGGTCTCCTAGCTTATCAGTTTTGACGTACCCATTCATCGCTGGTTTACGCTAAATTCGGTTTTGGCGTTCGGCGTGTTCGGCTGCTCGCGGCGCGTTGTTATCTTTGGGACAACGACTAACGGCGGGCGGTCGGCAACTGCTAAGTGCCATATAATCAGGCTTTCAGTCGAAGCCAGCGTAGTCGAACGCTTTTCAGGGAACGATGCCGGAAACGACCCAGATCGAGCAAATCGTAGCCCGAGTGGTTTCCCAGGTATTGGAGACTCACCTGCCACAGTTGCGCGATGACATGTCGCGGCGGGTGATGGAGGAGCTGCGTCCGCATCTGGAGGGTCTTCCCGTCGCGAGCAGCGCTCCGGTGGAGGCCAGTCCTGCGGCCGCGGAGAGCAGTCCCGCCAACCTGCTGAAGGGAATCGCGGCGATTCACGCCGGCACCACGCAGCGAGAGATTCTGCGCGCATTGCTCGACAGCACCGTCCGCTACAGCGGACGTAGCGCACTGTTCGTGATCAAGGCCGGTGCGGCGAGCGGATGGGAAGCGCGGGGATTTGCTGACAACGACACGGTCAAGAATTTTGCTTTGGATGTGACCGGCGGCGTGGCGTCCCGTGCACTGCAGTCGCGCATGGTGTTCAGCGGACCGGCGGCTGAGATGGACTCACATTTTGTGAAGCAGTTCCATGCCCCTCATGACAATCAGGTTCTGGTACTGCCGCTGCTGCTGAAGGACAAGGTGGCAGCGCTGGTCTATGCCGACGCCGGTAACGAGGGCGGAAGCATGGATACCGCGGCCCTCGAGGTGCTGGTCACCGCCACCAGCGCCTGGCTGGAAGTCGCCTCGCTGCGTAAGCAGGCGCATAAGGAAAGCATCGCCGAGGCAGGCGAGCATCACGAGGCGGCTGCAAAGGTGCAGACTGTCACATCGTATTCCGATCCGTTTGCCGGACATGCTCCACATCATGCAGCTTCTGCTGCAGCGCCTGTGGCAGAGGCGGTCAGCAACGAGTCAGAAGCGGGCACGGTGGCTGTCGAGGCTGCGGCTTCTCCCGAGAGCGCGCCCGCCGGCATGTCGGCGGAGGATGCTGATGTGCATCGTAAGGCGCAGCGTTTCGCGCGGCTGCTGGTCGATGAAATCAAGCTGTACAACCAGGTCAAGGTCTCCGAGGGCCGCAAGAACAAGGACGTTTATGACCGTCTGAAAGAAGACATTGAAAAGAGCCGGGCCACCTATATGAAGCGCTATGGCAACACGGCGGCGAGGAGCGGCGATTACTTCAGCAGCGAACTGGTTCGCAGCCTCGCCGAGGACGACAGTTCGATCATGGGCGCCAATTTTCGGCGATAATAGAAACAAGGTGTGCTGCTTGCGTTGGCAATGGGTTCTGGTCCTGATCGCCTCGCTGTTAGGTGCGACGTTAGGCGCGAAGTTGGGCGCGAATTCTTCTGGCTTCGTTCCTGCGGCGTTTGCCCAATCCACCCAAAAAACTAATTTGGCGAAGAAGAGTGCCGGATCAAGCCCGGTCTCCAAGCGGAAGTCTGCAAAATCGGTTACCAAGAAAAAGCGCAAGAAAAATTCTCCGCGGCTGCGACGCATGCGGCAGGCGTTTGTGGCTTCCGCAAGCCTCAGGCCCATGGCCCGGCAACTTCTGCAGGACCGCACGCCCGCGGCTTACGCCGGAGTGGAAGCCTATGCCAGGCGCCATGCCAAAGAAGACGCCGGAGCACTTGCCTGGCTGGTGGTGGGTTACGCGCACGTCCTCGATCACGATTATGCCAAGGCAATCGATCCGCTGAACTATGCGAAGCCTCACGCCGGCGATCTTGGTGACTATGTTGGCTACTATCTGGGGAACGCTTATCTGCAAACCGGAAAGACGGCGGAAGCCATCGCTGCCCTGGCTGACTTCGACAAGTCATTTCCGAATTCGTTGCTGATCCGCGACGCGCACGTGCTGTATTCAAATGCGTTGCTGACCGAAGCACGTCCGCAAGAGGTGATTACGCTGCTCGAGAAAGAACGTCAGCCCACACGCTCGGATGTGGAACTGGTGCTTGGCCGGGCGTATGAAGCCGCTGGCCAGACCACCAGGGCGCTGGATATCTTGCGCAACATCTACTTCACCATGCCGCTAAGCGGAGAGGCAATAGAGGCCGAAATCGAGATGAAGCGCATGGCCGGATCTGCGCAATTGCCACCTCCGACCCTGGAACAGCGCCGCACCCGCGCCGACCTTCTGGTGAAAGCTCGACGTTTCAGCGAAGCAGCAGACGCTTATGCTGATCTACAAGACGAAGTCAGTCCTGCCGAATTGCCGACCATTCAATTAGCTGAGGTGAGCGCTTTACATCGCGCGGGACGCGACAAAGATGCGAAGAAGTTGTTGGACGGGATTCCCGACTCAACTCCCGACATCAAGGCCGAACGGCTGTTCAACCTGGGCGAGATCGCGCGCGGTGAAGATCACGATGACGAGTTTCTGGCCATTCTGAATCAATTGCGGGCAAGCGCTCCCAGCAGTCCCTGGCTGGAGCAGGCGCTGCTCTCCGCGGGAAACATTTACCTGCTCCGCAAAGACTACGACAAGGCCATTGATTCCTATCGCGAGTTGCAGCAGCGCTTCCCCGATGGCGGGCGGGCCTCCTACGCGCATTGGAAAGTGGCGTGGCTGAATTTCAGGCAACAGAGAAAGGACGAGGCCAAACAAGGATTCGACGATCAAATTGGTTTGTATCCGACGTCGGCTCAGGTGCCGGCCGCGCTTTACTGGAGAGGACGCCTGGCGGAAGAAGATGGCGACCCCATCATGGCCCAGGCGTACTACCAGAAGCTGTATCAGCGCTTTCGCAACTATTACTACGGCGAACTGGCACGGCAGCAATTGGCCAAGCTTAAGCCCTCTGCGCCGCGGATTCAGCCCGTGGATGCGAAAGAAGATCCTCCTCATTACGCCGTGCTTGACCGAGTTCCGCCCATCGAGGGTGGCGCCCAGGTCGAGGAGCAGGAGGTTCCCGACGACAATCTACGCGTGCAGAAGGCACAGTTGCTGGCCAACGGAGCGCTTCTGGATTTTGCGGTGAAAGAACTGCAGACTGCGGCGCAGGAAGAGAAAGGAAATTGGCTGCCGGCGGAAACGGCGCGCCTGTATCAAGACTCAGGGCGCTACGACATGGCAATTGAGGTTCTGAAGCGTGCGGTGCCCAATTACTTCGCTCTGGATCTTTCCAGCTTGCCACGGCCGTACTGGGAGGCGCTGTTTCCGAAGCCTTATTGGCCTGACCTGAAAAGGTCTTCATCGAGCAATGCGCTCGATCCGTACCTGGTTGCCTCGTTGATCCGTCAGGAATCAGAGTTCAATCCCAATGCTGTATCGCGCGCGAACGCGGTGGGTCTGATGCAGCTTCTCCCGAAGGTGGGAAAGGGAGTGGCCAAGCAGGAGAAGATCCGGCATTTCAACTCCACCCAGTTATTTACTCCGGCGTTGAACCTGCAACTCGGGACGCGCTACTTCCGCATTATGGTCGACAAGTTTGGCGCATTCGAATACGCCCTCGCCGCCTACAACGCCGGTTCTGATCGGGTGCAGGACTGGCTGGGACAAGGCAAGTATCGCGATCCGCAGGAGTTCGTGGAATCGATCCCCTTCACCGAGACGCGCGAATACGTGCAGGCCATTCTGCGCAACGCCAGCGTGTATCGGCAGTTATATGGGGCGCCATAGCGTCTTTCCATGGTTCCACAATTTTTTACAACTTTTAACTTTGCACAGGCGAACTCGCGCATAGAATAGCGCTCTGCACGTTCATTCATTGAAACGAACTTCGGCCAGTCGGCCATATACGAAGGAGAGTTTTCTATGCCAGCTTCAGTAAAACCAGTTCCGGAAGGTTTCCACACTGTCACCCCCTCTCTGTGTGTTCAGAACGCAGCGGCCGCAATTGACTTTTACAAGAAGGCGCTGGGCGCTCAGGAACTATTTCGCATGGCCGGTCCGGATGGAAAAATCGGGCATGCCGAGATCAAGATTGGCGATTCCATCATCTTCCTCAGCGATGAAATGCCGATGCCGGGGTGCGCTCGCTCGCCTCAAACTCTGGGCGCAACCACCGGAGGTCTATATCTGTATGTCGAAGACGTAGACAAGGCATTTCAGCAGGCGGTCGATGCCGGTGGGAAGGTAACATCGCCGGTCACCGACATGTTCTGGGGCGACCGCCACGGTGCATTTACCGATCCCTTTGGGCATACCTGGTCGCTGAGCACGCATACGGCAGATTTGTCGCCGCAGCAGATCGACGAAGGCGCGAAGAAGTGGCAGGCTCAGATGGCGGAGCAGGCGCAGAAGAAGTCAGCTTAACTTCGTCTTCAGTCGTCGGCCTGCGAGTGTGCAACTCAAAAGGACGGGCTCGGTCTTCACTTACTTAGGGCTGCCCGTCCTTTTTCGTTCGCTTGAGTTGGGTTGGAGCGGCCTGATCGCTCGACCGTTCCGCTCGATTGACTGGTTACCATTGGATCGTCAGCAGTAATCTTTTCCAGCACTTTGCGCCTTCCTATACTTCGTTCGTGGACACAGGCCCCGATCTGCGTTTCCAGCAGGCTGCGACGCGGCAAGATATTGATCCTTTTTCGTTGCAGACCAACCTCCCTGGCGGAAGAGCCCGTCGCCCGCTGGCGCTCTTGGGCGCACTCATGTTTCTGGTTGCATTATTGGTTGGCACGGGGAGGGCTCAGTCCGCGTGGCAGCAGGTCGCACAGCTTCTCAGCTTGCACGGGAAACCAGCGTCGGCTTCCGCGAATGTGCTCTCAGAACACGAAATTGAAAACCTGGACCAGATGCGTCCGCAGAGCCAGGCGCAATTGCTGCTGGAGCGTTCAGTCAATCACTATCACGGCGCTAACGATCAGATCGCTGCGCGAGTGCAGAGCTGGCGGGGAAAGATCAAGCTCGACGGGCCGTTGAATGGTTTGTTCATGACAGCCCTGAACTCCGACGATCTGCGCGTGCGCGCAGCGGCAATTGAAATCGATCTTGCCTGCCGAAACCTGGAAAAGAGCGTGCCCACGGTAGGCCGGCTGGAGCCGGATGCGCGCACGGGGGAGCAGGGTCCGCGCGCCAATGCACTTTGGGATATCGCTTTGCTGGGAAATCGCGGAGTCGAACCCGATCGCGCAGCCCAGATCCTTTTGGCGTCGATTCACGACGACAACGTCAACATCCGCTACTGGGCGGTGGAAGGATTGGCGTACCTCGGCACAAACGACACGATTGCGCCCCTACTCCAGATTTTTCATGATGATCCTTCGCCCATGATCCGCGAGCGCGCGGCTTGCGGGTTGGCGCAATCCGGCATGCTCAGCGAAAAGCAGCGGCGCAGTGCCGTGCCCCAGTTGCTCGATTTTGCCGAAGATGCCTCACTTGATCCGGAAACCCGCAAGTGGGTCTTCCAGGCGCTGCGCGACATTACCGGACAGAATTTGCCGCATGAGCCTGCCGCGTGGCGAAGCTGGTACAGCACGAACAACGGACAGTGGAGCCCGGTGACGCACGACAGCCAGTGAGAATTTCTGAACTCGCTCACTTGACCGCGGTTTCCGCTTTCACCTGGGGTAGGGAACGAAACGCAGTCACCTTCCACGAGCCGTTTTCTTTCACCATCACTGCTGTGTAGCGCGAAACGCTGGCTGGTACTTCCTTGCCTTCATCGTGCAACCCGGCCATGTAGCTGTCGCCGTCCACGATGACGACATCGGGGCGTATGAACCTGATGTTCGGTGTGCCGGGATGGCTGTGGCGACTGCCTTTAGCAAAGGTCGCTAAAGCTTCGCGGTGGCCCTCTTCGATGGCAGGGCGGCCCTTGGTGATGGTGCCGTCTCCAGAGACCCAGTCCGCGTCCTCGGTCATCACTGCGGCCGCGGCTTTGGCATCTCCCTTGGTCCAGGCCGCGCCGTGCGTGTCGAGCACGGCTTGGATGGCAGCTCGCTCGGCGGCTTCATTCACCGGAGCCTGTCCGAGTACGGAAATCGAAAGTGTCAGCAGAGCAAGAATGAATAACATTCGTTTCATAACAACCGCCTTTTCTTGACCACCAGGACACAAAGGTTCACGAAGCTTTCTCTTTGTGCTCCTTCGTATCCTTTAGGTTTCGTTCGCGTCATCCGCGCTGCATGTCGAGCGGCATTACGGTCTCCATGAGTGATGCGCCGCCATCCACGGTCAGAGTCTGGCCTGTAATCCAGCTGGCTTCGTCCGAGCAAAGCAGGGAGACGGCGTTTCCGATATCTGCCGGTGTGCCCAGGTGTCCCATGGGGATCCAGCCGCTTTCCTGCCAATCGCGAATCCTCTGTTGTGCCGCAGCAGGCAGGCTGTTGAGAACGCTGTCTTCAATCCAGCCGGGGCTGACCGCGTTCACCGTAATGCCTCGCTTAGCCAGCGCGACCGCGAAATAGCGACACAGCGATTCCATCGCAGCTTTTGCAGATCCCATGGCCACCCAGGGTTGCCAGCTGCCAAATTGCCGCGCTGCCGGGGTGTAAGTGATGGCGATGATCCGGCCACCATCCTTCATCAGCTTGATCGCCTCGCGCGTGCCGACCAGGAACGCCTTAGCCTGTGAGTCCAGAGCTGTGTCCCATTGTTCCAGAGTCAGGTCCATCGGCCCTGTATAGAAACCGGGTAGTTCCGGCCGAGCATTGTGCACAAAGATATCTAGCTTTCCGAACTCCGCCTTGGCGCGCTCGAACATCCGGCTCACCTCTTCGGGACGACAAACGTCGGCTTGCACCACAAAGCCGTCAGCGCCGCGCTCTTTGATTTTCGCGAGCGTCTCCTTCGCGACACGATCATTTTTGTAATAGTGGACAGCGACCTTCGCGCCCTTTTCGGCCAACTTCAGGGCGATTCCTCTGCCTATTCCACGAGAGCTTCCGGTGATAAGCGCATGTTTCCCCTGGAACGTCATGGATCACCTCGTATCAATTGTGGCGTAATACCAGCCCCAGGCCCGCTGTTGTCTAAGCACAAAGGACACGAAAGGTTCACAAAGGCTTTTCTTCGTGTCCCTTCGCGTCCTTTGTAATTTCTTTATGGCCAGATGCCGCGCGTCCGCATAGCATTGGCGACGCGTTCGATGCCCACGATATACGCGCCTGTTCGCATGTCGGTGTTGTACTTCTTCGCGCTTTGGTGCACGTCGACGAAAGCCTTGACCATCACTTTTTCCAATCGCCGGTTAACGTCGTCTTCGTCCCAGAACAACTCCTGTAAATCCTGCACCCACTCGAAGTAAGAAACAGTCACGCCGCCGGCATTCGCGAGAATGTCGGGAATGACCATCACGCCGCGCTCGTGCAGGACGACGTCCGCATCGGGCGTGGTTGGGCCGTTTGCCGCTTCCGCCACAATGCGCGCCTTGACGAGATCCACGTTTTCCAGCGTGATCTGGTTTTCCAGGGCCGCGGGAACGAGGATGTCGCACTGCAGTTCGAGCACATCTACACTTGAGATCGGATCCGACTTGGGGAATCCCGCCACCGATCCGGTTTCCGCCTTGTGTTTGAGCAGTGCAGGAATGTCGAGACCGGCGCGGTTCAGGATGCCGCCCTTGGAATCACTGACGGCAATGATGGTTGCCCCCTGCTGTGAGATGAGTTGGGCGGCAATACTGCCCGCATTGCCGAATCCCTGAATCGCCACCGTGGCGCGATTCAGCTTGATGCCCAGGACTTCGCACGCCGAGCGAATCACAAACAGGCAGCCGCGCGCCGTAGCCTCGTTGCGGCCGAAGGAGCCACCGAGAAACAACGGCTTTCCGGTGACCACGCCGGGTGCGCTGCTACCGTGAGTCATGCTGTAGGTGTCCATGATCCACGCCATGGTCTGCGAATCGGTGTAGACATCGGGCGCGGGAATATCTTTGTCCGGACCGATGATGGGAGAGATCTCGTAAGCATAACGCCGGGTGAGGCGCTCCAGTTCGTTGAGCGACAGCTTGTGGGAATCGCAGACAATGCCGCCCTTGGCGCCACCGAAGGGAAGGTTGACGACAGCGCACTTCCAGGTCATCCATGCGGCCAGCGCCTTGACTTCGTCAAAGGTCACGGCGGGATGGTACCGGATGCCGCCCTTGCAGGGCCCACGCGCGCTGTTGTGCTGCACGCGGTAGCCGTCAAACACGCGGATAGTACCATCGTCCATTTTCACCGGAAGCGATAGAGATAGTGCGCGACGCGGACGCCGCAGCACTTCGCGCATTCCGGGATCGAGGCCGCACTTTTCAGCCGCACTATCGAACTGGCGCGTGGCAATACGAAAAGGATTAAGCTCTTCAGTGGTTCGAATCGGAACAGGAACTCGGGCACTTGCCATTTGGGATCCTCCTATGTTCAGTCGTCAATCTTCACTCGTCAGCAAAATCTTCGGATAGACACTGCCAACAACATCGACGTGCCCGGCGTCCTGCGACGGCCAAATCGCAAATCGCGGTGCACGGCTAGAATGCGGCGGGGAGCGATGTGATAGGCCGTCTGGTCGACAATGTCGACCACGCGGTTAGCGGGTTCGCGCTCGTCCATGATGCACCTTGCGCCGGGATTCGGCGACGCAGTGGCGAGGGGCCTTGTGAGGAGACTCGGGCCGAGAGGAGCGTCCGACCCCACAATTCGGGCGCTGGACGGGCATTTATACACCCGATTGGGGTGGCAAAGTCAAACGGGGAAGTCATCTACACGTTCGGAGCCGGGCTGACCCCCAACCTTGAGATCCTCCCGTAATCGTAGCAATTCAAGTTTTTTCTTGACTTCGGCCAAACGAGGAGTAACGTTTTCGCCTACAGAATCACAATACCCATAACGGCACGATTTGTTGGGCCGTACAGGATCCCCGGGCTCCGGTCTTCTTGCGAGGTGATGTATGCACAGACCTTCTCCTGTCACGGGCGTCGGGCCCACTGACCTCTCTTTGTTCCGTTGGCTGTTCTGCTTGTTTGCCCTTGTGTTCGCCGTTGGACTCGCGCAGGCCCAGACATGCTGGGTTTACACCGACCACACGCAAGCCCCGGCCCCGATGCAATGCGTCGACAAGACCACTCTCGCACCGGGTTGCTCGTGTCACCCTGACGCGAGCGGCAGTTGCACTACCGCCTGCACGGCCATACCTATCCCCCCTGGCACTCAGACCATTCGCCAGTTACACCAGGCGTGGCATGACTGTTTCGGCGCCGTGGGCGGCAATAACCCAATACCAGGGCGCGGCGAGCGCTGGTACGCATTTCACCGCCAGTTCAACTTTGATTTCGACATCTGGCGCCGCCCCCTCGGTTATAACCCGATTGAGTCGCTGCAGTGGTGTCCGAACATAGCTGAGCCCATTGGCACAGCCGGTGCCTCTTACGTGCCTCCTGCTGATGTAACCGCCGACCACTGCGGTCAGCTTTTCAATAACGGCATTTTTACAACCGCGCCACCCCGGCCGGCGGGTGCCGTTTGCACGACGTGCATTGCTTTCCCACACTGTCTATTCAAAGCGGGTGGCGGCCCCATGGCCTGCCCTACCGCGCCCAGTTCGTCCTGCACGGGTTCGGGGGTGACGTTCCCCTACACCGCCCTTGACCAATTTAAGAATGTCGACGAAGTGTCGAAGATTCTGGATTCGTACTTCCACGGCGCCATGCACGTTGCCACCGGGCAGGCGGACCTAACGTCAGCCCAGTGCAACATGTTCGGCAACAATCAAACGGGTTGCTACAACATTGACACATTGACCCCCACTTGTGCCCCGCGTGATCCGATGTTCTGGCGGCTGCATAAGGCCATTGATGATGTGGTGCGTGCCTGGCAGAACGACAAGGCCACAGACGTGGTGCTGGTCATCGACCGGTCCGGCAGCATGAGTCAGCCGGACGTTGGAAGCGGCACCAGCAAACTGACTGCGGCTCTGAACGCGGTGGAGAACTTTGGCGACATGATGGATACCGCTCGCACCGACGGCCAAGTCAATACCATCGGTGTGGTGTCTTACTCCGACAACGCCACGGTTGATCTGCCCATGACCAATGTAGACACCCATCTGCTCGACGCCGGGGGACCGTTTGAAACCGCGAAGAACAACATCGCCGCTACGGGGCCCGGCGGGTGCACGGCAATCGGCAAGGCTCTGCAAAAAGCAATTGACATCCTATGTCCCGGCAACGGCGGAACCTGCCAGGGGTTCGTTCCTCCCGCCGGCACCAATGCCCGCAAAGCCATCCTGGTGATGACCGATGGGATTGAAAATGTACCCCCCTGCCTACAACCGTCGGGCGCAACCGGTAGTACCTGCGGCAACCAGTGTTTCGGCGCTCAGTTCAGCTATGACAACCTTGCGTTTACGCAATTAGTATCGGTAGGTTTCGGCAGCGGTTCCGACCTCAATGGGCCGCTTTTGACCCAACTGGCGGAGCGGCAGGGCGGGATTTACATGCAGGATCCGAACCAGGCTGCGGTGGCAGCGGGAACAGCATATGACCTCAAAGACTTCTTCGGCAAGGCGTTCGGCACCCTAACCAGTGAGTTTACGGCGCTAGACCCAAAGGGCATGCTGCCCGGCAATCAGGCCGCCACCGAGCCCTTCGAATACAGCGGCTGCGGAGACTCTGTGCTCACTTTCGACTCTGGCTGGAACCTTCCCGTAACCGCAGGCGATCTAAGTCTGGTGGTCGACGGTCCCAACGGCGATCTGGTGCTGGCCGGCGATCCCGCGGTGGAGAATTCGCGCCGCGGTCTCTGGCACTTCTCCCGCGTTCGCTTGCCCTATCACGGCGCCCGCACCGGAACATGGCGGGGCCAGATCATCCGCCGCCATCACCTGTACGTCAACGGTTTTGTGACCGACGCCTTCGCCAACCCCAAGGAAGGCACGGCTCTGGTCCGGCGGGAGATCCATCGCCTTTGCCCGCAAGGCTGCAAGCGCGTTCTTTACTACGAGAGCGGAAGGCTGTCTCCGCAGTCCGCCTACCGAAACGCGCTGCAGCTTGAAAAACAGGCAGGCCTGGTCGGAACTGTGACGCCCGTTCTTCTCGATGCGAAGTTCGCCAAGGCCCTGGCACCCAACAAGTGGGATCTGATCGTCTACGCCCAGATGGGTAAAGACGTTCGGCGGCCCTACGATTCGTATTTGAGCCGGCTCATCTGTGGAGGACAGCGCATCATTATCACGGACACCCGGCGGCGAAACCGCGGGGCCGTTTTCGAATGCACAGGAGTACAGCCGACCGAAGCAATCAACTGGACCTCCATTGCCGCAAATGGAAGTCTGGTCGACCACACGCTCAAATTGGTCAACCACGGCTACCCGATTTTCACTTACGGTTTGACCGGCGCTTCGGTCCAAGCCATCGCGAACATAGCTGGGGCGGCACCGATCGGAGCTGTGGTGGCACGCACTGACGCCGGCAAGGACGAGCAGTGGTTTGCAAATGTTCTCACGACCAGCCTGGGCAGGCTCTCGCCGCACAATCGGTCGACGCATTGGAAGACGGGAGAAGAACCCGTTGCCGAAGTCCGTATCCTGCCCTCTGACGTGCGCGCCGGCGGCTGGGATAAAGTTGACGCGCGGGTGGAAGTGGAATACCCGACCGTGGGTGTGGGACAGCTGCTGGGCCAGCACGGCCTGGGAGAGCCCCGGACTATCAACAAAGAGACCATCGACGCGCGCACCCTGGCGCTCGCCGGCATCACCGTGCCTACCGCAAAAAAGACATTCCAGTTATACGACGACGGCAGCCACGGCGACCTCTATCCCGGCAATGCCTACTGGACTGCTGAATTGACAGGACTGGGCAAGACGGACGGACTCTACAAACTGCGCTACTTATTTGATCTCACGGCCAACGGCTGCACTACTCATCGTGAGCTGCCGCAATCGTTCTATATGGACGTGGGCGTGGATCCCAAGGCCAGCAAAGTGGCGCCGGGTGCGCCCAGCCAGCTTCCGAACGGCTGGCTGAAATTTGAAGTCGCCCTCGCTCCCGCAGATGCCAATGGGAACCTGTTAGGCCCGGGACGAAACACCCTTGCGACTTGTGCACCGAAAAGCTCCTGCCGTGTGGAACCCAAGCCGGTTGATGCCGGAAGGGGTCTCTACAGGTTTGCGGTGGAAGTCGCTCCCAACGTAAGCAGCGTACATCTGGATGCATTTGATGCTGCGTTCGACGTACCCACGGCTTGCCCGAACTGCCCTCGCTTGGCCGAGATGAAGGTCGAACCGAGCGCCGTTCTCAACTACCAGCCGGCGCACGGCACCATAACCCTGTCAGCTCCGGCGCCGGAAACACCCGAGGGCGGAGCGGTGATCTTCCTGTCAAGCGACCTGCGTAACGCAGCGTCAGTGCCGGAGAGCGTGGTAGTGCCGGCAGGGAAAACCAGTGTGACGTTCCCAGTTACCGTGTACCACGTCCATGAGGCGCCCGAGAAGGTGACCATTAGCGCAGCCTACGGCGGCCAAGTGCAAGAGGGAAGCTTGACCGTCTCAGATCCTGACAGTAAGACCGTCCGGCCGGTTAATAGCTCTCACCACCAGGTTGACGATTAGCCCGGGATGTGAAAAAGCCGGTTTGCCGGTTTTGTTTCGGGTCCACAGGGACCGGAGACCCCGTAGGAAGCGACTGGCTCCGGCACCGAATATACCTGGGGCGAGTTCGACTCACATACGACTGTCTGTTGAGGAAAGGACACTCGTTACTAGCCCCTATTCGCCAAGACTCCATCCGTGTCGCGCCTTGGAATCTCCATACGCCGAGTGGGACGTCGCACACCTTCGGGCCAAGCTCGCAGGATCTCTCGGCTAAAATTCTGATCCTTGTTATTGGGCTGATTTCCGGGAGGTTGAAATGCCGAACCCTAATGCAGTTGTCTCAAGCGTAATACGCCTCGAGCCACCGCTCGATCGCGCTCCCGCAGAAATGCTGCGTGCCGAACGCGGTTTATCGGTGGAGTTGGAGGGCGGGCGCCGTGTACGCCTGGATCCCGCCGATCCTCGCTCGCCCGGTTTTGCACAGATCCTCGACGGGCTGAACAAGCAGGGTCTGCCGGTCTATCTTGAGATCGATCCGGCGACGTCGGTGATCACGCGGCTGCTCATCCCGTACGTAACTCGCATCCTTGGCGTCGATCTGAGCGACCAGGACGCGCTCGATGTCAAGCTGGAGTATTCGCACGCGCGCCATGTGCTGCGGCGTGGCCAGCCGGACTTTGCCGAGTTGGAAAAACAGTTGCGGGAGGCAATGCGCGGCGGCGGCCCCGTCATCCTCACGGAGGACGACGCGCACAACATCATCGACGTCCGTTCTTTTGTGCCGGGTCCGGGAGGGCCGCTGACGCCTTTCCCTAAGCCGGAGTTGCCGCGGCCCATCCCGTGGCCGCTGCGCTGGATATGGAAGCTGCTGAGCTGGATATGGTGCTGGCCCTGGTGGCCTTGGTGGTGGTTCTGCTGCATGTCAATGACGAAGGCACAGCAGGTCTTTGACTCGATGAATGCCACCAGCTGCAATCCGCTCACTGTCCCGGTGCCATGCATTCCCTTTCTCTATCCCGATGACGGGTGCTGGGGGCGAGCCCACGAGATGTGCCGGCTGATGATCAATATGGGGCTCTCGCCGAAGAAGGTGTGGATTGAAGCGAGCACGCGTCTGCACGTGAACACGAGGAATAATCCCGCGTGCTTCGTCGAGTGGCACTGGCACGTAGCGCCCACGTTGTGCGTGCGCGGGCCGAGCTTCTTTCAGACTCAAAGCATGGTGATCGATCCGTCGTTGTTCACCACTCCCGTTTCCAAGGCAACATGGAAAGGCGTGCAGGGTGACCCTAACGCAACCCTTACGGATAGTGATGCCTCAATCTTCTATCTCTGGACTGGCGCTACCGATCCGACCTACGTGGCGACCAACCAGGTTCTCGCCACCTACCGGCTGCGGCTGCTGAATCGGACGCTACAGTTCGGGGCGCCGCCCTATGCAAATTGCCCGTAATGCCGAACGCAGCCAATGAGACTAGCGGAATCAGGGAGAACCGGCCACGCTTGGTCAACGGCAGCGAGGTGCTGAGCGAGCCTTGCGGGGGAACTCGGGCCGAGAGGAGCGTCCGACCTCACAATTCGGGCGTTGGACGGGGCAGTTATATGCCCGATTGGCGTGGCAAAGTCAAACCGGGGGTTGAGAGCTGCGGAGGATTATGAAGGCGCATTTGCGACATGACGCCGACACATCTTCGATAAAGGGCCAAGTCGGGTTGCGTTTGCCCCCATGCTTCTCTATCATGATTTTCGTTTCTCCTGCTTCACCCGTTGTTCACTTGCGTTCCGTTTGCCGGGACCGCAATTTCTCGCTCCAGTGTTTCCTTGGAGGAGCGCATGCCCGATACTTCCGATGCCAATACTCTGAGTGCGAGTGACGTCCGAGCATCCGTCACCAGCATGGGCCCTTATCGTTTGATCCAATTGCTGGCAGTAGGCGGCATGGGTGAAGTCTGGCGTGCAGAACAAACGGAGCCGTTTCATCGTACCGTCGCTCTTAAACTCATCAAAGCCGGCATGGACACGCGAGCTGTGGTGGCGCGCTTCGATTCGGAGCGGCAGGCCTTGGCGTTGATGGAACATCCCAACATTGCCAAGGTCTTCGACGCGGGTACATCGCCCGCCGGGCGGCCGTATTTCGTAATGGAGTACGTGCCCGGTCTTCCCATAACCGAGTACTGCGACAAGCATCGGCTTACGATCAAGGAGCGGCTTGAGCTGTTTGTTCAAGTATGTGAAGGGGTGCAGCACGCCCATCAAAAGGCAATCATCCACCGCGACCTGAAGCCTTCGAATGTTCTGGTGGAAGAAGTGGATCAAAAGGCAGTGCCCAAGATCATCGACTTCGGGCTGGCCAAGGCCATGGGCCAGAGATTGACCGAACTGACCATGTTTACCGAGGCCGGCGGGGTGTTGGGCACACCCGACTATATGAGTCCGGAGCAGGCCGACCGGCAGGAACGCAACATTGACACTCGAACGGATGTGTATTCATTGGGAGTGATTCTGTACGAGTTGCTGGTAGGTGCGCTGCCATTCGGATCACAGGAATTGCGCGAGGCGGGAATAGACGCGATGTTGCAGAAGATTAGTCAGCAGGAGCCGCCCAGCCCCAGCACGAAAGTCAGATCTTTGGGTGAGTCTTCGAAGGACTCGGCAGTAAAACGCCGAGAGGAACCCGAGTCTCTGCAACGGCATCTACGCGGCGAACTGGACTGGATCACGATGAAGGCGCTGGAGAAGGATCGGTCCAGACGCTATGGGTCCCCCTCGGACCTCGCAGCCGACATCCAGCGGCACCTGCACGATCAACCTGTGCTGGCGGGACCGCCGAGCGCGACCTATCGCGCTGGCAAATTCGTCCACCGGCATCGTTTCGGAGTCGGGGTGGCGATGGCGGCGGTGGCGTTGCTGATCGCTTTCGCGACGACCATGACGCTTCAGGCCCGGCGTATCGCAAAGGAGCGCGACCGCGCTAACCGCGAGGCGGAGACATCCAAGCGGGTCTCGGAATTCATGACCAACATGTTCAAGGTGTCAGACCCGAGCCAGGCCCGCGGCAACAGCGTCACCGCACACGAAATCCTCGACAAAGCGTCCAGAGACATTCGCTCCGGACTGTCCAAAGACCCCGAGGTGCAGGCGCAGATGATGCACGTCATGGGCGGCGTGTATGAGAACCTCGGGCTATATCCTCAGGCCCAGTCCTTGTTCACGGATGCGGCTCAGATCCGGCGGGGCGCTCTTGGGCCAGAGAATCCTGAGACGCTCCGGTCGATGAACCGTCTTTACGGAACTCTTCGCGAGCAAGGCCAGTATCCTGAAGCGGAGAAGTTACAGCGCCAGACACTCGATATTCAGCGCCGGATCCTTGGGCCGGAGCACCCAGACACCTTGGCTTCGATCAGCCAGTTGGCAGCCATTCTGTATTACGAGGCTCGCTACAGCGAAGCGGAGAAATTAGGACAGCAGGCATTGGAGAGCAAACGTCGCATTCTCGGACCCGAGCACCCTGAGACATTATGGTCGATGGTCATCCTGGCCAGCATTTATTTTGATGAAGGCCGCTTGGCCGATGCGGAAAAGTTGTACCACGACGCACTGCAGGTGCGTCAGCGCGTTCTTGGATCCGATCATCCGGATACCCTCTCGTTGATGGACGGCTACGCCACTACTTTGGCCGAGGAACACCGCAACGAAGAAGCGGAAAAATTGCTGAAGGAAACACTCGAAATCCGCCACCGTGTCCTTGGGCCTGACCATCGGGACACACTGATGTCGATGAACAACCTGGCCAACATGTTATTTCTCGAGGGCCGCTATGACGACGCGGAGAAACTGGAACGCGAGGCTCTGACCATTCAACGCCGTGTTCTGGGGCCCAACCATCCCGACACTGCTATGTCCACTTACAACCTTGGTGGAATCGCACTACACAAAGGCAAACCAAACGAAGCGCTTTCCCTTTTGCGGGAGGCTGTCGACCACGGGCTCGCTCCAAATATCGCGCTACTGTTGGAGAAGGACCCCGATCTTAAACCTCTTCACAGCGATCCGCGCTTTGCCACGCTCGTCGCCCACGCCAAAGAACGCGCCACCGCAGTTCAAAAACCAAACTAGATGCAGTCTCGAATCCTGCTACTTTAACTAGCCTTACGCCGACTTTTCCGTCGCTGGCGCTTTGGTGAACAGGATTTCTATCACCAGCAACCCCGCGCCGACCACGATCGCGCTATCGGCGACGTTGAAGGCCGGCCCCTTGATATTGGCCGATGTAGAAGAGGAGAAAGTCGACCACTTTCCCACTAACCAGAAGGTCCGAGGGTGCCCCCCTGTCTCTCCGGTCTTTGGAGAGACAAGAGCCTGCCCAGTTCTGCCGAAATCCCGAGCGAAGTCGAGGGAACCCAGAACGCAAAAGGCTGGGACGCCCGCTGGTCCCAATTTGGCACATGCCTGACGAAGTTGTGACCCAAGACCTTGCCATCGTCTGCGCGGTTGCGGAAACTCCGCTAGGGCCCGTGGTGTAATGGGAACATAGCACTCTGTCCAAGTCGCAGATACGGGTTCGAATCCCGCCGGGTCCATTCTCCCTCTTGTGGAGGAGCTGTTCGCTTTGGGGAGAGAATGCAGAGATAATCTCCCCGAGTAACTTGACATTGCCTGGCGCCTAGCCAATACTGACGTTGGACAGAGTGCTTCGCACCACGTGATGTTTCATGGCTCCGGACATCCGGAGCCATTGCTGTTTGTGCGCGACGACAATTCGAGAAATCGTGACGGCGTGGCCCAAGTCTGCGGCTCCCGAGTATAGCCGGATTCTCTCGCGCGGGGCTTTCATTCTGAACGGTGCCTCGAGAACAGAGATGGGACACCCAGCTTGCCGCAGATTGTGGGCGAACCCGCTATCGCCCGATCTTCCGAACCCTGCTGCTCAACCGTGAGCTTTACGCCGACTTTTCCGCCGCCGGCGCCTTCGTGAAGAGAATTTCTATCACCAGCAACCCAGCGCCGATCACGATCGCGCTATCGGCCACGTTGAAGGCGGGCCATTGATATTGGCCGATGTAAAAGAGGAGGAAGTCCACCACTTTCCCGCTGACTAGGCGGTCCCAGAGGTTGCCGATCGCGCCGCCGAGAATCAGGGCAAGGCCTACGCCCGTGGTGCTCATCGCGTGGCTGTTCCGCCAGAGCAGCGCTGAAACGATCACCAGGGCGACTACCGAGAACAGAACCAACACCGCGATCTTCCATTCGGATGGAGAGTCGGCGAACAGGCCGAACGCCGCCCCGCGGTTTTCCACGTGGGTGATGCGGAAGAAATCGGGAATCACCGGGATGCTGTCGTGCAGGGCAATGTTTCTTGCAACCGCCCATTTGGCCACGCGGTCGAGGATCACGACCGACAGCGCGATGAGCAGGTGAAGTTTACGCATGAGGTGTAGGTTCATCGTTCAGCGACTACTTGGTTAGATTATCCTGAGCCGGGTTTGGATGGGAGCGAGAAACGCAAAAATTCGCAGAAATTGTAGGCTCTTGTTTGGGCATTAAATACCTTGGCTCGCCCACCTGTGAGGATGTATGATGGCTCACAGAAAGAGGCGGAACATTAAGCTGCCTGTCAGCATGGCAATGTCAGTTGATGCGGCACGAAGATTTTTGGGAGATTTGCGACCCGCCGACTGGTTGATTATCTGCATAGAACTGGCATTCCTCATAGTAGTCGCTGCTCAGTGGATTGTGGATGCAATACACAAGCGCAGATTACAAAAACGTCGTAACGAAGTTTTCGCACTTTTGTTAGAAGCCAACAAGTTAAGAGCGAGTACGCCAGTCCCGTTCACGGAACATTTGGACTATGCAATCGTGGATTGGGTACTCTCGGTTGAGAAATGGAGAAAGACCGCAAGTGCTCTGCTAGCCGTGCGATCTGAGAGGGCCGCAACCCGCTTTATGCTTATCGTCTCCGCGAACACCAAAGACGCAACAGTTTATGATCCATTTCACAGCTCTTTTGTCTTAACGGCAGACCAGCTTCAATGCTACCAAATGTTGCTTTGCCATATTGATAACCTGAGCACGATCATGGAAATGGCGGAATCATACTTTTAGTTAATGAAAGTTCCGATACAGTCCGAGTTTCAGAAATCGCATAGAGGGTATAGCCTTTATGCGGCATGCATACATTTTACGCGTGGACTATTAAGCAGTTTCAAAAGTTTAGCTTGGTTCCGGCCTACTTCCGGGCCATCGCCAAACAGTGGAACAATCTATTGTTCGGAGAGACATTAGTCGGGATCGCATTCTTGCTTTGGTGGGCACTACGAAACCCGCCAAATTGGCAGCTGGTATCGGTGTTTGTGGCCGCTCTGTTCGTTGCTGGATACCACGCATGGCGTGCTGAATACATACGGTTAATCCCGAAGTTTGCGGTAACTGAGCTGGTTGTCCAACCGACCGAAACAGAAGACCCGAATTCGATGAATTTATATATTCAGATTATTCCCGAATGCCTCACGGATGCTCAAGTGTACGAGTGCAGGGGGCAACTGTTACGAGTCTGGAAAAGAAAAAGTGATGCGGATGAATGGGTGCTAACGGGCATGGATGCCCCGTTGTTTTTGGGATGGGATTACTACGGTATTGTTCCGTTCACTCTTGAACCTGGAGTTAAGCGCCGATTAAATGTTTGCTGGTGGGGCGATAAATCAATGTTTATCATCCCCGCAGTAGAGCCGATTCCCTCAAAATTCAAGACCATTTTCAATTCAACCGGAACATTCAAATTCGATATTAAGCTTTCTGCAAAGGACTGCGCTCAAGTGGATGTATCCGTAACCGTGAACCTCGATGCGCGACTGTGGAATAAGCCCGTCGTATCTCTCATCCAAGGAACTGGGAATGGAAAGCAAAAATGAATTCCAAAAGTTCGATGCGGTAATGAGAAAGATTCTTTCCGTGTCGCACGATGAATTAAAGAAACGGCAGAAGGCGTGGAAGCGTAAGCGAGAACGGGCAAAGAAAAAGCTGGCGGAGTCTTAGCCCGCTTGCCCCGGCCTTGCCGCCGAGTGGCCCGTGTCTGGGTAGTCTTTGCTCAATTCGGTTTGCCAGTTAATTGAGCGAACGTAATGCGCTTTCCGACGATTTGGCGCACGGCAAGATCAAAGCGGCCAGCATCGTCAAGGTCTTTGCGGTTGTTGTAACGGAACATCTGCTCGTCAAGGTAACGGAATAAATGAAACGGCTCGACACTCACGTATGTGCCAGAAATGCCGCGCTTCAGCAGCGACCAGAAGTTCTCAAGGCCGTTGGTGTGTACGCGGCCATCCACGTATTGAACGGCGTGATTGACTACCTGATGGGCGTAGTCGCTTTCCAGTCCGCGATAGCCGAGCATTTCGTCGGTATAGAGTGCCGCGCCAGCCATTACGTGTTCCCTAATGATGGGCTGTACGGTGTCCTTCTGGCGATCCTCAAGAGCTACGGCACGTACCCGTCCGCCGCGTTCCAGCATCGCAAAGGCCACAGCTTTACCCTTGCCGCCCGTTCCGGTGATGCGGCGCTTGCGTTCGCTGATGTGCATGTTCCGAGCCTTACCGCCAATGAACGATTCGTCTACTTCTACTTCGCCACCCAGTTTGCTTCCGAAGAAATCGTCCTGCATCGCAAGGCGAATCCGCTGCAGCATGAACCACGCGGATTTTTGGCTCACTTTCACATCACGCGCAATCTCGTAACTGCTCACGCCATTCTTGCAATTTGTCAGCATCCAAGTTGCGGTGAGCCACTTGTCCAAGGGAATCGGACTATCCTCATAGATCGTTCCGACCTTGACGGAGAATTCCCGTTTCGGATGATGACTGCCACACTTCCATGTGCGCCGCTTTGCGTTGAAGCTGGCCTTATCGGAACCGCAACCGGGACAAATCACACCGTTCGGCCAACGGCGGATAGCGATGTAGTCAATACAATTGTCGGGATTCGAGAAGTAGATGATCGCTTCTTGAAGGCTGGTCGGTTCTGGTTTCATGTCGCTCACAGGTCTAAATGTAGCAGAAACCAGTGGGCGAGTCAAGGTAATTGTTGCCCTTGTTTGGACGGGCGTGACGCCCGTGGCTCCCTATGTTTTTATTGCCGCGCCCTGGCCTTCGATCTCCCTCAATACCGCGCTGCAGCGCTCGCAGATTGTCGGATATCGCGCATCCTCCCCCACATGCGTGGAGTAGTTCCAGCAGCGTTCGCATTTGCGCCCTTTCGCGATGCCTGTGTTAAGGCTCCAAGGCATGGTTCCGTTCGTCGAAGCGCGCTCGAGTGCCACCTCAGAGACAAGAAACAAGTAGCGGAGCTGGTCCTCATAACGCTTCAGGACTGAATAGGCGGGTTCAGCAGCGCTGAGTGTGATACGGGCTTGAAGACTACTCCCGATTTCCCCAGCTTGGCGCTCCATTTCCAATGCCGCGAGTGCGCCTTCTCGGACCTCACGCAGAAGATTCCAGTCCTCTTGCTCCCTCAGGTCGGAAACAGGTACACCAGGGCCCAGAATCTCTACGGCATCCGGGAACTTGGCCACGTGCACGCTTTCTCCGTTTCCTCGCTGCTTCGGAAGATATCCCCAAATCTCTTCCGCGGTGAAGCTCATCATTGGGGCGAGCAGCCGGACCAGCGCGTCTCCGATGCGCCAGAGGGCGGTCTGCGCGGAGCGGCGAGCTCTGGAATTCGGCGCCGCCGTGTAGAGCCGGTCTTTGAGTACGTCAAAGTAGAACGCGCTCAGCTCCACGGTGAAAAAGTGGTTTACCCGGTGGTAGATCTTGTGGAACTCGAATTCTTCGTACCAGCGGACGACGTCGGCGGACAGAGCAACGGCCTGGCGCAGCATGTACTGGTCGAGCGCTTCCATGTCGGTGAAGGGAACCGAATCGCGTTCGGGATCGAAACCGTTCAGGTTTCCGAGGATGTATTTGAAGCGGTTGCGGATGTCGCGATAGTTTTCCGCGATGCGCTGCATCAGCGCTTCCGAGCCGACCACGTCTTCGCGGAAATCCACCGACGCAACCCACAAGCGGACGATCTCGGCGCCCAGGCGATTCGCAATGTCCACGGGATCAACATCGTTGCCGCGGGACTTCGACAACGCCTGGCCGTTCACGTCCAGCGTCCAGCCAACGGTTGAAACCATTTTGAACGGCGCATGGCCCTCCGCACCGAGGGTGCAGAGCAGGGAAGAGTGGAACCATCCACGATGCTGGTCTCCACCTTCCAAGTAGAGATCGGCGGCGGGCGGGTATTCCGGCTCGTTGTGTTTCAGAGCCAGGTAGCTGGATCCCGACTCGAACCACACGTCCAGAATGTTCATTTCTTTCTTGAACTTGGTTCCACCGCAATGCTTGCATTTCGCCCCTTCAGCGAGGGCGTCAGCTTCGGTCGAGTACCAGGCATCGGCGCCGCCACGCGCGAACAGATCGATCACCTTGCGGTTGATGGCGCGATCATTCAGCGGCTTGCCGCAGTTGGTGCACAGGAAGACTGCGATCGGCACTCCCCAGATGCGCTGGCGCGAGATGCACCAGTCTGGCCGGGTAGCGATCATGTTGTAAATGCGCTCTTCTCCCCACGCTGGATCCCAGCGAACTTTCTTGATCGCTTCCAGAGCGCGGCTGCGCAGGGTTCCACCTGGCATGGGAGTTTCCATTGAGATGAACCACTGCTCGGTGGCGCGGAAAATGATCGGATTGTGGCAGCGCCAGCAATGTGGGTATGAGTGCTCCAGCTCTTCCGCGTGCATGAGCACGCCGCGTTTTCTGAGCAGCTCGACAATCGGCGCATTCGCCTCGAATACTTCCTTGCCTTCGTACTCCGGAAGACCGTTGTGCATCACGCCCGATTCGTCCACATTGGTCGTCGCGTCCAACTTGTACTTCAGTCCTGTGGAAAAATCTTCCGCGCCGTGCGACGGGGCCGTATGCACTACACCCGTGCCCGTATCCATGGTGACGTAGTCGGCCACCACGCCCAGGATCGACCGATCCAGAAACGGATGTGCAAAGTTTTTGTACTCCAGCTTTCTGCCAGGGAAGTGGGCAATCTCCTTCGGCGCAGCCAGGCCGACCTTCTCGATGAAGTCCTTGGCCACTCTGCCGGCGACGATATAAACCTCGCCGTCTGACTCTAACGCCAGGTACTCCTCATCGGGATGAAATGCCACCGCCTGAGAGGCCGGCAAAGTCCAAGGAGTGGTCGTCCAGATTACGGTGTAGACCTTCTTATCCTTGAGCGCGGGATCAAGTTCAGCCGGATCCCCCGCAAAGGGATACTTCACCCAGACAGTGAGGCTGGTGTGGTTCTCGTACTCGACTTCCGCTTCGGCGAGAGCGGTTTCGTCGTGGATGCACCAGTAAACCGAGCGCAGCCCTTTGTAGACGAAATCGTTTTCTAAAAAGGAGTAGAAAGTGGCCAGCACCACCGACTCGTATTCGGGGGTCATAGTGGAATAGGGGCGGTCCCACTGGCCGAAGACGCCGATACGCTTGAACTGCTCGCGCTGCAGGTCGAGAAATTTCTGCGCGTATTTCCGGCATTCCAGGCGGACGTCGGCAGGATTCATCTCCAGCTTCTTGCCGCCGAGCATCTGATCGACTTTGATCTCGATCGGCAGCCCATGGCAGTCCCATCCAGGAACGTACGGCGCATCGTTTCCCAACATGGTCCGCGATTTGACGATGAAGTCCTTCAAACACTTGTTCAGGGCATGGCCAAGGTGGAGGGGTCCATTGGCATAGGGCGGCCCGTCATGCAGCACGTACATAGGCGCGCCCTGGCGTGAGTGACGAATGCGCCCGTAGATCCGGCTTTGCTCCCAGCGGGCCAGAATCTTGGGCTCATTTTGAGGAAGGTTGGCCTTCATCGGGAAGTCGGTCTTCGGTAAATTGATGGTGGACTTCAACTCGAGCGGCACTCGTGTAGTTTCTCCCAAATGATTGATTTCTTTCAGTATAGCGAGTGTAAAAACGAACGTCCATTGGCCTTGAGAGACGGCACGAAAGTGGTGGGTGCTCGGGCGGTCACTGCAAAATGAATGTAAAAACCATGTACAATCTGCATCAAGGTTACGTTTCCCGAGTCTAAGCATCTAAGCATGTGAACTGAATAGCCGGCTCTGTGGCACATAAGTTGTTGCTGGAGAGGCACCACCGGGGATTATTCAGTTTGGAAATACAACTTGGCACGAGATGTGCTCATCAAGTTTAGATGGGCCGGATTTTGGTTCGGCCTTTAGACGAACGACTCGGGCTCAGACATGGCTACTTTACACATGACACCTAGCGCCGCACCCGCACCGGAACCCGAACTCGATCTGCTGCTGCCCAAGGGAACTTTGGACCAGCCGCTGTGGAAGTCCCTCTTACGAAACATCGACGATTACCTTTTTCCCAAGAAGCAACCACCCCTGGTATTGACCTCAAAGCCGGTACCGGTCAGGGACATCTGGGGATTCTACGATTACAAGAAAAACGGCGTGATGTATTCGACCGCAGTGCACGTTGTTGCACTCGCGGCCATGATCGGCGGAACATTGCTCGCTGGTCGTGTGGTAACGAAGATCGTTAGCAAGCCCCCTGACACAGTGGTGTTCGTCTCTGAAGACATGCCCACTCTGAAGCCTTCGAAGACACAGGTGGGCGGTGGTGGCGGCGGCGGTGATCGCGACAAGTTGGAGGCTCCCAAGGGGCGTCTACCCAAGTTCGCCATGGAGCAGATCACTCCTCCAGCCGTGGTAGTGAGGAATGAACATCCCAAGCTTACGGCCGAGCCCACAATCGTAGTTCCGCCCCAAGTTCATATCGCGACGAACAATATTCCGACCTTCGGCGATCCGTTGTCGCATCTGCCCTCGGGTCCGCCTTCGAATGGAACTGGATCGGGTGGTGGAATTGGCTCTGGCTCGGGTGGTGGCGTTGGCGTCGGCGAAGGCCCGGGATTTGGTCCAGGCCGTGGCGGTGGTACAGGTGGAGGTGTGTTCCACGTGGGTGGCGGGGTGTCGGCCCCCAGGGCGGTGTACGCTCCTGATCCGGAATATTCGGAAGAAGCACGGAAAGCGAAGTATCAGGGCACTTGTGTCTTGATGCTGATTGTCGGCCCGGATGGGCATCCGCGTGACATACGCGTCGCGCGCAGCCTGGGGTTGGGTCTGGATGAGAAAGCCATGGAAGCCGTGAAGCAGTGGAAATTTGATCCGGCATTGAAAGACGGCAAGCCGGTCGCGGTGGCGATCAGCGTCCAGGTGGAATTCCGGCTGTACTAACCAAAACTCAGAAGATTCATAGGCGACCGCGATTTGCGGCCGCTTTTGTTTTGGAAGACGAAGACCACAGAGGGCACAGAGGAGCACGGAGGGATTTCGATTCACCCTCTGTGTTCCTCTGTGTCCTCTGTGTCCTCTGTGGTTATTCTTTTAGATTTATATGCTCGACATCTTCAATTGAGTGTCCCAGGAAGCGCGATCCCAAGCGCCGAAATTTCTCAACCGAATCGGTCGCATAGAAACGCAAACGCGGATGGCTTCGCCGCTCCTCTCCGACCGGAGCCGCAAGCGGCGTGATGTTCAGTTTCTTGCTGACAGCATTGGCGGTGGATTCCGCGGAGTCCACAATCGTGACATTTGCCGGCAGGACGCGCTGGAGGAGCCGTTTGATCAGGGGATAGTGGGTGCAGCCCAGCAAAAGCACGTCGGCGGTACGGAAGTCGTCGGCGAAGGCTTCATTGATGTAGATGCGGGCAACCTGCTCAGTCACTGGATGTTCTACCCAACCTTCTTCCACCAACGGAACCAGTAAGGGGCAGGCTTTCTCGCGAGCCTCCACGCCACGCGCTTCCAGCGCCTTGTGATACGCGTGGCTGGAAACGGTAGCTTCCGTGCCAATCGCCACGACTTTGCGGTTCTGACTGGCTGCGGTGGCGCGCTCGGCGCCGGGTTCCACGACTCCAATCACCGGCACGCTTGCGCCTTCCACGATGCGATCAAGCGCCAGGGCTGTGGCCGTATTGCAAGCGATAACCAGCATCTCAGCGCCTCGGTCTTCTAAATAGCGCGAAGCCCCCACCGCGTACCGAGCCACCGTCTCTGACGATTTTGAGCCGTAAGGCAGACGGGCAGTGTCGCCGAAATAGAGGTAGTCGGCATCGGGCATGACTTCAAGTAAAGCTTTAAGAACGGTTAGCCCGCCGAAGCCGGAATCAAAAACCCCAATAGAAGATCTGCGCATGCTCATGGATTGAGAGTTCCATCATAGCGGAGAGGGAACTCTCCCGGGGGATGAAGAGCCGGGTTCCGCTCACTAGAAGCCACAGCCTTCGTCTATCAGGAAGAATCCCAGGAGGAATGCCATGGACAATCTGGTAGTCAGGGTAGAAGCCTTGGAATCACAACTGCGCCGCTGGCGCATGCTGGCGTTGCTGGGCGTCATCGTGCTCACCATGGTCCTGCTGACCGGCACCGCCTCTCCGGAGCGCGGGGGCCTGTGGCAGCCACCGGCTAATAGCCTCGCGTCGCGGAGTTTCGTCCTGGTAGGAAACGATGGCTCGACAGTGTATGCGCGGCTTACCGCTCGGGATGGCAAGCCGGTGCTGAATTTCTATGATCAGGCGGGAAGGGTGGTTTGGTCAGCGCCGCCGAAGGTCACAACCAAGCCGCTGGATACCAAGTGATTACAGCTTGATGCGCGACTCCTCTTTGGAGAATAAGTGCGTCTGCCCGATCTTCCCGCAGCATGGCCCCGGGGGGATGGGCGCTCCATGGGGACAAGTCCTCGGATGCCCGAGGAAGGCACATATCTTCTCCGTCGCTCCCGGCGAGAGAATGTGCTCGAACTTGCAGGCCTGTTGCTCGATTTCCGATTCGCTATCCATGGCGAGGCTGTCGGTGAAAAGCCGCTCCGCCAGCCGGTGCCGCCGAATAATGTCTGCCGCCCGCTGCCGGCCCCGCGGCGTTAGTTCTACGACCTGGCTACCGTCCCCGACAGAGACGCCGTCAGGCTTGAGCGCATCATGGCATGGGTTCACGAACGGTTTGTGATCGTGGGCCTGCGGCGGATGCGGCGTGGTAGTGACCAGTCCGAGCTCGGTCATCTTCTCTACCGCAATACTCACTGGCAATGCGCCATGCACTTCCATGCGACCGATTTCGGCGATCTCGCCCTGTTCGCCCAACGCCCAGAGTTCTTCCAGTACCTCATCGAACTGCTCTTCGTCAGCCATGGAGAAGATTTCCTGTGCGGCAACCTTGCCATGATGCAATTCGATGCGGCGATCGGCGAGCCGCGCTACCACCGGGTCATGGGTGACCATCACGATGGTGCGTCCCTGCTGGTGAAGTTCGCCGAGCAGGCGAAGCACGATTTCTTCGTTCTGCGCGTCGAGGTTGCCGGTGGGCTCGTCGGCCAGCACGATCTTGGGATCGTTGATCAACGCGCGGGCGATGCAAACGCGCTGCTGCTCGCCTCCGGAGAGCTGCGAAGGAAGATGATCCGCGCGCTCCTTCAGGCCGACCCGTTCCAGGGCTTGGAGGGCTTCCTGTTGATCGGTCATGCTGTGGAAGTACTGCGCCAGCATGACGTTCTCCACTGCCGTTAAATACGGAATGAGATGAAACTGCTGGAAGACGAAACCGATCTTTTCCGCACGCACCCGGTTGAGTTCGGACCCCGACATTCTTGCCACATCAACCTGGTCAAGCAGGATCTCCCCGGACGTGGGCCGGTCGAGGCATCCGATCAGATTCACCAGGGTTGATTTACCCGATCCTGACGGGCCCATGATCGAGACCCACTCGCCGGGCGCGACCGCAAGCGAAAAATTGTCTAAGGCACGAATGACGCCGCCATTCGCTTCTGCTTGGGCTGGGTACAGCTTGCTGACGTTCCTGAGGATGATCATCTCACTCGCCTCGTAGAATCATAGCCGGTTCCACGCGGCGCAGCAGGGAAATCGGCAGCAGGGCCGAAATCAGCGCCACGACAATACAGCCCGCAACTACTCCCGGCAACAGGCTGAAGCGCGGCGCCACGGAAGCGTGGAAGTTTGCCCGCCCGATCCATGCGGCAACGCCCACACCAATAGCGAATCCGATCAGCGCACCCGTTGCGCCCAGGGCGGCGGCCTCGGCGGCGAAGAACCCGTTGAGCAGGCGCTCCGAAGCGCCCAGCGCCTTCATGATGGCGAAATCCCGTTTGCGGTCAAACACCCAGCCGATCAAGGTTGATAGAACACAGAGTGCAGCGGTCAGGATGATAACCATCGCGGCATAAAGCAAAGTGGCACGGGTCTTGCCCAGCACGCGGGCTTCGCCTTCGAGGATCTGGCGCACCGGACGGACATCGGCAGCAGGAAGCGCTTGCGTCAGATTGCGGATGGTGGCGTTTACTTCTTCCGGTGATCCCGTGGCGGCGATCTCAATCGTGGACGGCTGTACGCCGGTCCAGGCCTCGAAGCTGTCGAGAGGGAGATAGATACGGCTGTCTTCCGCGGCGCCGGTCTGCAGCGTTCCGGCGGGAGTGAGCTGCAGGGTGCGTCCCTGGAAGCTGAGGACGAACGGTTGGTTTTTTGGGCTTATGGCCGCTGCGGCGCGGATGCCAATCAGCGCCTCGGTGGGTGGACGGACAGGAATGCCAGTCGCTTCGGTATTGGCTGGTACATTCGACGTCTGCGGCCATGCCGTGACCGACCACCACTTATCCAGTTTTTGCACCTGCTCGAAATCTGTTCCCGCGACCACCACCGATCGGCCATCGACCGTACGTGCGACTGCATAGGCGAAGGGAACTGCGATACCTCGCCCGCTCAGGGTCGCATTTGCCGTCTTCAAAGCATCTGCGGAAAGTGACTGGCCATCCTTGGCGACCACAACTACGTTCGCCCCGTAATTGCGGAATTCGCTGCGAAACTTGGCTTGAACATCCACGTAGAGATTCAGCATGGCGGTTGCTGCGGTTGCGGCAACTATCATTGCGAGCAAGGCGGATGCGGCGCGACCACGCCGCAGAACAGCGGCGCGCATCAGCATGCGCAGGAGCATCGAAGTGTGCGGTTTGCGGGTGCGCCGGCTTACCACCTCTGCGGTTTCGGGCAACTGCGTGGGAATGAAGCTCATGCTTCACCTCGCAGCGCGTAGACGGGGTCGAACTTTACCGCGCGGCGGATAGCCGCCGCACTCCCGCCACAGGTCACAATGACTGCTATTGCCAAAATCACCGGTATCAGAACAGGTTCGATGGTGATGCTGGACCCGAAAACCGATCGCCCAATCTGCTGCGCCAGCAATGCTCCACCCACAAAACCGGCAACTCCTCCCAACAACGCAAGTAGCGTGGCCTCAGTGAAGAACAATGCGGCGACCGAGGCATTCCCCGCTCCCAGCGCTCTCATCAGTCCGACTTCCGTTCTGCGTTCGAAGATAGCGGTTGCCATTGCCGCGGAGACCGCCAAAGCCGACGTGAACAACGCGGCGAGCGTAATCAGCAGCATCAGTCCCTTGATGCGCGAGAGCGCCGTGCCTTCGTTCTGCGCCACTTGGCGAATCTGCTCGGCGTGCGAGTGCGGAATTGCTTCCTGCAACTGGTAAGCGATGGATTGTACATACGGCGAGCAATACCAGCGGTCGAACAGCGCGGGATTCATGCTCTTGGGATCGCGCTTGGCGAGCGCATCTTCCGGCTTGGTCAGAGCACTGACATAAATACGGCGGACAGCACCCGGCTTATCTAGTATGCGCTGTGCCACCGCCAATGGCGCCACGACCTGATCGTCTTCCACACTTCCTGTGGAGAGAATCCCAGCTATTCGATAACCTTGACCGCGAATTTCAACCTGATCTCCGGGATGCTGTTGCAGCCGGGCTGCGAGACGCGTTCCGAGCAGCACATCCTGCGAATCATCAGCCGGCCACCCTCCTTCCACCTTCCACCAGGAGTGGGTGAGGCGCACTCCGGTGACGAAATCTTCTTTGCCGAAGCGGAGCGGCCTGTGAAAATACGTGCCCAGTAGAGTAGTTTTCTGGGACTCTACTTGCACCGGGACCGGCAGCATCGGAGAAAATCCGACGATGTTGTGCCGCCAGAACATCCCCTTGATCTTCGGCAGATCGGATTCGTTTAGATAAGTGCCGTCGCTGGGCGGGCGAAGATCGACCCCGCCGATCTGCACCTCGAGTGAGTCTTCCTGGGGTGTGACCACCAGGTTTGCCCCATAGCTGCGCAGTTCGCGGCTGATCTTATCGCCAATGTCGGTGGCGACCGCAATCATCGCTGTAGCCACGCCGACGCCCAACATGATGGCTACGCCTGCCAGCAGTTTGCGCCGCTTCTGCCGGCGAAACGACTGATAGACCAGGCGGACGAACATGGGTTACTGCGCGAACATTTTGGCGTGAGCCGCAATGTCCGTCTCCATGATGATGACTGAATCTGCAGTGACTTCGGCCTTGAGCGGAACGGGATTGCAGCCTCCCGGCATGCCCACAGATTGCGGATTGATAGGCGACGCGCAGTTCTTGCAGACCACGCCTGTGCTCCCTTTATAGAAGCCGACCCCGCCGCAGATCTCGCAGGCGTCAAACACCGTGGCAATCTTTCCGTCGGGCTTCTGGTAAAGCCAGAAGCGGACGTCGTAACCGCCCTCCTTCGCCTGATAGCGGTGAAGGTCGCCATCATAAACATCTTTGAGAGGAATCCTGACTTGCCCGTTTAAAAAAACGACCTCGGTTGCGGGCGAGAGCGCGCTTACGCTCTTCGTATAGATGAACTCGGCAGTAACCAGCAGGATGAAGACGAACGAACTGGCATAAACGGATGCCATCCACAGGCGTTCGCGGCGGGCGCTCCACAGTACCTTGCGGCGCTCGGCGAGTGAGTCGGGAAGAGCGATCGGCTCGCGGCGCTTGACCTCGAACAGAACCATCAACGCCGCCAGCGCGAAAATCGTGACGAAGAAAAAGAGCTCATTGCGTACGATCGGCCCGATGAAGGCCATCTCGGTCTTGGAGGAGGGAAGTACTCCATTCTCCGAAAGCTCGTGCAGTCCGGAGACGACCAGTTGTGCCGCAACGAAAAATAGGATGACCGTGGTGATCCGGAAGAACTTTTGCAGATTGACGCGTACGCTGCCCTTGACGAACATCACCCCAAACAAGACCGCAACTCCCACCCCGAACAGTGTTCCAAGAAAACTCAGCAGCTCGGTGGAGTTCAGAGAGACAGCGGAAAGGATCAATACCGTTTCCACGCCCTCGCGCAACACCATCAGAAAGACGAACAGGAACAGGCCGAACCAGGCGTCTTCCCCGGCCAGCAAGCCAACTTTGCCCTCGATCTTGCCCTTCAGCTTGCGCCCGGTCTTCATCATGAACACGATCATGGTCACGACGAAGAATGCCGCCGCCAGCATGATCCAGCCTTCGAAAATGTCCTGATTGAAGTGGGTCCGGGAGAGGAGGATGGAGACGCCGATACTGCCGACGAAAGCCGCAGCCAGCGCCGCATACACGGACTTGCGCAGCTCCGGGCGCTGGATCTTCGCCAGATAGGCAAGGGTAATGCCCACGATCAGAGCGGCTTCGACCCCCTCGCGGAGGGTGATTATGAAGGCTTCAAGCATAGGAAATGAGGCTTTGCGATCTTGAAAATGATTTTCAATTTCAACTTACTAGAATAGTCCCCCGCTTCCAGACCCGTCAACGCGAGGGAGCACAAGCGGTTGCGAACTGCACCACACGGGGATAGGTGGGGTCCGAAAGGCTGCATTTAGCACTTAGCAACTGGCGTTCAGCCATTTGCCGCCATTGCTAAGCCCCCGGCACGGGCCTGTTTCTGGCCAATTGCTAGTTACTGATTGCTAGCTGCTGTTTCACAATCGCTTCAGAAATCGCTTCGCCTCGTCCAACTGCGGGAACAGAGCTTCTTCCGCTTGGAATTCCACGGAGTGGACGCAGCGTCGGCTGCCACGCAATTTCGCTGGATGCCTGAGGTGAAGCATCTCGTGGTACACGATGTACTCCACCGCATAGAGCGGAACTCGCGGATGATCGAAGACGCGGCTCACCACGATGGCATTGTGCGCTGGATCGTAGTGGCCCAGGTGATAGCGGGCATGCTCGCGGCTCCATGTCATCTGCGGGCGGGCGAGCAGGCCGTAGAAGAAGCGCTGGTTTAAGTCGTCAAACATCGCTTCCAGATCGTAAATGCGCCCTCGCGGAGAGTCGATGCGCTTTCGCCCACGCATCTGCCGCACCAGGTGAGCCTTGCTTACGATTTCACGGCTTGAGACGTATCGTCGATAGCGCGTGGCGTGGGTGGGTTCGATCGGCTTGCGGTACATCTTGGCCAGCAGGATGTGAGCGATGGCTCGAATCACGGCTTCGGGCGCGCCCTCCAGCAGATCCGAGAGCCGCACATGAAGCTTTCCTTCCCGCAGACGAATAGTGTTGTTGACGTTGGTGAAGGCAAAGAAGTCAACGGTGAGGTCGGGAATCGGGGCGCGGGGCCGCAGCTCGCGATAGCTCTCGTGAAATATGTCGAGCAGGTGTTCCCGCACGTTGAGCGTAGATTAGCACAGGATTTTCTTTCGAATGGGGGTGGAGTTTTAGGAATCAACACCTAAGTATCTGGCAGTTCATGTCTGGTGAGCAGAATTCGTTAATTAGTGAGTTCTCGTCGGACCCTGTTGCTGCTGATCCAGCTTGATCAGGCGCTTGTGTTTCGCCAGGTCTTCCTGCTCGGTGAGCAGGTCGCGATGATCCTTTGCGCCCCCGTCCACGGCTTCAACCGCGTTTGCCAGCAGGAATTCGTATTGTTTCGTTTCGGCGGGGTTGGCGGTAGCGGAGTCTTTCAGGGCGTGCAGTTTCGACTGGAACTCCGCGTCGGCCTCGAGGACCAGCTTCAGGGCTTTGCGGATGTCGTACTTGCGGTCGGCAAACGTCTCTACGTTTTCGTCCAGTTCATCGTAGAGATCGAGGAAATCCTGCAATGCGTTGTGGACGGCCGCCCCTTTGTCAGTCACCTTGGGATCCGAACGAGCTTGGGCAATCCCATCGATACGAGCCCGGGTGAATTTCACATAAAACTTTAGACGTTGCTCAGGTTCCTGGGCCGAATCGCGTATCTGATCGATTTCCGCGGGAGTGAGAGGATCGCGTCGAGCTTCTGCACGTACTCCGAGCAAAGAAATGACCGCCAGCGCACAACCCGCTAGAGCAAGACGTGTGATCATGTTCAATCCTTGCTGCTGCCAAACATTTTTGACAGAAGTTCACTCCGGAGATGTTCCAGGCGCTCGGCAGCATCGTGCACTGGTTGCTGGTCTTCAAAACTCAGGCTGCGCTTGATATCGCGCAACCGCTCAGCAATTTTGCGAACTGCTATTTCAGTGTTCTTCAACTTCTTGCCGGTCTTGGTCGCCGCTGCCGTGGCTTGTTCGGAATATGTAACGATATCCTGAACCGCGGCTCGGCCTTCCTCGACCTTACCCTCGGTGTAGAGCTGATCCGCAGCCTTGAGCTGGCGCTTGGCAATCTCAATGCAAAGCGATGGCCGGTCTTCCAGCCGCGCTGATTCCGCCCGTCCCTTGAGTTCTTGCAGGGATTCCTCTTTGTGCGCGAGCGCGGGCGCAGCCGCCACGATCAGAAGTGAAACTACTGTAGCCCAGGTTCGCATACCTTACTTCTTCGGCTCGATCGCAATCAGGCGATGCCGAGCCTGCCATTCCTGATCGGGGTACTTGCCGTTTGCCATCTCGAGGAAGCGATGATAATTCTCCGCTGCCTGCTTGTGGTCGCGCAAGTGGTCGTAGGCCGTAGCCCGAAGGAAATAGCCGACCGCGATTTCCGGCAGATATTTCGCGCGCATATCCAGAGCTTTCAGGGTAAGCGGGTAATTCTTGTTCTCATTGGCCGCTATGGCTAGTTCGCCGTACGCGGCTCCCATATCAGGTTTGAGCGTAACCGCAGTGATGAATTCCTGTTGCGCCTCAGCATACTTGTGCATCGCAAGATAGGTTTGGCCCAACCCAGCGTGCGGTTCTGGATCCTTCGGGCTGGCAGTTATTAATGACTTGTATTGCGCTTCAGCTAGATCGTATTTGCCGGCGCTGCGATAGAGATCAGCCAGATCCCGCTGTACGCCTGGATCGTCAGGAACAAGCTTCTGGGCCATTTGGAGTTCTGCAATCGCCGCATCGTTATTGCCGGCGACCGCCAGCATGCGTCCGAGTCGCATGTGCGCGCCAGCATCGTCCGGGCGCAAGGCGACCAATTTGCGCAAGGCTTCTTCGGCGGGCCCGAACTGCCGGCCCCGCATGTAAATGTTAGCGAGCCCTGTAATCCCGTCAGCCGACGATGGATCGATAGCAAGGACTTGCTTATATTGCTCGATCGCATCAGAGAAGCGGTTTTCTTTCTCGAGAAGAACGGCAGCGGAGAGATGGGGCTCAGGATCTTTCGGCTGCAGTGTGGCCGCCTGACGATAGGACTCGAGCGCCTGGTCTGGCTTTGTTGCTTCAATTACGTGGGCCAGCGACAGCCACGCGCGCGCCAGGCCTTCATTGGTTTGCGCAGCGGGCTTAAGTTGGGTCGCCGCGCGAAGATATTGTTCCGCATCGGGCTGGCCAGACTTGGCGAGCATCAATCCAAGATTGAGATTGGATTCGAATACATCCGCCTTCGCGGCAACCGATTTGCGATACGCAGCGATTGCGTCCTCAGTCTTGCCCAGCGCGTTGTTCACAAACCCCAGGTCGAACCAGGCGGTGAAATTCTGCGGCTCGGCGGCAATCACCTTTTGCAGCACAGGTTCAGCGGCGGCATAATCCTTTTTCTCGATGGCAGCTTCAGCCTGGATGAGTTCGGGGGAAGTAGTAGGCTCCGCAATTTTGTGGTGCCGAACCGTGGTGTGTGTCGATTGGGCAAATGTAACCATTCCGAACGCTGATATCACGAGCGAAAACCAAACCGCAGGCGCTGAAGCCCGAAAAATGCCGCGCCGGTCAGCGCCCGCCGCATGACCGCTCAAACGGAGAACGAACTTCTTATCTGCCGCCATTCTTCCGGGAATACCCGTTTCCATTTAAGATGCGCGCCAGGAACTTTCCAGTGTACGAATTTGGCAGCTTCGCGATGGCTTCCGGTGGCCCTTCACCCACTACATGTCCCCCGCGCTCCCCGCCTTCGGGACCGAGATCGATCACCCAATCCGCGGTCTTGATGACCTCCAGATTGTGCTCAATTACCAGGATCGATCCCCCCGCATCAATCAGCCGCCGGAAGGCGGAAAGCAGCTTGCTTACATCGTCGAAGTGTAACCCGGTTGTGGGCTCGTCAAAAATGTAGAGCAGACGCCTGCGGTATGCCGGTTGGCCTGAAACTGCGGGACGGCCGATTTCGCGCGCCGCCGGCTGCAGATGCGCGGCCAGCTTCATGCGCTGGGCTTCACCGCCCGACAGAGTAGTCGCCGATTGCCCTAATCGCAAATATCCCAGGCCGACTTCCTCCAGCACGCGCAGCTTGTCCACAATCTTGGGAACTCCGGCGAAGAACTGCAGCGCTTCCTTTACTGTCAGGTTGAGCACTTCATGGATGTTCTTGCCGCGATAGCGAACGTCAAGCACCTGCGGCTTGTAGCGCGTGCCTTTGCATTCTTCGCAGATCAGTTCCACGTCGGCCAGGAACTGCATCTCGACCGTCACCGTGCCATCGCCCTGACATGTCTCGCAACGCCCGCCGGGGATGTTGAACGAGAAATGTCCGGCGCTGAAGCCACGCTTCTGCGCCTCCGGCAGCGAGGCGAACAGATCGCGGATCGCGTCGAAGGCCTTGATGTAGGTCACCGGATTCGACCGCGGCGTGCGTCCGATTGGCGATTGATCAACCAGCACGACTTCGTCGATCAATTCATCCCCTTCGATGTGATCCCAGGTCGGCGCCGATAACGAGTTGCCGTTCGTCTGCCTCTTAGCGGCCGCGAGCGCACGATAGACCACGTCGTGCAGCAGAGTCGATTTGCCGGAACCGGAAACGCCAGTAATGGCGACAGTCATCCCCAGCGGGATAGCGAGATCAATCTTCTTCAGATTGTGGGCCCTCGCGCCGAAAATCTTGATCCGCCGATTACCCGGCTTGCGGCGGGCGCTGGGCATTTGTATGCGAAGTTCATCCGAGAGATAGCGTCCGGTCAGCGACGCGGGATTTGTTCTGATCTCGTCATAGCTGCCGGTTGCGATTACGTTGCCGCCATTCTCTCCAGCGCCGGGGCCGAGATCCAGAATCCGGTCGGATGCCCACATTACCTCGGGATCGTGCTCGACCACCAGAATCGTATTGCCGAGGTCACGCAAGTCATGCAGGATCTTGATCAGCCGATGCGTATCCCGGCTGTGCAAACCAATCGAAGGCTCGTCGAGCACATAGAGCGTTCCCACAAGTCGAGAGCCCAGGGAGGTGGCCAGCTGGATTCGTTGTGCTTCACCTCCCGAGAGCGTTGAAGCCAGACGGTCCAGCGTTAGATATTCCAACCCTACATCGTTCAAGAAGCGCAAACGCTCTCCGATTTCCTGCAGCACTTTCTCCGCGATCGCGGCTTCCTGCTCGGTAAGCTTCACTTGAGCAAAAAAGTTTGACGCTTCCTCCACCGTCATGCAGCAGACCTGGCAGATATTTTTGCCATTGATCCTTATGTGTTGTGCCTCCTGCCGCAACCGGGCTCCGTTGCAGGTGGAGCAGATGGAGTATCCGCGATAGCGGCTAAGGAAAACGCGCACGTGCAGCTTATATTTCTTACGTTCCAGGTGAGCGAAGAATCCGCGTATGCCCATGAAGCGGCCTTCGCCCTGGATGATCATTGTCTGCTGCTCTAGATCGAGTTCGGACCACGGGACATCAAGGGGAATATCCGCCTGACGAGCGAACCGTTTCAGGTCTGTGGTAAGTGACTTGTATTTCGGCTTGGTCCACGGCTCGATTGCGCCTTCGTTCAAGGTCTTCGACTTGTCCGGTATGACGAGCTCGAGATCGAAATCAATGGTGTTGCCAAACCCCTGGCACCGCGGACATGCGCCATAAGGATTGTTGAACGAGAACAGCCGCGGCTCGGGATCTTCATAGCGAAGATTACAGGTCTTGCACTCGAAACGCTGCGAAAAGGGTGTCCGCTGCGGGGTATCGCCCTCGGTCGACGCGGTCTCAAAGATTACTTCCCCAGCTTCGCGATAGGCGATTTCGACGGCGTCCACAATGCGCGCGCGACCTTCGCCGGAAACCGCCAGCCGATCTACCAGCAAGAAAACGGGTTCGCTGAAGTTGAGGTCAAGCAGCGACTCGGGCGTGGAAAACTCAAAGAGCTGCCCGCCCTGATACAGACGATTGAAACCCCGCTTGCGGAGCTCGAACAGGCGGGTTTTGAGCGCGTCGGAAACTGCCTCAAATCTCTGCCGGCGGGACTCCGCAGCCCGCGTAACGACGTCGCCATTTTTTTTCCGTCCCTTCTTTTTTTCCGGGCCCGGGGTGGGTGCCCCTGGAGTTTGCAGCGGGAAAAGTACGTTGAACCGCGTGCCCTCACCCATGGCCAAGACGGCCGCCGCGACTTCGTCCACCGTATCGCGCTTTACTTCATTTCCGCATTGCAGGCAATAGGTTCGGCCGATCCGGGCAAACAGCAGCCGCAGATAATCATAGATCTCGGTTGCTGTCGCCACCGTGGATCGCGGGTTGCGTGTCGTGTTCTTCTGGCGAATAGCCACGGCGGGGGCGATGCCGTCGATGACATCGGCATCCGGCTTCTCAATTCGCTCCAGAAACTGCCGCGCGTATGCTGAAAGTGATTCCACATAGCGCCGCTGGCCCTCGGCATAAATCGTGTCGAAGGCGAGCGACGACTTGCCCGACCCGGACACACCGGTGACCACCGTCAGGGTGTTGTGCGGGACTTCAAAATCAATGTTCTTGAGGTTGTGAACCCGCGCGCCGCGAACAACAATGCTTTCCGTGGACATCAGTACTGGGACCGGCTGCAGCCTGGTCTGGGACGGAGACTTCCACACCGCCGGGCGTTCTGGCGGCTTCAGACGAGGAGCAGAATCTTTCTATTATAAAGCAGGCGGGAATCGCTGAAGTCCAAGCCAAAGGGACCGCCACGCGCACATCGCTTGCGGCAGTCCCATACTTGGATCTTCAACATGCTTAGGTGATGGGTGTGATGCTTTCTGGGAGGAATTATGTTGCCCCGCAAGACGCCGGCGTAAAGCACGTAATCGCTGACAAAGAAACAAGGGGCGCATCGCTGCGCCCCTTTTAACCAGTGCGGTGCTGGATTGTTTACTGTTGCGGCTTGGCAGCCTCGCTAATGTCCTGCACGTGGATCGTGTTGCTGGCAGTATCAACGCTACCGTTGATAGTGACATCCTTGCCCTTGAACTGCTTGGCCTTGTCCTGATCATCGAGCTGATACTTGGTTCCCGAACGATCCTTCAGCACCAGCTTGCCTTTCTCTTTCTCGATCTTTCCGCTGAACGACTGCGCGGCCGCCATGCCGGTGGATGCAGCCGAAGAGCCTGAGGCCGGAGCCTGCGCCGCGGGGGCCTGGTTTGAAGGAGTCTGGGTTGAAGGGGTCTCAGCTGGAGCCTGGGCCGGCGGTGCCGCTGACGGCGACGCCTGATCAGGAGCTTGCTGGGAAGGAGCTGCCGAGGGACTCGGTTCCGGAGACTGCTTCATGGAAGGAGTCGTCGGAGCTTCCGACGGTGCGGCCGGGGTCTGCGCCGTGGGATTATCCGTCGGTGCAGCTGGCTGCTGGGCTGCTGGCGCCGCTGGCTGCGGAGCTGCCGGGCTCGATTGCTGTTGCTGTGCCACGGCAGTCATGCCGAGCAGCAGAGCACCTGCCAGTACTAGTCCTGCAAAATTGAACTTCTTC
>Ga0070697_100000243_pt1 | contig 44295 bp, 46 predicted proteins | sample KBSK1501metaG_FD_65475 | JGI IMG/M metagenome (GOLD analysis project Ga0070697, IMG submission 65475) | Corn, switchgrass and miscanthus rhizosphere microbial communities from Kellogg Biological Station, Michigan, USA - KBS K1-50-1 metaG | ecosystem: Host-associated > Plants > Roots >... | reverse complement strand
CCCCGTGATTGAGGAGGCTTGATGCACCGAGCCGCGCTTTTGCCGCCGCGCGAAGCGGCGAGAATTCTGGGAATCAGCTACCCCACGCTGAAACAGTGGATCTATCACGGCAAAATCAAAACGATGAAGACGCCCGGCGGACATCATCGCGTGCCCGAAAGCGAAATCGACCGCATGATTCCTACGAAGCTGGAGCGCGGACATATCTCCCTGCGCCGCGGCAACTTCCGGAAGATCAGCGGCCGCAACCAGCTAATCGGCCGGGTAGTTTCGCTCAAGTACAGCGGGTTGCTGGCGCAGGTGACCATGGCCATCGGCGAGCAGCACATCACTGCCATCATCACGGCGGACGCGGCGAAAGAGATGCGGCTGAAGCCGGGTGAGCGGGCCGCGGCGCTGATCAAGTCCACGGAAGTGATGATTTTGCGAGTGTGAGTAAAGGGGTGAGTCTTGACTGGTGACTTGTGACTCGTGGGAAAGCACATTGGCTCGAAGCGTTCCTCGTTGTGCCATTCCTGCTTGCTGTTTTTTGTGCCCAGGCTGTGACGGAAGCCCAGGAACAAAAAATCCGCATAGCAGCCGCAGCGGATTTGCAATTCGCCATGCAGGATCTTGCAGCTCAATTCGAACAGCGCACTGGAACGAAAGTGGACGTTTCCTACGGCTCGAGTGGAAATTTTTTCTCGCAACTGCAGAATGGCGCCCCTTTCGACCTGTTTTTTTCGGCGGACATCGAAAATCCGAGAAAACTGGAAACCGTGGGCATCGCCGAACCCGGAACGCTTTATGAGTATGCGGTAGGGCGCATCGTGATCTGGATGCCCGGGAATACCAAAGTGGACCTCCCTAGCCAGGGTTGGAAGGCGTTGCTGGAGGCCAGCGTGCAAAAAATTGCGATTGCCAATCCGGAACACGCTCCTTACGGCCGCGCGGCTGTTGCAGCAATGCAAAAGGCCGGCATCTACGAGCAAGTCAAAGCAAAACTGGTGTATGGAGAAAACATCTCGCAGGCGGGGCAATTCGTTCAATCGGGGAATGCCCAGGCGGGGATTGTGGCGGTATCGCTGGCCGTTTCGCCAGGAATGAACGCAGGTAAACGCTGGGAAATTCCGGCGGACCTGCATCCGCCGATCGAGCAAGCCGCCATCGCTATAAAGAATGCAAAAAACAAGGATGAGGCCCGGGCATTTTTGCAATTTGTGAAGAGCGAAGCCGGCCACGCGATACTTGCGAATTATGGATTTGCACTCCCAGCCAAGGCAGCAATTGCATCGCCGGCCGTCTCGAAGAATAAATAATTATGGACGCGCTGCTCCTTTCCCTTCGGCTCGCTTTGTGCGTTTCCGCCATTCTTCTGGCCGGCGGACTGCCGCTCGCCTATTGGCTGGCATACTCGAGTTGGCGCGGCAAGTTTTTGCTGGAAGCCGTCGTGGCGCTGCCTCTCGTGCTGCCGCCGACCGTTCTTGGATTTTACGCGCTGCTCGCCATGGGCCCGCGCGGCCCACTCGGAAAATTGTGGCAATCATTATTTGGACATGGTTTGGCGTTTACTTTTGAAGGCTTGGTCCTCGCCTCCGTGCTCTATAGTTTGCCGTTCGCCGTCCAGCCCCTCATCGCCTCCTTCGAATCCGTGGACCGCAAACTGCTCGACGCTTCCGCAGTTCTGGGCGCTGGGCGCTTCAAAACATTTTGGCGGGTCATCCTGCCGCTCTCGATTCCAGGCGTCGTGACGGCGATCGTCCTGAGCTTTGCCCACACCATCGGTGAATTCGGCGTCGTGCTGATGGTCGGCGGCAATTTGGCGGGCGTCACGCGGACGGTCTCGATCGATATATACGATCATGTGCAATCCCTTGAATACGGGGAGGCGAATCGCATGGCGCTGGTGCTTCTCGGAATCTCCTTCAGCGTCTTGTCCGTCGTGTATGCCGTCAATCGTCAAGTGGGCCGCCAAATCAGCCGCCGTTTATGGACACCTTGGGCAGCGAAGTGAACGCAGCCATGCTGACGGCACTTTTGAAGATGAAGCGCCTCCGCCCTGGCTCTCCCCCTTTCGTATTGGACGTTTCGATCCAAGTTCCGACTGGCATCACAATTCTCTTCGGACCTTCAGGCTCCGGAAAATCGACCGTGCTCGATTGCATCGCGGGATTGGTGCGTCCAGACTCGGGGCGCATCGCCGCTGGTGAAAACATGCTGTTTGATTCTGAAAGCGGCGTAAATTTTTCGCCCCAGGCACGCTGCGTCGCGTACGTTTTTCAAACACTGGCGCTTTTTCCCCACATGACCGCCGAAGAAAATGTCGCCTTCGGACTCGACGCGCTGCCGCGCGAAGAGCGCTCGGCGCGCGTGGAAGAAATTCTTAAGGCCTTTCGCGTGGACAAATTGCGCGGGCGCAAGCCAGCCGAGATCTCTGGCGGAGAACGTCAAAGAATAGCTCTGGCGCGTTCTTTGGTGACGCAACCGCGTGTTTTGCTGCTCGATGAGCCTCTGACCGGCCTGGACGCGCATCTGAAGGCGGCGATCGTTGATGACCTCCGCGCATGGAACGCGGCGCAGCGCATCCCGATTTTGTACGTGACGCACTCCCGCGAAGAAGTGAACGCACTAGGCGAACGCATGATCGCCATGGATCACGGCCGCGTGCTGAGCGAGGGAACTCCCATGGAGGTGCTCGACGCGCCGAGGCACAAGCGCCTCGCTCAGGCGGCCGGTTTTGAAAACTTGCTTAGCGGAACGGTGATGGATCTGCGCGAAGCAGACGGCGTGATGCGCGTCCGGCTCAGCGAGAGCGCTTGTGAATTAGAAGTGCCTCTGGGTTACGCGGCGCCGGGAGACCGCGTGCGCGTAGCCATCCGTGCAGGCGATATTTTGCTGGCAACTTCAGAACCCCATGACCTAAGCGCGCGCAACGTCATCGAAGGCCGCATTGTGGCAATGGAAACGCGCGGGGCGCTGATTCAGGCCCGTGTGGACTGCGGGGTGGAATTTATCGTCCATCTGACGCCGGGAGCTGCTCGTACGCTGGAGCTCTCGATCGGAGGGCGCGTGTGGCTGGTGCTGAAAACGCACTCGTGCCATTTCGTTGAGGAATGAATTAAATCTTTGCCCGGATAGTTTTTCAGCTTTTTGGTTTGCTTGTCGCCGCAACTGCGGGCGCGGAGAATCTTACTTCCGTGGCTTCTAACGTGTCGCCTTTAGGCGTGGCGTGGATTACAACGCGGTCACCTACGGCTATATCGGAGAGTTTTGCGGGTTTGTCCGCGTTGCCGCTTCGCAATAAGACGGTCGTCGTGGCAACGAGTTTCACCTCGACGGATTTGCCATCGGCGGTCTTGACTGTGACGGAGTCCGCGCTGGTTTTTTCCACTGTACCGATGACGTGTTTCTTGTCGCCATGCGCCAAAGCGGTGCCGGCAATGAGGCCAATCGAAAGTAAGACTGCAAGCGAGCGAAGTTTCATTTTCATCTCCAGACGGCCGGGGCCGCGGCGGAGCCGGCCTCAACGCTAATCCACAAACCAAACCGTGGCAAGTTCCATCGAGGGCCCTAATAGCGCCGTATTCGAATCATATTAGTGCTGATGATGGGATTCCGGCTTGGGCGCCGGCGTTGCTCCGTTCAGGAAATCATCTTCCTGTTGTTCTTCCTGCCGATCATCAGGCCCTTTCGGATTGTAACGCTCCATTTCCATGCGCTCGTCCGTCGTCAACTGCGGGACCTGGCGAAGGAAGAGAACGAGCTTCCAACTATCGTCCACTGAGCCGGGACTCGAGAAGGCTGGCATTCCTGTAAATCGCACGCCGTTTTCGATCACCCAGAAAAGTTCGCCGTCGGAGAGTTTCTGCGTTTCGGGCAAGCGCAAGTCTGGTGGCTTCGGGTAGAGTCCGCGCCCGAGCATCGTATCGCCGCTGCCGTCGTTTCCATGACAGGTCGCGCAGTGGTCGGCAAAGTGAATCCGGGCATCACGAAGATTTTCCGCGGAGGCTGTGATGGGATTTGTCAATCCCCGGGCATTGGAAGAAATGGCGAGATGGCGTGCGCCGCGCGCCATCATCGCCTCGAGTCGCGTCGGCGTCGCCCGTGCGCTTAGGCCATGGTGCAGAACGGAAACAATCAGAACGGCCGAGAGTCCGGCGACGCCCGCTAAGACAATAAGGATCAGTGTTCCGCGTTTCATCGCCTTGCAAGCATGGTAGACGACGCCAGCTGCGCTTTGCTAGTCCGGATTTTTGGGCGGCTGGCCGATTCTCGCACAGCCCGCCTGCAGAGTTGCACCCCCTCTGGTAGGATACGCCGAGCCATGAGACACAAAATCCATTCGAGCCTCGATTCGGCAGTGGCCGATATTCGAGACGGCGCTCGAATCATGTTTGGCGGCTTCGGAGGGGCGGGATTTCCCAACAATCTGATTCAGGCGCTGTCCCTGAAAGGCACAAAAGAGATCACCGCCATCAGCAACAATTGCGGAACACGCGATGGCGAGCTGGGATTGCTGTTCAAGAACCGCCAGATCGCCCACGTCATTGCGTCGTTTCCGGGACCGCATTCCACTTATTTTCAAGAGCAGTTCGTCGAAAAAAAAGTGACCCTCGAATTAGTGCCGCAAGGAATTCTCTGCGAACGCATGCGCGCCGCTGCCGCAGGTTTGCAAGGGTTTTACACGACCGTGGGTGTAGGAACCGAAATCGCAACTGGAAAAGAAGAACGCGTCATCGAAGGGAAGCGCTGCATCCTGGAGATGCCCATCCACGCGGATTACGCGCTCATCAAAGCAGAAAAGGCGGATGAACTGGGAAATCTGACGTACCGGCTCGCAGCGCGGAATTTCAATCCGATTATGGCCATGGCTGCGACGACGACTATCGTCGAAGTCGACGAGATTGTGCCGGTGGGTTCAATCAAGCCGGAGCACGTCGTAACTCCGGCAATTTTTGTGCACCGCATCGTGCAGGCGAAGGGAGTTCGCTATGCCGGATAAGCCTCGGCTGACCCGCGAGCAGATCGCCCAGCGCGCCGCGCAGGAATTGCCGGATGGCGCCTACGTGAATCTCGGCTGGGGTATTCCTAACCTCATCGCGGATCATTTGCCAAAAAACGTTGAGGTCTACTTTCACAGCGAGAACGGCATCCTTGGCATGGGGCGCCGCGCAAAACCCGGCGAAGAAGATTACGACCTGGTGGACGCCATGAAGGTGCCGGTCACCTTGATGCCGGGAGCGTCTTTCTTTCACCAGGCCGACGCGCATCTCATGACGCGAGGGGGCCACCTGGACGTGGCCGTGCTCGGCGGCTTTCAGGTCTCAGAGAAGGGCGACCTGGCCAACTGGAAGGTTCCCGGTGCAAAGGGCTCCGGCGGCATTGGCGGCGCGATGGATATCGCGGCGGGCGCGAAGAAGCTGATCGTTTGCATGGAACACACCACCAAGGAAGGCGCGCCAAAGATCGTGCGACAGTGCACGTATCCTCTCACGGGTCTGGCCTGCGTCGATACTATCGTCACCGACCTCGCCGTAATCGACGTGAAGCCGGAAGGATTGATGCTTCGCGAAGTTGCGCCTGGATGGAGCATCGAAGAACTGCAAAAGCTTACCGGAGCGCCACTAATGTCGCTCGGCCGCGCCCCGGAGATGAAATTTCTTTGAATGCTCCGGCGATCCGTCCAATTTCGTGAGTGGTGGGTTATAGCTGTGCCGCGCCGTTCACGCGTGGTAAAGTTTTGGATGCTCGGCGGCAGTGACCAGAATTCTTAGGAGACTCTCATGTCTGAAAACATTCCGGAGAAATACGCGGACCTATTGGAAAAGCCGGCGTTCGGCAATCTCGGCACGATTATGAAGGACGGCAGCCCGCAAGTGACACCCGTTTGGGTGGACTACGACGGCAAATACGTGCGATTCAATTCCGCGCTCGGGCGCGTAAAAGACAAGAATGTCCGCCGCGATCCGCGCGTTTCGGTTTCCTTGCAGGATCCCGCAAATCCCTATCGTTATCTCGAAATTCGTGGCCGCGTCGTCGAGATAACGCAAAACGGCGCCGACGACCACATCAATAAGCTTTCGCAAAAATATTTGGGCAAGCCCGTCTATCCCTTCCGGCAGCCCGGCGAAGTGCGCGTGCTCTACAAGATCGAGCCGGAAAAAGTCAGCTCCATGGGATGACGCTGCCACTCACGCGCTCGACTGCAGCGCATCGCGGGCGTAGCACTTTTTCGCTTGCCCGCAAGGAAGCACTCGCAGTGTAATAGGGTATCGTTTGCTTTCTCCGCGCGCCCGTAGCTCAGCTGGATAGAGCATCTGGCTTCGAACCAGAGGGTCGGGAGTTCGAGTCTCTCCGGGCGCGCCACTTCCACAATCCTCACGGACAGGTTTCTGATGGCGCCGTCTGCGAAGCCCGCCTGCAAAATGGTATGCTCTCCGTCGCAATCACCAGCAAAAACAATCGAGGTGGCAAATGAATTTCTGGGAACCGCTTTCCCCTGCGAGAGCATTAGCGAAACGCATCTTCTTCATCGCGACCGGCCTTTCAATTTGCGCTTCTCTATCCAGCGCACCGGCGCGCGCCGCGCACGAAGAAACCGGCCAGACCTTTGACGGCCCCGGCGGCAAGCTCTACTACGAAGTGACCGGCAGCGGCTCAGGCACGCCGCTCATCATTGTGAACGGCGGCCCCGGCTTCGATCACACCTACCTGCATATCTCCACGGCCTGGGACACCCTCGGCAAAAATCGCCGCATCATTTTCTACGACCAGCGCGGCGACGGGCGCTCGGCGCAGCTGAAGCCTGGACAATCCTGCAATCTCGCCGATCAGATCGCCGACCTCGAGGCGCTGCGCGCGCATCTCGGCTTTGAAAAGTGGGACATGCTCGGCCATTCCTGGGGCGGCTACTTATCCATGGCTTATTCGGCGCGCCATCCCGAGCACATCGCTCACCTGATGATTGTGGACTCCGCCGCACCGAAATGGAGCGATACGCTCTTTCTCTTCAGCCAGATTTTCCCGGAACTCACCGAACGCCGCGCGGGCTACGTTTTCGCCGACGAAATGGGCGACAAAGCCGCTTCCGACGCCGGCATCCGCGATTACCTCACCATGCTCTTTTATTCGGCGGAAAAGCGCGATGCGTTCGTCGCGCAGATGGGCGCCGGCGCGTTTCACAAAGAAACGTCGAGGGCGGTGATGAGCGACTTGCCGCGCTTCGATCTCAATCCAGAAATTGCCAAATTTAAATTTCCCGTGATCGTGATGACCGGACGCTACGACATCAACGTCGCGCCGCTCGTCGCGTACAAAATTCACCAGGCCATTCCCGGCTCGCGCTTTGTGGTCTTTGAGCGCAGCGGCCACATTCCGTTCTACGAAGAGCCCGACGCTTTCGTTCGCGCGGCCGACGAGTTTCTAAACGCAAAATAGCACTCGCAAAATACTACAATCGCGCGGCGACGCGAGCCACGATATGTCCATCGTTCGCGCGGAAAATCAGCACGAGACTGTCGGTGAGAGGAACTCCCCCGCTGGGGATGCCGAGTTCGTACGACCACCGATAGCGCTTCGGCAATTCCGCCGCAAGGTCCTTTGCATACGGCTCGATGGGATCGACGGAAGAACGCACCAGGGTAATTTTTCCCGCAGGCCGCAGATCCACGCCGTGTTTCCAGTACAGCGAAAGCTTCAGCGAACTCATCGCTTCCTGTGTCAGGTAGGCTCCTGTGCCAACGAGCTGCAGGCCCGTGAAACAAGGTTGATCGTGGATAAGCAGCGATAGCAGCAGCTTCTCGGGGAACTGTGTGACTTCGTTTGTGCCGAGACGAAAGATGGTTCCGTCATCAGTGCCGTAGGATTTCAGCTCGTTGAAGAATCCTGCGGAGGTGACGCGGCCGTTAATGCGAAAGCACGGGCCGCTCGGGATTCCGCCGTCGCCGACCAGGAAGACGCCGCCGTAATAATTTTCAACCTTGGGATCCGGCGGTTTTGGATGCTTGGACTTTTTTTGCGAAGGACCTGCGGTAGTAAGGAACACGAAAAATCCGGCGAGGGCCAGGCAAGTAATTCGTGAGAGGTTTGCGCCCATGAGAGTGTCCCAACACCGTCATTTTACTCCCGCTGGCTGGGCGCGGAGAAGAAAGGTGATGCCATTCGTCGTGTAGGAGGCTTTGCCGCCTTCGAGAGGTTTCCCCTCGATTTTTCCGGCGCGGGCGTCTTCGATGGCCGTAACCAGTTTGGGGAGCACGCTCGGGTCGGCAACGGGAACATTGTGTGCTCCGAAAACAAGATGGATTTGCGGCGCGAGGGCGGCGAGCTTTTTGACCGATGCAACGTAGGCGTCGAGATCGGTTTCCGGCCGGAAGAGCCAGATGGGGCCGGGATAGTAGGTGTCGCCGGTGAAGAGCAAGCCGTTTTCGCGATCGATCAGCGAGATGGCGTCGGGAGTGTGGCCGGGAGTGGCGATGATTTCGACGGTGCGGCCGCCGAGATTGATTTTGAAGCCGTTTTTCACAAAGAGCGAGACGTGCCAGGGCTTGGTGGCGTAGGTTTTGGGGTCAAAACCCTTTGGCAGGTTGCCACAAATCATTCCAGGCTCGAGCTCTTCTTGCGCGTCGTCGCGAGAGCCTTTGGCGTTGGCGCGGGTGAAGGCCGTGTCCATGCCGTAGACAAACGTGAAAAGGGAATTGCCGCCGACATGGTCGTTGTGCGTGTGGGAGTTCAGCACGACAACGGGACGGCTCGTCAATTGCCTTACGACTTTGTGGATGTCGGCGATGCCCATTCCGGTGTCGAAGAGCAGGGCTTGTTTGGTGCCGACGATGAGATAGGAGATGACTTCTTCGGCTTGGTGCGGCTCGTAAATGGCGAAAACGCCGGGGGAGACTTTGTAGACTTCAAACCACGGCTCGTTGGGCAGCACGCGTTCGAGCGATTTGTATTCCGGGCGCGGGAGGTTCTTGCACCAGTCCGGGCTGATCGTTTGCGGCGGCTCCGCAAGCGGCGTGGGTTGAAGGGGCACGATATATCGTGCCCCTACAAAGACTGGATCCTGCGCATATGCGACGGATGCAAGAGCGATCAGCCCACAACAGACGAGGAACCTGAGCGACTTCATTAATTTTTACCTGCAGAGGAAGAAACGAAGATGGATTTGGGAATCATCATGTGGACGCCTTTGTTGCCGTCGACCAGCTCGGTGATATGCAGGTCGGCGGCGACGCTCGAAAGCATGAAAGCGTCGTCGCGGGAGAGATGCTTTTCGGTGACCAGAAAATCGATCATCTCGCGGACGGCCAGCGTGGCGCAGGCGTTCAGGTCGTCGTTGAGGCCCATGGTGATGTAGTGCGTGGGCGTTTCGGCGCGCGGCCACTTCAGGTGCATGTCTTTGCGCACGATAAATTGGAAGGTGCCGACGAGCGAAGTTTCGAGCGCGGTGATGTCCACTTCGCCGTCGCCCTGGCCGGCGTGGCCGTCGCCAACTTCAAAGAGCGCGCCGGGCGCGTGCACCGGAATGTACAGCGTCGTGCCGGCGACGAGGTCCTTGTTATCAAGATTGCCCGCCATAATCCACGGCGGAGCGCTGTTGAAGCGGCCTGCGCTTTCCGGCGGCGCGTCGCCCATACTGCCGAAAAAGGGATGCAGCGGAATCTCGATGCCCGGCGCGAACTTCGCGATCATGCGCTTCTCATCCAGCGGAATGATTTTCACTTTGGAGTACGGAAAATCGTCCGGCAGATACCCGCGCCCCGGCCCGAACGCGTTGTACGCGTACGGAATCGCCAGTTTTATCGCCAGAATTTTTACTTCCAGCACGTCGCCTGGCTGCGCATCCTCAATGTAAATCGGCCCCGTCAAAATGTGTCCGCCCGGCCCTTTGTCTTTCACCTGGTCGGTAATATCGCGCAGTGATTGCTCCACCTGCTCCGGAGGCAGCCCCGCATCCTCCAGCCGCTTCGGGCTGTTGGTGATCAGCGTATCAATCTGCACCGTGTCGCCCGACTTCACCCGCAACACCGGCGTCGCCTTCGCGTCGTAGTAACCCCAAGCCACCGTCTTCGGCGTCGCCTTGAGGGAATATTTCTCTTGTGCTGCGACACTGCTGATGGTCGAGAATAAGAGCGACAGCGTTGTAATTGCCAACGAAGTGAAGCGAACCTCGGGTTTCATCATTGTGCGGTGCTCCGTTTTTTCAGAAGAAAGTCAGGTGAAAGGAACTCTTCAGGAATTTCGTGTTCCCTTGGAAGATAAACTGCCACAGGAATGTCTACGCCAATTAACTCGCGACAAATAATTGGCCCCACATCTTTCCAGTCTAGATTGCCAAGGCCGCAGCCTAGCGCAGGAAGAGCAAGGGATTTGATGCCCTCTTTCTTGTAATTTTCTCTAATCCATCGCACACCCTGCTCAATCCCCGCCAGATCCGAATCGTCTCGCCAGTGGCTCTTTGTTGCGAAGAGCAAAAACCACTTGTTCGCATTCGGTCCTGGCATCGATCTCGGATCGTCCGCCAGTTCCTCGTCCATGAAAGACTCGCGTTTGTAGAGGTAAGGAACTCCCATGCGAAGGGTTTTCCGTCGGCAAGCATCTTGGTATGCGACGTAGACGTCGGGGAATTGATACTTCGCTCGGGACGCAAGCCCTTTGCCCATAATCCCTACAACATTCACACTGACGGTTAGCGTTTGCATTGAGGAAAAGAACATATCGCCTTCGACCAGCGAAATTTGGTCCGTAACACGGGACTGTCTGGCCGGTCGGAAAAACATGCTGGGTTCTGGAATTATCGGAATGTCACGCCCCAGTTTCATCTGTCTAACTTTTTCGGCGACAGTCGGCGTTGCGACGTAAACACTGTGAATGTATTCAGGCGGGACTCGATCTGGAACGAGGCACTCTGCCATAATCTTTCTCTTCGAGCCGTCAACTGAATTCCACCAATCGCTGCTGATCACGCTCCAGTTTTCAAATACGTGTTTTTGCCCCTCTCGAGAATCGAATATCTCAGTATCAGAGCTAGCTGCGTTTCCCGTCGTCACGAGTGCGCCATGCAAAGAGAGAACTCCAGGTTGCATGGCGACCACAACGATATCCGCTCTGTCTTTTTCCCGGAGCACGCGATACAGCATCGGATTTCGTGGTTGAAAATACATGTTGGCAAAATCCCAAAGAGTCTTGTCATTCGAGACCTTTTTTCTTTCACGGTTACTGACAATGTCCGCATCGTAGATCGGCGTGAATGGAATCTTCGACTCAAGAACCCGGCGGTGGGCCAAAATCCCATTCGTGGCGATGGAAGGAAGGTTGTTGACGTGCGTTATGTAGTAAAGCCCCTTCACTTCAGGTTTTCTTCTTGGCATAGCTCCTCCTGCGGGCGCTACTGCTGGGCTGCTCATGGGTGCGTCATGTCCTCGGGCTTGACGAGGGCGTCGAATTCTTCGGCGCTTACGAAGCCTAGTTTGATGGCGGCTTCGCGGAGGCTGATGTGGGAGTGATGGGCGGCTTTGGCCACTTGGGCTGCGGCGTCGTAGCCGATTTTGGGTGCGAGCGCGGTGACGAGCATCAGGGAATTGTGGACGTAGTGTTCGATTTGCGTGTGATTGACTTCGATTCCCTGGACGCAGTGGGCTACGAAACTGTTGGAGGCGTCGGCCAGGAGCTCGACGGAGTGGAGATAGTTGAAGATGATGACGGGCTTGAAAACGTTGAGCTCGAAATTGCCTTGCGAGCCGGCGAAACCGATGGCGGCGTCGTTGCCCATCACTTGCACGGCGACCATAGTGAGGGCTTCGGCCTGCGTGGGATTGACCTTGCCGGGCATGATACTCGAGCCGGGCTCGTTTTCAGGGAGCACGAGTTCGCCGAGGCCGCAGCGCGGGCCGGAAGCGAGCCAGCGAATGTCGTTGGCGATTTTTATGAGCGAGGCGGCGAGCGTTTTCAGGGCACCGCTGGCGAAGACGAGTTCGTCGTGGGCGCTAAGGGCGGCGAATTTATTCGGATGCGAGCGAAAGGGCAGATGGGTCAGCTCGGCGATTTTTTTCGCAGAGCGCTCGGCGAATTCGGGATGCGCATTGAGGCCGGTGCCGACGGCGGTGCCGCCAATGGCGAGATCGTAGAGGCCGTCGAGAGCCATGGCGATGCGGCCGCCGTCGCGGTCGAGGAGATTGACGTACCCGGAAAATTCCTGGCCGACGGTGAGCGGCGTGGCGTCCTGCAAATGCGTGCGGCCGATTTTCACGATGTCGGCGAATTCCTTGGCCTTGGCGTCGAGAGCATCGCGAAGTTTTTTGACGGCGGGCAGCAGGCGAAGTTTGGTTTCCGTGGCGGCGGCGATGTGCATGGCGGCCGGGAACGTGTCGTTCGAGGATTGCGACATGTTTACATCGTCATTCGGATGGATGGGTTTCTTGCTGCCCATCTCGCCGCCGGCGATCTCAATGGCGCGGTTGGAGATGACCTCGTTGACGTTCATATTGGTTTGCGTGCCGCTGCCTGTTTGCCAGACGCGAAGAGGGAAGTGCTCGTTAAGCTTGCCGGAAATGATTTCGTCAGCGGCTTGCGTGATCAGCGCGGTTTTGTCGGCCGGAAGCTTGCCGAGGTCCTGATTGACGAGCGCGGCGGCTTTTTTGAGGATGCCGAAGGCGCGAATCAACTCAGGCGGCATGGTGTCCTTGCCAATGGCGAAATGGATCAGCGAGCGTGCAGTCTGCGCGCCGTAGTAGCGGTCGGCGGGGACGTCGATCTTGCCCATGGAGTCGGACTCGGTGCGGGTGGGGATGTTAGGGGCGGTTTCGGCGATTTCAGTCATGGCTGCTCCCGGAAACGGTAGCCACGATTTTAGCAGGCATACGAAGAAGTAAAAAAGCAATGATGTAGGGGAGTAAGGAACAGTGAACAGCCCGAGCCCAGTCCAGGCCTAGGCTACAGCCGTGATTGCGACCGCAGTTCTTCCGCAGGAACCGCCACAACTTTCCCGTCGCGCCAGATATACAACGGCAATCCCGCGCGCACACGGCTCTCAATAACTTCGTCGACCGCTTCCTTCAACGCCATCAGTGCGCGCTCTTCAAGCGGCAAATCGAGGATATTCACTGGCGGGCTAATCATGCTTCACCCTTCACTGTAACTCGCAATAAGCTCATAGGCCGGGAACCTGTGGTAGGCAATTGTACCTCTTACTCCGTGGAAGAAGGCCAAAGCAATGAATCCCCGGAGCACCAACCCTGCGGGTCCGGTTGTTGCCAATTGATAGATTACTCCGCCCGTGAAAAGAACGAACGCAGAAAGGGCTGCAATTCTCGACCTGCGGTAGATGCCAAAAGCGAGCCCGCCAAACATCGTGGAGTTTAGGAATCCGATTTGTGCGAAATTCGTTTCATCTGGGCCAAGGAGCACTATGACGGTCAGAATTGCAGTCAGCACGGAGACGAAGAGGGCAGCCAGAACGCTTCTTGGATTGCGCTCTGCGCGAATCTTCGATTGCTGACGTTTGGCCAGAACCAGGCGGCGCCCAATCCCACGTTGTCCCTCAATGCTGGGAGGGTACCACGCGCCTCAAGCAAATGAGAAGGTGACTTATGCGATTAGAAGCATGGCGGGTATCGGACAGGACGCAGAGGAGAGTGCAGGAGCAGCGTTGTGTATAATTGAAGCCTTGGGGAATTAGCGGCATTCATGCCAGAAGAAACAAAAACAGTAAAGGCTAGCGCGGAAGTGTCGCGAGAACGGCGTCGGAGGTTCCGGCGGACGCGTGTGCGCGAGCTGAAGATGATTGCCAAGGCGCTGGCGTCGACGAATCACCCAATCTTGGTGCACATCATTCCGATGCGGCGCTGCAATCTGGACTGCGGGTACTGCAACGAATACGACAACGTTTCAAAGCCGGTGCCCCTAGAGGAGATGAAGAAGCGGCTGGACATTCTGGCGGACATGGGGACTTCGATCATCACCATCAGCGGGGGCGAGCCGCTGATGCATCCGGAGCTGGAGGAGATTATCGGGCACATCCGGAAACGCGGGATGATCGCGGGAATGATTACCAACGGATTTTTGCTGAGCAAGGAGCGGATTGGCACGTTGAACGAGGCCGGTTTGGAGCACTTGCAGATCAGCATTGATAATCTGGTGCCGGACGAAGTGTCCAAGAAGAGTTTGAAGACGCTGGATATCCGGCTGGAGTGGCTTGCGGAATACTCGGTGTTTCAGGTGAACATCAATTCGGTGCTGGGGAGCGGAGTGAAGGACCCGGAAGATGCTTTGAAGATTGCGCACCGGGCTGTGGAGCTGGGGTTTACGAGCACGGTGGGGATTATTCACGATGGGAATGGCCAATTGAAGCCGTTGGCGCCGCGCGAATTGGAAATTTTTGAAGAGATTATGGAGCTGGGAAAGAGATCCTTTTCAAGATTTAATGATTTTCAGCACAGCGTGGCGCGAGGTAAAGAGCACGACTGGCGCTGCCGCTCGGGCGCGCGATATTTGTATATTTGCGAGGATGGGCTGGTGCACTGGTGCTCGCAGCAGCGGGGGTATCCGGGGATTCCGCTGGCGCAGTACACGGATGAGATGCGGCATCGCGAGTACTACACGGCGAAACATTGCGCGCCGATGTGCACAGTATCTTGCGTGCAGCAGGTGGGGATTATTGATAACTGGCGGGGTCCGCAGACCTTGAAGCCAAAGCCGATGGCGCCCCCTGCGGCGCCGCAACCCGAGCTGGTGCAAATCGGCAGTACACGAAGCGACTCCTAAACGCGAACTATTTTCCTTCCTGCCACGGATTCTCTATTTTCTCTCCGCGCACATCCCCAAGCGTGACTGATTGACGGTTGGGCCCAGCTTCCGAACAATGAGAGCATGCCTGTCGCAGCGATTGAGATAGACAATCTGACCAAGGATTACCCGTACGGGTTCCTCCACCTCAAGAAGAAGAGGTCGCTCGAAGGCCTCACCATGCAGGTCGAGAATGGGGAAGTGTTTGGTTTTCTAGGGCCGAATGGCGCGGGGAAATCGACGACCATTAAGTTGCTTGTGGGGCTGATCTTTCCCGAGGCCGGCACGGCGCGCATTCTGGGAAAACCGATTACCGACATTGAAATGCACCGCGACATCGGCTACCTCCCCGAGCAGCCGTACTTTTACGATTACTTGACGGCCACGGAAGTGCTGGATTACTTCGCGAGATTCCACGGATTGACCGCGGCGGACCGGAGCGAGCGCGTAACGCGCATGCTCAACAAAGTGGGACTCGAGACGGCGGGAAAGATTCAACTGCGCAAGTATTCGAAAGGGATGCTTCAGCGTGTCGGATTGGCCCAGGCGATTCTGCACGAGCCCCGGGTGGTGATTCTGGATGAGCCGATGTCCGGGCTCGATCCGATCGGCCGGCGGGAAGTGCGAGACATCATTCTGGAGTTGAAGCGAGAAGGAAGAACGGTGATGTTCTCCACGCATATCCTCTCCGACGCGGAAATGCTCTGCGACCGGGTGGGAGTGATCGTCGGCGGGAAGTTGCGCGGCGTGGGCGCACCGGCAGAAATAGTGGGGATGAGGGCGCAGGGAATGGAAATTTTGTTTGAGCTGCCCGGAAGCAGCCCGAGTGCTGCGGCGATTATTGCCAAAGCGACGAAGACAGGCGACCGTTACCGCATGCAAGTTTCCGAGGAAGAACTCTACGCGTCCCTGGAACAGCTTAGAGGATTGGGAGCGAAGATCCTTTCCGTGGCGCAAGTGAAAGAATCGCTGGAGGAGTATTTCATGCACCTCATTGAGGCCGACCGCGCGCAAGGGGCGGCCGTCGAAGTGAGCGGGAAATGAGGCGAGCGGGCGCGGTAGCGCTAAATACGTTTCGCGAAGCGGTGCGCGACCGCGTGCTGTACAATCTCGTCTTTTTTGCGTTGCTGATGATGGCGGCGGCGATCCTCGTCGGGCAGATTTCGATTGGGATCGAGGAGATAGTGATCAAGAGCCTGGGCTTGAGCGCCATCTCCGTGATTGGGCTGCTGATCTCGGTGTTCATCGGCGTCGGCCTGGTCTACAAAGAAATGGACAAGCGGACGCTGTACGCGTTGCTGGCCACGCCGGTTCGGCGGTGGGAATTTCTTCTGGGAAAATTCGGGGGGCTGGTACTGACGCTGGCGGTAAACACGCTGGCAATGGCCGCGGGATTGTTCGCGGCGCTTTTGTATGTGAAGTCGCATCTGGAGCGCACGGACGCCGTGCTGCTTATCGCCGTTTACTTCATTCTGCTGAAACTGATGCTGGTGGTGGCGCTGGCGCTGCTGTTTTCCTGCTATACCACACCTTTGCTCGCCATCTTGTATACGTCGGCTTTGTACATCGCCGGATTGTTCGTCGAGGAACTGAGAACGTTTCACCTGGCCACGGCGAGCCCGGCGATGGTGGCCCTCCTGAAAGGACTTTCCTACCTGCTGCCGAACTTCGAAAATTTCAATGTAATGGCCGCGGCCGCGCACGGACGAGCAATTCCAACCGCACTGATCCTGCAGAATACGGCTTATGCCGCAATCTACTGCGCGATCGTGCTGCTTATCGCCGCCGCCGTTTTTTCGCGCAGGAATTTGAAATGAGCTCAGGCAATTTGAAGTATTGGCTGTTGCTGGTCTTGCTGCCGCTGGGGTTCGGGGGCGTCTGGCAGCTTCAGCATCGCATAGACGTCCAGCGAGCCGCATTGCACCAGGAACGCGACGATCTGGTGGTGCGCTCCGGCAAGCTGGTCAAGGCGATGAGCCTCGAATATGCGCCGTTGATGGCGGACATCTACTGGACGCGCGCGGTGCAATACTACGGCAACAAGCTCGCGCGGCGCGAAACCGGATTCGAATTGCTCTGGCCTCTGCTGGACGTGACGACCACGCTCGATTCCAATTTGATTGTGGCGTACCGGTTCGGCTCGACATTCTTGAGCGAGGCACCTCCTGACGGGGCGGGACATCCGGAACGCGGCATCGAGCTGCTGGAGCGCGGGATTCAGGCGAATCCCGAACAGTGGAGATTTTATGAAGACCTTGGCTTTATCTACTACTTCGAGTTGAAGGATTACACCAAAGCGTCGGCGGCGTTTGCCGAAGGAAGCAAGAATCCCGAGGCGCAAATTTGGATGAAAGTCATGGCCGCAAAAATCGCGGCCGAGGGAGAATCGCCTTCGACGTCCATCTTTTTGTGGAACGAGGTTTACGAGACGACAAAAGATCCCCAGATTAAGCAAAACGCGCTGAAACATTTGCGATTGCTGCGAGCCGAACAGGACTGTAAAGAGCTGGATGCACTCGCGGACGAATATCAAAAGCGGACAGGCCGGCGTGCAGTCCGCATGAACGAACTGGTCCAAGCAGGATTGCTGCCAAGACTGCCGGCCGATCCGCTGGGATATCCTTACGTGTTTGGTCCGGACGGCAAAGCGGCGTTGAATCTCGATAGCCCGCTTCTCGAACAGCAGCTTCAACAACATGCCTGGAAGTAAATTGGCCAACGCGCAAGCGCCGCAACTACGATAGCGCTGCCTATTGCGAGGTACAGAGGAGCGTCATTTGGGCGTCGATGACGAGCTTTTGCGGCGGGGTCTTCGTGACAAAATGGAAGGAAGTCTCCGGACCAGCTGCGACGACGTCGCCCAGAAAAACATGATGCCCGGAGCCGTAATGGGCATAGAGCGGGACGCGGGTAATGAAATAACGCGGAACGTCCGTTTGGAAGAGCTTACCGCGGACTAGTTCGCCTTTCTCGGTGTGATGCATCGAGAACTCGACGCGATAGTGGGGAATTCCCGTGCCGCGCACCCACTGCTCGAAAAACCATTCCATGGAACGGCCGCCCTCGAGGTCCATGGCCGGCGTCATGACGGCCTCGACTTCATGTTGCAGATCTTCGGTCGAAAGCGCACGGTACGCGTACTTTGTGGAAAGAGTGCGAAGCAAAGCCACGAAACGTTCGTCGGGATCCTTGCTTCCGGGCTGCCGCAGCATTTCCCGGAGCATGTGAATCACCCAAGAGCCCTTGCTGTAAATTACATTCTCGAAACCGGCAGGGGACTTTGAGGAGTTGAGCCTGTTGCCGATGGCCAGTGCTCCAATTTCGTCCCCAGGGATTTCCGTACCGGGAACTTTTTCTTCGAGTTGCTTTCGATAGCGATCGAGCCAGACGCGGAGCGCGTGCTCGGATGGCTTGCTGCTGTCCGCGAAGAGCAGCGCAAGATAGTTTGCGATGGCCTCATCGATCCACTGATCCCGGTAGCTGGACCAACCGACGACGTTGCCCCACCACTGGTGCGCGACCTCATGATACGGGACGATATCCGTAAACGCCTGCTGCCCTGCGGACGAGAGTCCGGCGCGGTGCTGCGCTTCAGGGGACAAGAAAGAAAACGTAGAGAGATAGAGCAGGCCGGGCCAGCCCTGGCCGAAAGCGCCGGGAATTTGCGAGACACTCAGAGTGCGGAAGGGGAACGGGCCGCTGAATGTTTCGTAAAAGTGGATGGAAGAATCGATGTCCCTGGCAAGTGTTTTGAGCGCGTCGGCAGGACTTGGCGGCAGCGGTTGCATCGCGACGCGGTTCCTGGCGCCTGGCAAACCGTATGGAACATCGATCGCGGGAAGCGACCCCGGGTTGATCGTGTCCAGACGATTGCTGAGGGCTTGCTCGAGCTGGCGGTTGGCGTAGAGATCGATGGTGCGGGCGGCGCCGGCGATGGAGGTGGAAGCGTACTCGCCAAGATTAAAGCCGGCGATGGCCAGAGGTTTGACGCTTTGCCAATGGCCGACGCGAAAATCTCCAGCGGACTGTTCATCGAGCTTGGCGCCGGTGGCGACCAGCTTGAGATGCCGCGGCCAGCGCATGGTGAGATCGTAGGAAGCAAAATCGGCTTGATCGCCGAGGTGCGGATACCAGCTTTCGCGCGCACCGACAAACAGAACGCCATTGCCGGCGTTTTCGATGACGTTGCCGCGATAATGGAAACGGAATGTAAATTCCTGGCCTTTTTGGGCCGGCTGCGGCAGCACGATTTGGATATAGTCGTTTCCCCGGACACTGCGCTCCTGGAGGTTCATCCCCTCATTCTGGAAATAAGCCAGCGGCTTGCCCTGCGCGTCAGTGACTGAATCGGCGTGCAGAGCGCGCGAGAGTTGGAAAGCGAGAATACGCTCGCCGGCAATATTTGAGCGCACGTGGATAGACGCGGTTGCGTCCAGGGAATTGTCGGGCATGACTGTCGTGTCAATGGTGTAGTCCAGAGCGCGGAACTGGACTTCGGGCGGAACGATACCCGGCACGCTGTAGGACGCCCAGACATCATAGAAGGAAAAATTTCCGGATTTCCGGCGCTGGCCGAGAAGCACCTGCTCTCGCCGCTGAGGGTCAAAGAGGAAATCGAAGGGGCCAATTTCGAGGCCTTCGAGCGCCGCGTAGAAATAGGGCTTAGGATTTTGCGAGAGGCGGTCCTCGAGAATGCGGAGGGACTGCGAGGGATTGGAAAGCGCAACAAATTGGTCCGAGAGAGAGGCGAAGGCAGTGTCCGACTGGGGAGTCAGATTGGCGGCTTGAAACTGGCGGAGGAGCTCATCCGCCGCGTTATCCGTAAAGCGCACGTAGGCGCCGTGGAATTCCTGGTCGAGGACAGGGGCCCCCAGAAAATGCGCCATCTGCTGTTTTTCGACCAGGTCACGCGGGAAAGCAAGAGCGTGGCCGCGCCCCGAGAAGACGAAACCCGTAATGCGGCCGTTGATCGGAGCGAAAAAAACAAGCTTGCCTTCTTCGAAATAGATTTGCACATCGCCGCGCCGGAGTTCGATACGGTTGGCGGCGGAGAGCTGGTAAGTAGATGCAGGATCAAGGCGAAGGGCGTTCAAGGCGTCATAGAGTTCGTGTGGCGATTGATCCGAAGCGGAAGAGACGACCGGCGGTAGGAAACAGCACAAGACCAAAAGTGCCACTCCTGGCCGCATGCAAGAAGTGTAGTCACATTCGGCATTGCGGAACAAGGCCGCGCCGGGCGGGCGGCCGAAAAAAGAATAAGATGGGAAGATGCGGCAAACTCTTCGCGCATGCCGAGTTGCGCTCCTGGCCGTGGCGGTGTTACTTGCCGTGGCGGCGGCGCATGCGGATACGATTGTCCTCAAGAACGGCCGGCGCATTGTCGCGCTCAGCGTAAGAGAAGATGGCGACAAAGTGATTTATGAGACCTCCGCGGGGGAGCTGAGCCTGCCGAAATCGATCGTCGACCACATCGAAAAAGGCGGGGAAGTGCCGATGGCGGATTCTCCCGCGGCTGCGGCGGCGAATCTGGCAATTACACCGCCCGCAATCCAAGCGACACGCGGGAGCACAGAAATTGAAAGCGCGGCGGTTCATGGCGGCTCGATTGACCGGGAATACATCGCGAAACTCGAAGGAGCGGCGCGAGCAGGGGGAGAACGCGCCAATCTAAGCGCGGCGCTTGCGCACCATGCGGCGGCGCAGTTCGAACTGTCCCACGGAGACCTGGAACACGCGCTGGCCGACGCTCGCACGGCACTGACCTATTCGCCGGAAGACCCGGCGCTGCTGATGAACGTGGCTTACCTTCATTTGCGCCAGAGCGAGTACAAGGAGTCGCTGGAGTATGTGGAACGCGCGCGCCGCAGGGCCCCGGACGACCCCGATGTGGCGAAGCTTGCGGGTTGGGCGTACTACGGCATGAACAAGCTGGATCAGGCGGTCGCGGAATGGAAGCGCGCTCTTGCTCTGCGGCCCGATCCGGAAGTGCAAGCAGCACTCGAGAAGGCGCAGCGCGACAAGCAGGAAGAAGCAAACTACAGGGAAAATGAAAGCAGCCACTTCACATTGCGCTACAGCGGAGCGGCGGAGCCGGCTTTGGCGCGCGACGTTCTGCGAACATTGGAGGCGCACTTTTCAGCAATCGAATCCGAATTGGACTTCGCGCCGCCGGATTCCATCGGCGTGGTGCTCTATACCCAGGAAGCCTTTGCGGACATCACGCGCGCACCGGGCTGGGTCGGAGCGCTTAATGACGGCAGAATCCGCGTGCCCGTACAGGGATTGAAAGAAGTGACTCCGGAGCTGTCGCGCGTCCTGAAGCATGAACTGACGCACAGTTTCGTGAGACAGAAGACGCGTGGGCGCGCGCCGACGTGGGTTCAGGAAGGGTTGGCGCAATGGATGGAAGGCAAGCGCAGCGGCGGAGATGCCGGCCTTCTGACACAGATCAATCAGGAAGGGCACGCGACGTCGCCGGCTGCGCTGGAAGGCCCGTGGATGCGCCTGAAGAGCGACGAGGCGGCCTATGCATATGCGTGGGCACTCGCGAACATTGAATACATCGTGCAAGCCGATGGCATGGGCGACATCGGGCGGATTCTCGAACGCATCGCGAGCGGTAGTTCGACGGAAGCAGCGTTGCGCGCAGTTTTGCACAGCGACTACAACGATTTGATGGAATCGACGACTGAGTATCTGCGCAAGACTTACGGGCACTAGCCTAGCAAATCATCAATATTTTTCACTCATTCGTAAGCAGCGCCGCCAAGAGTGCGGAACGGACGGGCATAGTGTTGATGAGGATGTGTTCGTGCGCGGAATGAGCACCATGGCCGACGGCGCCGAGGCCATCAAGGGTTGCGACGCCAAGTGCGGCGGTGAGGTTACCGTCCGAGCCGCCGCCTGCTGTGCACTCTTCAAGAGCCAAGCCCATTTGGGCAGCCAGTCTCTTGGCTTTAGCAAAAAGTGCCGCGCTGAATTTGCGTTCGAGAGGAGCGCGGTTGAATCCGCCGCGGATTTCCAGGCGTGCGCCAGGAAGAATCGGGCTGAGCGCGTGCAGGCGGCGCTCGAGGCGGCGCGTGTCTGCTACGCGGAGTGCACGAAGATCGAGGACGGCGCGGGCACGCTCAGCGATTACATTCACACGAGTTCCGCCCTCGATGACGTCCGCGTTCACGGTCACGCCGTGGCGCGGGTCGTTCCACTCCTGGATGCGTGCGAGCTGGCGCGCAAGCTCGTGAATCGCGTTGATACCTTCCTGCGGGGCGAGGCCCGCGTGAGAAGCGCGGCCATGGACGATGAGCTCGGCCTCACCTACGCCTTTGCGCGCCGTTTTGATCAATCCTCGCGGCCCAAGCGCAGGCTCGAGTACAAAGACGGCATCACTGCGGCGGGCTTCTGCTTCGATGAGTTCCCGCGAGCTCTCACTGCCGATCTCTTCGTCGGAAGTCCAAAGGAATACTAAACGGCGAGTCAGCGGGGCTTGCGTTTCTTGAAGAGCTTTGAGAGCGAAGAGGGCTTGCACGATGCCGGCCTTCATATCGAAGACGCCGGGCCCATAAGCCTTTCCTCCGGTAACCCGGAAAGGCATTTTGGAGAGAGTTCCGGAGGAGTAGACCGTGTCGTAGTGCCCAAGCACCAAGAATTGGCCAGCGGCCCGCGATTTTTGCGGCCACCACGTGACGCGAAGGTGGTCGCCGCGGCGCTTCTGCGCTATACGCTCGACGCGTGCGCCGCGTTTGCGCCATTCCGCGGCGAGTAGAATGCAGCAGCGGTTGGCGGGAGCTTTTTCAAGGCTGGGAGATTCCGCGAGAACCAGCCGCTGGAGCGTCGCGAGCATCTCCGGCAAGCGAAGTTTCAGACGGCGCAAGAATTCCTTGGGGTAGTTGGCATTCCGCATGGCCGGGACATGCTAACAACGAGAGGGTGCGCGAGCAACCGCACACGCGAAATATGCCGCAAAGAGAGGGACCTAAAGACTTGGTGGCCTGAGGACGTCGGAGCAACCGCGCATATCGCGGCCGGCTCGGGTTCGCATATAATAGAAAGTTTGCTGGCAAACAGTGGGGCGCTGCAGGAGGAGCAAGCGGCGCGACGGGGAGCACGGATGATACTCGACGTGGTGGAGATCCAGAAGATACTGCCGCACCGCTATCCGTTTCTGATGGTGGATGGGATTCTGGAAATGGAACGGCTGAAGTACATCGTGGGCGTCAAAAGCGTAACCATCAACGAATCACATTTCCAGGGGCATTTCCCCGGCAAGCCCATCATGCCCGGCGTGCTGATCATCGAAGCCATGGCGCAGACCGGCGGGGTGCTGCTTTTAAGGGAGGTTCCGGACCGCGATAACAAGTTGCTGTATTTCGTGGCCGTGGATGGAGCGCGATTTCGGCGACCGGTCGTGCCGGGGGATCAGCTGAGGCTGGAAGTGAAAGTGATTTCGTGGCGAGGCGACTTCTGCAAGCTCGAAGGCAAAGCAACCGTGGATGGACAGTTGGCTGCGGAAGCGACGCTGATGTGCAAGATGGTGGACCGCGATTTTGGCGTGAAGGCCGAAGAACCCGCGAAATGAGCAAGCCGGAGATTCATTCGCAGGCCGTTGTGGCGCCGAGCGCGAAGGTTGCTCCGGGAGTAAAAGTTGGAGCGTACGCGGTTGTCGGTGAAGAGGCGGAGCTCGCCGAGGGCTGCATTGTTCACCCGCACGCTTTCGTTGGAGGGCCTGCCAAGTACGGCCGCAATAATGTGTTCTATTCGTTTTGCGCCGTCGGCAGCGATCCGCAGGATTACACCTATCGCGGCGAGCGGACCGAGCTGGTCGTAGGCGACGGCAATATTTTCCGCGAGTACGTCACCATCAGCCGCGGCACAAAAAAGGGTGGCGGCGTTACGCGGGTCGGCAATGAAAACTTCTTTCTGGCTTACTCTCATGCGGGACACGACGACCAGATCGGCAATCAGACGCTATTTGTGAATGGAGCGACGCTGGCCGGCCATGTGGCCGTGGATGATTTTGCTACGGTCGGCTCATTCTCGGTCGTGCACCAGTTCTGCCGTGTGGGGCGTCACGCGTATGTAGGCGCTTGCACGGTGATCGTGCAGGATGTGCCGCCGTTCTCGCGGGTGGTCACGGAACGCGAGACGAAGAGTTATGGCGTCAACACCATCGGGCTGGAGCGCAAAGGGTTTTCAAAGGAGCGGCTGCAAATGTTGGATCGCGCTTTTCGGTTGTTGAGCCGCTCGAAGATGAACACCACGCAGGCGCTCACGGAGATTCGCGCGAAACTGGCCGGCTCCGAAGACGTGCAGGAACTCATCCGCTTCATCGAGAGCGCCGAGCGCGGAATTGTAAAGTAAGCATCGCTGCCCACCATTCACGCCATGCCGGATGCCAATACAAATTCGAAAGGTTGGGGACTTATCGCAGGAAACGGGCGGTTTCCGTTTCTCGTGCTGGAAGGCGCGCGCAGCCAGGGAATCGAGATGGCGGTTATCGCGCTGAAGGAAGAAGCCTCGCCTGAACTGGAAAAAAGCGCCAAGCGGCTGCACTGGGTAAGCCTCGGCGAATTGAGCAAAGCCATCGACTTGATGCACAAGGAAGGCGTGACGCAAGCAGTGATGGCCGGGCAGGTGAAGCACAACAAAATTTTCAGCGCCATCCGGCCGGACTGGAAACTGGCGAAGTTGCTTTTCTCGCTGCCGCGGAAAAGCACCGACGCTCTTATCGGCGGAATCGCGCGCGTGCTGCAGGATGAGGGGATTCAGCTCGTGGATTCGACGCTCTTTCTGAAACCGCTTCTGCCCGAGCCAGGCGTGCTGACGCGCAGGGCGCCCAACGAACAGGAAAGCGCCGATATCGCCTATGGACACAGTGTCGGGCGCCAAATCGCGGGGATGGATATCGGGCAGACAGTCGTCGTTTCCGACCAGGCCTGCGTCGCGGTGGAAGCCATGGAAGGCACCGACGAAACCATCGCGCGCGCAGCGCGAATTGCCTGCGGAAAATCCCTCGTTGTCGTGAAGGTTAGCAAGCCTGGACAAGACATGCGATTCGATGTACCCGTGGTCGGTTTGCCAACCATCGAACAGATGAAGAGTTCCCGTGCCACGGCCTTGGCCGTCGATGCGGGACGCACCCTGCTATTTGACCGTCTCAAGTTGATCGAACTGGCCGATTCCGCGGAAATCGCGATTCAGGCGTTTGCACCCGCCATGGGTACGGAACCGAAGAGCGCTTCAGAGGGAATAGACAAAGAATGAGCGGAGCTGGACGAGGAACGAGAAAAGTCCGCGCCGCTGTCGTCGGAACGGGGGAATTTGGGCGCAACCACGCGCGTGTGTATCGCGAGCTGGAGGGTGCTGAGCTCGTTGGGGTATACGATCAAGATTCAGCCCGCGCGGATGCGGTCGCCGCCGAGTTTCAGACAAAAACGCTGCGCAACCTGGAAGAAGTGCGCGACCTTGCCGAAGTGGCCAGCGTAGCGGTGCCGACTGTAGCGCATGCCGAAGTGGGTTGCCAACTCCTCGAGGGCGGGCTGGATGTGCTCGTAGAAAAGCCCATGGCCGTGAATCTTGCGGAAGCGGATGCACTCCTTGAAGCGGCTCGGCGGCAGAACCGAATTTTGCAGGTGGGCCACGTCGAACGATTCAACCCCGCAGTGGTTGCCGTTGAGCCGATTCTCAATCGGCCGCTGTTTTTCGAAGTGCACCGCTTGGGAGTATTTACCCCGCGCAGCCTCGACGTGGAAGTGATTTACGACCTGATGATCCACGATCTGGACATCCTGCTGGCGTTGGTGAAAGAGCCTGTGACGGAATTGAAAGCAGTGGGCATTCCCGTTCTCACCGACAAAGTGGACATCGCTCACGTGCGGCTGGAATTCGCGGGCGGCGCTGTCGCCAACGTGACCGCCAGCCGGGTTTCCACCGAACGCGTGCGCAAAATGAGGTTTTTCCAGCAGCACGAATATATTTCGCTCGATTACGCGCGGCGCGACGCGCTTCGCGTGGGCGTGAAGCGGCTGGGCCCGCAGCCAGAATTTTCGTTTGAGAAATTGGCGGCACCTAATGTGGAACCTCTGCATGCGGAACTCGAGGCATTCCTGGAAGCGGTGCGCACCCGCCGTGAACCGCGCACCAACGGAGCCGCTGGCCGCGCTGCGTTGGAACTGGCTAGCCGCGTGATGGCAAGCATCCAGGAGCACGGAGAACGCGTCCAAGTAGCAGCATTCGCCTCAAAAGAGAAAGCAGGAAAATGATTCCCCGGACCCTGGTCCCGCTTGGCTCCCGCCTGCCAGCCGCGGATGCTACCGCGACGCAGCGGCGTCGCCCGACGACGCTGGACGAGCGCACGCTTGTGCCAGCAATGCTGCCGATCGTTCCGTTGGACGGAAAATCAAACATTCCCAGGTCGCTGCCGCTCGAGTCGATTGCCGCGCGCGTCGTCGTTCCGCGCGACGTAAATCAGGAAGCGTATCAAGTCCGGGAAGACACTTCGACGCCCCTCCAGCCGACGGACATGGACGAACGAATCGCCGTGCCGCAAGGCGCAGCGCCCCCGGAAAGGATTGAGGGACCGCTAATCCCGCCAGGCGATTTGGTCGATCTCGACGTCTTCATGACCGGCGAGGTGAATCTTCTCACCAAGCCGCAAACGGAAGAAAAAACAAAATGGGATCTGATCACTCGCGTTTCCTCGGTGGCATTCCACGTTCTGTTGATTTCCGCGATTCTGCTGCAGGCAAAGCTCTTTCCGCCTCGCGCCCCGACGCAGCAAGAAATTGAACTCGCCAACAGGCAGTTGACGTGGATTCCGCCGGAAAGTTCCTACAGCCCCAGGCCCAGGCCGCAACCTCGTCCTGCTCCGCCCCCGGCAGTGCATGTAGACCCCAAGGTGCTGCGCAATGTTGCCCCTACCATCCCGCAGCCCGCGCCCAGGCCCGAGCCGGAGCGTCCCAAGAAAGAGTTGCCCGATGCACCAACGCCGAAGGATGCGGTGACTCCGCGTGAAGTGGAACCTCCTACACCCAAGCCGGACACTCCCAAAGCGCCGCTGAAGCTAGATGCGCCGGACACTCCAAGGCCGCAACCGGGGCTGAAGTTGCCGAAAAACTCTTCCATCCAGGATTCCATCCATGACGCGCTCAAATCGCCGAGCTCCGGGGGCAACAGTGGCGCGATCATCGGTCCGGGACCGCGCCCAAGTGCTACTCCTGGGGGCGGGTCGCCCGGACAAGGCCTGGGCTCATTCGGGAATGGCTACGAGATTTTGACGCCCACGGAAGGCGTCGATTTCAGTGACTACATGCACCGCATGCTCGAAAACGTGCGGCGGAACTGGTATGCGGTCATGCCACAATCGGCGTTGCTTGGAGACCGCGGCCGCGTCTTGCTGAGATTTCGCATCATGGCGAACGGCAGCGTTCCGAATGACGATCCGTCACGGGAGATGGGTTCGGGGAAAGAGCCATTGGATCGTGCCGCGGTCTCCGCCATCCGTTCCTCCAACCCATTCGAACCGTTGCCTTCGGCGTTCCACGGACCTTTCATCGAAATTCGCATCATGTTCTTGTACAATTTGCCCATCGAAGACGCCTATAAGTGAAGCTCGTCCGCCAGCAAGTTCTCGGAAGTCTCCTTCTCGCTCTGATTGTGCTTGTTGTGCTGCTCTTCCGCGCTTGGCATATTCTAATTCGATGACTCCAGCTGAATCGACATTGCCGCTGGTGGCCCTTGTTGGCCCGACAGCGTCCGGCAAGTCCGCGCTTGGTGTGTGGCTTGCGGAGCAGTTTAGTGGGGAAGTGCTGGCTTGCGATTCGACGCAGCTTTACCGCGGCTTTGATATCGGCACCGCCAAGCCGGGACAAGTGGAGCGGCGTGGCATTCCGCATCATTTGATCGATGTTCTGACGCCCATTGAAGACGCGACCGCGGGCGGATACCGGCAGATGGCGTTGGCTGTGCTTGAAGATTTGAGGAGCCGCGGCCGGCTACCGATTCTGACTGTCGGCACGGGATTGTATTTGCGCGCGCTGCTCGAGGGGTTGGCAGACGTGCCGCAGCGCTCCGAAGAATTGCGAGAGAGACTGCGCGCGAGCGCAGAGGAGCACGCGCCGGGATACTTACATCGATTGCTGAAGAGGCTGGACCCCGTAGCGGCAGGGAAAATCGCCCCCGCGGATGAGCAGAAATTGATCCGCGCCGTCGAAGTGTGCGTGCTGGCGCGGCGGCCAGTATCTGAAGTGCACCGCACAGGACGCTCGCCGCTTGCAGGCTGGCGAGCAATGAAAATCGGATTGATACCGCCGCGCGAGGCGCTCTATGCGCGCATCCACGCGCGCGCGGATGCGATGCTGGAACAAGGCTGGATGGAGGAGGTGCGAAGCCTCATGGCGAGCGGTTTGCCGGAGAATGCCAAGCCCTTCGATTTCATCGGCTACCGCGAACTGCGCCAGGTACTGCGCGGGGAAAAGAAGCTGGAAGAGGCGCGAGCGGCGATTCAGCAAGCTACGCGCCGCTACGCAAAACGGCAGTTGACGTGGTTCCGCAGAGAGTCCGGAGTTCACTGGTTCTCTGGCTTCGGCGACGATCCTCGCGTGCAAGGCCAAGTGCGCGAGTGGCTCCACCAGCAAGGCTTGGCAGAGTCGCCGCGGACAAGCTGAACGGGTATAATGAAATTCAGGTGAAGAAAGACCCTCTGCCCCATGGTTCCCTCCGTACGCTGGCTCCAGGACTAATTCCGTGACAAAGACTTCACAAACCGTGTCTACGGCTGATCGCGCTTTGCTGGTCGGCCTGGGCTGGAAACGCGCGCCGCGCTTTCCTGGCATGCCTGCGGGCGAGCAGGGGCGAGAATCGCTCTTGGAACTCGTCGAGTTGGCCCGAAGTGCCGGCGCGGAAATTGCCGGCACGGTTTTTCAAGTGCGCGAATCGGCGGACCCGGCAACGCTTGTCGGCCGCGGCAAGCTGGACGAGATTCGCGCGGAGGCCACCGCGCACAAGGCGCCGCTGATTATTTTCGACAGCAACCTCTCGCCGATGCAACAGCGCAATATCGAAGCCGCCACGGAGCGCCGCGTCATCGACCGTACGCAGCTTATTCTGGATATCTTTGCGAAGCACGCGCGCAGCCGCGAAGGACAATTGCAAGTGGAACTCGCGCAGCTGAACTACATGCTTCCGCGCCTCACAGGCAAGGGCGCTTCGATGTCCCGCCTCGGAGGCAAGAGCGGCGGCGGTGGCGCCGGCGGGGCAGGTGGCGGAGCGGGGCGCATCGGCGTACGCGGGCCCGGAGAAAAGAAGCTGGAAACGGACCGGCGACGCATTCGCGACCGCGTCGGCAAAATTCAAAATAGCATCGAAGACATCCGCAAGCAGCGCGCTCTGCGGCGGGAAGCTCGCAACGCTGTCCCGCTTGGCACGATTGCGCTTGTGGGGTACACCAACGCGGGCAAGTCCACTCTGTTTAATGCCCTGAGCCGCGCCGAAGTGCTCGTTTCTTCGAGGATGTTCGCCACGCTGGACCCCACCATCCGCGCGATTCGCCTGCCATCGAACCGCCGCGTCCTCGTGTCGGACACCGTGGGATTCATACGCGATCTTCCCAAGGGTTTGCTTACGGCGTTCCGCGCGACTCTCGAAGAAGTCCAGGAAGCCGCCCTGATTTTGCAGGTGAGCGATGTCTCCAACCCTCATCACGCCGAACTGGACGAAGAAGTGGACAAGATTTTGAATGACCTTGGCGTAGCGGATCGCCCAAGGCTTCGCATCTTCAACAAAGTGGACCTGCTCACCCAAGAGCAAAGAGCACCGCTCATCCACCCATACGCGATGGGCGCAGGGACAAACGGCGGACCGGTGCTGGTCTCGGGTCTTACGGGCGAAGGCGTCGAAGAATTGTTGCGCCGCATGGACGCGGCCCTTCCCGTCGATCCCGTGGTGATGCTTTCGCTTCGGTTGCCGCTCGCCGAAGGCCGCACACTTGCGCTCGTTCATGCGCTCGGCCGCGTGCTGCATTCCGAGGTTGAGGATTCCCACATGCTGCTCGACGCCGAGGTTCCCGTGTCGATTGCGCGCAAGCTCAAACTAAACGCTTTTGCAGCGGATGGAACTTCGGGCCGAGTGCGTGCGTAATATGTAGCGAGGAGGTCGTCATGGTCGGATTCATCCTTTGGTGCATCTTGTTTTTCTTCTGCTGGCCTCTCGCGCTGCTTGCACTCGTGGTTTATCCCTTTGTTTGGCTCATTCTGCTGCCGTTTCGGATCGTTGGTATCGCTGTGGAAGGTGTCCTGTCGTTCCTGAGAGCCATCTTTTTCCTTCCGGCGCGATTGTTGCGAGGGCCGCGAACGATCTGAGCAACGGCCTCGTGTTTCCGCCAAAGTAACCTCCATGCAATCATGTAAACAACTGCCATTTCGGCTGCTAAATGGGTCTGTCTTGAAGGGTTTGCGGGGTGCCGAGGGAACGTCCCCTCTGTGGAAACCTTGTGGAAACCGTTACGCACAAAAACTCTTGCACGCTCAATCGTCTCAGTAAAATGCCTTGAGTTCAAGCGTATTGCTTCTCTATCGCATTGATAATGAATAGGTTACAGGAAGGCTGGGAGTCAATTTGAAATCACTAAGGGCATTGGCTAGCTTAGCTGAGACCGCGGACATTTGCACAGGTTTGCAGCAACAGGCATCTCGACGAGAAAGAGGGCTTACCAGACGCAACTCATTTTAGTTGTTAACGTTACAGTACCCGTTCTGCGTTCTTCTACTTACCCACAGACATTGACGCCCGCCAGGCAGGAGACTATAGTCAGGCGAGCGGTGGCTGAAGCCTCAAGGGCAGCCTCTCCGCGGCCTTGTTCAGATGAATCTCCCCAACTCACTGACGGTTCTTCGCATCTTTTTTGTTCCCCTGCTGATTGCAGTCTTGCTGACGAAGAGCCCCAATGTGGATTTTCGCGGTTTTCCCATGCATTTTGAATTTTGGGGAGTGCTGATCCTCCTTTTGGCGGCCGCGACGGACTGGGCAGATGGGTATTTTGCGCGGCGCAGGCTGCAGGTAACAACTCTCGGCATCCTCCTTGATCCAATCGCGGACAAGCTGCTCATCTCCGCCGCGTTTATTTCTCTCGTCGATATGCACTTGGCGCCCGCATGGATGGTGGTGATCATCATTGGGCGGGAATTCACGGTGCTTGGTTTGCGGAACATCGCGTCCGCGGAAGGATTCACGATCGCTGCGTCTTTGTTGGGCAAGACGAAAATGGTGTTGCAGGTGTGCGCCGTCGCTGTACTGATTGTAGGCGCTCGTCACCCCTCTCTGAAGCCCCTTGCGCTCTTGCTCTTGTGGCTGGTTGTGATCAGCGCTCTGGTATCGGCCGCACAATACTTCCTCCGATTTTGGAGCCAGCTCGACGGCCGCATCAAGCAACGCCGCAAGCTGCGCATGATGGAGAGCCACAAGAAGTCCGAGGATGCCGTTCCTTTCTGAAGCCGATCGCCGGTCTTTGCTCGTTTTGGCGCGGCGGGCGATTGTCGAAGCCGTTTCCCTCCAGAAACCTGTCGAAAGTATTCCGCGAAGTGAAATCTTTGCCGAGAAACGCGGGGTGTTTGTTACTCTCACGTTGCGCGGCCGCTTGCGCGGCTGCATCGGAATTGTCGAGGCATTCGCGCCACTTGGGGAATCCATCGCGCGATGCGCCGCCAGCGCGGCCCTGCACGATCCGCGATTCTCGCCTGTCCGCGCGGAAGAGCTTCACGAAATTCAAATCGAACTTTCCCTGCTGTCTCCGCCTGAGCAGATTCTTCCCGAGAGCATCGAGATCGGCAAGCACGGTCTGCTGATTTCTCAAGGCTCCAGGCGCGGACTTCTCCTTCCGCAGGTTGCTGCGGAACACAAATTTAGCCGCGAACAGTTTCTGGATGAGACCTGCCGCAAAGCGGGTCTGGATGCGAAGTCATGGCAGGAGCCGGAAACGCAAATCTCTGGATTTTTCTGCGAGGTCTTCTCGGAAGAAGGAACCTCCGGCGAACCTCTATCCGGAAATAGTTGAGATCGTAAATACATCCCCGGGGGGGTGGCCGGCCCTCGCGCCAATGAAAAGGCCCGCGCGGGAGGTGCTCCGCAGCGGGCCGGAAGTTTGGGTTATGCCGGAGATCGGCTATTCAATTTCGACGTAATCGCCGGCGTAAACGGTTTGGGAGCTGTAGGTAATAAAAACGGTGGAAGAGTTGCGGCTGACGTTTATGACGACGCCTTCGCCCAGCACTTCGCGTGGCAAGTCGTTCCAGTTATACCGCCCCGGCGAGCTGCCAAAGCCATACAGACGATCCTGAAAGTCTTTCGTTTGAGGAGCGGACTCCGCCAACGTACCTTGATATCTGAATACTCGAAAATAATCGCCGACCTTTACGCCTTTTTGCGTTCCGAGGTTCACGTAGACCGTGATCCCCTGTCCAGCAGACTGGTTATATTCCCTCGCCTGAACGACCATGGCGACAGGCTTCCCGCTAACAGGCGCGAAATGGTCAAATGTTCCTGCATCCTTGAAAGTCGGCTGCGGTCTCTCCTCAAATGGAAGTACAATATCGCCGCGCTCCATGTAGTTGCACGAAAGTGTTACCTCCGCGATAGCCACCTTGGGGAGAACATTGACGACGCGGAGTTGGCCAGCGTCCACGTATTGAGTGCCCATCGCTTTCAGTAGCTTGTCTTGCCACTTAAACCACTGGACTTCCAGCGGGTCTTTCTCGGGTCTTACAACGGAGTACCGGTCGCCGACTCGAACACCCTTATCCAGTCCGCGATTGATGTATACGTAGTCGCCACGCGAGAACACGAGCTTCACATTGGACTGCTCGCCCGAGACCAGCCGGCTCGCATCCGGGACCTTTTGGTCGGTCACAAATCCCGAACAATAGACTGTGGATAAGGCCGTCTGCGAAGGGCCTGGCCCAGTCTGCGCCGAGCAGATTCCGGCGCCCATAAAGACAAAACCACATAGTGCAGCTAATTTAGCGCGCATTCCAAGGCTCCTTCAAAACACGCCTCACGGGCCGTGCGGGGACGTTTCTTTGCGAAAGTAACAGGGCCGCCTCAATGCGTCAACAAATAGGGCGCGACCGCTTTACACTTTTGCTACGGGCATGCTAGAACCCGTATTCTCAATAACATGGCTGGAATCGTGCAGACAAAGAGCGTGTTCGGGGCAGGGATAGGGCGCATCTGCGCCGTCGCAGCGGCATCCACGGCTGCGGAAATGTCTAAACTGGTTCGCCTGGGACTTCGCGAAACCCCTACTATCGAGCTGCGTTTGGATTGGCTGTGCAACGATTCCGAACGTGCAGACCTCCTCCAGTGGGTGAAGCGGAATAAGCTGCGCAACGCAACCTTTCTGGCCACCTGTCGTCGCCGAGAAGGAGGTGGCAATCTCCATGGGGGCATCCAAGCCGAGCTCCGCTGGCTGGCCCAGGCCCACGAGGCGGGTTGCACCTGGTGCGACTTGGAGGTGGAAACCTTGCGCGAGTTGCGGGGCAAATCGCTGAGCCAGCTTGGCTTGCCTCCGAAGATTCTGCTCTCCTTGCATGACTTCCAGCGCATGCCGGCGCGGCTTGGTTCCATTTCTTCTTCCGCGCACCCGGAGGCCGCGGCCCTGAAAATCGCTGCGCATTCACGTACTTTTGCGGACGGCCTCCGTCTGCTGAGCATGGCCCGTCTCTCGCGCAACCTCGTCGCTGTGCCAATGGGAGATGTCGGCCTTCCGGCGCGTATCCTCGCCCTTCGAGAAGGCAGTGCGCTGGCGTACGCGCCGATCGGCCAGGCTACCGCTCCCGGCCAGGTCTCCTTGCACGATTTGAAGCATCTCTACCGGGCGCACCAGCTGACCCGGCGCACTCGCGTCTATGGCGTGATCGGCGCCCCCGTAGGCCACTCCCTATCGCCGCTTCTCCACAACACCGGTTTCGTCGCGCGCAAAATCGACGCCGTCTATTTGCCATTTCTCGTGAACGATCTTCGCGACTTTCTGAAGGCTGTGCCGGAGTTCGGCATTAGCGGTTTCAGTGTGACCATCCCGCACAAGCAATCTATTTTGCGGCACTTGAAAGAATGCGAGCCGCTCGCCGCTGAGATTGGCGCCGTCAATACCGTCGTCGTCCAACGCGATGGCTCGCTGTTTGGCAGCAACACGGATTACATCGGGATATTGCGCGCGCTTGAAAGGAAGCTCGAGTTGCCGGGGAGCCGCGTCTTGATTTTCGGCGCGGGCGGGGTCGCGCGAGCAGCGGCGTTTGCGCTTGCGAAAGCTGGCGCCGAGGTTGCAATCTGCGCTCGCCGGGAAAAAGCTGCGCTTGAACTCGCAAGAGCCGCCGGGGGCGAAGTTATCCCGCGACGCGCGCTGCGAAGCGAATCCTTCGACGCCATCCTGAACGCCACTCCGATTGGCATGCATCCCCATGACCGAATCTCGCCACTCTCGCCCCGGGAGCTAAACTGCCGCATCGTTATGGACCTCATCAACCGCCCGCAAAAAACGCAACTCTTGAAACTGGCCGCCCGCAAAGGGATTGCCACAATTTCCGGCGTTGAGATGTTTGTTCCGCAGGGCGTCGCTCAGTGGGAACTTTGGACTGGGCAGCGCGCGCCGGAATCCATCATGCGCAAGGCCGTTCTGCTGGCGCTGCGCGCGGAAGAAAAGTCCCGCCAGCGCGGTTAATCCAGAAGTGCGATAATGCCAAGCTCTGTATCTCAAGCTGTCAGTCATTAACGGAACCATGATCCAGCCGGACTTCCGCGAATTTCAGCGCCTCGCCAAGCAGGGAAACCTCATCCCGGTTTACGAAGTATTTCCCGCGGACTTGCTCACGCCGGTGAGCGCCTATCTGCGCCTGGCTCGGGGCGCGCGATATTCTTTCTTGCTCGAAAGCGTCGAAGGCGGCGAAAAAATTGCCCGTTACACGTTCGCCGGCGCGAATCCCGAGGAAGTGTTCCGCTACGCCAACGGCGCCTGCGTCCTCGAAAGCCGCAACCGCATTCTTTGGGAAGAGCGCGATCCCGTGACGTTCCTTCGCGCGCGGATGGATCGCTTCCGCCCCGTGCGCTTACCAGGTCTGCCTCCCCTTGTGGCCGGTGCGATCGGGTATTTTTCCTACGACATGGTCCGCCTCATCGAACAGCTTCCCAAGCGCCTGCGCGATGAAATCGGCCTGTACGATGCGCAGTTGATGTTCTATCACGGCATCATTGCCTTCGATCACGTCCAGCACAGGCTGTGGATCGTGCGCAATGTCCATACCGACGGCGAAGGCAGCCTCCGCACGAAATACAACGCCGCCGTGCGCGAGATTCGCAAGACGCGCCAGTTGCTCGAACAGGCTTCTCCTTCCGAGCTGCCGAAGAAGGAAACCAGGAAGCGCCGCGCGCCGCTTCGCGTAACCTCCAATTTTCGCCGCGAAGAATACCTCGAGGCCGTTCGCAAAGCGAAAAACTACATCCGCGCCGGCGATGTTTTCCAGGTGGTGATCAGCCAGCGCTTTTCCGCGAAAACGCATGCTGAGCCGTTTGACGTCTACCGCGAGCTTCGCGCGCTCAATCCCTCTCCCTATCTCTTCTTTTTGCAGATGAATGATGTCGCTGTCGTGGGCAGCTCGCCGGAAATGCTGGTGAAGGTCCAAGGCCGCGACGTTTTCTACCGCCCGATTGCCGGAACTCGCTGGCGCGGCAAAGACGAGGCCGAAGACCAGCGGCTCGAACGCGAAATGCTCGCCAGCGAAAAAGAGCGCGCCGAGCACATCATGCTCGTCGACCTGGGGCGCAACGATCTTGGGCGCGTCAGTGAATACGGCACCGTGAAGCCCGAAAAACTGATGACCGTCGAGCGCTACTCGCACGTCATGCATCTCGTTTCGAGTTTGCGAGGGCGGCTTCGCGAGGATGTCGATTGCTTCGACGCGTTGATGGCTTGCTTCCCTGCGGGCACCGTCTCCGGCGCTCCCAAGGTGCGCGCCATGGAGATCATTGAGGAGCTCGAACGTACCCGGCGCGGCATTTATGCGGGAGGCGTTCTATACTTGGATTTCGCCGGGAATCTGGATTCATGCATCGCCTTGCGCACCATGGTCATCAAAAATGGTGTGGCGCATGTGCAAGCGGGCGGCGGAATCGTGGCGGATTCCACATCCGAAGGCGAATACCAGGAGTCGGTTAACAAGGCGAAAGCCTTACTTACGGCCCTCGAGGCTGCGCATCGAAGAGGAACGGGGCGAAAGCCTAAGATCACTCAGCGAAAGCGTGCAAAAAGGTGATCCTGCTGCTCGACAACTACGACTCGTTCACCTACAACCTGGCCCAGTATCTCGGCGAGCTAGGCTGTCAGGTCGAAGTGCACCGCAACGACAAGATCTCCGTCGAGGAGATCGCCAAGCGCAAACCGGAGCAGATTGTCATTTCGCCGGGGCCGTGCACGCCGCAAGAGGCGGGCATTTCCGTGGAGTTGGTCGAGAGGCTTGCAGGAAAGTTTCCGATCTTGGGCGTTTGCCTCGGCCATCAAGCCATCGGCGCGGCCTTCGGCGGCAAAATCGTTCGCGCTCCAAGACTGTTTCATGGAAAGACCAGCGAAATCCATCACGATGGCAAGAATATTTTCCGCAAGCTGCCCGAGCCGTTCACGGCCACGCGCTATCACTCGCTCATTGTCGAGCGAAAATCCCTTCCCCGCGAGCTAATCATTACTGCCGAAACCGACGACGGCATCATCATGGGCATGCGCCACCGCCGCCACAAAATCGAGGGCGTTCAATTCCACCCCGAATCCGTTCTCACCACTTCCGGCAAACAGCTCCTCCAAAATTTTCTCTCTCTCTAAAATTAATTCCGGCTTTTTCTCGCTCTTCTCTGCGTCCTCCGGATTCTCCGTGCGCTCTGTGGAAAATCCTCTTCTTCTACCAATTCAAATCCGCCAGGATCGCTCCGTAAGTCTCCATCCCGCGCCACAAATGCCCCAATCGCAAATTTTCATCTGAACTGTGCTGATGATTGTCGTAATTCACGATCGGCACTCCGATCCACGGCAATCCCAAATCCTCGAAAATATACATGGGCACGCTTCCGCCAAGCGTAGGCGCAATCACCGTGTCCCCGCCCATCGCTTCTCGCACTACTTTGATCAACGCTTTTGACACGGGCAAATCCATGGCTGTGCGCGAAGCCCGATAGCCGCCCTCGTCAATGACTTTCGCGATCAGCGCATGTGTGCGCCGTTCCTCCATCGTCGGCTCGCGGTCAATCACGTAATATCCCTGCTTCTTAATGAAGTCGGCGATCTGCTCGTATTTTTTCCGGGGATCTTCTCCCTTCACGAGCCTCGCGTCGATCGAAGCCTCGGCTTTCTCCGGGACGACGTTCTGCGCATGCTCCCCAACGTAAGCGCTCTGCATCCCGCGGATGTTGAGCGAAGGCTCCTGCAAAAGTTCGACTAGTTTCTTTCCGCCGCCTTCTGGTTTCGCGATTCCCAACTCGCGCTCGAGGTCGGCGTCATTCACGGGCATCTCCGCGAGCGCCTTCTTCTCGAGTTCGCTCAGGGGCACAACATCGTCGTAGTAGCCGTCAATCAACACGCGGCCGTCCGCATCCTTCATGGAGGCCAACAGCCGCGAGAGTTCCATCGCCGGATTCGGCGCCCAATTTCCATAGTGGCCGCTGTGTAGCGCCCGCACAGGTCCGTACACCGTGATGTCCAGCCCGATATCCCCGCGGTTCCCGAAGAACACCAGTGGCCGCCCTGATTGGTGCACCGGCCCGTCCGCGGTGATCAGCAGGTCACCTCCGAGCAGATTCTTGTGGAGCTCCAAGGTTTTCTGAAGGTTTGTCGAGCCCGCTTCTTCTTCGCCCTCGAAAATGACTTTCAAATTCACTTTTAGCGGAATCTGTTTGGCGCGCAACGCGTCCAGCGCGGCAAGGAGCGCTACAATCGGCGACTTGTCATCGGAAGCCGATCGCGCATAAATCCGCCAGTCGTCCTTGTATACGGCGGGCTTCTTTGCGCTATTCTCCGGAAATGGAATGCGCTTCCCGCCTGCTTCAATCGCATCGCTTCGCAAGACCGGTTCGAACGGCGCGCCATCGGTCCATGCCTTGGAGTCCACCGGCTGGCCATCGTAATGCGCGTAGAAAATAACGGTGCGCGTCGCCTCCGGGCTGATTAACTTGCCAAAGACCACCGGCCCGCGTCCCGCGATCGGCAGTAGATGCGTCTCGATACCTCGCGCTTCCAGCATCTCAACGAGGTGCGCTGCATTTTTCTGAATATTTGCCGTGTCACTGGCGACGTTGGGGATGGAGAGGAATTCCGCCAACTCCCGAACGATGCGGTCTTCATTGTCCATCCGGTAGTCGCGCACTTCCTGGACAACCTGTGCCGGCGAGATGGCCGCAGGCTTCTGCCCCATGGCAGCACAGACGCAAACGGCAGCGATCGGAACAACCGCGAGGAATCTCAAAGATTTTCTCCTCTAGTCTTAAATGATTTCACTGTCGCGCAGGCGAGCTCGTTTCGACGCCAGCCAAGCAGGCGCTTTCCTATTCTCATCTTAACCGTTCCATTGAACACCCACCTTACTGAACGGAGGACTTCGGTTTTGGTTTCCGTCGGAGCGCTCTCTCGCGGAAGAGCGGCAATAAATCTCACTCAAGCAGCTGAGTGAAATTAACAAGCGCAGCGAGCTTTTCCTTGGCTGCTCCCGAGTCCAGAGACTTGGCGGCCAGCCGCGCTCCTTCGAGAAAGTTCGCTGCAACATTTGCGGCTGCCAGCGCCGCGGCCGCGTTCACGACAACGATATCCCGCTGCGGACCGCTCTTGCCGGCGAAAAGGTCCTGGATTGTCGCCGCGTTTTCTTGAGCGCTGCCTCCGCACACGGAATCCAGAGGCGCCCGCGAAACTCCGAACTCTTCCGGAGTGACCGTGAAGCGCCGCACAACCCCGCCTTTTACTTCCGCGACCAGAGTTTCTCCAGCAAGCGAGATTTCATCCAGCCCGCCCGCCCCGTGAACTACGAACGCGTGATCCACGCCAAGCTCGGCGAGCGTCTCTGCAACCAAGTCAATCAGGTCGGGCGAGGGAACGCCTATGACCTGAGCCCGCGCCCCCGCGGGATTCGTCAGCGGGCCGAGCAGATTGAAAACCGTGCGCACCCCGATCTGCTTGCGAGCTGGAGCCGCGTGGCGAGCCGCCGCGTGTGCGGCTCGCGCAAAAAAAAAGCCAATCCCGAGTTCGCGAATCGCTCTGCCAAAATGTTCGACTGTCAAATCGATTCGCACGCCCAGTGCCTCAATGACGTCCGCCGATCCGCTGCCCGAATGCGACGCGCGATTGCCGTGCTTCGCTACGCGTGCGCCCGCCGCCGCAGCGACGATGGCTGCTGCCGTGGAAATGTTGAATGTCGCAAAACCTTTTCCGCCCGTCCCGCACGTATCGACAAGGCGCTCAGGCCGCGGCTCGCCTTCCGCAAACACCGGTGCAGCATGACGCCGCATCACGCTCGCGAACCCGGCGAGCTCCCGCACGCGCACCGGCCGCGCATTCATCGCCGTGAGCAGCCGCACGATTTCAGGTGTTTCCACGCGGCCCTCGAGCAGCTCTTCCATCACCGCTTCCGCTTCTTCGCGGGAGAAAACGTGCCCCGCTTCCGCGCGATCAATAAGAGATTTTGTCATTTCGATTCGGCCGTAATGCAGCCGCAACCTTGCTCCGTTTTGGGCTTTCCCTGTACACTCTTATGTTTGCGACGACACGAAAATTCTAACACTACGGAACCCCGATGAAGATTCATGAGTATCAGGCGAAGGCCATTCTTGCGCGTTACGGTGTCACCACACCACGCGGGGAAGTGGCTTTTTCCAAGGAAGAAGCGCGCGAAGGCGCGGCGCGGCTCAGATCCAGCGTGGTCGTCGTCAAAGCACAAATTCACGCCGGCGGCCGCGGCAAAGCTGGCGGCGTCAAGCTCGCGCATTCCCCCGACGAAGCCGCGGAGATTGCCTCGCACATGCTCGGTGTGAATCTCGTCACCGCGCAGACCGGCCCCGGCGGCCGCACCGTCAAGCGTGTTCTCATCGAGGAGGGCTTGGACATTAAGCGCGAGCTCTATCTGAGCATTCTCGTCGATCGCAGCGTGGGCAAAGTTGTCTTCATGGCCAGCGCCTCCGGCGGCATGGACATCGAGGAAGTTGCCAAGACCAATCCACAAGCCATCATGCGCGAAACGATTCATCCGGCCGCCGGCTTGCAACCTTATCAGGCGCGCAAGCTTGTCTTCGGCCTCGGCCTTTCTGGTGACGTTGCAACGAAGGCCGCGCCGTTTCTGCAGGCATTGCACCGCGCGTTTGTGGATACGGACTCCTCCATGCTCGAAATCAATCCCGCGGTCGTCACGGGCGATGGCCGCCTGGTTGCGCTCGACGCCAAAATGACCTTTGATGACAACGGCCTCTTCCGTCACAAGGAACTGCGCGAGTTGCGCGACCTCGACGAAGAAGATCCGCTCGAAGTGGAAGCCTCGAAGTATGGCCTGAATTACATCAAGCTCGACGGCACCGTCGCTTGCATGGTCAACGGCGCCGGCCTGGCCATGGCCACCATGGACATCATCAAGTACGCCGGCGGCTCGCCCGCCAACTTCCTCGACGTCGGCGGCGGCGCTTCCTCCGATCAGGTGAAAAACGCCTTTCGCATTTTGATTGGCGATCCCGGAGTGAAAGCCGTGTTCATCAATATTTTCGGCGGAATTTTGCGCTGCGATGTTCTCGCCACCGGCGTAGTAGCCGCCGCCAAGGATCTGCAAGTAAAAGTTCCGGTCGTCGTCCGCATGGAAGGCACCAACGTCGAACTCGGCCAGCAAATCCTTCGCGATAGCGGCCTCAACTTCACCATCGCCGACGGCATGAAAGACGGCGCGCAAAAAGTCGTCGCTCTCGCGGGGGGTGCGCGATGAGCGTCCTGGTAAACGAAAAAACTCGTCTCATCGTTCAAGGTTTTACCGGCCGCGAAGGCACTTTCCACGCTCAACAAATGATGGAGTATGGGACAAACGTTGTCGGCGGTGTGACTCCAGGTAAGGGCGGCACGAAGCATCTCGAACGCCCAGTCTTTGATACGGTCAGCGAAGCGGTGAAGGGTACCTGCGCCAACGCCACGGTCATCTTTGTCCCTCCGCCTTACGCCGCCGACGCCATTCTCGAAGCCGCCGATGCCGAAATTCCTCTCGTCGTTTGCATCACCGAAGGCATTCCTGTTATCGACATGGTCCGCGCTGCCGCCACCGTGGACTTCAACAAGACGCGCCTCATCGGCCCCAATTGCCCAGGCGTCATCTCTCCCGGCAAATGCAAAATTGGCATCATGCCCGGCCGCATTCATAAGCAGGGTAATGTTGGTGTCGTCAGCCGCAGTGGAACGCTCACCTACGAAGCCGTCGATCAGTTGACCCGTCTTGGCATCGGCCAATCGACCTGCATCGGCATCGGCGGCGATCCCATCATCGGCACTTCGTTCCTAGACGCCATGCGCCTTTTCAACGACGACCCCGACACGCACGCGATCATCCTGATCGGCGAAATTGGCGGCAACGCGGAAGAAACCGCCGCGCAATGGATCAAGACCAACGTGAAAAAACCGGTCGTCGGCTTCATCGCCGGCCAGACCGCGCCTCCGGGACGCCGCATGGGTCACGCTGGCGCCATCATCAGCGGCGGCCAAGGTACCGCGAAAGACAAATACGCCGCAATGGCTGCCGCTGGCATCCGCACCGTCGAAACTCCCGCGGACCTCGGCTCCACCATCGCCGCCGCCCTGAGATAGATTTTGTAGGCGCCGTGCTTCAGCCCGGCTCTTTTGTAGCGCCGGCATCTTGCCGGCGAATTTATCGCAGTCCAGTTGGAGGAATCTTTTCGTGGCCATCGAACGTACATTCGCAATTATCAAACCGGACGCCGTCAGCCGCGGCCAGCAAGGTGAAATCCTTGCGCGCATTCACAAAGCCGGCTTCAAAATCGTCGCCATCAAATCCATGCGCCTCACCAAAGAAGAAGCCGGCGGCTTCTACGCCGTCCACAAAGCCCGTCCCTTCTTCGGCGAACTCACCGACTTCATGAGCTCCGGTAAAATTTTCGCCATGGTTCTCGAAACCGAAGGCGCCATCCTGAAATGGCGCGACACCATGGGCGCCACGGACCCCAAAAAGGCCTCGCCAGGCACCATCCGCTGCGACCTCGGGACCAGCATCGGCAACAATTGCACGCACGGCTCCGACGCGCCCGATACCGCCGCGTTCGAAATCGGCTATTTCTTCTCCGGCCTCGAACTAATTTAGCGCGACTCCTTGTCGCAGCTGTGAAATTACAGGAGCGCGGCAGGTTGCTCCGATTTGACAGGTATTCCGATTGGCCCCGAACCGCTGAGCCTCTCGTTTCATTCATTGCAACTGTCTAAGGCCGGTCGGGACTCTCCGAACCTCTTAAATCCAACCAGACGACAATACCCGTTACGGCGGCCACAGCAACGGCAATCAACACCAGCGCCTTGCCGTGCTTCTGTGGTTTTTTTCCGTCCTGAGCTCCCGGCTCGCCATCCTCTGAAGATTTCAGCAGCACGCGATAGGACTTTCCTCCCGCAATCGTTGCGCTTTCCCCCTGGTAGGAAATCTGTGCTGGTCCAAGTCGCGCGCAAACAATCAGTTCGCGTGGCCCAACGAGCTCAACCTCAACCACCCCTCGTGTTTCTGAGGCAGGCCGAACGTGAGCTGAGCTGGCAACGATCTCCGCCGCGCTCCCCGGCGTTTCGGAGAGCACGACGGTGCCCGAACTAAGTTCTGCCTGGAAATCTCTCGCCACTCTGGTCGTGTTGTGGTGAACGACCACACTGCTGTCGGCCGTTAAGTCCAGCAGCGCTTCGCCAATACGCAATCGCATCCTTCCCCCTGCGCCGGTCGATAGTCGGTCGCCATCGAAGACCGTCGTTCCCTCGGAAGCAGCTATAGAATCCAGGCTGGCGCGATCCGCCAGCACGACAATTCCAAGCGCATCCGGCTTGGCCCTCCCCGGAACGTTTGCAAGGAAAACTGCCATCGCTATCGCTAGAAGGCGCTGGGTGCCTGCCATGCGAAACCTCCACAAATGCTTTATTGTCGAAAGTCGGGATAGCGGGACGTCTTCCCGGACATCACAATAATAAACTAATACGTATAGTAAGCTATCAATAAATATTTGGCAAGAAAAACTGTTTGGCCCCTCTTGTTCGAAGAGCAGCGGAGGAAAGGATCACCAGTTGTCAGAGCGATTTGCTTCTGCAGCTTTCGAATGGAACTAGCTCAATTCGTTTATCCTCGAAGTGCCAAGCAGGAGCGGCATCCCAATCTCAGAGCCTTCCGTTTGCGCCGCGTCCAGTTGGTCTCTCTTCTATAATGCCTCTATGGGTCCCCTTCGCGAACTCGGCCGCATCCTCCTTCTCCTAGGTGGCCTGCTCGCTATCATCGGTGCCGTTCTCTACTTCGGCGGACAACTCCCCTTCCGTCTCGGAAAACTTCCCGGCGACATCGTCCACCGCGGCGAGCACACCACCTTCTATTTCCCCATCGTGACCTGCCTCGCTCTCAGCCTCGCCGTTTCTTTACTCTTCTGGCTTTTCTCTCACTTTCGCCGGTAGCCGCCATCAAATTTCTACGCGCCTCTGCTCTCCTGATGTATAGTTCCCGCGTCCAAAAACGTAGTGCCACGGTTAGCGCAACAAAATCGCCCTGGAGAACTTGCCATGAAACTCGCGCTTCTCGCCTTTGCTGCAACTCTCGCCGTCTCGAGCACAGCATCCTCCGCTCAATCCAGTCCAGAGAAACCTGCTGCTCAACAACCTGCCGCTCCTCAGCAAACCCCTCCCGATCCATTTGCAGGTGTCCCTGCCGCCAAGCCAGACGACGTTAAATCCGTCGAAAGCATCCTGGCCGCGCTCTACGACGTGATCTCCGGACCTCCTGGAGAACGTGATTGGAACCGCTTCCGCTCTCTCTTTATGCCCAACGCCCGCCTCACGTCGGCCGAAAAATCTCCCGACGGCGCAGTTCGCGTTCGCCCAAATAGCGTCGAAGATTACGTCCGTCTCGGCGGCGGCTATTTCCTGAAGAACGGATTCTTCGAAAGGCCTATCGTCAGCCGCGTGCAAATCTTCGGCAACGTCGCACAGGTCTTCAGCAGCTATGAATCCCGCCACGCTCCCGGTGAAGCGCCCTTCGCGCGCGGCATCAATAGTTTTCAAATGGCCTTTGACGGCAAACGTTGGTGGGTCGTGAACATTCTCTGGGATGAAGAGCGTCCCGATAATCCTCTTCCAAAGGAATTCGCCGCCAAGCCCTAAGGCGCTTCCAAGTCAAAAGCACGCCGCGCAACTCATTCGCTCGACAACGCCAGTCTTTACAGGCTCTCGCGCACCTCCTATAGTCGTTCTTGCATGACGTTTGCTCCTTCCAGCCATCTGCAGCGCTCAGCGCGAATTTTTGCCCCGCGAATTGT
>Ga0070697_100000242_pt1 | contig 44315 bp, 48 predicted proteins | sample KBSK1501metaG_FD_65475 | JGI IMG/M metagenome (GOLD analysis project Ga0070697, IMG submission 65475) | Corn, switchgrass and miscanthus rhizosphere microbial communities from Kellogg Biological Station, Michigan, USA - KBS K1-50-1 metaG | ecosystem: Host-associated > Plants > Roots >... | reverse complement strand
AAAGTAGAATCCCACCAACGGCAGTTGGTGGATCGTTCAAGTCCAGCCTACAGAGAAGTGAACGACAAATGGCTGAATCCCACCAACGGCAGTTGGTGGATTGTTCAAGTCCAGCCTAATTCTGTTTAGGCGGCACAAGGCTGGACTTGAAGTATCCACCAACTGCCGTTGATGGGATTTCAAGAACAAGCGTGCTTCGTGATTTGTAGGTCGGACTTGAACCATCCACCAACTCCCGTTGGTGGGATTCGACTTTTGAGTCAAAGCCGGCCGACGGCGCAAATGCCGAGGCCGTTCGACAATTGCCTCAACCTCAAAGTATTGGCGGACGAGATGCGACGCGTAGCGTCAGCATGAATTTAGCCCGGCCTTTCAAGATCGGGTTGAAGTTTCGCAAGCAAGAATCCGTCGCGTAGCGACGGAATGAAATTTTACTAGGCTTTTTTCATCGCGTCGCTGACGCGACGCATGGACAAAAGGGTCGATTTGATCCCAGCCTTGAAAGGCTGGGCTAAATTCATGCCGACGCTACGCGTCGCAGGCACGCTTACGAATTTTCAGGCAAAGCAAGGAGCATGAGAATAAGAATATGAAATATATGTTTTTTGCTTTAGCCGCGATTGAAGCGAAACGTCAATTTATATAGATCAACACGCTCTTTTCGTACGTTTCCATGTCTAGTTCATACGGCAGGGGTCTGAAATAAAGAAGCGATGTGGAGTCATTCATCACGTTGGCGAAATCCCAGCTCTTATGAACTTCTGGCGACACCTTGTTTGCCTGGGCTGAGTTATTTACCGGGACAAAAACAATGAATTTGAACTTGTCGTGGAAGTAGGTGATTTTCTCAGTGTAAATCTCCTCAGTCGCAGAAGAATAGTTGCCTAACCCTCGCACTGTCTGGAAAAGCTTGTCATACGTGAAAGTGAACTTAAAAGGAAAGCTGAAGCTGGCGAGAGTATCAACTCCGCTGCGTCGTGGGTATCCCCTCGCATCCGCAAAGCGCGGAGTTCTCCTGCCAGGTGAATTGATTTTGGCCACTTGTGTTTCAAGCGGAACCAAGAGTTTTTTGTCGACCAGGAGATCGAGAAACGGCTTTGTTTTTTTCTCGTTCTGTTTGTCTACCAGCTGAGAGTCTCCGGCCAGCTTCAGTATCTGCTCTTCGTCTTTTTTCAAATAAACGAGAATGTACGCTTGATGTTCAGTATGCTCAACCGGCCCCCCGTTTTTCTTAAACAGCAAGTCAATCGTGATCGCGTTATGTCCGTTAATGGTGTCATGGTAGATTGAAAACTGCGGCAGATACGACTCGTAAACTGGAGCATCCCTTTGCCCAAACGCCGGGGATACCCAAAGAAACAAGACGAGAATCGAAAGCCAGGTTATTCGCATAGAACACCTCTTCCAGAAGATATTTTCCCACTGATCCTGAGCGCCCTCTCCACCGAAGCAAACTTTTGATCGCTTTGATGTTCGTTCCGGAGCGCCCGTTGTTTGAATAACCGGTCTGAGAGAGGAGTATGATGGATAATTAGTAGTGAGACGGCTCGGGCACAGGATCAACCATGGAATATAGAGCGCGTACAATCAATGCCGCTTCACGATAGGTGAACAATGCGATCTCTGCCTCTCGTCTTCATTCTCCTCGGGGTTAGCGTTCTCAACTGCTCGCCGACGCCGGCGCGCGCACAGAACCCGCCTCCGTCCGAAAGCGACCGAGTCCTCCGTCGCGCCTTCGAACAGCGCACCAGTAACCTTCAAGTCGAAGGCCGGGGCGTGGTCAAGCGAATTCTTCCTGACGACAACGACGGAAGTAAGCATCAGCGTTTTATCCTGGAACTTGGCTCGGGCCAGACCCTGCTTATCGCCCACAACGTCGATGTCGCGCAGCGAATATCTGGCCTGCGAAAGGGAGACAAGGTGGCGTTCCGAGGGGAATATGATTGGAACCCGGAAGGGGGCGTCATTCATTGGACACACCACGACTCCAGCGGGCGACATCCCAGCGGCTGGCTCAAGTACAAAGGAAAGACGTACCGGTGACGATTGGGGCTGAATGATCAAATTTGTTTCCGGAGATATCCTTCAAACCAAATCAGCCTTTATCGCCCATGGGGTAGCCGCCGATTCGCAGGAAGGCATGGGTACGGGTTTGGCTTTTAAGATTTCGTCGAAATGGCCGGAAGCGCAGAAACACTTTAAGCAATTCACGCGCAGTCAGAGGTTTCAAGGAGGAGACATGTTTGTGGTAGCTCCGACAAAGAGTCGGCCTGGCATTATTTACATTGCGACCCAGCCAGACATGTATCAGGCCTCAGTGTCATTTCTGAATCGCGGTCTGCGCAAGCTCGCTCGATATTGTGTGAAGCAACGGATTGAGAGCATCTCGCTGCCGAAGATCGGTGCCGGGTTGGGCAAATTAGATTGGGAAGAAGACGTGAAGCCCCTTTTGCTGAAGCATCTTGCAGATCTGGACACGAGCTTCTTCATCTATGAAGATTTTTAGCATGACTATGAAAATGGTTAAGAGATTCCGTTTAGCAACTCGACACTTTAAGGAGATTCTATGAACGGCAAATGGCACACGATCATGATAGCTCTGGTGATAGTTGCAACTTTGATAGGTGGACCTATCTCCAATAGGTGGCTTTTTGCGAAACCGGCTCTGGCTCAACAGAATAGTGCTGGACAACCGTTGGAGTATTGCACATTAACGAAAGCTGCCTACGCCGGGTCAAATAGAGGAGGCGTCTACTGGATCAGCTATTTTCGAGATTCAGGAGTTCAAGTAATAGAGGTGGAAGATCCTGCATTGGAAAAGAATGGGCCGTCGAAAGCAATGGCAAAGCTTGGAGCAGAGGGTTGGGAGATGGTTGGGCAGGGGCCACTTGAAATTAACAAGGGTACGCTCAATGCGCTCTATTTCAAGCGCCCGAAGCAGTGATTGAAATGAAGATACAGAGGAAGGCCGAAATACTGAGTGAGAAGACTTTCCTCGGCTTCCCGAGCGCAGACTTTGAGAAAGCCGGCCGAGAGCAATTTTCTTACCTGCTATTAGCAGGACTAAATCCCGACTCCAGGTTGGTTGATGTGGGGTGCGGAGTCCTGCGCGCCGGCTATTGGCTGATCCACTTCCTGGACTCGGGTTGCTACTTCGGGATCGAGCCTCACAAGGACAGGCTCGAGATGGGTGTCAATATTATTCTGGAGCCGGAAGTGCTGAAGGCAAAGCGCCCGCAGTTTGATACCAACCCGCATTTCGACACCTCGGTCTTTGGCGAGAAGTTCGACTTTTTCCTGGCTTACTCGATTTGGACACACGCTTCAAAGCGCCAGATACAGACGATGCTTGACTCGTTCATGCGCGACTCAACAAAGGAAGGCATATTTCTCACGAGCTATTTGCCGGCGAGCAGGAGGAATCCTGACTACCAGGGTGATGGGTGGAACGGGACCAGTCACGAGTCGGACGTACCCGGTTGCATTTATCATAGTGGTCGCTGGATAAAGGCTGAGTGCGACCGCAGGGGGCTGCTCGTGCTGGGGCTTGGTAGGGACCGATACTGCGGCCAGTCCTGGCTGGAAATTAAGCGGCGCTAAGCGGCATAACACGTCGTTATGCCTCTTCTCGATATTGAGAGAGGAACTCATAATGCTAAATAAGAAGCAGTATCGTATTGCGGCCGTTTGTGGCCTGCTTGCGCTAGTATTTCAAGGCTCATCATTCGCACAGAAGAGCGCCGACCCCTCCCAACTTATCAAAGCGTCAGTGACTGTTGATTCCGATACACTAGCGCGACAGAAGCCAGGCGTTGTCACGATTACGATTGCAAATATCGCAGGTCGCGAAATCCATATTAAGTCGATCTGTTCTTTCGAATTGCTTAGCTTAGGGAAGGAAGCGGTTTCGAGAAATCATTCTGTTTTTGGGGACAGTTACTGGAGTCCCATAAACATCGCGACTGGCACGCCCTTGAGCCTTAACGTTATTGACCCAAAGATGCTAAAGAAGGGTGTGGTCGTAGGTCGGGTGCCAGAGGCCGTCCTTCACTTCGCAAAAGATGAGACCAAGACATTCAAGTCAGACCTAACGAAACTACTTTGGAACGCCAGCATGGGAAGTGACTGGCCGCGCTGGAATCTATTCGAGGTTGTGCCTAAAGGCTCGTACACTCTGCTGTTTGCGATTCAGAGCGGCGGTCACGTGAAATCTAACAAGGTCAAAGTGTCCGTCGAATGAACGAGGCATAACAAAGCCTTGCAGCTGACGGCGCGACAGCATGCTTCTCAAGTAACTTCTTTCCTTCAGCTTTAATGCTGATCGCGCGCCGCAGCTGAAGGCCAGCGTTAGACTGAAAGCTCAAGTAATCTTTTCTAATAGCTCGCTTCAGTTTGCAAGAGGATAGTAAATCTTCGATGCTTCGATTCAGGCCATTGGTCGCTGATGATTGTCCTTTGCTGCTTGAATGGTTGCGCAAAGAGCACGTTAAGCAGTGGTGGGATGACGGTGATGATACGCTGGAGAACGTTGTTCGCAATTATGGCGAACCTGAGGAAGGGTTAGAAAGGTTTATCCTGGTCTGGTCGCATGAAAGCGGCGAGAAACCCATCGGATATTTTCAGTATTATCTTATGCCGGACGGCTCAATCGGCATTGATCAGATGATCGGCGAAGAAGAATGCATCAATCGAGGCCTGGGTACTAAGGCAATTCAAATGTTCGTCGAAATGATCAGGCGTGAGCGTAAACCAACCAACATTATCCTGGACCCTTCACCGGAAAACAAAAGAGCCATCAGATGTTATGAGAAGGCTGGTTTCAAACACTATGAAACGAAGGCAGGGGAAAAAGAAGGTCTAGCTTATATGATGCGCTTTGAAAATGGTTCACGAGCGAGCTAGCAAGTCTAAGGATTATGACGCGAAGACCATCTTTGATCTTCCTTGCCGTTCTCGTGCTGATTACTTTTACCGCCGGCATTCGCGGAAGCCTGTCAGCCCAGCAACCAGACGCCGCGGCTACGGGCCAACTCAACGGGGTAGACCTTAAAGTAAATAACGTTGGACTGAACGCCTCTTATGATGAGGTGTTACAGCGACTCGGCGAGCCGGAGCGTACGCAGAGAGAGAAAACGACGGGCAAGTCTTGTGGCCCGCCGCATTCATCTTTGGCGCTCTATTACCCGGGGCTAAAAGTCGAACTCTACGGCACACTCGCGGGCCGCAATTTCCGCGTAGTATCGATTGAGATTACCTCCCCAGACTGGGAGACGGCCCGGGGAATGAGAGTGGGTATGGAAGAGACTGATGTGCGGGAGCGGCTGGGTAAGCCGGAGATAGACTACGCGGACTCAGGTGGTCGCGCGCTAATCTATAAACTCAAGGATAATCCGGCAGTCGTTGGGTTGATCATTCGGGGTGGCAGGTCAGTGAGTATCGAGTTGGCTCTACCTTGCTCCAAACGGAAGTCGAGCAACTCATTGAGTCCTCGCGATTAGGTAGCCTCTCATTATTAAAGTTGATCGCTCGCTGGTTAATCTGGGTGTCACGTGATTCTAGTAACCAGCGGAATTTCACATCAGGTATGGAGAGTGAGAAATCGACTGAACCGCTGTTTGAGTGGCGCCCGCCTCCGGCATATCTGAAATGGCGGCTCGCGCGCCTTGCCTCCCGCGCGATGCTGGTTGAAATTGCACTCGGCTTCATCGGCGCGGTCATCATTTATTTCACAATACGCAGCGTCATGCTCGCGCTTTTCATCCTGCTATTTGCCACGATATTGGGCCTCGCCGCCAAATGGATCGTTCCACGCGCCAATGCCGGCACTTTCAGGGCGCTGGAGGACGTGCTGGAAACGCAGGCCGGGAGTAAACGGCAGCGCGTCGCTTATCGAGACCTCAGCTCATGCTTCGTCGAGCATCGGAGACACGAAGGTGCCGGTTTCGTTTTGCTCCGACTCAAACTGAGCGCGGAATACGCAAGGGCGAGGAAGTGGTACGAGCCGGCGTCGCTCAAGCCGCTGTCTGTCGGGGAAGGTGAAGAGCTTGAAAGAGTGTTGCATATTCTGAAACAGAAACGGGTCAGCGTAATTTACGGTCGGAGCGCCGGAGAGTAGTCTTTGATGTGGCGACCCGTCTAAACAACGATGAACATCAACCTGAACATTGGAACGACTCGATGCTCGAGCCTTGGGCATCCCGGCTTTCCTATGGGATGGCTACGCGTCGCCTTCGTCTTTGTCGTGTTATTTGCAGCGTACGACAGTACCCTTCCGAATATCTCCTCCGCCAAGCCACCGAAGTTTATGATTGTTGGTTACGTCTTTAGTCGAGCCAACATCTATGGCATCGGTGCAGAGAAGCTCACTCACATCAACTATGCGTTTGGCCTGGTAAGTAAAGACGGTGAGATTGTGCTCAACAATCCGGACGCACCGGCGCGCCTGAGCCAGCTCCAGGCACTGAAGGCGAAGAACCCGGCACTCAAAATCATTCTATCGGTCGGCGGCTGGGGCGCAGACAATTTTTCCGATGCAGCTTTGTCCGATGCATCGCGCGAAAAGTTTGCGAAGAGTGCGGTTGACTTCATCAAGCGGTACGCGCTGGACGGTATTGATCTGGATTGGGAGTACCCGGGGCAGCCTGGCCCGGGCATCAGGTATCGGCCGGAGGACAAAGAGAACTTCACTTATCTCTTGAAGACTGTACGGGAGCAGATCGATGCGCTCAGCAACGAGCGCGGGCGCAAGGGCACCGACCGGTACACGCTGACCATTGCCTCAGCCGCTGGTGACTATTTCAAATATACCGAAATGGATAAGCTCCACGTTTATCTCGATTGGATAAATATAATGACCTATGATTTTTATACGAGCTCGGCGAAGACGACAGGACACCATACCGGCTTGTATCGATCTCTGAGTGCGGGCGATGCCAACGAATATACGGAGGCTTCAGTGAAGCAGCACCTGGACGCGGGAATTCCGTCAAGGAAGCTGGTCGTCGGCGCAGCGTTTTACGGCAGATCTTTCTCAGGAGTCAAACTGGAGAACAACGGTCTCTATCAGACTTATGAGCAATACGCGGGTCAGCATTCATACGCCGAATTGACTCGTGACTTTATCGATAAGCAAGGCTTCAAGCGGTTTTGGGATGATGCGGCCAAGGCGCCGTATCTCTGGAACAGCGACTCAAGGACTTTCATAACCTATGACGACCCGGAGTCGCTGAAGGCCAAGGCCGAGTTCGTCAAGCAGCATCGCCTCGGCGGGATGATGTATTGGGAGCACAGTCATGACCCTGCCGAGGTACTGTTGAGCACGATTTTCGAGAATCTTAATCGCTGACTCAGTGATGATCGCGCTGGCCAGTAATGTCTCATTCAGGTTAAAGAAAACGATCCACGAAGTAACACGAAATATCACTAAATTATTTCGTGTTAGTTAGTGTGATTTCGTGGATCTCCTTCAGGAGGACGTGCGATGAGCAGTGAAAGCAGACTTTCCCCACGGCGGTCGAAAGTAGTTCCGACGCATCTGGCACTCGGGCTGTTATTGCTCGCAGCCACGGCCATTTCAGGCGCGGCACAAAGCCGGCCACGCGGCCGCGAGTTAGGAATTCCGTTCCCTGGGATGACCGGCCCGATGAATGCGATCACGGACGTTGCCGGCATTGCTGTCGGACACGTGACGCTCATCGAGGGTGAAGGCAAACTCGTTCCCGGCAAGGGGCCGATTCGGACAGGTGTTACCGCGATTCTTCCGCGCCCGCGTGGCAACTGGGATCCTGTGTTCGCCGCGACGTTCAACCAGAACGGTAATGGCGACATGACCGGCATCAACTGGATCAAGGAATCCGGTTTTCTCGAGGGGCCGATTTTGTTGACCGGAACCCACAGCGTGGGGACAGTGCGCGACGCCGCAATTCAGTGGCAAATAAAGCACGGCCGCGACTTTATATTCACATATCCTATCGTGGCTGAAACTTTTGATTTTTTGAATGATGCGAACGGCGAGCACGTGAAGGCCGTACATGCGTTTGACGCACTCGATCGCGCTAAGCCCGGCCGTGTCGAAGAAGGTGCAGTGGGCGGCGGTACGGGAATGGGCTGCAACGGTTTCAAAGGCGGCATCGGCACCTCGTCGCGCGTGCTGACAGCCCCGCAAGGTGGGTACACCGTCGGCGTGTTGGTGCAATGCAACTACGGTGGCGATCTGCGAATCCTCGGAGTGCCGATTCGTTCTGAAATCACCGACCTTGGAATCTGCACAGTACTTCCGACACCATTAAGCCGGCCCTGGATCGCGGACCTTCCCCAATGTCCCGCAACCGGACGTGGCGCCCGTGTCAATTTTAATGGGGACAGTAGCGTGGGTGAACACGAAGGTCGCGGATCAATCATCGTCATCGTTGCCACCGACGCGCCCCTGCTGCCACATCAACTGGAACGCATCGCGCGGCGCGTTAGCCTTGGACTTGGACGGTTGGGTAGTTTCGCGGGCAATTCTTCCGGTGATCTGTTCCTCGCGTTTTCGACGGCCAACGCCGGCGCAGCGAAGCCCGACGGCACACCCGGGCTAGTCATGCTGCCCAACGATCGGATTGATCCTCTCTTTAGAGCGACGATCGAGGCGACCGAAGAAGCCGTCGTCAACGCGATGCTCGCAGCACAAACGATGACCGGCGCCGACGGGATCCGCGTCTTTGGCCTGCCCGGCGATCGCGTCGTCCAAATCTTGAGGAAGTACAACCGAATGAAGTAAGAATCCCGATCCAAGGCTCCCTTTTGTAGTAACTTTCGCTTGATCAATTCGAGCTCTTCACTGGGAGCGCGGGCGCCCTCGCCCGCAAGAGTTGGGAAGCAGGAACAGTTTTCCAACAAAATGACTTTTGGAGCCACAATGCGGGCGAGGGCGGCCGCGGTCCCAGTGAAGAGCCCGAATGCTTAAGGTCAGGTGACTACGGAAGCAAATCAAGCTTTGAAGTCATTGCCGTCAATGACCGCTCGACGGAGCCCCGAGAGAGGAGGCGGATTTGAACGCCAGACTGTCGCTTAAAAGCGTGAAGTTCATTCTTCCGGCGTTGACAGAAGCAACGAGTCCCTATTGGCGGCCGATCAAGTACTCGCTCTTTCCGCCTCTTGGCTTGGCAACTCTCGCCGCATATCTCGATCCCCACCTTGAGATCTCTCTGCAGGACGAACATGTCGAGAAGCTCGACTTGAGCGACGAACCTGACCTGGTTGTCATTCAGGTCTATATCACCAACGCTTACCGGGCGTACCAGATTGCTGATCACTATCGTGCGCGTGGTTCCTACGTACTGCTCGGTGGCCTGCACGTCACATCGCTGCCGGAGGAGGCGGCCCCGCACGCAGACACGATCTTCCTCGGACCCGGAGAACATACCTTCCCGCAATTCCTGCAAGACTTTGAGGCGGGAACTCCACAACTTCGGTACGAGTCAGCGGTACGCACTCTGAAATCGCTGCCGCCTATACGACGGGACCTTATTCAGCGACAGCGGTACCTGGTCCCCAACTCGATTGTCGTCTCGCGAGGTTGTCCACATCACTGCACCTTCTGCTACAAGGACGGTTTCTTCGCGGGAGGGCGCTCGTTTTACACGCAACTCGTTGACGACGCGCTGGCCGAGATCGACAGGCTTCCCGGCCGGCATCTTTATTTCCTGGACGATCATCTTTTCGGCAATCCCCGGTTCGCGCGAGATCTCTTCCGCGGCATGAAGGGTATGGGTCGCATCTTTCAGGGAGCCGCAACAGTCGACTCGATCCTGCGCGATGATGTGGTCGAGGAGGCAGCGGCCGCAGGGCTGCGGAGTTTGTTCGTTGGGTTCGAAACGCTTTCCCCCAGCGGCCTCGAAGGCGCCGGTAAGCGCCAGAACCTCGGCCGCAGCTACCGCGAGGTGGTGCGCAGACTCGACAGCCTCGGCATCATGATCAATGGCAGCTTCGTCTTTGGCCTTGACGGCGACGACCGCGACGTCTTCTCTCGCACCGTAGACTGGGCCGTTGAAGTTGGAATTACCACGGCCACTTTTCACATTCTGACGCCGTACCCCGGCACGGCCCTTTTCGCAGACATGGCCGCGAGCAACAGGATCGAAAACCGAAACTGGGACCTCTACGACACGCGCCACGTTATCTATCGCCCTCTCTGCATGTCACCCGCAGAACTGAAGCGCGGTTATGATTGGGCCTATGAAGAATTCTACCGGTGGGCAAATATCTTTGAGGCAGCGTCGGCGCACAGATTGGTAAAGCACCGGATGAAACACTTCTTCTATAGCGCGGGCTGGAAGAAGTTTGAGCGCGCGTGGGACACCGTCATCCGGATCAGGCAGTTGTCTCAAATGCGGCCTATTCTTGAAGCCGTTCTGGCGCCAGTGGCTACCTCGGTAACTGATCACGCGACGGAAACGCTACCCGACAGTTCGTTGCAGGTGAGCGCGTAACTGGGACCGCGGGCGTCTCGCCCGCAGTGTCGGATCAAAGTCACTTTTTAGAAGACTGTAGCTGCTCCCCAACCCGTGCGGGCGTGACGCCCGCGCTCCCAGCGAAGAGCTCGAATGATTAAAGTCCGTGGCCACGATTAGCTTTCAATCGAACGCGCTGACGATACTGACAATCTTTGTCTGGGGTATTGTTTCTGGCTGGCTCATCAGCGTTGTGCTTACGTTGTATGGTCTTGCTCGGCAAAAGCCATTACTGCCTACCAGGCAATTGCTTCTGACAAACAGCGATGCGCCGCTGGTATCGGTGCTGGTTCCTGCTCGCAATGAACAGCATCGTATTTTGGCAGACTGCATTCGCTCCATTCTGGCGCAGGATTACGGAAGCTTTGAAGTCATCGCTGTCAATGACCGCTCGACAGATGCCACGGGAGCGATCCTGGAAACCCTCGCAAAAAGCGATGACCGCTTGCGCGTAATTGAAGGCGAAGAACCTCCCGCCGGTTGGCTCGGCAAACCCTACGCCATGGAGCAAGCGTTCAATCACGCCCGCGGCGAATGGATCCTGGCAACGGATGCAGACATGATCTTTGACAGGGCAGCCTTGCGCACCGCAGTGGAGAGTACGCTTGAAGGGAAAGGTGATGCCATGACGCTAATCCCACGCTTTGAAGCCGGTTCATTTTGGGAGCGCGTAATGATACCGACCTGGGCATGGGCACTGTTGATGTTCACTGTGTTCTATCGCATCAGTAACCCAAAGACGCAGGGAGCTGTTGGCATTGGCGGGTTCTTTTTGATGCGCCGCACAGTGCTTGAACGCGTGGGCGGTTACGCAGCGTTGAAGGATGAAGTGATGGAAGACGTGCGGCTGGCGGAGATGATCAAGCGTTCCGGTGCACGTTTGTTTGCCTGCTATGCGCCGGACCTCGTCAGGACACGCATGTATCGAAACTTTGGCGAGATGTGGGAGTGCAGTACCAAGAATTGGTTTTCGGGGATGAAGTTCTCGTTGCCCTTCGCGTTGGCTTGTGTCTTCTCCATGTATTTGATGTCTGTTGTGCCACCGCTCATTGCCCTGGCGTCTGCGATTGGGATTCTGGCAGGCGCGAGCGCAGACCCTTGGCTGTTGTTCACTCCCGCCGCCTTGTCATGGTTGCTACAGGTCCTTGTGCTGGCGATGGTCAGCAGTCGTTCCGAAGTTTCTCCCGCGTATGCGTTGACTGCACCACTCGGTTTGAGTTTGTTATATGCAATGTTGTTTGATTCGAGTATCAGAATTTCAACAGGCAAAGGCGTGACCTGGAAAGGGCGTAGAATTTATGAGGGTGGAGGAGTTCGCCCGCCGCGAATCCGCCCCGCCGCAGCTCACCGTTCCAGCCACCAGCATTATCAGAACCGGGAGCGGTAGCGACCGAGTCAAGCCATCGCAGGGCAACTGTTCAAAGCCAAGTGAAAAAAGGGTAGTGTCCTAAGTTCAAGTCTTTGCGTGATCTTTGCGTTCTTGGCGCTCTTTGCGGTTAATTGTTTTAAAGGCTTTTTCACCGCAAAGTACGCAAAGAGCCGCAAAGGTCCGCAAAGAGATTTTTCAAAATCTTCAACATCATCAAAGGAGACGTTGAAGAATGGGAGATAATACGCGGTTCCGCGTAACAATTGATTAACTTGGTTACGCAGGAGGAAAATCATGGAACTGGGAGCTTTTTCGGTGAGCCTGGCTGTAAAAGACATCGAGGCGTCGAAGGTCTTTTACGAGTCCGCGGTCGCGTCCGCGAAGTAGAACCGCCGCGTTACTGCGGTCGGTAGTGTCGCAAACCAAAACGCGTGTGACTGAACATTCAATCTCCCATTACCGGATTCTCAGGAAGCTCGGCGCGGGCGGCATGGGCGAAGTTTACCTGGCGGAGGACACGAGGCTTGGCCGCCGGGTCGCATTGAAGATATTGCCTGCCGACGCCGCTAGAGATAGCGTACGAATGCGCCGCTTTCTTCAAGAGGCCCGGGCCGCCGCAGCGCTGCAGCATCCTCATGTCGCGCATGTTTATGAAATCGGTGAGCACGACGACACCAACTTTATTGTGATGGAGTACGTGGAAGGGCGAACAATTGATGCTCACATCAAACAGCGCCCACTTAAAACCGATGAGATTATCGAGATTGGTCTGGCAACAGCCGACGCGATCGCTGAAGCACACTCGAAAGGCATTACGCATCGCGATATCAAACCTGCGAACATCATGCTTACGCCACGTGGGACGGTGAAGGTGCTCGACTTCGGATTGGCAAAGATCAGCACCGCTCACATTGAACGCGCCGCCAGCAACATTTCAACCGCAATTAAAACGGACTCCGGACAAGTGATGGGGACCGTCGCCTATATGTCACCAGAGCAAGCTCTCGGTCGCGAAGTGGATCACCGCACGGACCTTTTCTCACTTGGCACTGTTCTGTATGAGATGGCAACCGGTAAGCGGCCATTTACAGGAAGGACGGGGACCGAGACGATTGACCAAATTGTGCATACTCAACCCCCGGCGATACCGAGATTCAACGATGATATTCCACAGGAACTCGAACGCATCATCTGCAAATGCCTGGAGAAAGATCGGGAACGGCGCTACCAAACAGCACGCGAACTGGTCGTCGATCTAAAAAACCTGCGTCGCGACAGTCTCGCTAACTTGCCTGACAGGGCGAGGAGTGACGAAGCGAGGACGCGTTGGCCGGCACGAAGGCTGGCCGTCATTGCGCTCGTTACAATCCTGGTTGCGTTCGGCATTTATTGGTGGAAGGGGCATAGCGACCGAGCGAAGATAGATTCGGTAGCGGTCTTGCCTTTCGCCAATCCGGGGGCAACCGCCGATACGGAATACCTTTCTGACGGACTCACCGAGACTCTTATCAACAAGCTCTCCCAGTTGTCTGGGATGAAAGTTATCGCGCGCAACTCCGTGTTTCGTTATAAAGGCCGTGAAGTGGATGCTCAAGCCGTAGCACGCGACCTCGATGTGCAGGCCGTGCTCACAGGCAGGATCATTCAACGAGGAGACTATCTTTCAATTAGTGTCGAACTGATAAACGCGCGTGACAACACACACATCTGGGGTGGGAAGTACAATCGAAAGCTGGCAGATTTGCTGGCGGTGCAAGAAGAAATTTCGAGGGAAATATCCGAGAATTTGCGGGCGAAACTGTCGGGCGAAGAGAAGCAACGACTGACTAAACGTTACACCGATAATGCTGAGGCTTATCAGCTTTACCTCCAGGGCCGGTACTACTTAAATAACTTCGAGGGATTGGACGCGGCCAATAAAGCGTTGAACTACTTCCAGCGGGCAATTGCTATAGACCCTAACTACGCACTGGCCTACGCAGGTGTGGCGGAGGCTTATATCTTGCTCGGAGAACCTTTCAACGTCGGGTTACCACCGGAGGAAACGTTGCGGGAAGCAAAGGCGGCAGCAACGAAGGCGCTGGCCATTGACGATACGCTCGGCGAAGCACACGTTTCGCTCGCCCATGTGAAGGAACTTTATGACTGGGATTGGATTGGCGCTGAAAGAGAGTACCAGCGCGCGATCGAGCTAAGATCCAAGGACGCGACGGCACGAAGCTATATTCCCGATCATGCCTACATATCATTCTTACAAGCGCTTGGCCGGCATGATAAGGCGCTGGCAGAAGTGAAGCGAGCCGCAGAGCTTGACCCGCTTAATGACCTCATCAAGGCTAACGTGGGATTCGTTTTCTACACGGCGCGCCAATATGATCAGGCAATCGAACAATTCCAAAGAGTCGGGCAGCATTTAGGACTCGGATGGGCCTACCAGGAGAAGAAGATGTATGCGAAGGCCATCGCAGAACTTTAGATGGCGGCCGAAGCTGGTCGAAGGGACGATGTCTCTATCGCGAGTCTCGGACATGCTTATGCAACTTCAGGCAAGAAAGGCGAGGCGCAAAAGCTGCTCGACGAATTGAAGACGCGATCGAAGCAACGCTATGTCTCACCTTATCTCATAGCATTCCCATACATTGGTCTCGGTGATAGAGAACAAGCGCTTGCCTGGTTGGAAAAGGGATACGAGAGCCACGATCAGTGGATGATTTGGCTTAGGAGCGACCCTAAGCTCGATAGTCTTCGCTCTGACTCGCGCTTCACCGAACTCTTGCGGCGCGTCGGGTTTCCGCCATGAAGTGTCTTGTTCTTAAAATCCCACCCACGGCAGTGGGTGGATGGTTCAAGTCCAACCTACAAGACTGAATTCCGCTGTTGTTCTGTAATCCCACCAACGGCAGTTGGTGGATACTTCAAGTCCAGCCTATTCTAACCAATTCTTAATCAGCGCGGTCGACATCTGACCACACGTTCCAGCGTAGGCGGATCGTTGTAGGTTGGACTTGAACCATCCACCCACTGCCGTGGGTGGGATTTATTTTTGTGCAAAGGAGATTCGGCAGGCAGTAATTTGTTTTGCTGTCCTCGCCATGCAGTGATATTCTCCGCATCCCCGCAAAGCGTTAATCGGATTCATAACGCCTATACTCCAAAAGGAGGCCCCCCAATGCACACCCTTCTCCGCTTAACCCTGATTTGTGCGGTATCGTTGTGCCTCATAGGCTTCCCCACGCTGTTTGCCGCCAGGGCGGACGGTCCATTCGTTGAAGAGTTCGACAACGTCGTCGATCATGAGTTGATCATTCTCGAAGGCAAAAACAAATGTTGACGGATGCCCTCAGTTGGAATGAAGACGACGAGCTGGATAGTGAAGATTTCTTGACTGAGGGAGATGACAGTCAGGAAGACGAGGACGACTACGAGCAGGCCGATATAGACCAGCAACGCTTTCAGAAGCAGCAGCACGAGCGACAGCGGCAGGATGACGAGCAGGAAGAGGAGTGGCGGCGGCAGGACGACGAATGGCGACGTCGAAAGATGGAGGAAGAAGAAGAACTGCAACGACAACAGGAAGACGACGAGCGGCGCCGGCAAGAGGAGGAGGAGGAAGCAGAAAGAGAGCGGCTTAGAATAGAAGAGGAAGAAGCGGACTGGGACGAAGATGACGAGCCCACCCGCCATGCGCCTCCGTTGTGAGTCGATTTGAGTGAGGAAGTCGCCCGTCTAATCCGCCACGGCTTCTCCTGTGACATTCCCGTTCATTTCAGAAGGAGAAATCATGAATACGCGCAAAGAGATCGAGAAGGCGACCCTGGTCGCGTCAGTGATTATTGGGGTCGCAGGCGCGGCTCTGCTCGGCGCGTGGGCGCAGCAACGAAACCGCGGTGAGAAGAAGGCCCTACTGCGCTCGACGATCGCGTTCGTGAGCACGCGCCACGATCCCGCGGCCGATCCCGCGGTCAATCCCATGCGGGCCTGGCTCGCCGCCGAGATCTACCTGATAGACGGGGACGGGACCAACCCGCGCCGTTTGACGGAGAACACCTACTCTGATGGCTTCCCAGCCTTGTCGCCGGACGGGAAAAGGATTGTGTTCGATAGCAACCGGCAGCGAACTGAGAAGGAGCCCTTCAACACCTCGGACCTCTTCGTGATGAACACGGACGGCACCGGGCAGACGCCGCTCGTGCGGGGCAGCTCCGCCACCTGGTCCCCGGACGGCCGAAAGATCGCGTTCCACTCTTCGGCGTCGGGGACCGGCCAGCCGATCAATTCCTTGCCGGGCGCTGCGACATCGGATAGCGACATCTTCGTCCTGAACGTAGACGATTTCATCAAGAAGCGGCCGCGGCCGCAGAACCTCACGAACAACCCGGCGGCGATAGACGACGACCCGGACTGGTCGCCTGGTGGGCAAAAGATCGTGTTCACGAGCCACGCCGTCACCGACAATACCGACAATCACGTCACCGCTGAGATTTACGTGATCAACGCGGACGGAAGGGGCAAGCCGACGCGCCTCACCAACAACGCCGAAGAGGAGCGGGCCCCGTCATGGTCCCCGGACGGCAAGCGCATCGTCTTCTGTTGCAGGAGGGGCGGTCCCGACTTCGAGATTTGCGTCATGAACGCGGATGGCACCGGACAGGTGCAGCTGACCGAAAACACAATCGGCGACTTGACGCCCTCGTGGTCACCCGATGGCAAGACAATCGTGTTCCACAGGCGTGTGGGACAACGCGGTCAATTCCAGCTCATTTTGATCAATGCGGACGGCACTGACGAGAAGCAGCTGACCTCTCCCCCAGGTCTCAACGCGTTTCCGAATTGGGGTGAGGTCCGCGGTTGAGGATCCGCGAAGTAGAACGCCGTTTGTTCGTTAACCTGAATACCTGCTTGGTCATTGCCCGGGCCTGAAGCGCAGCGTTATGCTGCTTCGATAGATAAGGAGTAATTATGCCTACCTTTGAGCAGAAACAAAATCAATCTTGCCAGCCTGCATCCTCCTGCCTTGCCCGAGCAACATCCCCGTCGAATGATCACACGCATCCAGTTCTGCAATTGCAGCGCGCCATTGGTAATCAAGCGGTACAGCGTTTACTCCACGCCAACGTCGAAGAATCTAAAAGTGGTTCGGGTACCATAGCACCAGATCATTTCGCGTCCCGATCAGTCGATGCTGAGCAGACTCCAGCCCCGCCAATTGTGCAGGAAGTTTTGAACTCGACCGGCGAACCGCTCGACCAGGCGACCCGCGCCATCATGGAGCCGAGTTTCGGCTATGACTTCAGTCAGGTGCGCGTTCATACGGACGCAAAGGCCGCTGAATCGTCGCGAGCGGTGTGCGCGCAGGCTTACACCGTCGGCGAGCACGTCGTGTTCGCTGCGAATCGTTACCAGCATGGGACTACCGCTGGAAGAAGCTTGCTAGCGCATGAGCTGGCCCATGTGGTCCAGCAGAACAATGGCCCGGTTGCGCTTCAACGCCAGCCGGACGATCGAGAGCTTCTGGCGCATGACCTCCAGGAGATTAGCGACGAACTGGAGAAAATCAGACAGCAAATTGGTGAGGGCGCAGAAGACTTCGAGATCTTTCGGGCAGAACTGGCTCTGGCATCGGAAAAGCTGCCAGGGGCCGAGATGCCGATCAACAGCAAGACGGGACCAGCTTTCGTCGAAGCAGCGATTGAAGGCAGCAAGGTCCTTCGCCCGTTTCTGCACGGAAAACTCGCTAAGACTTCGGTGGAGAAGAATTTTAAGATTTACGATTTCAGAGAGCAGTTTGAAGCGAAGGAAAAGGAACTCTCGGGGGTCAAGAGCGTGAACCCAACCATTGGCCGAGCCAAGCCTACGAAGCTAACTCAAGGTTTCTTCCACCGCAAAACAGATAGCATTCACTTACCACCGAACCCCCATTTTGGTCACGCGCTGCACGAAGGCATCCACAAGTACTCCTCCATCGCCCTTCAGAACGCCCTGGGTGTATACATCAATGAGGGATTCACGCAGATCTTTACTGATGATGTGTTAGCGGAACACGGCCTGGGCAGCTTCAGTCATGAGTACGGGGAACACATGAAGTGTGCAAACATCGTCCTGAAATGGATGAATAATGACAAGGCGGCATTGGGCCGGGCGTATTTCCAGGGGAGCGCAGACGCGAACACTATGATGCAAGAAGTCATGCGCAAGCTTGGCCTAAAAACCGCGATGGAACTCATTAGATTGGTGAATGACCGTGAAGGATTAGGGCTGTGTGAGCGTATCAAGAAGGCGGGCCCTTGAATTGCGTGTTCGAATTTGATGGAATTCTATGCCAAGTGAATATGCATCTCATATTTGTTTACGGCACGTTGAGACGCGGCAGTGCGCGCTCAATGTCTATTAGATTTCCCAGGTCAAAATTTATTGCTGTTGCGAAAGTAAGCGGTAGCCTGTATGACCTCGGCACATATCCCGGCTTGCTACTTGATGAATCGAAACCGAAGCTCATGGGCGAAGTATATGAAGTTGATGATCAGGTGCTGAATGAGTTGGATGATTTTGAAGCATCGAGCGCCTATGTGCGGAAGCAGGTTGACACCTTTGTCGGTACAGAAAGAAGGACATGTTGGATTTATGTTCCCGAACAGAATCCTCAATTCTATTTGGATCGTACATTAATTAAATCAGGAGATTGGACTGAATACGCTAAGACGAAACCGGAAAGGCCTGGACACACCTTACCTGACGAAACGCAGCGTTAATGACTATCCGGCATTCTCTCATCACCGCTTTCAGCAGCAATGAAGGGAACGATCCACAAATACACGAAATAACACCAACGAAATTTCGTGTTCGTTCGTGTGATTTCGTGGAACGTGGGCTCAGTCAAAACCTTGCTCAAAATATAAGAAAGCAGGCCTTTGTATTAAAAGAGGTAGCACAGAGGCTTGAGTTTCTTCCAACGGACTCCTACCCGACCCCACGCATCCCTAAAATTACGTAGTACTACGTAGCCGGAATACGTAGCCACACGGATACTCAAAGCCACCTGACGGCTCTAATGTGCCCACCTATGAACCACCCTGATCGTCGAAGACAACGAGCAGCTCACCGGACGATGAGTTCCTCGATGTCAGTCATGAAATGTAAATAGATTCATAGGAGGTCTCCATGCTTACCCGAAACTCTCACACCGTCTCCAGTCACACTTACCAACGGTCAACCATGAAGCTCGCCCTGACGGGCCTTGCCTGTCTCGTTCTTTGGTTGTGTTTTCCCACCCAAACGTATTCACAAAGCCAGCAAAACATTACGTCAACCCTGATTAAGATTGTGACGGGCCAACATCCCATCAGCAGTTTAGAAACCGACAGATACACCTGGTATTGCCCCGACAGTCATCCTCGCATGGTTACCTGGCGAAACCGCAGCTCAAGCGGCGACATAACAACGACTGAGGATTTTACCGGCGTGGATGAATCAAAAGCTGTCAAGGTGACTTTCACTAACTGGTCCCTCCACAAACACGATTTCGGGATCGAGTATGTCTGCAGCAGCAAGTGGTATCCGGCCAGCGGCGCTCCCGATGAATGCGGCGGCGAGGGACAGAAAGTGTGTTGGGGCGCTCAGCAATCGGATGGCTGGCGGCGTGCTGACTGGATGTTTGGCGTCAGCTTCTCCGGAGCCTGCGATCGCGGATTGATTATCGACGGTGTTTCGGAAGATTCGAGCTGCAAAGACGAGCGGCGTCACAAGCGGGATGATGAGGGACATGGCGGGACGTGGGCTACCTGGGCCCTGGACAATCAACGCAACCATCTGCAGAAGCGCGAGCCACTCAACTGGATCTCTACCTTCGGCACACATGAATCATTCAACGCCAGGAATGACGGTTACACCTTCCCGAATCAACACTACTCGCTCAGCGACCAGTTGGATGCCGGCGCGCGGATCATAGACCTGCGACCGCGCTGGGGCGTCGGGGCTACCGATTACCTGAGGTTGAGTCACGGAACCAACAGTTGTGGCGGATGCTCCGGCCTTGATCGCCCTTACATGTATGCCATTCAGGAGATTGGGAAATGGCTCGATGATAATCCGGAACAGGTCATCATGCTTGGCTTATCGCACTTTGACGGCGACGATCACAGTTACATCGACGATCCGCTCGAAGCCTACATAGGGGACAAAGTGTTGGGTCCGCGAGAGTGGTGTCGATTCCTCAACCCGACGGACCCGGGAGTATGCACGTTGGGTGGAAACTACAAGCCGACGCGCTGGCCGACGATTGCTGAAATGCAGAATCCCGATAACTGGTCATGCGGTTGTCGAAAACAGGTGATCGCGTTCGAGAGCCAGAGCAATTGGGACTCCGCATACACCTTCAGTTTTGACACTACCGGCGACCTCGGCTTGAGTGACCGCTATGCGCGCAACTTCAACGCAACTCAATGCAAGCTAAATGAGAAAGCGTTTCTATATGACGCTGCCTCAACTGATGTCAGCCGGACGGACTACGATCTGAAATTCTCCGACATCTATGAAACGCGCGTCTTCGGACAAGCAGTTCACGATTATGATTCATGGCCTGGCTATATCTACGCTTATCAGTCGGATATTCCGGACAGCGATGGGCGCAACGACCTGGCTGCCCCGCGACCTTACGCAACCAAAGCAACCTCCGTTGAAGCACTACTGAACTGCAACGTATCGATGATCGATCTCGACTTCTTTATGAAGGACCAGTTTTTCAATGGCGACGCGGACGATGTGGGCGGCCAGACCGATCGTCGTGAGGCGTTTGTCTGGACGTGGGCAGAGGATGACTATGGGTCGCCCAATACGGCCGCACTCCTGAAAAATTCGGACGGGCGTTTTCACTCGGAAAATCCCGCCAACCTCCACTATGTTGCGTGCGCCAAAGAAACCAAAGCGGGCAGCGGCATGTTCCGCGCCGGAGACTCGACTGGTTGGGACGACCCTGTCGGCAGACAGTGGCGCATTACTGCCGGCGTTTACAGCTGGGAGAATGCCTCGCAAGCTTGCCAGGAAGAAACCAACGGTGACACGTCATGGGTGTTCGCCGCTCCCGTAAGTAAGCTTCAGAAAAATCAGTTGATAGCGGCCAACACACAGGCCCAGGATCTGTGGATCTCGTATACGAATAATACTACCTCGGGAAACTGGGTGGTCACGGCCCCGCCATCCCTGAAGGTCGAGAACACATCTGTGGACGAAGGCTCACAAGTCACGATCGTCGCCAATGGCAAATCACCCAGCGGCGAGAAGCTCTCGTATCTATGGGACTTCGATAACGATGGCACTTACGAGACGGTAGGTAAGCAGGTGGTTTTCACGGCAGCCTTCCTCGATGGGCCAACTTCCCGGACTTTCAACGTTAAGGTTGTTGATGCAAACGGGCTGCAGAGAGCAACGCAATCGACCGTGACGGTTAATAACGTGGCGCCGGTTGTCGCTGCCGGAGTAAACAAGGTGATCAACGAAGGTGGAACGGCCACGTTGACCCCTGTCTCTTTCCACGATGTGTGCAGCCTGGACACGCACACCGCGACGATTGACTGGGGCGACGGCACACCGGTTACTACGGGCACAGTAGCGGAGCCTTCCGTGTCCAAACCGTTGCTGGGCGGGATTGACGGCACAGTTTCCGGCAGTCACGTCTACGGCGATAACGGCAATTACACGGTGAAGGTATGCGTCAAGGACGATGATGGCGGCAGAGGCTGCAACACCTTGACCGTAAGCGTCAACAACCTTTCCCCATCGCTAACACTCAACACTTCAACGGCCATTGCGTTTGGCAACGGCTCGGCGTTTCTGGGCCGTCTCGGCGTCGAGCAGTCACACGATGCTTCGGCCAATGATCCGGGTTCTGATGATTTAACTTTTAAGTGGAGCTTCGCGCCGTCCACGTTCACAGCCTCGCACCCGCACTTCAACAACGGGACCAGTGCTGACCCGCCCAAGAGTGGACCAGGCCTCTTTCCTTTCCCGGCCAGCGACACGGTCAAAGTAACCTTTACGGCTTCGGGAATCTATACCGTGCGGATTGATCTGCTGGACGATGACGGTGGTGCGAATTCAAGCAGCCTGCCCAAATTGATCACAGGTAATGCAACCCGCTCCAACGGCGACGGCTTTTGGAGACAACAATTCAGCGGGAAGGGAAATCAGCAGATAGATAACCGCACACTGCAAAGCTACCTGGATGTGGTGGGCTTCGCCAGCCGAATATTCAATGAGAAAGTGCCGGCCGCGACTCTTGCTCAGGCGCAGTTGGTCTTGCAACCCGGCGGCGCCAGCGTCGGCGACACTGACCCGTCGAATATGAAGGGGAAGGCGACTCAGGAAGCATTCATGGCGTGGCTTAACTTTGCCAGCGGCGGCGTCGGCTGGAACCAGAGTGTCTGGAATGGGCTGACGTTCCACGACGCAATGGCCCAGGTCGAAACCATTCTCTCAACGCCGAACCGCACGCACGCTGATTATGTTCTGGCCAAAAACATAGCGGCCTCCGTTAATGGAGCCAGTGCGAGCAACTTGCATTGTGATTTCTGTCCAAGTAAGACAGACGGCCTGGCAATGGACGGGAGTCATCTCTGGTGGATGGAGAAGTCTCAACCGGCGTCCGCCTTACGTTTGGCGTACGAAGCTACAGTTGAAGACTCGCGTTGGGAACTCCTCAGGTTGTTAGCTTCGTGAGTAACTTCGAGAACGCACTCTCAACCTGGGTAGTGTCTTGATTTGGTAACGCAACCTGTTAGTTCGCGGGATTGAATGGCATTCAACGCTCCGCAAACTAACAGTTTGCCTTACAAAGCTAAATTATGCCGCTGGTCAGTACTGCGCCGCAGGGCTTTGCACAAAAAGTAAATCCCACCCACGGCAGTGGGTGGATGGTTCAAGTCCGACCTACAAATCGCGAAGCACGCTTACTCTTGAAATCCCACCCACGGCAGTGGATGGATAGTTCAAGTCCAGCCTAATTCTGGTTTAGGCGCACAAGGCTGGACTTGAAGTATCCACCAACTGCCGTTGGTGGGATTACAAAAACAACAGCAGAACTCAGTCTTGTAGGTTGGACCTGAACCATCCACCCACTGCCGTGGGTGGGATTTACGTTTTGTGCAAAGCCCTGCGCCGCGTCTGATTTTTCTTTTCGTGCCGAGCATTTATACCTGAGTCCGCGGTGGGGGCACAGCCTTTTCCCTGTAGCCTGCCGGTGATAAAGTGGCGAGCAAAAGAGATAGAGGACTATGACGGCTCAGGTTCATGAGAATTTGATTCTCGACGGCGGGACAAAGACATCCATGAACTTCTGCCCACCGCTCCCCGCACATCACCCGCGACTAATTGAACTAACTCCCGCAGAGATCGAGAAAGAAAACATCGATCCGCTCATCTTTTCCACCGGTTGCTGGCGTGGTTATGTCGGAACCTGGCAGATAAAAGACAGCTATCTGTATCTTGTCAACATAACGGGCCGTTACAAAATAATCGGGGATGAACCAATCCGGGCCGATTGGTTTACCGGTGTCCTACGTTACCCTGAAGGAAAACTCCTCCACTACGTTCACATGGGCTTCGGGTCAGTTTACGAGTTTGAGGTGCATGCAAGCTTTGAGCTGGGAAGATTGCTAAAGGTAAGCCTGGTCGACAATTCAGGAAAGGTGTTTGACAGAGAAGAGTTAGCGATGCGAAATCTCCCCGGCCTGGAGAATAGTTTCGAGGGCGATGACAAAATGTAACTCTTGAATGAGATGAAGATATTGATTCTTGGCGGGACCAGGTTTGTCGGCCGTCATCTGGTTGCGGCTGCCCTCACACGCAACCACGAGATCACGCTTTTCAATCGCGGAAAGCATTCGTCTGCGCCGTTAACAAGCGTCGAAACAATTTGCGGCGATCGAAACAGTGACCTGGCTAAACTTCAAGGGCGCCGCTGGGATGCAGTCGTCGATACTTGTGGATATCTGCCGCGTACCGTAAGGGCGTCGGCAAGAATCTTATCTCCGTCAGTAGATCGTTACGTTTTTATTTCCAGTCTTTCCGCCTATGCAGATCTCAGCGTTTCCGGAGTAGATGAAACGGCGCCCCTCGCCACCTTAACCAGCCAACAATTGGACCAGGCAAACGAAATTGATTCATCGGGAGAAGTCTCCGCAATGAATTATGGCCCACTGTATGGCGGGTTAAAAGCTCTGTGTGAGCGGGCGGCTGAAGAAGCGTTTCCTAATCGAGCGCTCATCATTCGTCCCGGTGCCATCGTTGGCCCTTACGATTATGCCGGCCGGTTTACTTATTGGGTGATGCGGATCGCTCTTGGCAACAAAGCAGGGGAAGTGTTGGCACCGGGTCGTCCTGACCGCCCGGTTCAGTTTATTGATGTGCGTGACCTGGCCGAATGGACTGTGAGGATGATTGAACGTAAGGAAACCGGAAGCTATAACGCCAACGGTTTGCCTAACAACTTGACGATGGAAAGGGTGCTTACCGAATGTAAAATGGTAAGTGATAGTGACGCTTCTTTTACGTGGGTGAGCGATGATTTCTTAATGCAAGAGAAAGTCGTTCCGTTGACCGAAATGCCGCTATGGTTGCCGGAAGAAGGTGCGCCGCATGTGAAAGGCTTTATGTTGATTAACTGTAATAAAGCTGTTCGTGCCGGACTCAGCTTTCGGTCTCTGGATGACACCATCAGAGATACGCTGACATGGCGCGAGACAGACCACCTGAATGAAGAATTGAAAGCTGGCCTTGATACTGACAGAGAACAAAGTTTGCTGCGCAAGTGGCACGAAACCAATTGACTCAAGTTTAATTCGAGGTCTTCACTGGGACCGCGGGCGAGGGCGCCAGCGGTCCCAGTGAAGAGCTCGAATGATCAGGGCTAAGGAAGCTTCCGTTTATTACTAATGTTGAAGCTACTTTTGCTACAAACACTTCGTGTTTATTTCGTGTATCTTAGTGGATCGTTCTCCTGGTTGTGCCTAAAAGCCGCGCTGTGTAATCTGCACTGCATGTCCGAGGATTTCTTTTGAAACCTTTGATGGATGGGGAGGAAACATGTCAGCACACGCGGGAAACATTAACAGGCGAAACGAGCGTCTGTTCTATTCCGGCATGGCCGTCGCCTTCGTAATTACCGTCTTCGCCGGTTTTGCGCGGACCTATTACCTCAGACCCTATTTCAACAATGGAGCCCTCATTCCGCTCCTGCATCTGCATGGAATGGTGTTCACCTCCTGGCTCCTGCTCCTGCTTACACAGACTGCGCTGATTGCGGCAAAGCGAACTGGCATTCATCGCCGTTTAGGGATTGCCGGCGCAGTGCTGGCGGTGCTCATGGTCATGGTCGGCACCACGACGGCAATCATTAGGGCGAAGGTAGTGGAAGTTCCACCGGGCGCGCCCTCCCCGCTCGCATTTTTGACAGTTCCACTCGGCGACATGTTGTTGTTTGCAAGCCTGGTGGGAGCGGGCTTCTATTTCCGCCGTCGACCGGACATACACAAGAGGCTGATGCTCGTGGCGACGATCGCAATACTGCCCGCAGCTGTCGCTCGATTACCATTTGCCTTCATCCAGCAGTTTGGCCCACTGGCCTTCTTTGGTTTGAGCGACCTCTTTATTGTGCCTTGCCTGATCTACGATCTGTTCACCCGTGGGCGGTTCCATCGCGCCACTGTCTTAGGCGGCCTGGCACTTGTCATATCGCATCCACTCCGCCTGGTGATTGGGAACACGCAAGCCTGGCTCGCATTCGCAACCTGGCTGACTCAGTGGGTTTAGTTCGCGTCTGCCAGCTTGGGAAGATTAGAACATCGTAGGGTAGGCCATGAACCATCCCAATCTTCCGCGCCGGTCCACTCCTCAGGAAGTCGCTGATCAGGTAGCCCGCACTTACTTCGGCGTCACCGATGAGGTCTCGCGTCAACGCGTCATTCGCCAGTGCTTGCTGGGCGCGGTAGAGGCTGCGGTGGTGACTCCATGCTTGTTCTATCTGCGCTTCAGAAGAGTTGGACCGCTGGGCTGGGGCACCACTGTCTTCTTCGTTGTTTATCTACTCCTTACAGCGGTTGGGCTGTATTTCAGACCGCACACTGAATACCATTCCCCGGTGGCCTTGCGCGGAGATTGGCTCGACCGCGTGGGCGCATTCTGGTTGGTTGGCTGTGTCTTTGGTCCGTTCTTCGGTTGGGTGATAACTTCGGGTGCTTTCCCCATCACCCAGAGTTCATGGAAGTGGATGTTTGGTCTGCGTGTGTTTCTGGCGGCTGCAGTGCCCATCATGCTTGCTTTGCCGCTTCTGCGTTATGTGCGGGGAAAGTCCGCGCTGGTAGCGTTGCCTTTGCTGGTGGGTGTCACGCTGTTGCCGGTCTCGAGCGCGATGAATGTGAGCCTGGATTTGTGGGAAGGTCCCATCGTGCGGCAGGATCGAGCGACTGGCCAGCCGGAGTTGTTTCTAAAGCACAGCGGGCAGAGTCTGGGGGTTGGCCAGTGAGTTTCAGTGTCGAGGTGGGATCATGGATGAGACAACCGTCTTGTTTCGGCCGGTTGGCCAGAAAGAACTTGAGTTAATTCGGCTAAGCGAATTCACAGCGTTTCCACCTCGACTACCGGAACAACCAATCTTCTATCCGGTCTTGAATGAGGAGTATGCTATGCAAATTGCGCGAGACTGGAATGCCAAACATAATCTGGAGAAAATTGGTTACGTAACGCGATTCCGCGTGAAAACTGAATACCTCAAGCAACGCGAAATCAAAACAGTCGGTTCTTCGGTACACCAGGAATATTGGATAGCCGCGGAAGAGTTGCCAGAGTTCAACCGAAACATAGTTGGTCGAATCGAGGTTGTATCTGAGTATCGCGGCGACGAAATTGAGTGAATGGCTCAACGGAGAATGGCATGCACGCAAAACTACTGATACCGATCCTGAACGTCTCGGATATTCAGCAGAGCTTCACCTGGTTTGAGAAGCTGGGCTGGAAGAAGGCCTGGGATTGGGGCAGCCCACCGGACTTTGGCTGCGTCAGCTCCGGCGAGTATGAGATCTTCCTGAGCGAGAATTGCCTGGGTGGTCGCGGTAAAGGCCCACTTCCCGTGACGTACGGTTCTATGGAGAGTGTGCAAGGGGACAAGGGTGTCTGGTTGTGTATCATGGTTGACGACGTTGAAGTGGTCCATCAGCATTGCCTGGAGCAGGGCCTCGAGATCACCTGGCCTCCGACCGACGCGCCGTGGGGTATCCGGGAAATGCACGTGCGTCACCCGGATGGCCACGTCTTCAGAATCGGTCACGAAATAGAGGAAGACGGCCAGGACTCGGTTCAGTGTGCTGGTTCTTGAAAAGTGGACATGCAACCAGAGAGCAATCAGTTATCACAGCGGGAAATTAATACCAGGCTCAGGCGTGGCATCTTCTATTCGATCTTCTGGCTGATGGGCGTTGGTTCAGTTATCGCCGTTAGGGAAGGTCTTAGGGCGAAGAAGTTGATTAGCCAATCTGGCGGCGAACTCAAAGGCATGGGCAAGGTTTGGTGGTGCTTAATTGTCGGCGGCGCTGGATTGCTTTTTTGGCTTTTTGTGGTGTTGATGGTGGTCATTAATAAGGCGACCACCTAGCCGGATTTAGAGGAACCTGGGAACTGGCTGTTCGTGTAAGAACCGAAAGAACACTTCGAAGAGGAGATAAGTCATGAGACTACTTTCAACTTTAGGCCTGGTTACTTTCCTGTCCGTGGGCGCTGCCTATTCAGCTCAGGGTCAATCACTCTCAGCTCAGCAAATCATGGATCGGACCCTTTCCGTTTATGCGACCTGCCACAGCTATGTAGATGAAGGCGAAGTCAGGACAATCTTTCAACAACCAAACGGCCGCCGCACTGTAAGTAAACCCTTCTCCACCGCTTTTGTGAGGCCCTCAGATTTCCGCTTCGAGTATAAGGAACGACGGGGGGAGGACGAATGGAATAGTTACATAATTTGGCAGGGTCCGGAATCGGTCAAGACCTGGTGGTCCATCAAGCCCGGTGTTCAGACTCCTCCGAACCTGTCTTTTGCGCTAGGCGCGGCCGCGGGTGTGTCGAGCGGCTCTTCGGCCACGGTTCCAACTTTGCTGATGCCGGAGATGACGATGGGCAATCGGATTAAATCTCTTTCAGAGTTGAGACTCATTGGCGAGGAGGAACTTAACGGCCGTAACGCTTACAAGATGGAAGGAACAGATTTCCGCAATAACACCGTAACGCTCTGGGTAGATAGCGCAAGCATGTTGATCGTTAAGATATTCCAGAAAACCCGTTTCGATACGTTTGAGACAGAAACGACCACGACCTACAAACCTCAAGTAAATGTAAGTGCTCAAGGGAAACTCGCATTCAACCCACCGGAGTCTGGGAAAAAGAGTCTTTGAGGATAAGCGGCCGGCCCAACCAGTCCAGCCAGCCTCGCCACTTGTCTTATGAGTGAGCCTCGTATAACCATCATTGATGCCGCCGAGCGGTTGTCGAATCGGTCTTACACCGACGGCGAAGATTCTCGGGCTGAGTGGCGCTCAGTTTATACCTGCCCTGGCTGCGGCGCCCAGATTTCCTTCACCGCCGTCGATTTTGAGGAGCATGCTTTCTCAGAGGAGACTAATCTCTCTCCAGCGGATGCCAACGAAGTTGGGGTAGCTTCACAGGCCTATTCCATACGGCAGTACAAAAGCGTTAACTTCAAATCATTCATGGATTTTTATTGCGAAGACTGCCGTGCTGTGGTGCGCATTTACTATGATGCCTGGGGTGGCGGAAGATACACGCATGGATACTACTCGCAATTCATAGTTGAAAAACGCGCCGCTTAATAATGAAAGTTGCCTTCGGAATAAAAGCTCACTCGGGTTGGGCCGCCCTGGTTGTCGTCGGCAAGCGTGACGGCGACTACGTGGTGGTCGACCGGCGCCGCATCGAACTGGTTGAGGACGAGTGGGCGAAGCAGCCGTATCACGCGGCAGAGGATCTCAAGCCGGATGCAGCGCGAGATGTGGTTAAGCGCGGCATCGAAGCGGCGCACCGGATTGCGATTCGGGAGATGCGAGCGGCGGTTAACCGGGAGCGAGAGCGAGAAAACGAAGTTACGGCAGGGGCAGTTCTGGTCGGCAATCCCATGCCCGACTGGAGCGTAGATGAAATCCTCGCAGTACACTTCCGCATGCACAAAGCCGAGGGCGTTCTCTTCCGGGATGCGTTATGCCGGGCCGCCAAAGCGTGCGCACTGCGTTTGGTCGAGATCCCGGAAAAGCTGTTGATGAAGCAGGCTGAGAAGACGCTCAAGACGACGGCGAGCGGCCTGACAAAGAAGATTGCGACTATGGGCAAGTCTGTCGGCTCTCCCTGGGGGAAAGACCAGAAAGAGTCTGCACTTGCTGCGATGGTCGCACTTCAGGAACGCTCGCATTGAGTCCGCACCCGTTAGCGTATCAAATGATCCGAAGGCCGTTAAGATAGTTCCGGTTATGGAAATTAGAAATACTAAAGGTCAACTACTTCTCACCTACGAAGGCGAATTGAGGAGTGTCAGCCTTGATGATGCTGATTTGAGTGATGCGAATTTGGAGCAAGCTAATCTCGAAGGTGTTGTCTGGATGGGCGTGGATCTTCAGAATGCTAACCTGAAGGAAGCAGATATGTATTGGGCCATTCTCTTTGAAGCGAATCTCAGCAGCGCCAACTTAGAAGGCGCCCGGCTTCAAGGGGGCAGACTTAAAGAAAGTGAACCTGCAAAACGCCAACCTTAGAAACGCAAATCTTGGACGTGATAATCTTGGCGGCTCAACTCAATTACAGGGAGCAAATCTAACCGGAGCGGAGCTTCTTGGAGCTGATTTTCAAGGAGCCGAATATAACGCTGAAACACAGTTCCCAAAATCATTTGATCCGCAAAAGCATGGAATGTTGTTGAGAAAGTGACCCCTAAACTTTTCAGCGTTATTTCACGCGCGTCCCACCATGGATGACAAACGAAGCTTGCTGCGACATTTCTTAGCTGCCCTGGCTTATCGCACGCAGAAGGCATTGCGTGAGGCCCCTGCCGATTTCGGCAACTTCCGCGCTGCCGAAGAAGTACGCACTCCTGCGGAACTGGTTCGGCACATGACCAGCGTGCTTGGATACGCCTGTACCTTCTTCACTGGCGGCCAATATCGGCCCGAGCCTTTACCCTCGTTGAACGAGGAAGTCATTCGTTTTCACGATGTAGTTGAAAAACTTGCTCGACACATCGCGGCTGACACTCCCCTGCAAGAGGAAATGTCTCCGGAACGATTACTTCAGGGCCCGCTCTCGGATGCGATGACTCACGCCGGTCAACTCGCGATGCTGAGGCGGCTGGCGAAAGTTCCAGTGCCGCCGGAAAATTTCGTTCTGGCCGACATTCAACCGGAACGACTTGGAATCGAGCAGGCTGGACCAGTGAGCCCGGACGAAACCTGGCCTGAAGCACCTCCAGGTTGGTTGCCACCATCAAAGAGATGAAGGATGACTGAAGTAACAACAAATTTGAAGGAGTTGAAGGTTCTCATATATCTCTGCGTTATTGCTCTGGTACTGCCGATTGCCATTTTGCTTCTTTGCAACATATTAATTAGTTTGCATCAATATCCGCTCTCCGGTATCTATTTTTCCGCTTATGTGACTGCAGGTCTGGCATCACCAATGATGGGCCTCGTCAGCTTAGTTAGCCTCTTCGTAAGGAAGCGCCGATTCCAGGGCATCCCCGATCATAAGGAGCGAAGACTAAGAGGCTGTCTTCTGATCTTGGGCATTGTGAACATTTTTGCCATCGTAATCTGGGCTATGTTGCTCCCGTATTTGATCTTCGCTAGTGGCGGCATCCGCTAGCGTCCTGGAGAGACTAAACGCTGAAAGCGTTGTCATCCACCGAATTATCGATATAGAAACACCGGCTTTATCCATCAACCATTCGGAGTAGCCCCATGAAACTGATCCTTACCGCCGGCCTGTTGATTTGTTCACTGGCTTCGTTCGCAGCTGGACAAAAAGCGGGCAGAGGCGATGCTGAGTTTAAGAGTCTAAGTGACCGTTACTTCGCCGCCTGGAGTTCATTAAATGCTGACAATGCCGCGCCCTTGTATGCAAAGGACCCCGATCTGGTTTTCTATGACATTGCTCCTTTGAAATACACAGGCTGGGCCGAATATGACAAAGGCGTGCGTGGCGTACTCGGCGGGTTCGAGAGCCTCAAGCTAACCCCGAACAGCGACCTGAAAGTAACGAGGCGCGGCAACATTGTTTGGACAACAGTCACTTTCCATCTTTCGGCGAAACCAAAGAGCGGCGGAGGCCAGATGGAAATGGACGGCCGGCACACCGCGATCTGGGAAAGGCGGGCGGGCAAATGGCTAATCGTCCACGAACACTTTTCCGCGCCTTTGGCGGGTTAAAAAAAAGTCAGCTTGCTGGTGTGAGAATCGGATGCACGGACTTAGATTGCCCGGCTAATAAATATGCGTCCGCGTAGTCCAATGAGAATTCTTTTCGGTTTGCTGGCGCTCGCTGGTGCGGTTCTGCTTTGCGGCTATATTTATTTATCGGCCAGCGCCGGGAGGGCACTGAAAGCGTCGGAGTTCGCCAGATTCTCGAATACGATCGTGAAGTCAATTACGCATCCGCAAGAAGGCGGCGCCTCTCGAGCCATCAGTCTATCGAAGGCAGCGTTGTCCTCTACTTCCTCCAGCGGATCAATCGACTTTGAAGGTCAAAGCTACACGTTTCCACTCCCGAAGTATGCGGTCCCTCAGGAGAAGAGTGGCGGCAGATTTTACTTTCTGGCGTTTGTATCGCCCGACGAAATGCAGAACTACTTCGACCGAGACTTGCCGCGAGCCGGATGGACGCAGGTTGATCAGGGAGGAGCAGGGCATTTCCTGGAGGGCCATGGTGTTCGTATGACTATTGTTCAGCACTTCTACCTAACTTCCGACATCAGCGAGTTTAATGTGGTAATAAGAAAGCACCCGTAAACGCCCTGCAGAGGAAGACAGGCACAGATCTGCGGCATTACGGAAGACCAGTTTGCGGCGTCTGGTCGAGAATCAGAGCTATAATTGGTCGCTAAAGTATCTGGTTGACGTGGTTTCATTTATGTAAGGAGGCGTGTCGAAGCGAATAATGAACGCACGCAATGTATCTGGCATGTTCCTGGTCATACTCCTTCTCCTCTGCCGTAGCGCGAGCGCGCAAGTGACCGAGCAGAAAGGTGAATTGCGCCTTTACGACATGGCAACGCAAATCGGCACAACCGCCATGCGAGAGTTTAAGGACGATAAGGGAAGAGTCGTTAAAACCATTTATTACACCGGAGGAGGCGGCGGGATAAACGGCCCGTACCTCGAAGAATTGTTGAGCGAGCAATCGATTCACGTTTACGCCTACGATGAATACGGCTGCCGCATTAGAAGCGAGCACTACGCGCCGGGGATGAAGTTAAGCAGCACCGGGGAAGTGCGCTGTCTCGATGGCACAGCCACACCGCAATTAACTACGGTCAGTGATGCACGGGGTGTCAAACAATTTGAGACCAGACACACACCAAGCGGTGGGACTCGAACGCGTTTGTATTTGGATCATGACGGCGAAAAGGTTATCGGCATAATAGGTGATACGCCTACCGACGTCGATCTCGCACACGGCTGGGGAGAAGAGGCCGGGGGTTTTGCGATCGGCGTAGCCGCCAACCGTGAGCGGGGCCGGCAGCAAGATCTGCAGGTATCGGTCACAATCAAAAACGCCGCTGATCGTAGCGAAAGTGCCCTCATGGTTTCACTCGTCAGGGTCGAACTCAAGGACAGCGCCGGGCGATTAATTGAGCCGAAGGCGGCGTATAAGAATCGTGGGGAAGTGACCAACTCTGAAGAGTGTTCCGGTGGTTGGGGTGTGCCTTTCCTCGGCAGGTCACAATGGCTGCCCTCCTACGATCTCGGTGAGCAATATGAGCCGTTGTCTCCGGGCAAATACTCGTTCACGGTCACACACTGTTTGTCCGCAAACCGCGGCCTGCTCATTTCCAATACGATCTATGTCGAAATTGAGCGCGCAACAAAGAGTAGATGAGACGCGAGCGCTAATTCATCAAGCTGCTGCTGCTGCCTACACGTGTATAGAGTACAAGCTTTAGCTTCCGTGTTTGCGCAGGCGCAACCTAAAGGCTGTACTCTATACGCCTGTAGTTCACCGGCTACTATCTGGCAGCCTTCGTGTCCAATTTACTTTTACAAGGGTCTGGTTTCTTGTTTTTTGAGCAAGGTTTTGACAGAGCCCACGATCCACTAAATCACACGAACGAACACGAAATGCGTTAGTGTTATTTCGTGTATTTTAGTGGATCGTTCCTATGGTTGCGGCTAAAAGCCGCGCTGTGCGATCTCGGTGAACTTGGCGTCTTGGCGGTTCAATATGTGCGTGACTCGTCTTAGTTCCCCCGATCCACGCGTTTAGCATTCAGTAATAAATGGACATCTCTCCGGTCATTCTCGAAGGTCAGTACGTGCGGCTCGAGCCCTTGTCGCTCGCGCACGAGGAGTCGCTGATCGCTGCTGCCGCCGACGGCGAGCTCTGGAACTCCACCGTCACCATCGTGCCCTCTCGGGACACCATATCCGACTACATCGCGGCTGCGCTTAAGGCCCAGGCGCATGGACGCGAGCTTCCGTTCGTCATTATCCAGAAGTCATCGGGACGGGTGGTTGGAACCACGCGGTTTTACGACATCGAGCCCATCGAGCGGCGCGCCGAAATCGGATACACCTGGTTGGCTGCGAGCGCTCAACGCACCGCAGTGAATACCGAATCCAAGCTCTTGCTTCTAACTCACGCCTTTGAGGAAGTGCGATGCATCCGGGTCAGTTTCATAACAGATGTTCTTAATCAGCAGTCGCGTGCAGCCATCTTGCGGTTGGGCGCGAAGGAAGAAGGCGTTCTACGCAATCACATGTACATGCCCAACGGCCGTTACCGTGATTCCGTCAGCTTTAGCATCATCGAAGCAGAGTGGCCGGAGGTAAAAGCGCGGCTGGAAGCAAAGCTGGCGGCAAAGGTTAAAGGAAATGCCGGTGAAGGGTAAGACGGTCGCCGCCAGGACGCCAAGAGCGCCAAGTAGATCGAAAAAAGTAAGAGGCGGATGAAGATCGGGGTACCCGAAGGAGGAAAAGATGAGAGTTCTGCAACTTGTACTTTTTCTGGTATTGATTGGCTCGGCTGCATTTAATGTTTCCGCGATTGCGGGCGAGGAAACTCGTGCACAAAAACAGGTTGTGCGGAGCTTCGTTAAAACCTCGCCATCTGATCCTGTCCAGGCAGACACGCTTATTTTTCTGCCACCGGAACAAGAGATTGAACTCGCTTTGAGCGCAGGTCCTGAGCACCTGCGTGCTGGCGCCACGGTTTACGTGTTCGGAAAGAACGGCTACCAAAAGATCCGCACCGGCAAGAATGGAATCACCTGCATGGTCAATCGGGATGGCAATCAAACCGGGGATAATGATTTAAAGCCTACCTGCTGGGATGCCGAAGGAAGCGCGACGATTGTGCCGGTGATGCTTCGCGTGGGTGAACTTATGGCGCAGGGAAAATCGGCAGCGGACATAAAGTCTGATATTGACGCCGCATTCAACCAGGGACGTTTTTCCAGTCCCCGAAAGGCGGGGATTGCGTATATGCTCAGAGGCGATCTGCAATACGATCCAAAGATCAAAGAGATCGCAAAGGCCTCATTTCCACCTCACTACATGATTTATGCACCTGGAGTTACCAATGCAGACATCGGCATGAATATGGATGCGTATCAAAAACATCCTTCACTGCCGCTTGTCTATGCCGGGTATTCGGGCGGAGCGCGTACGGCCTACATCATTGTGATCGCGAGCGAAGACAAAGGACATGCTCATTGACCTTGTTACTGTGCCTCTGTGGTGATTTACGAAGGAAAAACTCACCACCGAGACACAGAGCACACTGAGAAAGCACAGAGAACGGCAAATTTTGCCTAACTGAAGGAGTAGATTGTTTCCAAAACTCAAAACTCCAACGGTCTTGCTCTATATATTCCTCACGTTTGTGCAGATTGTGTTTGGAGTCTATGCGGCAAGCGGGCTTGAAGCACCACCCTTGTTCACCGCTGTAGGTTTTTTAGGTTTTCTTTGGCTCATAGGTTGGTGGTTGCAGACCGATAGCCGCAAGCGCGAATTCCGGTGGGCCTACGACCTCGGGCTGTTGCTTTTTATCGCATGGCCAATCGTCTTGCCCTATTATTTATTGAAGACTCGAGGTGCCAGGGGGCTGCTGGTGATTGCAGGTTTTATCGGTGCTTACATTGCAGCGACGGTCATCGGGATAGCGCTTTACTTATTTCTCGCGCCGGAAGGCTGGCCCACCGCCGTATAAGGACCTTGCCATCATAAAAGTAAAAGACATACTGCTGGCCCTGCTGTTGTCGTTGACGCTCACTTTTGGAGCGGGTTTCTTGTATGTCTTTTACCCGATCATAGCCGCGATAGTTCGGACCAGGTTCGAAAACGCGGGCACCGGGGGTGTCGTCGTGGTGGCCGGCGGCGTTAGTAATATCTTTCTTCTGGCGCTGTTCATGATTGAACCGTTCGTATTCCTCATCATCTTTGCGTGGTTGCGAGCGAAGCACGCAGCGCGGTGAGAAAGAATGCCATGGGACTGGTTGAAATGCTTGCGCTTGCCTGAAGGCGAGCGTCCCGGCCGCCAATCCATTCATGGACCACCGAGAGTCATAGAAAACGATCCACGAAATTACACCAAATTGTTTCGTGTGGCTTCGTGTGATTTCGTGGATCGTATTACCTGTGGTCTAGATCCGAAGCCCTGGAACAATGTCTACAAAGCCATTACGAAATTTGCTTTTGACTTCCGTTTGTATCCTTCTGCTATCAGTTGCGCCGTGCCGTGCCCAGCAAAACATCTCAGCCAGGATCGACACTTACATCAAAACCGAAATGCAGCGGCAGAAGATTCCCGGCATATCCCTGGCTGTGGTTCGTAACGGAAAAATTGAACTCGTCAAAAGTTACGGCTTAAGTAACGTCGAGCATCAAGTTCCGGTCAAACCTGAAACCATTTTTCAATCAGGCTCAATGGGGAAACAATTCACGGCTGCGGCAGTGATGATTTTGGTCGAAGAAGGAAAGCTCTCGCTTGACGATAGAATAACCAAGTACTTCACCGACGCGCCCGAGAGTTGGAAGAATATTACTGTGCGCCACTTGCTCACGCACACGGCCGGCATGGGTGAGTATCCACCCGATCTGGATATGCGACGCGATTATACGGAAGATGGATATCTCGCCCTGATCAAGTCAGCGCCGCTGGCGTACCAGGCCGGCACAAAATGGGACTACAGCAATCTGGGATATGTAACTCTGGGCATTCTGATTCGCAAAGTGACGGGAAAGTTTTACGGCGATTTTCTGGCTGAGCGCATCTTTCAGCCGCTCGGCATGACCACGGCCCGTGTTATTTCCGAAGCTGACATCGTGCCCAACCGCGCAGCTGGATATCGTCTCGTCAAAGGCGAATTGAAAAACCAGGAATGGGTTTCGCCTTCAACCAACACCACGGCGGATGGCTCGCTCTATCTCACGGTTTTGGACCTGGCAAAATGGGATGCTGCGCTTTACCAAAACAAGCCGCTGAAACAATCGAGCCTTGCCCAAATGTGGACACCCGTAAAGCTGGACGACGGCAAGACGAAGGGGTATGGCTTCGGATGGCACACTGACGTCATTCGCGGGCATCGCTTAATTTTTCACGGCGGCGCGTGGCAGGGATTCAAATCATTTATCGTCCGCGTTCCCGACGACCAACTAACATTCATGTTCTTCGCCAACTCGTGGGAAACGAAAGACTTCAAACTCGCGCGCGGGCTCACAGCGATTTTTTATCCCGAATTCGCTCTTCCCAATGTGCAACCGATTGAAGACAACGAACCGCAGGTGACTACACTGGTAAGACGGGTTTTATTGCAGTTTTCCCAGGGCACAGCTAACCCAAATCTTTTCACGCCTGAAGCGCAGGCCAGGATTTTTCCTGAGGTGGCCAAACAAATTGGCGAGAAGCTGAATTCATTGAGCCTGCCGGTTGCACTTATCCACACCAACGAACTGATTGAGCGTCGCGAGGAAAACTCGCTTCGTGTCTACCGGTACGTTATTAACGATTTTGCAAAAACCTTGTTCTGCACGGTGCAGCTGACAAAGGACGACAAAATCGCGAGTTTTCAACTGTCAGAATAGTGAAATCAACCGTGACGGTCGCCACAGTAGTGTCCTGGGTTCCGATCTCTGTGCGTCCTAAGTGTTCTCGGCGTCTCTGTGGTGAGCGTTTTCTGCCGTTTTTCCACCACGGAGGCACAGAGAACACAGAGGACGCACTGTGTCATTTATGGCGTGACGGTGGCAATAGTGAATGTCGCAGCCGGGACGGTGCTTTTCAAATCGTAGCTTTCAATCGCCAGGTCGGCGAAACGCTGACCCTGGAGGCGCGTTACGATATGAAACGGCAGCATCATGCAATCGGCCCTCTTGTAATTGCTGCGTTCCTCTTCAATCAGGACCTGGCTGTTGTAGCGGGTAGATATCTTATCGATCAGGAAAGTTTGCTGGTTGATCCAGTAGCGGACAGTGTCCTGCGGATTGAACTTAACTTCCACCACGTAATCATTGCCCTCATCCTTTTGCCGCGCGGTGACAAGTTGGCCCTCAATTGCTCGATTGAGAGTGTCAAACCCCATCATACCCCAGTGACGGGAGGCCGCGGTCTCGCTCACGCGAAACTCGTTACCAAAGATCATTCCGCCGCCCTGGCTGCCGGTGAAGACCAGATAAGTGCGGCCCGGCAGAGTTGCGCTAGGCGCGACATCAAGTCGTCGCCGCATTAATTTATCCTGATAATCAGTAATCTTGAGTTTTACTTCCGCCATGGCCCCCAGCGGGTTAGCGCCGATTCCCCCAAACGCAGCTGCATTCACAAAACCACCGGCCTGCACCGTGACATTTTGCATGTTGGCATAATCCGCACCGCCGTGAGCAATCCGGGAGACGGAGAGAATTTCACGGCCGGTGAAGTCAGCTGCGGAGTTGGGGATCGTGGTCGTAGTGGTGGCCAGGGCCAACGCCGCCAAGCAACAAAACGTAAGCGTCGAAGCTTTCCAGAAAATTGATCTTCGTAACATGATTAATTGATTCCTCCTGTTGGTCTTTGATTGCACGCTGCTTGTACAGCATGTAACAAGAAAAGGTCAATCTTGAGTAGTGGTGCAGTTTGCATTTCTCAAGTCTCATTCACACCGCGCTTTCAATGTCCGACATGCTTCAGCTTGTCGTCGAGATTCGCAACACTCAGCAATGATAGTACTCGTAACGTCTGACATTGAGAGTTCCCAGCTAGACGACAAGCTGAAGCATGTCGGACATTGATGAGTTCTGCTTTCGAACCTATCCAATGTCCTGAGCACGCAGCGCAATCGCCGTAGCGATGAGAAAGCCAAAGATCATCGTCAACAGAACTCCGAGATTGGTCACATGGCCGCCCCATGGATGCAGGAAATCGACAAAGCTGCTCAGATCGTCAGGAATCTGGGTTGCCTCCGCTATCTCCGGCGCCGGCCGTAGCTTCGGCGGTGTTGGTTTTGCAGAGTAGACTCCGGTCACAAGGTCTTTCTGGTATTGCTCCATCGCTTTTTCAAAGTCCTTTGAGTTTTTCTCGGCATCGGACTTGTATTTGTTTATTCTTTCCCTGGCATCCGCAATGTTTATGTCGTTCTGGTGTTCGATCTGCTTGTAAAGCCCGCGTCCTTCGTTATTTTCGGCAGGTTCGGCATTCTCGTCCTTACCACGCAGGACCTCGAGACCAGACAGACGTTTCATCTCGTCAAATGACCAGGTGGCCGGCATTACCACACCGACCACTTTGGCGATTCCAACCGGAACTCCCACCAGACCAGAAAAGAGAATCTGCGGGATCAGAATGAGTGGCACCAGACTCGTCGCCATTTCGGAAGTCTTTACTACTGCTGAGATAAACAGACCGAGGGCAACGCCCACCATGCCGGTTAGAGTCATGACCAGCAATTGGGGCACACCGCCAAGTTGCCCGGGCAAATTCATCAGATTTGTAACATGAAGCAGTTTCAAGGTGCCGAAGAGGAGAAGGCACTGGAAGCTGACAATCATCATCAGCACAAAAACTTTCGAGCCTATGTAAGGCAGCAGCCGCAGATTCACCATGCGTTCGCGATCATAAACAGCGCGTTCGCGAATCACTTCCCTGGACGCGACTGAGGTCCCAAACCAGAGGGCAACCAGCGCCAGAATGAAGTAAGGGAAATCACGCTGAGAGTTGGACCCCACCACGAGATAAGTCAGTAGCGCGATGATTGGCGCCTGAGCGAAAAGAATCAGCAGGTTAAACTTGTCACGGGCCAATACTCCGAGATAGCGGCGCGAGAGCGTTGCCCACTGTCGCAATAGAGCGCCAATGGTTGTGCGCCTCTTCGCCGGCGCCGCTTGTCGCGGACTACTCGACACTTCGGTAAGCGGATCCGCGACGTTGCACCTGTATTGCTCAGTATGCATGAAGCGGCGCTTCCATTCCTCTGCCACCTCTTCAGCGGCCTGCTCTCGGGACATGTGCCCGTTCGTTCTTGCGAGTCGCTCATTAATCGGCGCTTCAAGTTTGTCATAGAGATCCTTGAAGCTTTCGGCCCCCACATGGGTAAGGGCCTCGTAGGGCTTACCGTAAAAGACCAGCTTGCCACGCATCAACAGAACGACCTTGTCAAAGAGCTTGACGTTTTCCATTGCGTGGGTCGTCAGAATTACCGTTCTGCCCGACTCAGCTATTTGCCGGAAGAGTTTCATCACCTTCTCTTCGGTGGCCGGATCGAGACCCGAAGTCGGCTCGTCGAGGAAGATGACCGACGGTTTGGTAATGAGCTCCACGGCGATCGAGACACGCTTGCGCTGACCGCCTGAAAGCTGAGAGATAGGGACGTCGCGCCGTTCAGACAGTCCGGTAACATCCATGACTTCAGCCACGATCTGATTTATTTCCTTAGTCGAGATGTCGGCTGACAATCGCAAACGCGCCACGTAATAGAGGGTTCGGTAGACCGTCAATTCGCGGTGAATGATGTCGTCTTGCGGCACATAGCCGATCGACTGCTTCAGCGACTCAAGGTGTTGATAGAGATCCAGATTATTTACCAGCACCTGGCCACTCGAGGCCGGTCTCATCCCGTTGAGCGAGTCCATTAGCGTCGACTTGCCGGCACCCGACGGGCCCAGCATCCCGACAAACTCGTTTGGCTGAATGCTCAGGCAGACTTCGTCTAACAGCCTCACCTTCCCGGGACCTGAACGGTTTGGTACTTCCTTCGTAACCTGGAAAACATCAATGCGCGTCTTGGCCCGGGTGTCAAAGACCGCGATGCCTCTTTGAGGGTGAGCTCTGAGCAGGAAAGGACCGATTTGTACGACATCTTCCGGCTGGATCGACTTACGTCCGGTAATGCGTTCCCCGTTGATGTAAGTGCCGTTTGATGAATTAAGATCTTCGATTGCCACGCCCGCAGTTGTATTCAAAACAGAGGCGTGGCGGTTGGATATCAATAGACCATCAAGCCTGACGTCGCAGTCCTCGCTGCGGCCAATGGTGAGTTGCCCGGTGGCGCCAAACGCTCGTTCAATAAAGACGTGCGGTCGATCTGCAACGCCGGCATGGCTGATCTGAAGTGGACTCCCGGAGCTGAGCACCATGGTCCCCATCCGGTTTGAAGCTGGGGCAGCTCCTGGCGCCGATTTCAAAGCAGCGCTATCACCGGGTTGAGCAGGCTGCTGCGCCGGCGGTGGCGCTGGATGGGCCGGATCTAAGAAACGGAGCGTCGGACCTCCGAGACCAAGTTCAACTTTGTCGTTATGGTGAAGCAGTGCGGGCTCGACGATTCGCCGGCCATTAAGCAGAGTGCCATTGAAGCTTCCATGGTCAACCAGAATGTGTCTCCCATCCTGCCGGCGAATCTCTGCATGACGGCGCGAAACAATAGCAGCCGCAGCATCGATAGCCCCCTCCAGTGTGGGATCGCGTCCGAAGCGAGTGACTTCTTTGCTTAGTTCGATCCGCTGCAGCCGTCCCGTTCCTGCGCCTGACAGCTCGACAAATACCGGCTGGTCCAACTTGCCCTGGGGTGCTGCAGCGGGCGGCTTTGGTGCGGCGGATTGAGGACCCGGGGCCAACGAAGATGGAGACGGAGATGCCTGGCGGGGCGCGTCCAACACTGTATTCGTCTGCGGCGCTTCAATTCTGGTAACCACGAGAACGGGTCCATCGGAACCAAATTGCACCCGCGAATGTAGACGTACCGCCGCAGGTCCTTTAACCAACTGGCCGTCGAGAAATGTACCGTAGGTTGAACCGCTGTCTGACACAAACCAGCTGCCGTTCTGTAACCGAAATTCAGCGTGCTGGCGAGAAACCGTGGGCCACTGTTTCTGGTCAAAAACGATCTGACAGGTCGCCGGATTGCGGCCTACAGCTATCACCGGCTGGTTATAGGTGGTCTCGTTATGTTTCTGTCCCTGGAGTTCTTCGGCAAAAGTGATTTGTGTCACGTTAAGCAGCTTTCTCAAAAGTCCGGGCAGGCTGTTATGCCATTTAGGCTGAATCAGGCAGAAGCATTCGCGGCGAACGGCGCTATTTAACTCAGAAACAGCCTACATCGCAAATGTTTTTCCTAAAAGTAAACAACAGCAACGAAAACTTTGTTCGGGAAAAGAATGATCGCCGTGACTACAGGCGTATAGACCTTTAGGTTGCGCCTTCGCAAACACGCAAGCTAAAGCTTGTACTCTATACACCTGGAGGCAGCAACAACTTTTTCCGACAGACTTCTCCGCGGGCTAGGAGTCGAATCACGATGATTGGTGAAATAGCCGGTGCTAAAATGCTTTCATTGGACCGTACGTGACAGTTTGGCGAATCGTATGAAAGATACTCGCAAAGAGTTGGGCGATGGATTCCGCGATATCGATCAAGAGCCACCTGAGGTGATCTGCGAGGAACGCAAATGGAACTTGTCGCCATAACAGAGAGTGGAGAGCTGGCGAAGCCGGCGCGATCCGTACCTGAGTTTGTAGCGGCGGTGGTGGAGGCTACGACTCAACTCTATCGTGCAGTCGGGTACGAACCGCCCTGGATTGGCTACCTCGCAATTGAAGACGGTGACTGCATTGGCGCGTGTGGCTTCAAGTCACCGCCGCAAAACAACCGGGTTGAGATTGCATACTTCACCTTTCCCGGGCACGAGTCTCGTGGAGTAGCGACCCAAATGGCCCGTGAACTCGTCCGCCTGGCGCTGGCCAAAATGCCTGACGTGACCGTGGCAGCCCAAACGTTGCCGGAAGAGAGTGCCTCAACATCTGTTTTAAAGAAGCTGCAGTTTCGCCTGGTAGGTACCATCGAACATCCGGATGACGGGCCGGTTTGGGAATGGCAGCTAGGCGCTACATCCGAGCCATGACTACTGCCGGCGAACTTTTGCTGAAGCGGAGGCGGGAGAGTGGAACAAAGAACAGGTTGGAGCGTTGATGCTTCAGTGGGGCCTTTGTATAAAAACTGTTTTCGCTGCGCCCAGCGCGATGGTTAGCAGACTCGAATTGAGGAGGATGCTCATGACTATCAATCGTGAGAGAATAACAACCGCTATCTTTGTTATTGCAATCTGCGCCACATCTGTTAATTGTTTTTAGAGGCTTTTTTACCGCAAAGTACGCAAAGAGCCGCAAAGGCGCGCAAGGAATTCTTCAATTAGGGCACTACCCCTCGCATAGACAATCTTGTTGCGCAGAAGTTGATTGATAATTATCACGAGCAACAGCACCTTACTTAACTTTACCTCTAAAGAAGCGGGTCGTTCATGAGAGTGATTCTAAAAGGTCTGTTAGCCCTAGTCCTACTGGCCGACGTGTTTGTGTTCTTGATCTTTGTCGCCTCTTTGATATTTGGGTTCGGCTTCGGCGTGCGCGTCGGGGGCACGATGTACTATGAGGAGCTGAGTCGGATGGAATTCATTACGATTCTTGGCACCACGGTAATTCTCGCCTTTGTTTCTCTGGCCCTGCTCAAGAGCTTGCGTGCCAACACGATCCACGAAATTACACGAAACAACACGAAATGATTTAGTGCTATTTTGTGTGATTTTGTGGATCGTTTCCTTAAACCCGAAGTACTAGTACCGCCCAGAGAGTGAACCAATGAAACGCCTATTTACGGCGACCACAATGATAGATGGCGCCAACGTCGAGATGCTCAAGGGCCTGCTTGAGGAGGCTGACATACGTTGCATGATTCGCAACGAGTATCTTTCAAGCGCCATGGGCGAGATTCCATTTTTAGAAACCTCCCCGGAACTCTGGATTCTGAATGATGAGGATTATTCGAGAGCCAGAGAAGTGTTGGAAAACTGGCGCACCACGAGAATTGAACACAATGATCCCTGGGTCTGCGGCGATTGCGGCGAAACTATTGAGGGTCAATTCACGTCCTGCTGGCAGTGTGGCCGGGACCGGCAGTCCATGACTCGTTAATAACTGCTGTAGGGACACTGCTAGCTAAAGAGTCGTGCCCAATTTTGAAGAATCTCTTTGCGCACCTTGCGGCTCTTGGCGTACTTTGCGGTAATAAAGCCTTTAAAACAATTAACCGCAAAGAGCGCTAAGAACGCGGAGATCACGCAAAGGGTTGACTGAGGGCGCCACCGGCTAAAGCGCTAAGCGTGACGCTGCCGATTATCAGACTTATAATTCCGGAGAAGTCTTTAATAAACCGGGATCCGCCCTGGTCCATTGAGGGAGGTCAATAACATGATTAGGTTCAGGCGACTGCGATGTTCGTTCTGCCGGAAGAATAACAGCGAAGTCTTAAAACTAGTCGCCGGCCCGCGGGTGTACATCTGTGATGAGTGCGTCGCAATCGCGAGTCGATTAATGTCAGATGACTCACAAAATGACAGTGAGTCCAGGACCGTTGAGCCGACGCGTTTGCAGAAGCTTTCTGCCCGTGTACGACGGTTGTTTGACGATGGCGAAGCGCGAATGATCAGTACCGTCTAGCGCTGTGCGTTTGTTCTAATGCGCGGACTGCCGGCTTCACCAATCCAGGTCCGTTGTGTCCTCTGCAACGCAACCAACAACTCGCTGCCGCGGTCGCACCAATAGAGCTACGCGAAGCGATCTCATTAGCACCGTGGCTTCAGCCCGGTTCTATGAAAGGGATTGTCAAGCATAAAGTTCCACCTATGCGACCAATGCTGGCAATCAGCCCCTTGAGGGACTACGGGGCACGTAACCTACAGGGGTTTT
>Ga0070697_100000240_pt1 | contig 44334 bp, 33 predicted proteins | sample KBSK1501metaG_FD_65475 | JGI IMG/M metagenome (GOLD analysis project Ga0070697, IMG submission 65475) | Corn, switchgrass and miscanthus rhizosphere microbial communities from Kellogg Biological Station, Michigan, USA - KBS K1-50-1 metaG | ecosystem: Host-associated > Plants > Roots >... | reverse complement strand
GGCGATCAATACTCGTATTCGTGACAAGGCGTTAGTCCCCGTTGCTTTCAGTTGGCAGGTAGGCTCGAATTTCTGTTCCCCGCGCGGGAGCCGACTCTATTTCAAGCGTGCCACCGACTGCGAGGGCGCGTTCCCTCATGCCCCTGAGTCCCAGCCTGGTCGCGCAGGCGGAACCATCAGGCGCGAGGTCTTTAAAACCAATGCCATCATCTTTGATGGAGAGCACAATTTTGTGGTCCAGTTTTCTAAGGTCGATAGAAACATTCTTTGCGTTGGCATGCCTGACAACATTTGTCAGCGCTTCCTGAACAATACGAAAACAGGCTGTCTCCAGTTCTTGTCTTAAACGAGTTTGGCCCCCGGGAAGACTCGAAACGGACCTCGTTCGGATTCCGGTGCGTTGCGTATATTGATCGGAATACCAGCGCAGCGCAGCAACCAAACCAAGATCGTCAAGGAGCGAGGGTCGCAGCTCGAATGAAAGGTTGCGCACCTGTTCAAGCGCCGCATCAATTAGGCCCATGCCCTGGGCAATCAGCGATCCTGACTCCTCCGACTCAGACGAGTTTCCGACGGTCTGTAGATTGATTCTGACTGCTGTTAGCACTTGCCCAATCTGATCGTGTAACTCACGAGCTATTTGCTGTCGCTCTGCTTCCTGTGCCTCGATCAACTGCCGAGAAAAACTCCGCAGCGTTTCTTCGGCGCGTTTCCGATCAGAGATATCCTGGCCAATCCCCAGGCTCATGCCGGCTGAAAGATGGATCTCGGTCCATGACGTATCGATCACGCGACCGTCCCGTACTCTGGTTCTAAAATCGGCCCATTCACCTCTTGGTGACGCGATGCGATCCAAAATAACTTGTCGCTGATGTTTGTCAGGATAGAGTTCAGCGAAGACATCCTGGCTGTTGTTTTGTATTTCTTTCAGCGTCCAGCCGGTCGTCCGCTCATACTCTCGATTGACGAGCTGTACCTTACCGTCTGGGCTCGCTAGCCGGATCATCACTGGAATATGATCGAATATCGTTTGGAGAATCTCTTTCTGCTGCCTGAGATCGCCCTCAGCGCGTTTACGCTCGGTGATGTCGTGGGTCGCGGTGATGATCTGCTGCAATATCCCATGTTCGTCTCGCTTGAAAGGCATGATTCGGCTGGCGACCCACCGCCACTCACCATCGCGGCGTCGCATGCGATACTCAAAGTCGACGATCTCGCCATGCTTCGAGTGATTCAATCGAGCTAGAATTCTGTTTACCTCGAGGGTGTCTTCCGGGTGCCTCAATACTGAGAATGGATCCTCCATCTCCGCTATCTCTGTCGGTGTGTAACCGAGAAGATTCACTATGTCGGGACTGATATAGACCTCACGGCGAGTCGCGAGATCGAAGACGCTAATAACGACGGGTGAGAGTTCAGCAATCTGATTAACAAAACGCTCTTTTTCACGTAAAGACTCCTGGGCCCTTTTTGTAGCCCCACGGTTTATTTCCGCGAGGCGCCGTTTCTTATGCATCAGCTCGCTCAGCCAACTCATTAACGGCCCAACCGTCGCGAGCACGAGCAAACGGACCAGATCGCCACGGTTCAGGATCGAGAGAGAAAAGTAGGGTTGGATGAAGAAGTAGTCTGATAACAGAAAAGAGATCAATACCGATAATAACCCGGGACCCAAACCGCCATACCAGGCGCAGAACATCACAGCCAGGAGATAGGGTGAGACCGGATTTGCATTGAAGAGCGGCCAGGTGAATAGCATGACGCCGCCAACGACCGCTGGTGCCAGTAACGCGGCAAGATAACGACGGGTGAGGGATCCTCGTCCTCTGTTATGTTCCATACCAAATTCCTGGCGAGCGCTCGATGGAGAGCTCAATAGAGAGAATTGCTTGCAATTCTCTACTCGGCGGTCTGTCGGGGAGACACGAGATGTGATAAAGAGTTTCGAAGGATGCAGTCAGGAAGGACTTGGGCAATCCGCACCCATCTCAAACTCACAGTTTTTAGATCTGGACTGGCCCAATTCTAGTTGCATCCGGGCGGAGTTGCAATCCAGGAAGGGCCCAGCAGAAGCTCGAAACCCGATGTCAGCAAGCTTCCGGTATGGCACGTGGGCAAGCCGATTGGAAAAACAAACCGGGCTCGAGGAGAGTTGTTTAAGTCTGGAGATTGTGGAACTGAAACTGCTTTGATTTCCTGAATATGGCCAAGTCCCGAAGAATACCGCATTGGTGGTTATCAGACATGACTGAAACGTGTCCGGCATGCAGTCAGGCGTATGCATATCACACGGAAATCCGTTGCGTAGATTGCGATGGACCCATGTGTCCAATCTGCGTGCAGGTGACCACCACACTCGAGTATTCATGTCCTGGCTGCGTTGAATGTGAGACCCCGAGCGAGAACCTTGAAAGCGAGGTTTCCACCTAATGGTAGCGCGCGCGATCTGGAAAGGTGAACTAAAAATTGGCTCCGCTAAGATTCCGGTCAAGTTATATTCGGGTGTCGTCGACCGCACTGTGCATTTTAATATTCTCGACGACAAGCACTTGATGAGGGTCAAGCAGCATATGGTCAGTCCCGATACGGACGAGGAAGTTTCGAATGAGGAGATTCAGAAAGGTTACGAGATTGAGCCGGGTAAGTTCGTCATTCTCACGGAGAAGGAATTAGAGAGTCTTGAGCCCAAGCCCTCACGTGAGATTGAGATTATGGAATTCGTCCCACCCGAAGCCGTAAGTCCGCAATGGTATGAAAGGCCTTACTACCTCGCACCCGACGGTGACGAGAAGTCGTATTTCGCTCTGGCTGAGGCCTTGAAAAACCGCAATCGTGAGGGGATCGCACACTGGGTGATGCGTAACACGGCTTACGTGGGGGCGCTCCGTTCCGAGCGTGATTATTTGTTGTTGGTCACTTTACGCAACGCGGAAGAAGTGATCTCAGCGCGCGACCTGCCCAAGCCTGCCGGGCGTGCGCCGACACAAAAAGAACTCAACATGGCAAAACAACTTGTGGGGCTTCTGGAAGACGAGTTTAGGGCCGAAGACTATAAGGATGAATATCGCCAGCGGGTAATGGAGTTCATAGAGCGCAAGGCCAGGGGCAAAGCACCAAGACTAAGTGTCGTGAAGTCCAGGCGAAAGGCGGGATCTTTGGATACTGTGCTGGAAAAGAGTCTGCGGGCGCTGAGAAAGGGAAAACGCGCTGCCTAAACGAGCTGGAAAAAAGAAGAAGAGCAGGGAAGACAATGGCGAGCAGTCCGGGCCAAGGCCATTTTGGTCGGGAACTCTCACGTTTGGGCTTGTCAGTGTGCCCGTGAATCTCTTTCCGGCCAACAAGGCCAGTCGCGCGCCGCTGCGCATGCTGGGACCAGATGGACAACCCTTGTCTCGCCGGTACTACGCTGAGAAAACTGAGCGCGATCTTGACGCGGATGAAGTCGTGCGGGGATATGAGATCAAGAAAGGCAAGTACGTTGTTATCACGGATGAAGAATTGGAGCGTCTGGCGCCTGACAAGACTCGCGACATTGATTTGAAACGCTTCGTGCCTGCCGAGTCGATTCCTCCGGTTTATTTCGAGCGCGGCTATTTTCTTACGCCGGCGGCAGGTTCGGAGAAGGCTTACAAGCTCCTGGCCCAGACTATGGAAAAGGAGGGTAAGGCAGGAATAGCCACCTTCGTGATGCGTGGCAAGGAATATCTGGTCGGCATATTTGCTGAAAATGGAATCCTGCGGGCGCAGACGATGCGGTTCCCCGACGAGCTGCGGTCTCCCGAGGCCATTGGTTTACCCACGAAGCCGAAGGTTCCCAAGGCAACTGTCGCCAAGTTTGAGAAACTGATCAGCAGTAAGTCGAAAAAGCAGTTGTCGCCGAGGAAGCTCGAGGATGAACAAACCGAGCGTCTACTCAAGCTTGTTAAGAAGAAAAGCGCGCAGCGTAAGAATATTGTCGAGGTTGATACGGATGGAGGGGATGAGCGGGAGCCTGGGAAAGTAATAGATCTGGTTGCGATGCTCAAGAAAAGTCTAGCTGGTAAAGGTTGATCATGACAAAGCAAACACAAGGCGCGGCCGTCGCCCGCCAACCGAATAACCGCGAGCCGACTAAACAGGAGCTTGAACGTCAAATGCAACGCGCGCGCGAATCCTTGACGGAAACGGTCGGAGAGATCAAAGAGACGGTGGAGCAAGAGTATCAGTCGGTGAGAAAGACCGTTTCCGGCGTACTTGATTACCGTGAAGAGTTTAAGAATGAACCTCTGGTTTGGAGTTTGGGGGCACTCTCCGCAGGCTTCGCGCTAGGCTACACGGTTGGGTACGCTCACAAGAACACAAAGGGCGGTAAGCAATCACAGTTGTCGGCTTTCGCAGGGAGTATGGTTGATGAGTTATCAACTATGCGCCAGGGCCTGGTGATACCGGCGCTTAGTGGAAAAATCCGGGAGCTATTTGGGTTTGATTTTTCCGGGTTGCTGGCGGAACTCGGTGAGCCAAAAACAATCCCGGGTAAGGTCCACAAAAAAACAACTTCCCGCAAAGGCAAGGCAGTTAAAGGTGATACCAGAAAGAAGAGGCCCAAGCGAACTCGTAAGCTCTAGGTTTGGCGCGTCGTCTTTGGGCGATCAGCTGCTCACTACCAGACTACCGCATCAACAAAGGCCGGCTCCAGGCGTTCATTTCTAACGCCGTTTGACTCACCGGCAGCTGTGACTGTTGCCGAACTATCCAGGTCATCGGGGTTGAGCTGTGACATTATCTCCAAAACCGTGGGGTCAAACTGTTTCCCTGACCGCTGCATCAGAAACTGCATTGCTTCATCATGTCTCATTCGAGCGAGTGAGGTTGTGGGTTGAATCATCGAATCATATTCGTCGGCGACGCGAAGAATTCGTGAAGCTTGCGGGATCTGGTCCGCCTTCAATCCTCCCTCGGTACCTTTGCCGTCGAAATTCTCTCCATGAAATCTGATTATGTCTTTTACATTTACCAGCTCGGGAATTGCAGCTAATAGTCTGGCTTCACATTCAGATTGCTCACGCGCTATAGCAGATTGATCATCTGAGCGCCGTTTGTTGACTGATCCGTTCCCGAATATGTCCCTTTGTCCCAGACTGTGTAACAAAGACGCCGCCGACAAATCTGCCTTTTCTTCGTCGCTGAGAGCCATTCTTTCGGCAATGGCATTAGCGTAGCCGCAAACCCTGACAGCATGGTCATATTCGCTCTGGCTCCGGATTCTCAACATATCGACTAACCCGGTCACGATCGCCAGTTTGGTCTCTTTTATCATCTGGAAAAGCCGATCGTTTGCCAACACGAGCGAGTTGCGTTTCTTGTTGTTCTCATAGTGCTCGCAGGCGCGGCTGATCTTCATCTTGAGCTCGTCATTGTTCCAGGGCTTGGTGACATACATATAGACGAGGCCGCAATTAATGGCTTCGACGAGTGCTTCTACGTCTGTGTAGCCAGTCAGGAGAATGCGCACCATGTGTGGGCGCAACTGCGCCGTACGTTTTAAGAGGTCGATGCCGGTCATCTGGGACATGCGCTGATCGGTAATAATAATTGCGACGTCGTGTTGCTCTAGCAAACGAATTGCCTCGGCGCCTGATGAAGCGCTAAGACATTCATATTCACCAGAAAAGAGTCTCTCAATCAGTCGTAAGTTCGCTAGTTCATCATCAACAATTAGTAGTTTGTATTTCATGGAAAACCTCCCGGGAAATGAATTTCCTATCCTTCAAAGTTAGTTGCTTTCAATTGCGCGCATCGGAATCCGGACCGTAAAAGTAGTGCCTGTGCCGACTTCGCTTTTGACCTTAATCGTTCCTCCATGGCGCTCGATGATGCCGTAAGAGGTCGAAAGCCCAAGGCCGGTGCCCTCACCAACCGGTTTAGTCGTAAAGAATGGATCAAAGATCCGGGAAAGCTGATCTTCAGGAATGCCTGAGCCCGTATCGCTAATCTCAACAATCACTGAATCCTGTTCGAGCTTGGTTGAGATACTCACGGTGCCCTGATCTGCGACAGCCTGTGCGGCATTGACGAGCAAGTTCATCCAGACCTGGTTCAGTTGGCCGGCATAGCAATTAATGGGCGGCAAATCGCCATACTCTCGACGAAGGGAGATTTGGCCGCCACTGAAATAGCGGGAGAGCAACCGGACGGTTGAATCGATGCCACCGTGAATGTCGATCTTCTTAATCTCAGCTTCGTCGAGGCGCGAAAAGAGACGAAGGTTCTTAACCACGTCACATATTCGCTCGGCGCCTTCGCGGCAATCTGCAATGATTGAATCCAGATCACCAACCAGGCGTTCGTACTTAATCTCAGTTTTCAGAGCTTCAACTGACTGCCCCGATTCGGCGGGCAAGGCAATCTTGTCGTACGCGTTAAGGATGGCCTGCAGCTGGGACACATAGTCACCGAGGAGGTCCATGTTGCCGTAAATGAATCCGGCGGGGTTGTTCAGTTCATGTGCGATACCAGCGGCAAGTTGGCCCAAACTGGCCATCTTCTCAGTCTGCACCAGCTGGGCCTGAAGACGCTCAAGCTTGGTCTTGCTGTTGGCGAGTTCAATGTTCCGACTTTCAAGATGGGCTTTATAGGTTCTGGCGGTGCGCTGCAAACTGCGGCGCTCTAGTGCGTGTTCGACAGAAAGCGTCAAGACATCCAATTCGCACGGCTTAATTAGATAATCAAATGCTCCTACTCGCAGGGCATCGCGAACTCGTTGAGGACGGTCAACTCCTGACACCATAATCACTGCCGTATCTGCGTAGCGGGACTTGATCTCACGCAGAAGTTCAACTCCATTTCGACCGGGCATCATCATGTCAGAGATGACGAGCGCATAGGTGTCAGTCGCAAGTAAAGTCAGCGCTTCATCCGCCGAGGCAGCTGTCTGGCACTCATAATTCTCCTCACGCAACCACACGGCAAACAACTGTCGGACGCCGGCTTCGTCGTCGACAATCAGGATGCGCCGATCCGAGACGTCTTCCTCAACCTCGCCGAGTGTCAGTGGACTGACGTCAACGATGCCGTGAAAGCTGGTACCCGTCGGAACTGCCGAGTACGTAGGTGCTTCTATCATGGTAGTTTGCCGTGCGATTAAGTTTGAAAAAGGGGGAGACGCTAGGGGGGAGGAGGAATTGTGAAATTTGGCCACAACCCATTGTTCTGAGTCTTTAGAGAACACAATGCCATGAATAACCCGGGACTTTTGCCAGACAGCAGCCCGAACGGGCGAGGAATCTTCTGACAGAATCTTGGCTCGCACAGATCGTGCCAGTGCTCACAGCGAGAATATGATACGACCAGATTGTGGAGAGCTGTCTTGCAATAGCCAACCATTCGCGGCTTCACAAGCATGAAGCATCATTTCTTCATCTGCGTCCAGCGACGCGGAAGATTGGCTCGGCACGCCAAGACTTCGAGAGTCAGCGGGCCTTTCCAAAAACAACTCGACTGGTCTGGCGGCTATAGCCTGGATTTCTATTGTTCTGCCGCGGTGGTTGATCGGGTGCGTGTTCATCTCCAAATTAAGGTTACAACCATACTTCGTGGTTAGTTCAACGACATCGCCTGTTTGCGTTTGGGCATCCAGAGTTCGCGCTATCATTTTCTCCACTACCAGGCGGTATTCCGGGTCCACCAGCTGCCACAGGTTCATCTCCACAATCTCCGACTGAGAATATCCAAGCAGTTGCTCTCCGGTGCGGTTAATTGAAGTGAAGTTCCCCTCAAGATCGTGCGTATAGACGAGCTCGTTGGCGTTCTCGAGCAATGCGAGATAGCGACGTTCGCGTTGATTTTGCAACGAAATGTTTCGTGCCTGCTCGACTACATAACAGATTGACTGTTCGATTGCGGCAGCACTTAGATCGTCTCGGAGCAAGCAATCCGCAACTCCGCTGCGCATCGCGCTAATGGCCGCCCGAGTATTGTTGGACGTTATCAAGACTATCGGCGTGGTAGAGCCCACACTGCGGGCGTGGGTTAAGAGCTTAAGCCCATTCTCCAGGGTTGAATTAATCAGGCAGACGTCATACGTGCTGTTACGAAATCCCTCAAGAGTTTCACGGTAGGTGCTCGCATAGTTCAACTTGAAGTCATTCGGCGAAGATGACAACAGCTTTTGAATGCTAGCTTTTTCCAGGACTTGGTCAATCAGAAGAACTGAGATCATTACGAACTCCCCGACGACACCTCTGCAATTAGGTTTCCATTCGAAACGACTTGAACCGAGCGCGAGACCTCACGTCGGAAAACCGTGTGTAAACTATGCGCCGAAACAATGTAAAAATATTTGCGAAGCTGCAAGGTAACGTTTTACATGAAGCGGCGGCGAAAGACCGAAAGGCAACTTTCCGCCGCGGCAAAAGGCCCCGATCGATCGGACTTTTTTCCGTGAAAAGGCACCGCTCAATGAATCTTTCTCAGCCTTATGACAGATTGAGCAAGACAGTCGAATCCAGAAACAGACTCACTTCATGGCAAAATAGTGACGGCATGATGTTTGCCAGCCGATGGCGGGTAAAACCAATCCGACGATGTAATTGAGTCGTCAATTGAACTAAGGGCACGAGTACTTGCCTGGCATACTGGCGGTATTTCATGTCTGACAACCCACAGAACCAGCCCTGATTCTGACGACTCTAACAAGGCTCCTCAACTGCCGCAGAGTCAAGCTTTCATCACACACATAACTGATTCCGTAGCCAGGCAAGAGTTGGCCGCCGCCGTCTGTTTCCGGGCTGCATCCAGTTTCGGCTTTTGAAGTCCAACCGACGCCAAACACACAATTTTGGAGCAAGTCTGATGCGCACCAATCACCTAGTCCCTCGGTCCGGGGTTCGTCGCGTTTCCTCAGTTTCCCTTCTCCTCGTCATTTTGATCATCGGATTTGTCCAGCTGGGCGTGTTAATTCCCATTGCGAATCCGACGCTGGTCAAGGCTGCAAGTCTTACTGATAGCGAGTCGTCTTCGAGCGAATTTATCCCTACCTACCGCTGGAATCTTAGAGATGACGACCTACCTTTGGTTAGTTTGCCTGATCACATAAGCGGGAACCTGGATCTTTCACTGACTTATTCGATGGGCCAGTTTCAGTTCCCTCTCTTTCAGTCTCTGTATTTCAATGAGCGAGTCGGAAAATATATTCTGATGGTGATCCCGAACCGGGGGCGCCGAATCCAGTTAATAGACCTGGAGCCAGTAGAAGGTGGGTCCCAGTTTGAAGCAAAAGACGCTTCGGGGTTGCGCCTGACAGGCAAAGGCAATCTCAAATTGCTTAGCACGAGCGAGGGAACTGTCTACACGTTTGCCCCGTTCCAGGACGATGAACTTCATTGCGTTCGGATCGACGACCGCGACGGTCTTGTTATCAATCTCAAGTATACGAATGACTCTTCCATTGAGACCATTTCCGACTTGTCGGGCAGGACAATCAGATTCAGTTACACAGACAACTACGTGAGTGCAATTACTCAAAGCTGGGGAACTGACCCAGCTAAGCTACGAAAGACCTGGGCCATTGATGTCCGTCTTTCGACCCTGCCGCCCATTAATCGCGGGGAAGTAGCTATGGTGTCAAAACACATTCCCACAAATGCGATGAAGCCCGCCTACACTGATGAGATGATCGCGTCAGATTGGACACTGGCTGCGATATTTGGCGGACCGGGAGCCGTAGCCGCAGCCAATGGCTTTGAGCCCAGAGGATTGGGTAGTCAATATCCGCTGTACCGGGGCGATTTGATGGGAGACGACGGAAGAATACGACGCGGGCATCTCTCCTACGCTATGCATCTTTACGGTAGCGAGGATGGAACGGCTGAAACTCAGCTGTATGTTCCCATGGGTTTCATCTCAAATAGCAATGAACCGACGCCGACAGATGCTGCGGTTACGTTTTACTATCCGATACTGGGCAATCTTACGGACGTCACACTCGCAGTGTTTCACGTCGCAGATTTTCACCTGAGTTATGAAGGTGGACGCGTATGTATTGGAAGGATCGGCGGTCCAGGCGGTTCGATAGGCTCGTACCGCCATGCTCACCTTGAGTTTTACCGCGGAGATACCGGGCTACCCCTAGCGGCGGCGCGAGTAAAACTGCGGATTGATCCAGTCACTGTTTTCGCGACGAATACCAGCGTACATGTTAGACCTGCAGAACAGATTAGACGCTAACGCGTATCTGTTCGTTTCTTATCGAGGACGGTGCGAGGACAGCAAGCACAAAGACTGAAAGCGGCGACTCCTTGTAAAAGCTCTCGGCAGCTCAAGGGCCCCGTCAGGTCGAAACTTTCGACGTTGAAATTATCGGTAATTGAGTAAATCAGAAAACGGGCACGAAGGCCGCGCCCGTTTTCTGAATTTAAGTGACTAGCCCCGGAGTTAATGCCCCTGGCTATTTACTCGGACTGATCACTGCGGGCGTGTCGTCTCTTGTCACGAGATAAATTGTGAGTCCAAGAGCGCCCCCTATGGCGGCTACTATCCCCGCAATCGCTCCTCCGGATAGTCCGCCACCACCACCTATTGCGCCACCCGCGCCGGCTCCCGCTGCGGCAGCTGCGCCTTGGTTAACGGTCGGCTGTGTCGCGCCTAGAGGGAAGCAAACATCGGCGGCGCCACCCGTCTTCTTATCGTTCGTGGCGGCGGTACCCTGGTCAGTCTCGACTGAAGCGTTAACATTCTTCTTGGTCTTGAGTATTACGCAGCCGCGCTTGAGAACCACCTTCACATTACCATTCTGATCAAACTCAAGCGTTAACTGCGTATTCGGCGCGATGTTCAGTTCACCTAGGGAACCCAGGTTAATTGTAGCCCCTACCTGATCAGGAGTCTCGATTGTTGCACCTGTTAATATCGTAGCTCCACCTACCGCACTGGCTCCGTTGACGGTTATTGGTTGGTTGCCTCTAGTCGTTAATTTAGCCACGAATTGCTGTGGCGGATACACTCCGGCAACGCCGTTTTCGCCAGCCGCGACCTCGTTAACCACTACACCCGACTTCAATTCAGCCGAGCCCGATTCGGTAGCGACGAACGTGCTGACGTTTTCAGTATTCACGTTAAAAGAAGTGGCCTGCCGTCCATCAACTTTCACCACACCGTCTTTGGTAACGATATTGACAGCGACACCTGCAGGTGTCGAAATGCGGCCGCGGCCCGAATACATAGTTCCAGTAATTTCATTGTCGCCAAGAGTGAGATTGAGGCTGCTATTTGCCAGCAACTCAATTCTCCCTAAACGGCCTAAACTCAGAATGGCGCTGCTGTTCAGCGTCGTGACGATTGTGCTGTCTGAAAAGAACGTGCCGCCGGAAGTAACCTTCTGACCGTCGACTGTAACCTCGCCGACTACGAATAAGCTGCCGGTTCGCACGGTAGGTGTGGCAGTTATGACAACCGAGTAGACCATAAGAATAGCCGCTGCTACCCATACTGAGACGAACTTACGAATCAAGGGATTGCTGATCATTTTCTACTTTCCTCCGTTTTGCTGAAGAAGCCCGATGCGGACTTGTGCGGGTTGGCATCTCGCGAAACTTGATCTGTGTTATTCAGCCTACCTTTGCTCGCAAATTCACTTTAGGCCTGCCGCGGGAAAGTACCACGCCACGGGGCTTATGTCTAGCAATATCCGTAGAAACGTATCAACAATCAGGTCGTGGCGCTCCGTGACCGCAGTTTCGATTTGTGACTCAACGTTTGGTCTACGCCATCCGCATCTCTGGAAGCGCAATAAAGTTTACTCCAGCATTCTGACTTGATAACGGACCACTTTTGAGCCACCACCAAGAATTTGGCTTGCTGACTCATTCAAACAATCCTCCGCCATTTGTGCCTCAGCTGGCAAATAACAAGATCTAGACCGAACGTGTAAGCGCCTTACTTTACGATAAACGTATCTCATTTGGCTTGCGTGTTGACGAACTGCGTTGACATCAGACACAGCAATAGCGGCCTGATTGATTCATAAGGCGGAACAACGATTTGAGGTTTCTCACGTGTGGGAAGTAGGTAACCCGAACTGTAGGGCTTAGCGCAAATCGCGGAGTACGTGAGCACCACGTAAGGATGGCCGATTAAGTTTTCAGGATATCTTGAATGCGGAGAGACTGAGGGATTATGTGGAGGTATTAAAAAGGGAAGTTCTGGAGTGGTTAGGTTCCAGTGAGTGCAAGCGGCTGGATCGCAGGCTGGCGGTTCAAACGACAAGAGATCTCTTCGACAATGTCGACGATACGGTTAATAGAAAATGGTTTGGTCACGACCCAGTCAACTTTTGCTTCTTCCTGCTCAACGGAGCCTACGGCCTCGCCCCAACCGGTAACAACGGCAAGTGGAATCGTACTATCAAGCTCGCGTATGGCACGCGCAAGTTCCCAACCGCTCATGCCTGGCATTCCCACATCGGTAAAGATGGCTTCATAGTTGCCAGTGTCGAACAACGCGAGTGCTTCACGGCCACTTTCAGCCAGACTAACTTCGTAGCCCTCGCTTTGTAGAATGTCAGCCAATAGTTCGCGGACGGATGATTCATCATCAACGACTAATATTCTTGGCGAGGTTGAGTTAGAGACAAGCTTTAAGCGAGCGATGGTATCCACCGGAGCCTCAACTACTGGTTGAGCTTCAGCAATGGGTAGCTTGATCCTGAACGTCGTTCCGTGATCAACTTCTGATTCGACTTCGATACTTCCCTGATGCCTCTGAATAATGCCGTAGCAGACGGCGAGGCCGAGGCCCATTCCGGCATTCCCTTTTGTCGTGAAGAACGGATCAAATATGCGGGACCTTACCTCCTGAGTCATCCCAATTCCAGTATCGCTGACTGAGATCTGTACGAAACCGCCTACCTGTTCAGCAGAGAGTGTAAGCCGTCCGCCGTCAGGCATTGCGTCAACCGCATTGAAGACCATATTAACCAGGACCTCGCGCAGCTCAGACGCGTCGCCCATGATGGCGGCGTCGGAATTAATCTGCAGATTGAGGTTGATATGTACGTTATTGGCCTGGGCTCGATCCTTCCAACGTGGCCGGGTGATTTCATTCACGTCCATCAAAAGCTGATCGACAGCTACCGATATGAAGTCATGGTCTCGACGCTGCCGGGCGAAATCTTGAATACGCTTGACCGTGTGAGCACCATCGCCAGCAGCTTTGATAATGATATTAAGGCCTCGCTCAACTTCTGGGTCATTAGCCTTTTTTAACATGAGCTCGGCTCGGCCAAGGATTCCGGCTAGAGTGTTATTGAAATCATGGGCTACGCCCGACGCTAGCTGTCCTAAAGCTGACATTTTCTCTAGTTGAATGAACTGTTCGCGAATGCGTTCCTGTTCGGCAATATAGCGTGAAAGTTCTTCAACATGTCGGCGAGCTTGCTCCGCCTTTTCTGCGGAGGCCTCAACGTTCTTCAAGTACGTCCTGTAGGTGATGTAAACGATTGCGATGATTGGGGTCGTACCAATCATGGCGTAAAAACCAACAACACCAGTGAGCTTGGCGATGATGAAAGCGGCTGAGGCTCCGACGAAATAGGTAATCGAGGCCCACAAGTAGTGTGTGCGCCACGTGTCCCAAATGGGGCGGTCCATCTTGCATGCCGTATAGATAGTAACCAGGAACGTGTTAGCACCATATTGCGTCAGGGCCATTAGAGATATTTCACTAACGAAAATGGCCGATTGACTGTTGGTAGATAATAGGTGGACGGGCCCGAAGCAAAGTCGAAGAGCCTGAACCGTAATAAAAGTAGCGCAGGTCATGACAGCCGAGTTAAACAAAACGACTTTGACCTTCTTGGTGATCTGTAATGATGTGGCCAGAGTGGCTATCGCCGCGAGAAGTATGCCTGCCTCCCCTCCATACATAAGCATCGCGAGGAAAACCAGCGTGTCGGTAACAGTGATTTCTCCCTTGATGCGTGGAATATGGATAATAAGGCGCGCACCGATGACTATGCTCAGAAGCAATAAGAGAAGGAAGCGGGCGTCAAGATTCGTTAGACGTAAGCGATAGGCACAGAAAAGACCGACAACTGCGCCGGCAGTGACGACTATGGCCACGAAAGGATTGAGGAATCGCTGTTTGCTCATAATCTAGAAGTCTCTTTCCTCATCATCGCGGCTTATACTCAAAGGTCGGAATAGTCTGACATATCGGAAGGCGCTCATTGCACGGTTGGCTTGTTATTGTGGTTAAGATAGAGCGTGTCATAGACGTCGCGTAGCCGGTAACCGGCTTTTCGGTAGCAGGACTGCGCAGCAACGTTTTCATCGTTGACTAAGAGGCAAACGGACTTGGTGCGCTTTAACAGTTCATTCGTAAGCTGCTTCACACATCGTTGCCCAAGTCCCTCGCCTCGCTTGCTAGGGCTCACATAAACGCCCTCCAGATAAACTACTTCAGGTGTGTCACTGATGATGTCGGCTTTGAAGATGAGTTGCTTGTTCTCGACTAGAACCCAAACCCTTTTCTGCTCAATGCGACGCGCGCAGCGCCGGTAGAAGCCTTCGGGATCCTCAAAGAGTGGATTGATGCCACTCTCCTCGAAAGCCATCTGGGCATGGACACTAACGACTAGTTCCAAATTGTTTGGGGTCGCCAGGCGTAATTCCGGCACGGCTTGGTCTAGCCTCTCTTCATGGCGCTGCTGAAACAATTGTTCGCGGCACCTGAGCCGTGGCTCTGGTCCATGTTTGAAATGGCCCAGGAATCCTTCGAGGTCTTCCGCTCCAGCCATAATGACCCGAGCAGACGAGCAATCCTGGGCGAGGCGGGCAAAGGCAGCAAGTGCAACTTCATTATTCGTTTCGAACAGAGTGACGTGTCCTATCAGGGCGACGCCGTCAAGTTGTCCCAGTCCGTTCCGATGACCATAGAAAGTGCCGCGGTTCAAGTCACTAACCACGCCGTTATCGAGTATCCAGCCGGTCATGACGAACGTATGTTCAGGGCGAGTTGCTAAGAAAGCCAGGGTCTCGTCCTGGTGCTGTTCACGAAGCGGCTCAATCCGTGAACTGACCGGAACAAAGAATGGCTGTTTAGTTCTTTTGATTTGCAACATTGCTTGTGTCCAGTCTGCCAGGAAGTAAGATTGCGGCATTAGTTGGGTGGAGTTATGTGGGTTCATGAGTTTCACCTCAGTAGTCCAAGCAGTCGACGCCAGTGTCCACGACTATTTCAGAAGTGGCGGTGAGATCACCATTTACCTGGGCAGCTTGCGCAATCACCACAGAGTCACTAACAACCACGCCATCACTAACAACCACGCCATCACTAACAACCACGCCGTCGCTAAGAAGCACGCCATCACCGAGGGCAAAACCGTCGCTAACAACGACTCCGTCACTGTCACTGACAATGACTCCCATGCTCAGAAAGAGTGAGCCGCTACCCAGCATCAAGCCGTCACTGACGACTACGCCGTCACTCACGACCACCCCGTCACTTACGACTACTCCGTCACTTACCACCACACCATCGCTTACCACCACACCATCGCTTACCACCACACCATCACTAACCACTACACCATCACTAACCACTACGCCGTCGCTGACTATCACTCCCAAGACAAAAACGGGTTGGTACTTAGTAATGAGAGCTGTGCCAGTCGCGTAATGCCGCCCCAAAATGATTCCTTGAGACCAACTGAAGGGCTGCCCGGCAATAGTTGTAAGAGGTGTCGGCGGGAGGAGACTATTCAAGAAAGGTCCACCGATCGGCTTGCTTGTTCCAAAATCCGTTCGCGCCGCCCGAGCCAGGCGTACAGCGCCTTCTATATTTATCTCGCCAGCGCCTTGCTCAAATATATTGAAGCCGGCCAGCGGCTGTGCCGAGTACATCAAGATGGCCTTAACCATGTTTGGCGTTAGAGTGGGATTGGCCTGAAGCATCAGTGCTGCAGCGCCAGCAGCCACGGGGGCTGACATTGACGTACCGCTGAGAAACATCATCTTGTGGGTATTTATGGAACTCACTCCGGCGTCGAGCGAGGGATTCTGGGTAACAAGAAGATTGTCCTTCGATTCTGCGGCGATGATCTTGTTGCCCGGTGCGACGATATCCGGTTTGATTAGGTGATCGTAATGCTTGACACCGGTTGTGTCTGTCCAACCGCTGCGCGTTGGTCCACGCGAGCTGTATGTAGTAACAGTGTCATCGCTTCGGCCATTAGTGCCGTATGAGTTAGAAGCCCCAACGGTGATCGCGGAAGGTTCGTTGCCAGGGGAATGGATTTGTCCGTAAACCTTTTCACCGGCGCTGTTCTTGCCGTTGTTGCCCGCGGCAGCAACGACGACAACGCCAGCATCTACCAAGCGACGTACAGCTTTGCACACCGGATCATCCTTGTAAGAATCAACAGCCGGCGTGCCCAAACTAATATTTACAACGCGAATGTTATAAGCGGCCCGATTGCTCATTATCCAATCGAGACCGTTCAGCAAAATTGAGACAGAGCCCAAGCCGTTCTGGTCCAATACGCGAAGGTTGATGATATTGGCATTAGGCGCGATGCCGAGATACGCGCTGTTTGAGATCATTCCATTACCGGCAGCTATTGAAGCGACGTGTGAGCCGTGGCCATAATCATCATTGGTGGAAACGAGGCCTGTGAAGTCTTTGCTGAAAACGATCCGTGATAAATAGTTCTTATCCTGAAACGATTTGTGAATGGCATACATCCCAGAATCAAGGACAGCGATGCCGATGCCGGATCCATCGAGTGTGTTGCTCGAGGTGTTATTAGCGAAGTCCAGTGTATTCGTCGGCTGGCGGGCGGCGTCCGCTCCAGTCGTAAGAGAGACATGACCCATCGTTGTGGTCTTGCTGTCGACCGAGATGTAAGAGACCTCATCGAAGGCTGCTACCTGGTCAACAATGCTTGCCGGCATCTCGATCGCGTGGGCGTTGAAGTTCTTAAAGCTTGACTTAACGTGCACGTCATTGCGACTAAGTAACGCATTTAGCTGCCCGCTCATCTTCCCGTTGAGCTGTAGAATGACCTTGACGGTTTGGCCGCCTTTTCGGCTGCTCAGACCAGAAGATACTTTGGTGGCTTTCTTCCCGTTGGCCTTGGCCTTGGGCGCGGCCGCGGCCCGGTCGCCGACTAGGATGCCCATTGAAAGGGATAGCCCCATTGAGAAGCAGGCCAGCCATGCAATGAATCGCGAAGAACGTTTAGTCGGGGTCATTCGTTAGCCCTCTTATTGAAGATTGTCGAAAGTTCGCAGCCTTATGGCGGCAATGCGACTTGCCGTAGATGAGCACGCACCATGCCATCAACCGCCCAGTCCCCAAAGCCATTGCCCTTGTTGGACTTACTGATGCTCGCAGGGTTCAGGACAAAGTTACTTGGTTCGTGGCTCGGTCTGATTGAAGGAACCCTTCTATCGATTTGACTGCTGGTCCTGTTCGGTGGAAAGAAATTCGAAGTAGGCGCTGGAAATCAGTTTGATCTGATCATCGGTCAGCCCCCGACACTCCTTGATGCCAAGCAGTTCAACCATACTGACCGCTTCGCATCGCTTGACCCGCTTTCGGCAATTGCGCCCAACGGCTCATTCCTGCTGGCAAAAGGAAAGGCCGCCGGATCTAACTCCAGCGACCTTCGTCCAATCTGGCTCCGCAGGTAGGACTCGAACCTACAACCCTTCGGTTAACAGCCGAATGCTCTGCCATTGAGCTACTGCGGAATAAGCTGCCCGCATAGTTCTGGATTCATGCGCGAGCGGGAAGAAATTTTTATAACAGATGGGTTTGAGAGCGTCAAGCAGCCTAAAAAGCAGACAAGCTACCTAACTTGCACTGCGAACAGAACTGCGCGAATATCTCGCACTGCCGGGTTCGAGGCGAAGCTTTTTCGATTTAATCTCAGCGACAATGAAAGGTTTCCATGGAACGCCGAATAACAGGCTGGTTTAGCCACAACTTGAACGCGGAGATGCCCCTCGTGGCCTACGGCCATTCGGGTCAACCGCTATTGATGTTTCCAACCGCAGCGGCTGATTACCTCGAGTATGAACGGTTTCATTTGGTGGATGCGATAAGGCCGCTGATCGAGAGCGGGAAAACAAGAGCTTACTCGATAAACAGTGTCAACCGGTACAGTCTTCTGAACGAACAAATGCCGGCCCAGATGAAGGCCGAGTTGCTAACGAGATTTGATCGTTACGTAACCGATGAAGTGTTGCCATTAATCCGCAATGATGCGGGGGCAGAGGTACGCCCTCTGACGACTGGAGCAAGTCTCGGCGCGTTTCTTGCCGCTAATGCGTACTTCAAGCATCCGGATTTGTTTCGCGGCGTGATTGCAATGAGCGGTAGTTACGACGTCCGTTCGTATCTAAAGGGGTTCTATGATGACAACGTGTATTTTAATAACCCGGCTGATTATCTTCCGAACCTGAACGATAATTACTATCTACCTCTTCTACAAAAGGCGGATGCTATCTACATTCTTTCGGGGCAGGGATCATATGAAGCGCCTGATCGCAGTCAACATCTATCTGAAATTCTAAAATCGAAAGGGATTCCTCACAGTCTCGATTTATGGGGGCCGGACGTTGACCACGATTGGCCATGGTGGCGAAAGATGTTGCCCTACACGCTAGAAAAGGTTCTGGGGTAGGACGAAGGTCAAAGTCGAGTTCAGACTGATGGTGAACGTGTAAAGGGGAAAGGTCCAAAAAAAGGGAAATGGCACTCGTCAATTGCCATTTCCCATGACCCTTTTCGGTTTTGTTTCCTTCTCTAAGGTTCGTCTCCGCCTTTTTTTCCTTTTTTCTTTTGCGGATCGATCTCGCGTGGCCGTGTCATTGCAGGTGGCGGAGTCTCCATTCGCGGCGTGATGGTTTCAGCTTTGGGCTGCGGATTTGCCGGAAGCTCATCCACCTTTGGAGGCGGAGGCATCGTCAATTGCTCCAGCTTTGGTTCGGTGTTGGTCTTCGGTAGCGCATTCTCGTCTGCAGCCTCTTCAGGTGCATCCTCCCTAAACTGCGCACGCTCAGCCGCTAGTTCACGCTGACGTTGGCGGAAAAGCTCCTTCATATCTTCGGGCATCGAGGGCGCCTTGTCGAAGTTCTCCTTGGGTTTGTCCTTCAGGAAGTCCTTCATAAAATCAACGAAGAAGGGTAGGGCCCCGACACCGCCTGTCATGCCGCTTCCTAAGTCTTTTTTCTTACCGGGGTATCCCATCCAGACACCGGTAACATAAGTAGGCGTGTATCCAATAAACCAAACGTCCGTATGATCGTTAACGGTTCCGGTCTTGCCGGCGAGCGGAACACCCAGCGAGCGTGCCGCTGTGGCGGTGCCGAACTCAACCACTCCCCGCATCATTGAAACCATGGTCAAAGCGACATATTCGTTCATCACTTTGTAGGTAGTCTTTTCCCACTCTTCAAGCACCGCGCCATCACGGTCCAGTACTCGTCGCACCAAATGAGGTTCGACACGAATGCCTTTGTTGGGAAAGGCCGAATAAGCTGAGATCATTTGGTCTAAAGGAACTTCAGTCGCACCGAGTGCGGACGGAAGATATGGCGCCATTGGTACCTTAATGCCGAAACGGCGAACCATTTGAGCGCCAGTCTGAATGCCCACAGTTTGGAGCAGGTGCACCGCAGGCACATTCATGGATTTAGCCAATGCCATTTTCAGCGGCAGGTCTCCATTTCCCAAAGAACCGTCGTAATTGTGCGGTTGCCAGCTACCAATGCTGATAGGGGCGCCGCTGACAGTCGTATCCGGTGTCATACCCCACTCGACAGCAGCGGTGTAAACGAACGGTTTGAAGCAGGAACCTGTCTGGCGGTAGGCCTGGGTTGCGTTATTAAACTTGCTGGAGCTGTAGAAATCGTAACCGCCAATCATGGTGACGATCTCACCCGTCTTTGCGTTCAATGTCATCATGGCTCCCGCCACAGCGGGAACTTGTGATAATTCAACTTTTAGCCGCCGGCTCTTCTTGTCAACTTCTTTGATATGAAACTCCGCCAAATAACCCGGCTTCAATTCATTATTAGGTTGGCGGTTGGACCAGCCCATGTCGGCGGTCCCGACCGTGGCAGTGTAATTGCCGAACCGAATAACTGCCTCGTTTTTGCTGCGGTCAATCTTGGTTATTAGTCCCGACAAGTAACGCCCTTCTTGATAATCATTTCCATACCAGTCGGGGTCTTTGTAGTTATTGATTTCTTGCGCCGTAGCTGGACCCTGCCCGTTGTTTGCTGAAGTTGGAATCGATTTGTAGGCTGAGCGCCACCCACGAGACTTGTCATAACGTCGCAACCCTGCGCGCACGACTTCATATGCTTTCTTCTGTGCTTCCACATTAATTGTGGTGTAAACGGAGAGACCTCCCTGAGCGACGCGCGTCGTATATTTGTCCTCGAGCTCTTGTCTGACATATTCAACAGGATAATCAAACGGACTCGATTTTGGTTGAGATTGATAGTAGGCGGTATCGGCAAGCTGAATTGGTTTTGCTTTGGCGGCATCCACTTCTGCTTGAGTTGCAAAGCCATTCCGAGCCATCAAATCCAGAACAAGGTCCCTACGTTCTTTGGCTCTGGCAGGATTAGAAGTCGGCGAGTATTCGCTCGGTGCTTTGGGAACAGCTGCCAGCAACGCCGCCTCTCCGATTGTCAGATCCTTTGCCTGTTTGCCGAAATATGTTTCCGCACCAGCCTCAACTCCGTAGGCGTTCGCACCAAGAAAAATATGGTTTGCGTAAAGCTCCATGATTTGGTTCTTGGTGTAGTAACGCTCAATTTGAAGCGCCAACGCCCACTCATTCATTTTTCGCTTCAGAGTCTGTTCTTTGGAAAGAAACAAGTTCTTGGCGAGTTGCTGAGTAAGCGTGGATCCGCCTTCAACCTTGTCACTCGTGAGGGTCTTCCATCCGGCACCGATAATTCGAATCGGATCGATACCCACGTGGTCATAAAAACGCGCGTCTTCGACAGCGAGTATTGCGTTCCTCATCAGTGGCGGGATTTCTTCGTATTTGAGCGGAATGCGTTTTTCGAGCGCAAACTCTCCGATCACGGTCTCACCGTCGTCCGCGTACACACGCGTGACTACACTCGGCCGGTAAGTGGCGAGTGCTGCGACCTCGTTCGCCGCTCGGGAATAATTGAGTTTGTAAGATGCAATAATACCGGTTAGGCCGCCCGCGGCAAGCGCCAAAAGCAGCACCGCTGGCAGCCAAAACCGCCTCAATAGATGTCGTCGTTGGTCGGCCGGGGCACTTACAATTGCTTTCGGGGAATAAGATTTCAACCTCGACCCGGAGGATTTTGCAGCCATAAACTTTAGCCCTCTCTAAAAACAAACGTTGCTTCACACCCCTGACAAAGCACAACGTGGGTACCCACAGTGTGACATTGGGAGCCATCGCAACACTGGAATTATAGCTGAGGATTGTCTCGAACTCGATGCGGGAAAGGCGATCCAGCTCCTCGTGCCATTTTCGGACGACTTCGCCTTTTCCGATTTCCCAGCGCAGGCCTTATACTCTAGTCGCAAACGGGGGCGACAGGCTTCGACAGGGGTTTGGACGACCGACGGATGCCATGCCGGGCTACTCTACGCAGCTCGTTAAAACGCGTAGGGAAAAAACAATTGCCAACTCTAACGAGTTAGCTCTCGCAGCCTAATTAGCTAGCGAGCGTCTCCGCCGCAAGTTGCTCATGCGCGAGGATGGAGATGTTACCTTAGATGAGCTGGCCCAACCTTTCGGTCCGTGAGGTTGGGCGAGACTAAGTCGGACTAGCTTTCATCGAGGTCTTGTCACTTCACTTACTCGGTGCAAAGCGAAAATCTGGTCGCTTGTCGGCCAGGAAAGAGAAGCGACTAAGCATGTAGAGTCTTTCGGCGGCTTCTCTTGGATCCGAGTTCAATTCTCGGCGCCTCCACCATTTCTTTGAGTTTTCGGATTTCGGATTTCGAAATGCGGATTTGATACCGACGTTAGCAGGCTCGAGATCGTGAAACCTGAAATCCGCAATCCGCCATCCGCAATTCAAAATTCGGCCCTGCCAATCGGAATCTTTGACAGCGGTGTCGGTGGATTAACCGTCTATCGCGCACTGCATGAACGTCTTCCCTCAGAGCACTTTGTTTACCTGGGCGATACTGCGCGCGTTCCTTATGGCACAAAGTCGCTTTCCACGGTCGAGCGGTACGCGATCGAAAACTCGAGATTTCTCGAGGCTCACGGGATCAAACTCCTGGTGGTGGCCTGCAATACCGCGTCGGCCCTGGCATTACCCGCAATCCGCAACGCTGTTAGTGTGCATGTAGTTGGTGTTATTAATCCGGGTGCCAAGGCGGCAGCCAGTATCGCGACCGGGAAAGCAATCGGAGTCATCGCGACTGAAGCCACGGTTCAGAGTGGTGCTTACGCCAGTGCTATATCCGCGATCAACCCAGAAATTGAAGTGATCGAGCGTGCCTGTCCTTTATTCGTGCCGCTGGCTGAAGAAGGTTGGGCAGAGACGGCTGTAGCGCGCGCCGTAGCCGAACAGTATCTAGCGGACTTGAAGATCAGACAGATCGGCGCCCTGGTCTTGGGGTGTACGCATTACCCGATTTTGCGTGAACTGATTGGTGAAATCATTGGGACTGAGATTCCGCTGATAGACTCTGGAGAGGCGGCCGCGCAGGAAGTGCAAACCCTGTTGGGGTCGACTGGGCTTTCTTCAGTTCAGTTTGAACGAGACATCCAGGAACGGCGGTTGTGCGATGACCTGGATCACTTTTATGTGACGGATGCTGCGGAACGCTTCGCGAAAGTAGCGGAGCGATTTCTGGGAACCGCACCTTCGGTGCTGGAGGCAGTGGAGATTTGGGGACACGATGAGCTTCGAACGAACTGACGGCCGCGCTTACGACGAGTTGCGCGCGGTTAGAATAACCCCCGGCTACCTGCCTTACGCTGAGGGTTCCGTCCTGATTGAGATGGGCCAAACACGAGTAGTTTGCTCCGCCTCAGTGGATGAGCGGGTACCATTATTTCGCCGAAACACTGGACAGGGTTGGATAACCGCAGAGTATTCCATGCTTCCGCGAGCCACACAAAACAGAACACCGCGCGAGATAGGACGCGGCGGCCCATCGGGCCGAACGCATGAAATTCAGCGCCTGATCGGCCGGAGTCTGCGAGCCGCCGCGGATATGAGGCTGCTTGGTGAGCGCACCATGACGCTTGATTGCGATGTTTTACAAGCTGACGGAGGTACGCGCACGGCTGCCATAACCGGGGCCTACGTCGCTTTTGCACTGGCCAGTAATCGACTGCTCAGCGCCGGGAAAATTCAGCGCAGTATCATTATTAATCAAGTCGCTGCGATTAGCGTGGGGGTTGTTGGAAATGTGCCATTGCTCGACCTGAAGTACGATGAAGATTCCACTGCCGAAGTGGACATGAACGTAGTGTGCACAGGCGACGGCCGTTTTATTGAGGTGCAGGGAACAGCAGAGCGCGAGCCATTCACCCGCGATCAAATGGAAATCTTAATGGCATTGGCAAGGAAGGGAATCGAGGCGCTGATAGCGATTCAAAAGGAAGCCATTGCACGAACTACTTCATAAGCGGGGGTTATGAGTTGTGCGTAGACAACGAGCGCGCAGTCAAGTTGCATCGCAAGAGGGCGTGAAGTCGAAAAACACATACCTGACGAGCGTAATCAACCGAGCTTAGACGTACGCCGGCAGATCACCAGGAGTTAAACTACCCAAATGAAACACCTCATCGCAGTCTTTGGTTTGATGTTAATTGCTGGGGGCTGTTCCACAGCGGCAGCACAACAGGCCTATACCAGCGACCAGGTTGATTACAAGCTAGAGCTCCCTTCGCCGGTGTGGCGGGCTATTTCTGAACCTGACGCGGTTCATGAACACGCGGAATTCGTCAACGGGGATCGTCTCGATGGCTATCTGCAGATTCGCAAAGAAGTCGTGGATGCCGGCTCAACTCCTTCGGCTCTTGCTCGCCGCGACCTTGAGCAAAAGCTAAGGTTTCTCCCCGGATTTGTCGAGGGAAAAGAAGAACCGTTCAAGGGCCGTCTCAACGGCGTAACTGCATCGTACGAGTTCGTCAAGACCGGCAAGCCGATGATGGGCCGCATCTATTATTTGCAGGCCGACAATCGCACTATTTACGCCTTGCGTTTTACCGGCTTGCGCGACAAACTCGCGCGCATTCGCAACCAGACGGACCTCATAGCTCGCAGTTTTCAACTCAAGTAGCAGCCTTGTCAGTGAATTTAAGGGCCGCCACGTTAAAGACGTCGGCGGCCATTTTTGCTGGGTGGAAACTTCCCAGGGTTGTTCTTTGATGTAGAATGCACTTTCCACATCGAAAGGCGATTGCAGTTCAATTATTAAGCGTGCGAAAGCTAATCTGATGACTAAGTTGAATCAACTTCATAAATGAGATTGAAGCTCGCTCCAGGTTTGTCCATCAGGGAATCAGCAATCGAGGGCCGAGGCTGTTTTTCAGTTGCTCATTTCAAAGGCGGCAGGAAAATAGCCGAGTACACTGGCGAGAGGATCAAAAACGCAGAAGCAAATAGAAGGGCCAATCGTCGAAGATTACGCATCTGCGCGATTAATGGACGGTGGAGTCTCGACGGCAGCCGAGGTGGAAACGGTACGCACTACATTAATCATTCATGCGAACCGAATGCCTACATGAAGATCCTTTACGGACATATCCTTTTCATTGCGCTACGTGACATCCTTCCCGGTGAAGAGATCACAATTGACTACGAGTCAACCCTGCACTCAAACAACAAAAGGTGCACCTGTGGCGCACCTTCCTGCCGCGGAACTATTAACAAGCTCCAAACTAGAGTCTCGGTAGAGTAAAACTGAATTTTGATCCGCGCCCTACTTCCGAATCTAGGTCGACGGTGCCGCCGTGTTGTTCAACTACTTCCCGAACAAACGATAGTCCCAGCCCGGTAGACTCTTCGTCCTTCTCCTGTCCTTCGCGAACGACCCGGTAAAACTTCTCCCAGACGCGGTCCTTGGACTCAGCTGGAATACCAAAACCTCGATCTTCAACACACAGCCTTACTGCTTCAGCTTCAAGTGCTGTCGACACAGTTACAGTTGTTCGTTCAGGACTGTATTTGATGGCATTACTGACCAGGTTTCTGATTGCTTGCGTAATCATGCTCTTATCGGCAGCTACTGGAGGCAGTCTTTGGGTAGGTTGTTCCACCAGACGGATTCGTCTTTTCTTGGCGGTTGGTTGAAGACTGGCTACTGTTTCCCTCACCACTTCGTCCAGCCGGAGCGGTATCTTGAAAACGTCTTGCCGGTCCTTTCGCTCCAATTTGGTGACAGCCAGAAATGTATTAATCATGCGCGAAAGCCGCTGCGACTCGTTGGCGATGATGGTCACAAATTCCCTTGCTTGTTCCGGCAGTTCGTCATCCTGAGTCAACAATTCAGCGAAGCCATTTATGCTTGTCAGAGGCGTGCGAAGCTCATGCGACATCAACGAAATCATGTCACTCTTTAACGACTCGTACTCCTTAATTAGCGTGAGATCATTAACCACCAGGGCAAGGCAAAGCGGTTGAGGAGCGTCGCCGGTTCGGCTTAAGTCGGGGTTTGATGAGCGATTAGAATCGTTTCTGACGAGAGAGATGCGCAATCCGTAGGTGGCGTTTCGCTCATCAAAATGAAGCTCGCGTTCATAAGGTTCTCCGGTTTGTAAGACCCTTCGAACCGCGATCGCGGGTTCATCAAAGACATCGGTCCGAAAACTCTCCAACAGATCAAAGAAACTAATTTCGCGCGTCTGATCCTGCGTCAATCCAGCCAATTTTGCCAGTGTCGCGTTTACGTGAGCAATCCTGCCGTCGAGATAAGCGAGTGCGACGCCATCGCCGATTTCTGAGAGGGCGTTAACACCGATACTTTGCTCCAGCAAGGCCCCGTTGAGGACAAAGAGTGATTGCAGTCTTTGATGTGCTGACGTCACTGAAAAGAAGTCGAGCGGGCCCCGATGATCAGTTCCGCTGTGAGCTTCTTCCCTCTGCAGATTACGCGCCATCTGCCCACCGACTGCTCTGAGCAGGGCTCGATCATCTTCGCCGAAGTCTTGAGTCACCCGGAGAAGCAAAGCGCCCAGGGTCCGGTCTTCATGCCGTAAGGGTAGTGCGATATTTGTTGAAGAATCGTCAGAGTCAATCTTCTCTACAATGATCTCGCCCCGGATAATCGCACGTTCGCACAGACTAACACCCTCGCGCCAGGCCGAATTTCGTCCTGTGTCAGAAGTTCCGCTGACGCGGAGGCGGGCCGATGAAACCAGCTTTCCTGCGCTATCTCGCCGGAAGACAACTGCCTCGGTTGGTGACAGTACATTATCCAGAAGTTTCAGTCCGCTGAGTAACCGGTGCTCGGCCTCATCAACTTTACCCGAATCCAATTTTGATGAGGATCCATTTAACTTTTCGGTCAGTTCCTGGTCCTGTTCGCGCAGCCTTTTGACTTGCATAGTGCTGGCGGAGATTAATGCGGCAAATGCTATCGGTATGAAGAGGATGTCTACTGAGAAGAACCACGATGCAAACAGGCTGAGCACCGCAAACCCCAGAAAGCCTCCGCCCAGGTAAGGGAGGGCCCGGCGCCCTCCGAATCGCGCAACGCTTATAGCTACAGCAAAGGAGGGGAGACTAACTAGCACAGCGGCAACCCAGAAACGCGGGACTGCGAATAGAGCGCTCTTGTTCTTCGCGCTTAACACAAATGCGTTCTGTATCGAAGTTAAGAGTCCCATCCACCACAGGGCAAGGCTGAGCCCCGCCGCCGCCGAAGCGACACCGGCGTAGGTAAAAAGAGACTTAAAGAAAGAAGAACGTGCCAATTTGAAACGGAATTGAAAAAGCTGAGGCTTGGCGATCGGGGCGCTTCTGCTGGGACTACAAAAGCGGGGGGATTATACACTGCCAGGAGGTTTTTATTCCACCGAAAACTCGGATGCGCTGGCAGAAAGAGTCTAGCCGGCAGATATTAGCGCCTGCAACAACTCGGGCTCTTCATGAACACTTACTGTTCGAAGGTCAATCAAGACCAATCCGTCGGCAATCCGTGCAATTACTGGAGGTAAGAACTGCCTTAACTTTAGTTCCAAATCGTCCGCACTCAGGGTTCCGTGTTCTAATGCGATTAAAGCCGTTGGTGGGTGAACATTTGGGCCAGAGCCTCCACCGATGGCAGATTGACCAGCAATGATCGTTGCTTTCATCTCAGCAGCGGCGCCCTGATTAGCTAGTTGATCGATCAAGTTCCTCGCTCTTTTTTCAAGTGTGTCTGTAGCCAGGGCCAGCATTCGCAGCGCGGATATTTCATCAGTGGACTCACGCCGATGGGCAGCGAGAGTGGCTTCCAGTGCCGCAAGGCACAACTTGTCAACACGTAGAGCGCGGTATAGCGAGTGTTTGCGAAGACGATCGATGATCTCGCGCCGCCCCACAATCAATCCTGCCTGCGGTCCACCCAGGAGCTTATCGCCGCTAAAAGAAACCAAGTCGACGCCCGCTGAAATAGACTCTCTTACGACGGGCTCATCGTTCAGGCCGAAGCCACTCAGATCGTTTAGTGCTCCCGAGCCTGCATCTTCGTACAAGAATAGTCCGGACTGATGGGCCAGGTCTGCGAGAGCCGATAGCTCGGGTGACGCAGTGAACCCGATAATCCGGTAGTTCGACGGATGAACCCTCATGATCAGACGGGTTCTGTCTGTGATGGCCCCCAGGTAGTCCTCAAGACGCGTCCTGTTCGTGGAACCGACTTCAACCATTTGGGTCCCGGAGTTAGACATAACCTCGGGCACACGAAAATCGCCACCGATTTCTACTAGTTCGCCGCGAGATACAATGGTCTCGCCATCGCGGGCCAGCACCGTCAGGATCAATAAAGCAGCCGAAGCACAATTATTGACGACCAAAGCGGCTTCTGCGCCCGTGAGTTGGATAAGAAGCTCTTCCGCGTACGCGCCGCGTTTTCCGCGGGAGCCGCTTGCGGGGTCATATTCGAGGGTGCAATAGCCCGAGGCTTCCCAAACTGCATTGCGGGCCGCGTCAGACAAGGGTGCTCGCCCCAAATTGGTGTGCAGGATAACCCCGGTGGCGTTAATCACCCGACGAATTCCGGAGATTGTTTCAACTTTGCAGAGCACCTGAAGTTTTTGAACTGCTTCGGCCAATAAGGCATCCTTTGATTGTTCAGTGCGATTCCCTGATTGAATCTGAATGCGCATACCCTCAGTAACCTCACGAGCAAGTGCTTTAAGCCGGTTGACTCCAATTGAATCCCGAAGTTTCGTTGCAGCTTCGGTACGGAGCAATTGATCTATTGAGGGAATGGCGCGCAGAGTCGAAGGTTTGGATGGGGATGGGTTGACCATGTTACCTGGGTGAACTGCTCCGTAGGATAGCCGGACAGCGGTGTATCGGGCAAACCGTAGGTGTCGCCAAGAGTCACCGTCTTAATTGTTGACACATTCCTTTTGAAACGCCTAGACTGAGTTTAGTTGCGTCCCACCTGACGCCCCGCTAGTTGTTCCCCGCCCCGCAAGGAGTTAAGCCAGTGTCACAAAGCGATAGCAAACTATCTAGATCACAATCGCGATCTCAAACAAAGACCGGCAAGTCAAGTGGCGGGGAATATCAACCCACAGTTGACGAACAGTTATCCCGGCTTGAGGAAGACATTCGTCGTTTGAAGATCGAGTTTGATGTGTTCTTTAACGGAGCTTCGAAGCGCCCACCGTACGATACAAAGGGCCGCGTTGAGACGGTAATCAAGCGTTTGGGCGATGATCGGGCACTTAGCTACGCCCAGCGCTTCCGCTACACTTCATTGGCCTCACGTTACAACACATTCCGCGACCATTGGCGGCGCACAATGCAGGGTCGTGAGGAGGGTCGAACCCCGATCGCAACTGCCAGGGCCACCGCAAAGGAACAGGCAGTTGCCGAGTTCAAGAGGGCAACATTTGTTTGCAAAGATCCTCATAAAGACGTGGAATTAGTGAAAAGCGTCTATAGGGCTTTGTTGGAAGCCAAGAAGGTTTGCGGCGAACCTGTTGAAGATTTTTCGTTTCCTCGGTTCCATCGCCTGATTGCGTCGCAGGCTGACAGTCTCAAACAGCGCCTCGGTTGCGAGCGTATTTCATTTTCTATCGATGTCGAAGGTGGACACGTGAGCTTTAAGGCGAAAGGCGAAGGATAGACCAGATCTTTTTGAACGTCGTCCGGACAGTAAATAGGCGACCTCTTGATTAAAGAGGTCGCCTATTTTTGTAACGTACGCTTACCGGACCGAAAGACCGGAAGCGGTCAGTGGCGTTGCTGAAGCAAGCCGGGGAGACCTACACCTTCATCACGTTTTCTGCTTGAGGTCCTTTCGGACCCTGTGTTACCTCGAACTCAACTTCCTGACCTTCTTCAAGGGTCTTGAAGCCATCGCCCTGAATGGCGCTGTAGTGAACGAAGATGTCTGAAGAGCCTGGCTGCTCGATGAAGCCATAGCCCTTTGAATTGTTAAACCACTTGACCTTACCGGATATTCTAGACATAACAACGAATCCTCCTAACGATTCGGTAAAACGGGGGCGAGAGCCTTAAGAGCTTTCGCGCGACCTTGGTTAAAGCTTGTGAGCCGGAGGCGCTTTTGTAGGGGCGCAAAACCGAAACACAATCAACAAAAAATGCATGCTGAAAAGCGCTCTTTAGCGCATTTCATCATGCATGCGTACAGGGGCAAACCAGAGAAGACATTGCTGTAAAGCTTGTAAAGCGAAAAACTATGGACCAATTTCAGAGGCTTGTTCTAAACGAGCGCGCATACTAAGCGAAAGCAATTTAGCCTGTCAAGGGAAAAAAAAGCGTATCTCACCGAGTCGTCAATAGATATTGCAGTGGATTTACGGCCTCGTCGTTAAATCGGACCTCATAATGCAGGTGCGGGCCAGTTGAGCGCCCCGTAGAGCCGACCCGGCCAATAAACTGGCTTCTAGCAACGGTCTGGCCCTGAGCCACGTCAATGTGAGACAGGTGGCCGTAACGGCTTGTTAGCCCCCCACCATGATCTATGACGATAAGCTGACCATAGCCGTTTTGCCAGCCCACAAACGTCACGGTTCCGCTAGCTCCCGCAACCACAGGATCACCCCAGGCAGCGTCAATGTCCTGACCGGTGTGAAATTCGTATGACCCGCCACCGAAGGGGTTCCCGCGACCCCCAAAGCCACTTTCTAATTTTCCGACAACGGGCCAAACAGTCGGGATATAACCACGGTCCCGCAAAACATGTTCATTGGCAGACATGTTCCGTTCGAGGTTCTGCATTTTGTTTTCAAGAGCAGCGAAACTATCGGCGTCAAACGGCAACTCGGGGCCACCGGTGCCAGGTAATGCCGCCCGTTCGATTATCCCGGACTTTTCAGCAAGTTTCCGTGAAGTGTCTTCCACTGCTTCGACTCGACTGTTCAGTTCAGTCAGCTCGCGGCGTTGGTCGTTAATTTCTGCGCGCAGTCGTTGGTTTTCAGCCTCCGTCTGGAGGTGCGCAGCTTGCTGTGTTAGCCCATAGAAACCGTAGAGGGAACCACAGAGTAGGAGACCTGCAATGAAAGCTGAGACTTTTAAGGCGCTTTTTTGAACGCAGAAACGACGGATCCTGGAGCTTGGGTGGGGAGTGTGCGCAATGATGAAAGCGTAAAAACGGTCATCTCTGGCCATGTCAGTGTGTCTCCCGTCGCGTCAGCAAAAAAAGGGGGGCAGCTGAAACAACTGAAAATGGCACAGCCACCCAAGGGGGCGGTGTGCGAGTATTACTCTTTTACGAGGTTAGTTTTTTTTGACCTGCTTGAAGATTGCAGCGGATGAATAAACGTCTAGCTGTTTGAGATGAAAACTCATCCGGCCGATGCTGCAAAGAAGCGTGACCCTATCACACGATGAAGGTCAATGCAACTACCGCGGATTCTAAATTTATTAGAGATTGTGTGCTTCGTGACGCCGGCGAGAGCGGTCTCGCAGAATGGAAAAGACAATCATAGTCACGACCGCCAGGAATACCACGATTATGAATACCTTTATGGCCGCGAGCAGAAAGCTCCCTAACGTGATGATAGAACCAAGCAGAGTTAATACGAGGAGTATTAGTGCGGTTATGCCACCGATTGCCTTTAGAATAAGAGCCATTTTCCTGTTGTCCTTACGTCAAACTTTCCATTTAAGAGCTTCGTTTGAAAGGAAGAGTCTCAAGATCCTTTCGACCGAACTGTGTAGTCTCGCCCGATCTGAATCTCGGTGACTCCACTACGGAGTCGGAGACCACGGAAGGCGGAGGCTTTCGCGAATCGAAACGAACGATTCGACTGCTCGATCCGCGCCGGCGAACGTAATCAAAAAGCATGTATGCACCCAACGCAACGAGAGCAACCGGCAGCAATTGACGGACGGGAAGCTGTACGCCGAGGAGCGTATGAAGTAAGAAAAGCGTGCCGATGACAATAAGGGTAATGCCCCAGGCGAAAGGGTTTCCATATAGTCGGCGAGTAATAACGTCCTCTTCCGTATCCGGGCTGAGGCCTGCGCGCATCAGTTGTGCGGTACGACAAGCATCTACGGCGGCAAAAAGCCACGTGCCCAGAACTCCGAGAATAAAGAAATGGACTCCCTGGGTGATTACCGCCATCTGAAAGAAGCTTGCAAAGATCGCAAAGTGGACGATCGCCTTTGCAGTCTGACCGTTATAGGCCGCACCCAATCCCGGGACAAACGACAAGAGCGTAGCCACGAATGGTGAACTGTTTCGGTAGGTGGAAGGCGACGTCGACGATTGTGACTCGTGCCGAAGCAGCTCTACGCCCGCAACGATACAGTCCTGGCAAAACGGAAAGCCACGGATTCGATGGTCACAAGCAGAACACAACTGTCGTGCACACTGATTACACTGCACGACGGAAGCGTTCTTCGGATGATAAGAGCAATACAACATTTCGAGTCCACTCTATTAATGCTTCAAGGTTTGTTCTGCCGGCTGTTGTCCGGCGCCACCTGCTTAGGCTGCTGTTTTTGCTGGCTATTCTGATTCTGTTGCGTTCCACGTTGGGTGCCTTGGGGCTGGCCGCCAACAAGTTCCTTCAAACCTTGTGTAATCTCCTTTATTCGGCCATTTGAGCCTGCACTCTGTTCTGCCAAACGCAGACTCGCGCTGTAAACACCACTAATCGATCCGTCGGCTGATACGGTGTTGGTAAGCACGATTACCGCTCCGAGCAACATGGTGGCTACGGTGGCAAGCTGCGGAGAAACAATGGGGTCAAGCCAAACTCGCAACCAGGAGGCAACCCTCTCTCGAAACGAAGCGCGGATCTCCTCAGAAAGCGCAGTCCCGGACGTTGCGAGCAAGATTCTTTCGTTAAGGCCGGCAGGTACCGGTTGTTCTTCCGTAAGATAGATGTAGCAGGTGCCGATCGCGCGTACCACTTCGCCCGGAAGTTCGGTACAACGTTCACAAAGAACGGCGTGACGTTCCCACCGGTGATAGAGCGAAGCAGGAAGAAATCCGTCCAGATAATCTGTCAGGCATTCTTCAAAATCGTGGCAAGTCATTGCTGTTTCGGGCATCGTGCTCAGCAGGATTCGTGCCTCCAGGTCTGGCGGGGCAGCCAACGCGTTTGCGTTGCGACACGCCTGCATAGTGTTCTTAACTTCGCCTAAGGTTTCATGACACAGCGGGCAACGCAGAGCATGCTCGGCAAACGTCTTGTGCATCGCAGGCTCCAGCACCCCGTCAAGGTAATCTGTCAGCCTATCCTCGAAATCATTACAAAGCATTTTACGTTTCTCTTTCCCGCCCCTCAACTCTATTAAAACCAGGCTGTCTTTTCCCCACTGACAGCCTCATCGATCTAAACTTCACTAATGGCCAACACCTTCATTCGTCGCAATATCTTAGCTAGCTCGATACGACCTCGATTAATTCGCGACTTCACGGTTCCTTCAGGTATTTGCAGGAGATCGACTATCTCCTGATAACTTAATTCTTCGATATCCCGAAGTATTACGCAGGTTCGCAGGTCTGGCGAAAGCTTATCAATACCGGCCTGCACTTGCGTCCCAAGTTCACGACGCTCCATCTCCTGTTGAACTGAACGAGAAACCGTATGGAGATGATAGGTGTGGTCTGCAAGGTCATCAGCCTGGTTATCATGTGGCGTGCGCTGTCGTTTTCGGTAATCGTCGATAATCAGGTTGCGCGCCAGTCTCATTAACCAGTTTTGCAGATCGCCCTGCTTAGCATCGTATTGATCCAAAGATCTATAAACCCTAACAAAAACTTCCTGAGTCAGGTCTTCTGCCGTATCTGCACGAGAAGTGAAGCGATACGCCAGATTGTAAATCCTTCGGGAGTAGGTGTGCACAATCTCCTCCCAGGCCGCCGCGTCGCCGGCACGACATTTACGAACCAGTTCGGCTCCTTCGTTGGCAGCCAAAGCTCTTGCAGCCCCCACTTCTTTTCTCCGCCTGACTATTTTATTGTCCTGCCTTGCGCCGTGCAGTTCCCTTGCTCAGGCGGATTTACGATTCGCGCAAAGGGAAAGTTCCGGCAAAGCGGCGACGAAACAAGGTTTCACTTCACTAATGCGCCACTTCCGCTGTTTCTCTCAAATCCAGCGTTTAGTACTGCTTCTTGCTCCATTAAATGAACTGTAGTAGCCTTCCCGCGCGGCCCAATATCTTGTGGTTCAGTTTCTTTCAAGTCAAGCTATCTACATCTTTTGAAATCTATTACCCGCAAATACCTTGAGTTTGGAGCGCTCTCCCTGCTCGCAGTTGCCATTCTATGGTGGTTTGGCAGGAACCTAAACTGGTCGGAGGTGCGGATTGCGGTGAGTCACGCAAACGGCTTCCTGCTCGGGCTAGCTGTTCTGGTTGTTAGTTTGGGTTATCTATTGCGCGCCGTTCGCTGGGGCGCGCTGCTTGCTCCTCTTTGTCCGGCAGGCCTTCGAAATCTCTTTATTGCCACAACTGTTGGTTTTGGAGCTGTCTTCATATTGGGACGGACAGGTGAAGTTGTGCGACCGGTGGTCTTGCCAATGCGCGACGCCAGAATTCGGGCGAGCGCATCTTTTGTTACCATCATGGTCGAACGAATATATGACCTGTTGGCCGTTGTCGTTTTGTTTTCGGCAACCCTCCTATGGCTTAAAGCTCCACCAAACCTTGCAATTGAGTTCGGGCGAGTTCGCATCGCAGGCATCGTTTTGCTCATCGTGATGCTGGCGGCAGTGTTCGCGCTCATCCAGTTTCGAAAAAACTCACAGCGCGCAATCGACTTAATTGCAAAAGGGCTCGGAAGATTCCCTTTCATACCGCTCCGACTAACGCGAGCGATTGTGAGCATAATTGAGCAACTAGCCAGGGCGTTGAGAGTGTTGGTGAATGCTCGTGAACTGGCCGTCACGATGGGCTGGACCGCGTTGGTCTGGCTGGTAATCACCCTGGGAAACCTACTTGTGTTGCGCGCCTTTGGGCTTCCTTTTGGAATGACGGAAACCGTGTTTGTCATGGGCTGGTCGCTCGTTGGTTCGCTCGTGCCGACCCCGGGGGGTGCAGCGGGCGCCTTTCATGCCGCAACTGCTGCGGCGCTAATCTTCCTGGGTGTGGCACGTGAGACGGCGGCGGCTGTTTCCATTGTGATACATCTGATCGATTTTGGCCCGGCGTTGGTATTTGGGCTTTTTTATGTTCTCCGCGGTGACATCAATCTCTCCCGATTACGCTCGCTTACATCGTCCGAAGCGGTCGAACATGCAGTAGAGGATGAAAAAGTTCTGCCTGACGAGTTATTAGGGCAAAGCCGGCTGGAGACTGCCACCGCCAGGGATTGAATTATTCCTGGGTCGATGAATCGAATCCGTCCCTGAGGTCTAATGCGATGAAGTGTCCATTTTGCGGTTATCTTGAAGACAAAGTAGTTGACTCGCGCGAGTCTCGCGAAGGCGAGGCCATCCGGCGTCGCCGGGAATGTTTGCGGTGCGAACGAAGGTTCACGTCTTATGAGCGCATCGATGAGATTCCTTACATGGTCATCAAGAAAGATGGGCGACGCGAACCTTTTGATCGCAACAAGATAATGGCAGGATTGCTTCGAGCCTGTGAGAAAAGACCTGTTCCATCTTCAAAGCTCGACTCGATCGTTAACGCCATAGAAAAGTATGTTCAGGAGTCGTCGGAGCGCGAACGGCCAACAAGCAAGATTGGAGAGATGATTATGCGTCGCCTTAAAGAACTCGATAAAGTAGCGTACGTTCGGTTCGCCTCGGTGTATCTTGAATTTGAAGATGTTTCGGAGTTTATGACGGAACTCAAACATCTTGTCCAAAGGCGTACGGGGAGTGCGAGCAACAAGAAGGGCTGAAAGCAAAGAGTTGCCGACTCCTGGCATCCATTAATGGGTCCCGGCAACAGCGAAGAGATACGAGTCTTACTGAATGATCAAACCCGCTCGCGCGACTGGCTTGGAACGCCTTGAACTGCAGCGCCTACGCGATCGCGTAGGACGATTGTTTGCTGCGTTACAGGAAGCCACCGTGGCGGAAGATCCGCTCGCCTCGGAAACCTGGGCGCCTCCGGTTGATCTTTGCGAGACCAATGAGGCGATCGTGTTACGCGTAGAACTGCCGGGATTAACTGCCGAGCATATTAAGATCGGTGCGACTAACACGCAGCTGAGAATCTGGGGTGAGAAAAAACGTAGTAAACCGCGAAATCGAATTGTGTCCCATCTTTGTTCCGAGCGCAGCTATGGCAGGTTTAGCCGCATCGTTCCCCTTCGTTGGCCAGTTTGCGTTTCCGAGGCAACTGCCGAGCTGGCGAATGGAATCCTGACAGTATCGCTCCCCAAGATCGAGGATCGGCGCGGAGTGGAATTCAAAATTTCGGTAACTGAGATAAGCTATGACTAGTACATAGCCAAATGACTGGACTTGAAAACTGGCAGTCAGCACGAAAAGTAATTATGGCAATCATTAAAGAAACAGACATAACCGAAGACGTTGAAGTGGCGGACAACGGGCAAGAACTTCAGATTCCAAACGATCTGCCGGTCCTGCCACTGCGCGACATCGTCATTTATCCCTTCATGATCGTGCCGCTCTTTGTTTCGCGGGAAAAATCCATCAGGGCGGTGGATGAGGCGCTCGGCGAGAACCGAATGATCCTGCTAGCGTCGCAAAGAGATCTGGATAAGGAAGAACCCGCAGCCGACGATCTCTACAAAGTTGGAACAGCCGCAGTAATTATGCGCATGCTGAAGCTCCCTGATGGACGTATAAGAATCCTGGTACAGGGACTCGCGCGAGCCGAAATCGAATCCGTTGATACTGCGGGACAGTACATTCGCGCGCGCACGCACGTGGTGAAGGAGGTGTTACCTCCCGAACGATCACTCGAAGTCGAAGCCCTGGTAAGAAACGTCAGGGCCTCGATGGAGAAGGCTATAAACCTGGGCAAAAATATTTCACCTGAGGTAATGGCGATTATCGCCAACCTGGATGACGCCGGCCGGCTGGCAGACCTTTCCGCATCGAATCTGGAGCTCAAAGTTGAAGACGCGCAGTCGGTGCTGGATATAGCCGATACCACGGCGCGACTGCGCCGCGTGAACGAACTGCTGAACAAAGAGATCGAAGTACTGACGGTCCAGCAGGAAATCAACACTCAGGCGCGAGCCGATATTGATCGCTCGCAGCGTGAGTTTTACCTGCGGCAGCAGATGAAAGCTATTCAAAGCGAGTTGGGTGAAGGCAACGAGCTGGCAGAAGAGGTGGCGCAGTTTAGAGAGAAAATTGAGACCTCAAATATGCCGAAGACCGCCGAAGACGAAGCGTTGCGGCAGTTAAAGAAACTCGAGCGAATGCATCCGGACGCAGCCGAAACGGCCACGCTGCGAAACTGGATGGAAATCATGACCGATCTTCCCTGGTCTAAGGCCTCCACCGACAATCTCGATCTCCTAAAAGCGGAACGCATCTTGAACGAGGATCACTACGGTCTGGAGAAGGTCAAAGATCGAATCATTGAGGCTCTGGCCGTGAGGAAGCTAAAGGAGAAACCCAAAGGACCGATTCTGTGTCTGGTTGGACCGCCGGGGGTGGGTAAAACTTCACTGGGGCGATCGATCGCACGAGCTCTGGATCGCAAGTTCATGAGATTGTCGCTGGGTGGGGTTCACGACGAAGCCGAAATTCGCGGACATCGCAGGACCTATGTGGGTGCTATGCCCGGTCGGGTGATTCAAGCCCTCCAGCAAGCAGGTACTAACAATCCGCTGATCATGCTGGATGAGATCGACAAAGTTGGAGCAGACTTCCGCGGTGATCCGTCCTCGGCTTTGCTCGAAGTTTTGGATCCGGAACAGAACAACAGTTTCCGCGATAACTATCTGGGCGTAACCTTCGATTTATCCAACGTCATATTCATGACCACAGCAAATGTGTTGGACACCATTCAACCACCGTTGCGCGATCGCATGGAGGTTATTCGTCTGGCAGGTTATACGGAGGAAGAAAAGCGTGAAATCGCTCGACGCCATCTGCTGCCAAAACAGCTGGAAGAAAACGGCGTAACCGCGAAGGATGTCCACATCTCCAAAACCGCTCTGACGGCAATTATTCAACAGTACACACAGGAGGCTGGGCTCCGGCAGTTAGAGCGGGAGATTGGAAGAATTTGCCGCAAGATTGCCCGACGATTAGCCGAGGGGCACAAAGGCTCAATTCGAGTATCACAGAAGAACATTCATGAGTTCCTGGGTGCGCCAAAGATTATTCCGGACGAGGTGCTCAAGAAGGATCAGATTGGCGTGGCGACAGGGCTGGCATGGACCGCGGTTGGAGGAGACGTGCTCTTTATCGAAGCTTTACGGATGAAGGGCAAAGGTAACCTTGTATTGACGGGTCAGTTGGGTGAAGTCATGCGCGAGTCGGCTCAGGCTGCATATTCATACGCCAAGTCGAGAGCGAAGGAACTGGAGATTAATGAAGAAGATTTTAATAATTATGATCTCCATATTCACATTCCAGAGGGTGCAATTCCTAAAGATGGACCTTCTGCCGGGATTACTCTGGCTACGGCAATGGTTTCGGCACTGTCTGGAAGGGCCATACGCAAGGATGTGGCGATGACGGGCGAAATCACATTGCGCGGGAACGTACTTCCTGTCGGCGGCGTCAAGGAGAAAGTACTCGCCGCTCGTCGCGCTCGGGTTTCGACAATTATATTGCCGCAACAAAATCGACGCGATATGGATGAGGTACCAAAGGAACTCTTCAAAGACATTCGTTTCGTCTTCGTAGACAACATGAAGCAGGTGTTTCGCGAGGCTTTGAAAGAAAAAGTTGTTCCCCCGGCTACCTCGGGAGCGCGGCCACAACGAGTTCCTCAAGCGGCGGTCGCGCGCGAGGTGTAACCGTAGAACTCGCGTTTTTACCCGCCGATATTTGAGAAAAATTGACAGGGAGAAATACCGCGCCAGGTATAAAAATGAAGGACCGCTCAACCAGAGCGGTCCTTTTCTCTTACAGACTTCCAACCTTCGCCGTTAGGAAATGGCGGTCTCATGACCGACGAAAAACGCTTGACTGTCGAATGGTTCCTCGCCCGCCTCACGCGGTACTGCCGCATAAGTGCCATCTGCCCGTAGCTCCTTTGCCTTCACGTTGTCGCGAAGATAGGCTGCCAGCAACACATCCTTCAAATAATGTTTCAGTGAGGGATCGGTAACGGGTGCGACGACTTCGATTCGATGCTTCAGATTGCGGGACATCCAGTCGGCGCTGCCGATATAAACTTCTTCTTCACCACCATTGGCGAAATGAAACACGCGGCTGTGCTCGAGAAACCGGCCAACAATGTTTCGGACAGTAATGTTTTCCGACAAGCCTGGAACCCCCGGTCTGAGCATGCAGATTCCGCGAACGATAAGATCTATCTTTACACCAGCATTGGAAGCTTCATACAGCTTCTTGATCATCTGTTTATCGGCCACGCGATTTATCTTGGCAACAATATGAGCAGGCCTGCCTGCCTGGAGATGACGGATTTCACGGTCGATTAGCGCGGTCATCTTTTCACGGAGATTGACCGGGGCGACAAAAATCTTCCGGTATTTCTCTTGTCGGGAGCAGCCGGTCAAATAATTGAAGAGTTCGCTGGCATCCGCACCGATGTCATCATCCGCAGTAACCATGCCAACGTCAGTGTAGGTACAAGAGGTTGTCGGATTATAGTTGCCTGAGGCGATATGCACGTATCGCTTTAGCGAATCTCCTTCGCGCCGGACTACCAGCGTCAGCTTGCCATGCGTTTTCAAACCCTCAATCCCATACACCACATGAACGCCGGCTTCATCCAACCTTCGAGCCCACTCGATATTGTGTTGTTCGTCGAAACGGGCTTTGAGTTCGATTAGCGCCGTCACTTGTTTCCCTTTTTCACAGGCTCGAATCAGAGCCGGAGGAATTGGGGAATCCGCTCCGGTACGATAAAGGCAGATCTTTATGGCAACGACATTCAAGTCATCTACCGCCTCGTTTATGAAATCTGTGACGCTGTTGTATGAGTCGAAGGGGTGGTGAAGTAAAATATCTCCCTCCTTGACGACGTCAAAAACTGACCTCTTTCCGAGCCACTCAGGAGTGATTGGTGCAAAGGGCTCATCTTTTAGGTCGGGGCGATTCAGGTCATATAACGACATGAAGTCGTCCAAGCCCAGAGGACCATCGATCAGGTAGACATCTTCTGAGTTGAGGCCGAGAGACTCGGTCAAATATGAAACCATTTCTTCCGGAATACCTGCGGAGACTTCTAGTCGAACGGGTGTGCCAAACCGGCGCTGCCTGATCTCTTGCTGGATGACGCGCAAAAGATCCTCAGCTTCGTCCTCTCGGATCTCAATGTCCGCGTCCCGCGTTACCCGAAAGCGATGACACTCTCCAGTTATCATTCCCGGGAAAAGTGAGTCGACGTTCGCCTCGATCAAATCTTCCAGGAGTATAAACTTTGCTTCCAACCTGCCAACCGGGACCAAACGCGGAACTACCAGTGGAACTTTAATTCTTACGAAGCGCGGCACATGATGGTGTTTGGTATCGGCCGGCGACGCTCCTTCAGGTGCTCGAACCATCAACCCGAGGTTCAAACTCAGCGGGGAAATGTAGGGAAACGGATGACTGTGATCCACAGCCAGAGGAGTCAACACCGGAAAAACCTTCTCCATGAAGTATTCGCGAAGAGCTGCTTGCTCGTCCGAATTCAGCCCGCCGTAAGACACAACCTTGATGCCTTCAGCCTCAAGACCTGGAAGTATTTGCTCGCGCAGTGACTGCGTTTGCTCGCCGATCATGGAGACAACAAGTTTCCTAATTGCCTTCAACTGCTCGCCCGGCGTCATCCCATCAGCAGAGAGTTCAGTCACGTTTTCTTCCAATTCCTCTTTGAGCCCGGACACGCGAATCATGAAAAACTCGTCCAGGTTGGCAGAAAAGATCGAAAGAAACTTCAGTCTCTCAAGCAATGGATTGCTTTGATCAAGAGCTTCCTCCAGCACGCGCTTATTGAACTCGAGAAGGCTCAGTTCGCGATTGAAGAACAATCGCGTAGCGCCTGCTGCTGTGGGATGAAGTGAAGGCCTGGGAACTTCCTTCGGGGCCGCAAACGGCATTTCTTTTCTTAGGGCGGTAGACATTGTGATTTCCTAACCAAGTTACTTGCTAATTATTCTCACTATAAAGAACTGTAATGTTAGACCCCGCTTATATTTGAAGAGTTCTCGCAAAAGTACCATCCAACTCAGCAAGGTCCGTTCCAACTCGGCATTATGACGCGTTTATCCTAATCAAAGTGCGCTCGGGGACGAAATCTCCACAGAATGGACGCACATTTGCCACTCAGCTGTACTGAATCCGTCCTATACCACGACCGAAATCAATCAAATGGCTCGGGCGGTCAGAAATCGCTTCTAATACAACAGCGCTCTACTTAATGATGGAACAAGACGCAAGTCTCAGCGTTAAGTTTAGAGAAGGACGCGCAACCCGTCTCGCACGTCCAGCATCTTTATCTGGCGAGGGAGAATCTGGTGGAAAAGTTCACGAATTTGACGTTTCTTTTCACCGTGACTTGTTTGACACCCCGGAAAACCGTGTGATAACCTCCGGACTGACTTTTGGGCTTCGGCTTACACAAGCTTTTGGGTCATCCAACCCATCGAAGACGAGCTTCAACCTCGCGAACATAGTGAACGGACTTTGCGATAAACCCCAAGGAAATTGATCTGGAAAACTACAGCAGGATTTGTGAAGGAGAACGACGATTGATGTTGACGAGCTTCCCGACAGTTATAGCGCGAATTACGCTATTTACGGTGCTCGTAGTGCCGGCTCTAAGCGTTTATGGACAGATACCCGGCGGTTCGTCGGCTCGCGATATTCCCACGGCTGTTCAGCAGTCTGAGGATCAGGTTTCACGGGTCATCACAGCAGCTGAACTACACTTCCGGCAAGGGAAACTAAATCTCGAAGACAACAAGCGCGATCAGGCGCGTGAAGAATTTGATAAGGCGGTAGACTCGATTCTTGAATCAGGTCTCGATGTCAGAGTTAGTCAACGACTTCAGGGTTTTTACCTCGAGCTAGTTGAGCGCATTTATCGCGAAGAAGTTCCACTTGGACGCGCACCGATTCCAGCGAAAGTAACGGAACTCGTCGCTCAGAACAATGCTTCAGCCCCAGCAGTAGAGAAAAACGATCCGGTCCAGATCGGATTTCGCGACCAGAAATTCGAGCCATCGCCATTGGACGAGCTCAGCAAGCTGGTGCTCACGCCTGAAGAAAAGAACGTTTCTGATGCCGACGTGCTTGCCCTGGAACAGGCAAAACAGAATGTTAACTTTGGGTTCACGATTAATCCGTTAATTCAACAGTTCATGAATTACTACCAGGGCCGCGGGCGCACCACGATGGAGTCCGGATTGCGCCGCTCAGGGCAGTACATGAAAATGGCGCGACAGATTTTCAAAGAAGAAGGCGTGCCGGTTGACATCACCTGGTTGGGCCAGGTGGAAAGCGCCTGGAAACCCAGGGCTGTCTCCTGGGCTGCCGCTTCAGGCCTCTGGCAATTTGTTCCAGGTACCGGTCGACAGTTTGGTCTTCGTCAGACTGCCTGGATTGATGAACGCAATAGTTTTGAGCAGGCAACTCGGGCTTCCGCGAAGTACTTGAAGAGCCTTGCAACGCGTTACAACGGCAACTGGGAATTAGCCATGGCAGCCTACAACACCGGTGCCGGTAACATTGATCGCGCAATATCTCGTGCGGGTACAGCAAATTTCTGGGCGATATATCCCTACATCGCACAGGAAACGCGCGACTACGTTCCTAACATTCTCGCGACAATTTTGATTGCGAAGAATCCAGAGAAATACGGATTTAAGGGCATTCGTTCGGATGCGCCGCTGGCTTATGACGTGGTGCAGGTGTCGAATGCGACAAGTTTGCAACTCGTTGCCGAGTCAACCGATACCAGCGTTGACTACATTCGCAGTCTTAATCCAGAACTAAGGCGAGACACAACACCAAAGGGCGAGGCTTACAACGTTCGAGTTCCGGGTGGAAAAGGAAAGCAGTTTTACGCCCTGCTCAAACGCATCCCGGCCGAAAGGCGCGACTCGGCGCGAGTGATTTCAGTGGTGCCCGGAGAAGACCTCCAGCAGGTAGCTAATCGCACCGGTGTTAGTCTGGCTCAATTGCAAGCAATGAACGGTGGAGTCGATCTGAAGACAACCTCCAAGCTCGTAGTTCCCAGTAGTAGTATTCGGCTTGCGAGTTGGAAGCGTGCAAAACCCGGCACCACAGAATCGGTCAGCACCGGATTGACAAAGGTTCGCGCGCGCAAGGGAGACACGATCGCCAGAATAGCGGCTGCCCGGAATCTGGATGCCAACGAAGTAGCTCGTTTGAATGGCGTAACGGCCGATATCGAGCTTCGAGCTGGCCAGGAAGTCAAACTGCCCGCAACGGCCGCCGCCGCCCCGTCGCGCCGCAGGTAATCGGTTTTTGAAATAACGACGCGTACGCTCGTTGCCACCCGCCAACGGGCAAACTCTTTTGAGCGCGCTTTCGAATGTCTCGCAAGCGCGCTCGATTCGTTTTCACCCTCATAACCGCTTCAGTTTTCTATTCACAGCTTCGCCTTCGTTTGAGAGGGAAGGTCCTCCCATGCTCTTTCGTACTCTGTCAGCTGCTGTTTACGGTATTAACGCCGATCTCGTCGACATAGAAGTTGATCTCACACCAGTTCGAGGCGAGGCAGATTCGCAATCCACCGTGACCATTGTTGGATTACCGGATGCTGCGGTACGCGAGTCGCGCGAACGTATTCGAGCTGCGATCACCAACTGTGGATTCTTTTTTCCGTATCAGAGAATCACGATCAACCTGGCCCCTGCTGACGTGAGAAAAGAGGGAGCCAGTTTCGATCTCCCAATTGCGCTGGGAATCCTGGGCGCAAACGGAGATTTGGCCGAAGAAAACAGCTTAATTCATATTCTCTGTGTGGGTGAGCTCTCACTCGACGGGCGAGTTCGTCCAATTAAAGGTGCGCTGCCAATAGCCATTCTGGCGCGAGAAGCAATGATTCAGCACGTCATTCTTCCCGATGAAAATGCTAAAGAAGCGGCGGTGGTCTCGGGAGTGAACGTCTATCCGGTTGCCGATCTACGCAGTGCAGTCGAGCTGGTTTCAGCCTTGCGCTCGCAGAATCCTCCGGCACCCTTAAGAATCGATCCGGCGGAGATTTTGGTGCGAGCGGATCACTACAGTGTGGATTTCCGCGAAGTTCGTGGCCAGCTTTCTGTGAAGCGCGCTCTGGAGGTTGCGTCCGCCGGCTCCCATAATATTCTGTTGATAGGCCCACCGGGCTCCGGCAAGACCATGCTGGCCAAGCGACTGCCTACGATCTTGCCCTCGTTGGAGTTTGAGGCAGCACTAGAGCTCACAAAAATTCACTCAGTGGCAGGGCTGACAGGTCGGGCGGGGCTTGTGACTGAGAGGCCATTCCGATCACCACATCACACCATTAGCGACGCGGGATTGATAGGCGGCGGCGCCGTACCCCGTCCCGGCGAAGTCTCTCTGGCACATCAGGGTGTGCTGTTTCTCGATGAATTACCCGAGTTTGACCGCAGCGTTCTGGAAGTGTTACG
>Ga0070697_100000239_pt1 | contig 44408 bp, 42 predicted proteins | sample KBSK1501metaG_FD_65475 | JGI IMG/M metagenome (GOLD analysis project Ga0070697, IMG submission 65475) | Corn, switchgrass and miscanthus rhizosphere microbial communities from Kellogg Biological Station, Michigan, USA - KBS K1-50-1 metaG | ecosystem: Host-associated > Plants > Roots >... | reverse complement strand
GCCTGCATGGCTTTGCGACAACTTGGCGTCGGCTACGGCTTACCTGATGAACCGCCGGATGCGGGCCCGCACGTCCGGTGGTGTGGGAGGGGCTGACTAGACATCAGCCCCTACCCGATTTTCGCGCCGTGACGATTGCCCACTCCGACCGCTGGGTCAGCATGATCGAGCGGTCCTGAGCCAGCATCTCCTCCAACCGCTGTAACCCCAGTCGATACTCGAGTGGGGGCAGCAGGCTCAGGGTCGAGATATACCGCCCGCGCACGCGGTCGACCACCTCGGCGATGTCGATCCGGCGCGGTTCCTGGCGCAGCTCGACCCGGACCTCGTCGAAGCCGGCGCGGCGCAGCTCCGAGGTCAGCGCCGGCACCGGCGGAAAGCGCGGACGGTCGATCACCGCGATGCTGGGGAAGTAGGCGTTGAGATAGAACTCTTCGACGTGCCGCGTAGTAAAGGTCCACACACTCAACCGGCCGCCCGGGCGCAACACGCGCCGCATCTCGGAAAAGGCCCGTACCCGCTGACGCAGCAGGTGGATCACCATCACCATCACGACCAGCGCGGCTTCGCCATCGCCCACCGGCAAGTGGTAGGCGCTGCCGCGAACCCACTCCACCCGGCCGGCCTCGTCCTTCCCCCGCGCGACCTCCAGCATGCGTGCCTCGGAGTCGATGCCCATGACTCGTGCCCGCGTGACAGCCGCCAGTGGCAGGGTCAGCCGCCCGGTGCCGCACCCCACCTCGACCACCAGGTCCCCGGCCTGCGGCGCGGCCGCGCGCAGCATCGCCTCCAACCGTGCGCGATCGCCGCTGGACAGCGGCCGCAGGGCGTCGTAGTGTGGTGCGATTTCGGCGAAAGAGGGCGACATGCTTGCTAAACTAACCGATGCTCGGGGCGGAGTAGCTCAGTGGTAGAGCAACCGGCCCATACCCGGTATGTCGCAAGTTCGATCCTTGCCTCCGCCATTCCTGTGATGCTTTCCAGCCGCGTCGCGATCGTAATCAGTCTGCACCACGTCTTCGAACCGGGCGAGCGCGTCGTCGTGGCCGTCTCCGGCGGCCCCGATTCGCTGGCCCTCCTTTCCATCCTGCGGGAGATCCTTCCGGTCGTACCTTTGCGCCTTACCGTCGCCCATTTCGACCATGGCTGGCGTGCGGCGAGTGCAGCTGATCGCGACTTCGTGGCATCGACGGCGGCGACCTGGGGCTATGACTTCCGAACCGCGCGGGCGGCGGACCATGTCCCGCATACGGAAAACGCTGCACGTGGCGCGCGTTACGCCTTCCTGCGGCAAACCGCTGCCGACACCAACAGCACCGCCATCGCGCTCGGTCACACACAGGATGACCAGGTGGAGACGCTCCTGCTCCACCTCCTCCGTGGGAGCGGCTCGCGAGGCCTGGGCGGCATGCGACGCCGGGACGGCGACCTGGCACGACCGCTACTCGACATTTCGCGGAAGGAGATCGAGGCCTACCTGGCGCGCCTGAACCTGACGCCCATCCGCGATGAGACCAACGACGACCCGCGATTTACGCGCAATCGCTTGCGCCAGCAGGTCCTGCCGGCGATCGATGCGTTCGATCCGGCGGCGCGAGAGTTGCTGGCTCGTACCGCCGACATCCTCAGCGAGGAAGACCGCTTCATCGCGGCACAGCTGGCCGACCTCCCGGACGTCATCGCGACCGACCGTGACGGGTTCGCAAGGCTGCCACCCGCGCTTCAGCGCCGCGTCATCCGCCGGCTCGTCCCCAACGCTGGCTTTCTGGAGGTCGAGGCCCGGCGTCGCGGCGAGTCACCTGCGCCTCTCGGACCCGGCACGACGCCGTCCCCGGCGCGCCTCGCCGTCAAAACCTGCACCTGCGACCCGGCAGCGTTCAAGGCCCGCGACCCGATCGGTCACCTCGATGCCGACCTCGTCCGCCCGCCGTTTGCGGTCGCCACCCGCAAGCCCGGCGACCGCATGCGCCCGCTCGGGTTGGCGCACCCCAAGCGCCTCCAGGACATCCTGGTCGATGCCCATGTCCCGCGAGGCCTTCGCGACGCGCTGCCGCTGGTTTCGGATCGCGAAGAGATCGTCTGGATCCCCGGCGTAACGGTTGCCGAGAACAAGCGCGTCACCGTCGCTACACGCCACCAGCTCCATCTCGAAATAGAGCGTGGCTGAAGTCGTTCTACTTCGTGTTGGCTAACAGGATTCTTAAAAACCCGGTGTTAAGATAGCGTGGCCATGAGAGGCCGAAACCGCAACATTTTTTATTTCATCCTGCTCGCGGGTTTGCTGGCCATCATCTGGGCGAGCTACAAGAGCTTCAACACGATCGCGGCGCCCTCCGATAAGACCACCTTTGAGCTGATCCAAGCGGCGGACGGCGGCCAGATCCGGGACGCCACCATCAAGGGCAGTGGCACCGAGGTCGATTGGACCGATACCAGCGGTAACCGCTACAAGACGACCTTCCGCGACACCTACCAGATTGAGACCAAGCTGCTCGAAGACAAGGTCCACTTCAGCACCGAGGCCCCGAGCTCCTCGAACCTGTTGCTCTCGGTCATCCTGCCTAACGTCATCCTCTTTCTGGTTATCGGCGGCTTTATGTGGTACATGCTTCGCCAGACGCAGAGCGGCAACAACCAGGCCATCTCCTTCGGTCGCAGCCGCGCCCGCCTGCTGAGCGGCGACAAGCCGGCCGTCACCTTCAACGATGTCGCCGGGGTGGAGGAGGCCAAGCAGGAGCTCACCGAAATTGTCGAGTTCCTCAAGTTTCCGGAGAAATTCACCGCGCTCGGCGCCCGCATCCCGAAGGGCGTGCTGATGGTTGGACCGCCTGGCACCGGCAAGACGCTGCTCTCCAAAGCCGTCGCCGGGGAAGCCGGCGTGCCCTTCTTCAGCATCTCGGGGTCCGAGTTCGTCGAGATGTTCGTCGGCGTCGGCGCCTCGCGCGTGCGCGACCTTTTCGACCAGGCGAAGAAGAACTCGCCCTGCATCGTCTTCGTCGACGAGATCGACGCCGTCGGCCGCCAGCGCGGGGCCGGCCTGGGTGGCGGCCACGACGAGCGCGAGCAGACCCTCAACCAGCTGCTGGTCGAGATGGACGGCTTCGAGACCAACACCCACGTGATCGTGATTGCGGCCACCAACCGGCCCGACGTCCTCGACCCGGCCCTGCTCCGCCCTGGCCGCTTCGACCGGCATGTGACGCTGGATCGCCCCGACATTCGCGGTCGCCGCGCCATTCTCGAGGTACACGCCCGCAACAAGCCGTTTGACGGCCAGGTCGATCTCGAGGTGCTCGCTCGGCAGACGCCGGGCTTCAGCGGCGCCGACCTCAGCAACCTTATTAATGAGGCGGCAATCCTGGCCGCCCGCAACAACAAGAAGGCGATCGGCCAGCTCGAGCTCGAGGAAGCGATTGCCCGCGTGATCGCTGGCCCCGAGCGGAAGTCGCGGATGATCACCGAGCGGGAGAAGAACGTCATCGCCTATCACGAGATCGGCCACGCGCTGGTCGCGAAGTCGCTCCCCAACGCGGACCCGGTGCACAAGGTCTCGATCATTTCCCGCGGCATGGCGCTCGGCTGGACGATGCAGTTGCCGACGGAGGACCGCTACCTGGTGTCGCGCAGCGAGCTCAACGATGACATGGCCGTCATCCTTGGCGGCAGGGTCGCGGAAGAGCTGATCTTTGGCGACATCACCTCGGGGGCCTCAGACGACATCGGCAAGGCGACCAAGTTGGCCCGCCGCATGGTCACCGAGTGGGGCATGTCCGATAAGCTCGGCCCCCTGACCTTCGGCCATAAGGAAGAGCTCGTGTTCCTTGGCCGCGACCTCGGCGAGCAGCGTAATTACAGCGAGGAGGTCGCCGGCGAGATCGACCAGGAAGTGCACCGCCTCGTCGATGCCGGCTACCAGCGTGCCAAAAAGATCCTGACCGAGCGCCGCGATAAGCTTGTCCAGCTCGCGGAGTACCTCAAGACCGAAGAAACGATCGAAGGCTGGCAGATGGACGCGGTCATCAATTCGCCCGACGGCAAGGTCCCGCCGGTGCCCGAGCGCCCGAAGGCCGAAACGCCGCGCGCGCCGCAGGCGCAACCCAAGAGTGACGATCGCGGCCCAGAGATCCCGCCTGGCCGCCTGGAGCCGACGCCCGCGTAAAAGGAGGGCAGAGGGTGCCGTTCCTCGGACACGGCTTCGTCCTCATCTTCGCCCTGCTCTTCTATGCCATAGCGATCGTTTTAGCGGTGTGGCTCGTGCTCTGGGCGATTCGCTTCTCGCCACGACAGATCCGGCCCGACAATGCCCTCAGCATCCTTAACGAACGGTTCGCCCGCGGCGAGATCGACCAGCAGGAATACGAGCAACGTAAACGAACCCTGCTCGGCCACTAGCCCACCTCGGGTCCGTCTCAGACGCACGGACATCCATGTGATCGCGTTATAAGATAGAGACGCCGCTTGGATCCTTCGCGACCGAGACGGAATCATGCAAAAACCGACCATCGCCATCGTCGGACCCGGCCGGGCCGGTTCGGCCCTTGGGCGCGCCCTCCACGCCGCCGGCTACACCATCGCCGCGATCGGTGGCCGCAACCCAGACAACGTTCGCAACCTGGCGCACGAGCTGGGCGCCCAACCCTGCCAGAGCCCGGCCACGACGATCGACCTGGCGGACCTGACGATCCTCGCCGTCCCTGACGACGTCATCCTCCCGCTGGCCACCGACATGGTCGACTCGCTCTGTTCGGCGGCGGGAAAATCCGTTGTCCACCTGAGCGGGGCCCAGGATCGCTCAGCCCTGCGTCCCCTGGCGCAGCAGGCCAGCCTTCGGACCGGCGTGTTCCATCCGTTGCAGACGTTCCGGCGCGGGCCGGAGGCGGTGGCCAACGTCGCCGGCACCTACTTCGGCATCGATGCCGATCTCCAATTTCGCGATCAGCTGATGCAGCTGGCGCGCGACCTTCGCGGCTACCCGTTCGACCTCACCGGCGTCGACCGTGCGCTCTACCACGCGGCAGCGGTCTTCGCCGCGAATTACCCGATCACGCTCCTCGCGGAGGCCATCGCGCTCGCCGCGCAGGCTGGACTCGACCCGGAAACCGCCCGTCAAGGAATGACCACCCTGCTTGCCGGCGCGGTCAACAACCTGCGCGACCTGGCCCCGGCGGACGCGATCACCGGTCCGGCGTCACGTGGCGATCAAGGCACCATCCAGCGACACCTCGACGCCCTCGAGGACGACCCGGAGCTTCAACGGCTCTATCAACTCCTCGCGGATCGCACCAAAGATCTAACGCCAAAGAAAAAGGAGGACGCGGCATGACCGTCAACGTCCGCGACTTGCGCAAATGGAAGACCGAAGGCAAGAAGTTCACCATGCTGACGGCCTACGACTACACGACGGCGCGCTGGCTCGATCAGGCCGGCATCCCGGTCCTGCTGGTCGGCGACAGTCTGGGGATGACGATGCTGGGTTACCCTGACACCCTCAGCGTCAGCATGGACGACATGATCCGTCACGCCGGCGCGGTGGTGCGCGGGGCTCCCAACGCGCTCATCATCGGCGACATGCCGTTCATGGCCTACCACGCCTCCGCGGAAGACGCGATTCGCAACGCCGGTCGCTTCCTCCAGGAGGCTCGCGTCCACGCCGTGAAGATGGAGGGAGGCGGGCGCGTCATCGGCTACACCAAGCAGCTGACCGCGATGGGCATCCCGGTGATGGGTCATCTCGGGCTGACGCCGACCTTCGTCCACCAGTTCGGCGGCTATCGCGTCCAGGGCCGCAGCGACGAGGCCGCGGAGCAAATCCTCGAAGATGCGAAGGTGCTCGAGCAATCCGGTGCCTTTGCCGTGGTCCTCGAAGGAATCCCCAGCCCGCTTGGCCAGCGCGTGACCGAGGCGCTGACCATCCCCACGATTGGCATCGGCGCCGGTCCGCACTGCGATGCCCAGGTGCTCGTCATTCAGGACATCCTCGGACTCAACCCGGACCACGTCGCGAAGTTCGTCCGCCAGTACGCCAAACTGGGAGAGGCGATCGAAGCCGCCGCGCGCCAGTTCGACCAGGACGTGCGCAGCGGCGCCTTCCCCACCCCTGAGCACGAGTACTCCGCCCGCTAAACCCGCCGTTATCGAATCGGCGATCGCCATGCAGGAGCAGGCTATTGCCTGGCGCCATGCGGGCGACGATATCGGCTTCGTGCCGACCATGGGCGCCTTGCATGCCGGTCACGACAGCCTCGTGGTGCGAGCGCGGAAAGAAAACCAGCGCGTAATCGCCAGCATCTTCGTCAACCCGTCGCAGTTCGGGCCCAACGAAGACTTCGATACCTACCCCCGGCCGTTCGACCAGGACCGCGCCCGGCTCGAAGCGCTCGGGGTGGACGCGATCTTCCACCCGCCGGTCGACCAGATCTACCCACCCGCCTTCAAGACCCGAGTCGATCCGGGGCCGCTGGCCGAGGTCCTCGAAGGAAGGAGCCGGCCAGGCCACTTCGCCGGGGTGCTCACTGTTGTGCTCAAGCTCTTCAATCTGACCCAGCCCAAGCGGGCCTACTTCGGCCAGAAGGACTTCCAGCAGGTCGTCCTCGTGCGCCAGCTGGTTCGCGACCTCGCCCTACCGGTGCGGATCGTCGCCGTGCCCACCGTCCGCTATCCCGACGGCCTGGCGATGAGCTCCCGAAACGCCTACCTCGACCCCTCCCAGCGGGAGCTTGCCCCCGTCGTTCACCAGGCGATCACCGAAGCGGCAAGGGCGTTCACAACGGGTGAAACCGACGCTGCCCGGTTGGAGGCCCTGGCGCGCGACAGGCTGACCGCCACAGCCGGCCTGGCGCTCGATTACCTGGCGGTGATCGACGACACCACGCTGAGTCGTCCCGAGCGCGCCATCCCGGGCAGCGTTCTGGTGATCGCTGTTAAACTTGGGCTAATTAGATTGATCGACAACGTCGTACTAGGAGCGGAGCGCCTCTGAGTTCAGAGCGGCGCTCGAAGGCGAAGGGGCGAGTAACAACTTCAAAGGTCAAGGCGATGCCCACCGCCAAGCCGGCACGCCCAAAGGCGGAGTCCCCCGCCCACAAGGCCTCATTGGCAGCCCGGAAAACGACGGTCGCCACCAGGACTGCCCAAAAGGCGCCGGCAGCCCCACAGAGCCAGCCTGACGGCCAGCCTACCGCGGTAACCTCGACGCCGGCCGTTCAGCCGGCCCCGGCTCAGCCTCCGCTGCCGCCCGGGGTTCCGATCATGCCCTTCCCCAGGCCGACCATCCTCGGGCTTGGATCGCCGTGGCGCACCGCGGGCCGCCCCCCCGGCATGCCGCCGCGACCGGCCCCGGTGCCCCACTCGACGCCGGCTCCGCAGCCGCGACCGGCCGCCGTCCCCGTGGTCACCATGCGTTTCCCGATGAGCGCGGTCGATAAGCTGATCAAGGAGGCGCTCGCGGAGGACGTCGGCGATGGTGATCTGACCACCGAGTCGCTCTTCCCTGGCAAGGTCAAGGCCCGCGGCAAGCTGATTGCCAATGAGGAAGGCGTGCTGGCGGGCTTGCCCATCTTCAAGCGGGTCTTCGAGCTGGTGGACAAGAACATCTCGTTCGAGCCGCGGGCGACCGACGGCATGGCGCTGGCCGGCGGGCAGCTGGTGGCGCGCGTGTCCGGCCCGGCGGTCAGCGTGCTCCGGGCGGAACGGACGGCCCTGAACTTCCTGCAGCACCTGTCCGGTATCGCGAGCCAAACGGCCAAGTTCGCCAACGCGGTGAAGGGCACCAAGACTCGCATCCTGGATACGCGCCGCACCACGCCCGGGCTGCGCTTTCTGGAGAAGTACGCGGTCGAGGTGGGCGGCGGCGTCAGCCTCGTAAAGGGTCTTTCCGACCGGCTCGTTGTCACCGAATCGCACCTGGCGCTCAGCGAGGGCGTGCCGAGCGTGGTCCGCCAGCTGCGCAAAGCCCACTCGGGCAAGCGCATCGAGCTCACGGTGACCAACATGCAGGAGCTGGACCAGGCCCTGACGGCAAAAGTCAACGTCCTGCTCCTCGAGAACTTCCCGCCGGGGCAGGTCCGCCAGGCCATCGCGTTGGTCCAGGGGCGCGCCAAGGTGGAGGTCACGGGCAAAGTCGGTCTGGATAACGCACGAGCCTATGCCCTGGCGGGCGTGGACTACATCTCGGTCAGCCAGTTGACCCAGTCGGTCAAGGCATTCGACTTCAGCTTCCGCGTCTCGCGATAGGGGGCAAGCGCCGAACAAGCCGAGCCTTAAAACCCGAAGAAGTTCGCTCGCTGGAACGGCTGGGAAGCGGCTACCCCGCGTTTCCTGGGACCGGGGTGGTTCGGTTTGCGAGCCGGCCGCTGACCAGGACGAGGACCGAGCCGGCGGCCGCCAGGAGACCGCAGATGAGCCAGAAGCCGCTGGGATTCCAGGCGAAGAGCGAGGCGCCGATGACCGGCCCGAGGATCAGGCCCAGGCCCCACGTCAGACCCCATGCGCCCTGGTACCGGCCGCGAAGTCGCACCGGCGCCCGATCGGCGACGTAAGCGCCAGCCATCGGCGAATTGAGCATCTCGCCGAACGTCCACGTCAGCACCGCGAGGATCAGCAGCGGCAGGACGTGGGCCACCGCGAGCAAGCTGAAACCAATACCAACCAGGAGGAACCCCGCCGCGATCACCGGTCGAGGCGGGCGATGCTGGGTCCACGACGTGAGGGGTAGCTCAAGGAGGACGATCAGCAACCCGTTCAACGCGATCAAGCCGCCGTAGACCGCGCTCGAGAAGCCGAGGGCTCGCACCTGGAGGGCAAACGTGCTGTACGACTGCAGGTAGACGAAGGCAACGAGCAGCGCGGCGATGAGAAACAAAAGAAACACACGGTCGCCAAGCAAGGCGGCATAGCCAGGCGGTCGACGCTGCTCACCGACCGGGCCGTGCACCTCGACATCGCGGATCGCCACGATCGCGAGCACGCCAAAGATGACCGAAGTCAGCGCGTCTGAGACGAAGACCAGGAAGAAAGAGCGCTGCGCCAGCAACCCGGCCGTCGCAGCGCCGAGCGCGAAACCGGCATTGACGGTGAACCGGAGGGCCGCAAAGGCCGAGACGCGCTGTCCGGCAGGGACCAGGTCAGCGAGCAGGGCGCTCGACGCCGGCCGGTATGCCTCCGAGGTGAGGCCCGCCAGCGTCGTCAACAAAAAGATCACCGGCAGGCGGTCGACCTGGGATAGCGTGAGCATGACGGCCGCGGATCCGAACATTGACAGGGTGATGGTCCGCGTGCGGCCGATCCGGTCGGCCAGCTCGCCGCCCAGGACCGAGGCGGCCACCCCGCCCAGCCCGTAGAGGCTGACGGCCGCCCCCGCCTGCGGTGGCGAGAACCCGCGCCGCGTCAGATAGAGGATGAGAAACGTCATCACGAAGCTGCCAAACCGGTTGACGAACGTACCGGCGAAGAGCACCCAGGCCGCGGTCGGCAGCTCGCGGAGGTTGCGGCGCAGGCTGCGTTCGACGCTCACAACAGCGAAGCGGCCGTGACGCGGCGAGTCGAGTCGCTAGCGATAGACGGGCGCCGCGATGGGTGCCAGGTCGGGCGTCCGGCGGCGGTGCTTGCGCCGCGAATCGAGGATCTCGGCGGCGAAGCGATAGCCTGCATTCAGGTAGAACTCGGTGGCACCGAAGTCCATCGAGTGCCGGAGGAAGCCCGCATCCGGCCGCAGGTGGATGATCTCCACCGAACGCCCCATTTGCTTGATGGTCCAGCGCGTCCGGTGCTGGGCGGCGATCTGGAAGGTGTGGTCGACGATGGCATTCATCGACCCGAGTGGCGCCGGCAGCCGGCCGGCATAGCCCGAATCCAGCACGTAGATGCGGCGGGCGCCGAGCTCGATCGCGGTGTCCAACCCGGTGGGGTCGACCAGGCCGCCGTCCACGTGCTGCCGCCCATCGATCACGACCGGCGGGAAGACGCCCGGGATCGCCGACGAGGCCAGAACGGCCGGTCCGAGCGGGCCGTGGGAGAAGACCGCCTTCGTGCCCATCGTGAGGTCGATGGCGACCGTGTGGAGGGGCACCGCCAGGTCCTCGAACGTGGACACCTGCAGGTGCGCAGCGATGAAGCGAGAGAGACCGCCGCCCTCGTAGAGGGACGGCTTCCGCCGCACCATGTTCCTGGCCGCCCGCCACCAGACCATGTCGAGCGTGCGGCGGGTGACCTGGCGCCAGACCTCCTCCAGCCTCTTCACCCACTCCAGGTCCGGACGATGGGCGAGCCAGGCGCCGTTCCAGGCGCCGATCGAGACCCCGACGATCAAATCCGGCGTGATGTCGCGCTCGATCAGGGCGCGCAGCATGCCCGCCTGGGCGGCTCCTCGCGCGCCGCCACCGGAAATCGCGAATGCTGTCTTGTCGCGCCCCCAGTGCAGGATGACAGTTTTAGTCTAGGGCCGCGCGGGAGTGATGTCACGTCCGCAATTCGTTTTCGCCAATGACGATAAAAGCCTGCTTGCTATACTGCGGAGTGACTCGCGCCCTTGCCTACAACTTGACGACCAACGAGTTCCAATAACACAAGGTGGTGGCCTACTGGATTGTCTGATTTCGAGCGATCTGCGGACTCGTCCGACGCGCAGAACGGAAGCGCCGCGACGATGGAGGAGTTCCTCAACCAGGAGGAGGCTTCAAGTAAGCGCATAGCCCACGGCGACATCATCGACGGTGTCGTCGTCCGGGTCGATCCCGATGAGGTTCTGGTCGACGTCGGCTCGAAATCCGAAGGTGTGATCTCCAGCCGGGAGCTGGGCACTCGCGAACCCGGGACGCCCGACCTGCATTCCGGCGACCACATCAAGGTCTTCGTCCTGCAGCCCGAAAACGAGGACGGCAATGTCGTGTTGTCGCTGCGCCGCGCCCGCGCTGAATCGGTCTGGGTCAAGGCGCAGGAGCAGCAGGCCACCGGCGAGATGATGGACGCCGAGGTCCGCGAGCAAAACAAGGGCGGCCTGATCGTCAACATCCTCGGCCTGCGTGGCTTCCTGCCGACCTCCCAGGTGTCCCGCACCTACAGCTCGAATCTCCAGGAGCTGGTCGGTCAGCGGATCGGGGTCAAGATCCTCGAGGTCAATCGCAAGCGCAACCGGCTGATCGTCAGCCAGAAGGCCGCCTTCGATGAGGACCGGGCGCGCCAGCGGGGCGAGCTCTTCGAGAAGCTGAAGATCGGCGATGAGATCGAGGGCAAAGTTTCCGGCCTGACCACCTATGGCGCCTTCGTCAACCTGGGCGCCGCGGATGGCCTGATCCATATCTCCGAACTCTCCTGGGACCGGGTAGCCAACGTCGCTGATGTCCTCCAGGTTGGCCAGGACGTGCGGGTGAAGGTCATCAAGCTCGACCCGGAGACGTCGCGGATCTCTCTCAGCCTGCGCCAGCTCGGCCAGGACCCCTGGGACCACATCGAGAAGCGTTTCCCGCCGGGCGCAATCGTCGAAGGCGAGGTCAGTAAGATCAAAAAATACGGCGCCTTCCTCCAGATCGGCGACGGCATCGAGGGGCTGCTGCACATCTCGGAGCTGGCCTGGGAGCACGTCGAGCACACCGAGGACGTGGTCCAGGTCGGCCAGAAGCTGCGGGTGCGTGTGTTGCAGGCTGATCGGAGCCGGCGGCGGATCAGCCTCTCGCTCAAGCAGGCCGAGGATGAGTCCAGCCGGCCGGGAGAGTCCGACGTCTCGGACTACCCGGGTGAGATCGAGCGGGTGCCGAAGGCTGAGCGCGAACGCGTCTACGCCGAGGTGAGCGCCGCCCCGCAGGAATAACGCCCAGAAGTTCCCTCCCCGGTTGGGGAGGTCAGTGGGAAAGTTCCCTCCCCCATTGGGGGAGGGCAGGGTATCGGCCGTAACGCTGAGCGATTATTAGAGTCTCAGGCGTATTCAAACCGAATTTGCGTTATGCTTCCGAGAACGATTGTTTAGACCTACCCGAGCAGTGGTAACTCCCTAACGTCTCAGCAGGCGGCAAGCCGCAGATCCAGACGGGAAGTCATTTGAGAATTCCGGGTATCGTAATAGGCAGCAGACAAGTCAGTCGGAGGATTTTGGTTGTACCCCTTTGAACGGTTTACGGAGCGAGCGAAGAAGGTCCTGACGCTGGCCCAGGAAGAGGCCGAGCGCTCGCACCATTCCTACATCGGAACCGAGCATCTGCTCCTTGGGCTGCTGCGCGAAGGCGAGGGCCTGGCGGCCAAGGTGCTGAACAACCTCGGGGTCGAGATCAACAAGGTCCGCGCCACCATCGAGTCGGTGCTGGGCCGCAACGAGCGCATCATCATCCAGCAGATCATCCCCACCTCGCGAGTCAAGAAGGTCATCGAGATCTCCTTCGAAGAAGCCCGCCGGATGGGCAACAACTATGTCGGCACCGAGCATCTGTTGCTCGGCCTGCTGATCGAAGGTGAGGGCATCGCCGCCCACGTCCTCGAAGATCTCGGCGCCAACCTCGAGAAGGTCCGCGGCGAGATTGACCGCCTGCTCCACGAGAGCGGGCTCGACGAGGAGGCCGCGACGGCGAAGAAGCCGTCGAAGACGCCATTGCTCGACCAGTTCTGCCGCGACCTCACCGACTTGGCGGCCAAGAACACGCTTGACCCCGTCATCGGTCGCGAGACTGAGATCGAGCGCGTGGTCCAGATCCTGTCGCGCCGGACGAAGAACAACCCCGCGTTGATCGGCGAGCCGGGCGTTGGCAAGACGGCTATCGCCGAGGGCCTGGCACAGCAGATTGTGCTTGGCAATATCCCCGAATCGCTGCGCGGCAAGCGGGTGCTGACCCTCGACATGGGGGCGCTGGTCGCGGGCACCAAGTACCGAGGCGAGTTCGAGGAGCGCCTCAAGAAGATCCTCGACGAGATCCGGTCGAGCCGTGAGGTCGTCCTCTTCATCGACGAGCTCCATACGCTGGTCGGCGCGGGCGCCGCGGAAGGCGCGATCGATGCCGCCAACATCCTGAAGCCGGCGCTGGCCCGGGGCGAGATCCAGTGCATCGGCGCGACCACGCTCAATGAGTACCGCAAGTACATCGAGAAGGACGCCGCGCTCGAGCGCCGTTTCCAGCCGGTCTTCGTCGACGAGCCGACGCTCCTCGAGACCATCTCGATCCTGCACGGCGTGAAGGCGCTCTACGAGAAGCATCACCGCGTCAAGGTGACCGACAAGGCGATCAAGGCGGCGGCCGAACTTTCGGTTCGCTACGTCTCAGACCGCTCGCTGCCGGATAAGGCCATCGACCTGATGGACGAGGCATCAGCGCGCGTGCGCATGAAGCTCACCACCACGCCACCTGAACTGAAGACGATGCAGAAGGAGATCCGCGATTTCCAGATCAAGAAGGAAGAGGCGATCGCGAACCAGGATTACGAGACCGCCGCCTCCTTCCGCGACAAGGAGAAGAAACTCAAGGACAAGTACGTCAAGGAAGAGATGGAGTGGCGCGACAAGCTGGGCGCCACCGTCCCCGAGGTTAACGAGGAGCATATCGCGGAGATCGTGAGCTCCTGGACGGGCGTGCCGGTGTCGCGCCTCGTGGAGGAGGAGTCGACCCGCCTGCTCCGCATGGAGGAGGAGATCCACGCCCGCCTGATCGGCCAGGACGATGCGGTCAAGGTCATCTCCCAGGCCGTGCGCCGGGCGCGGGCGGGTCTCAAGGATGCCCGGCGTCCGATCGGGTCGTTCATCTTCCTCGGACCGACCGGCGTCGGCAAGACGGAGCTGGCTCGCCAGCTCGCCCGCTTCCTGTTCGACAACGAGGATGCGATCGTCCGGCTCGACATGTCCGAGTTCATGGAGCGTCATACGACGGCGCGGCTGGTCGGCTCACCGCCCGGCTACGTCGGCTACGACGAGGGTGGTCAGCTGACCGAAGCGATCCGCCGGCGTCCCTACTCGGTCGTGCTCTTCGACGAGATCGAGAAGGCGCACCCCGAAGTCTTCAACATGCTGCTCCAGATCCTGGAGGACGGCCGGCTCGCCGACGCCAAGGGCAAGCAGGTCAACTTTGCGAACACGATCGTGATCATGACCTCGAACATCGGCGTGATGAACCTGCAGCAGGCGACGACCTCGATGGGCTTCCAGCCGTCGATGCCGAGCACGAGCCAGGAAGAGAAAGAGCACGGCAAGATGCGCGAGAAGATCATGGATGAGCTGAAGAAGACCTTCCGGCCCGAGTTCCTCAACCGGGTGGACGCCGTGGTCGTCTTCAAGGCGCTCTCGGCAGAAGAAATGCGCAAGATTGTCGATCTGCTCGTGTTCAAGGTCGCGCAGCGGCTCGAGGAGCATGAGATGAAGCTCGAGGTCACCAGCGAGGCCAAGGACTACCTGGCCAAGGAGGGCTACGACAGGATCTACGGCGCCCGCCCGCTGCGGCGCGTCATCCAGCGCGTGATCGAGGACCCGCTGTCCGAAACGCTGCTGACCACGAAGTTCAGCGCCGGCGACTCGGTGCTGGTGGAGATGGTCGAGGGCCAGATCAAGCTGACGCCGATCCAGAAGCCGCGCGAGCCGAAGGCGGAAAAGCCAGATAAGCCGGAGAAGCCCGAGAAGCCACCGAAGGAACCCGTCGCCGGCAAGGGCAAGGGCGAGAGCTAAGGCGTAGACCCCTAATGGGGGTAGACGGGAACCGTCGCCAGTTCGTTCTGGCAGGCGAAGCTCGAACAATGGCCTGGTCGGTTGTGGTGTTCAGAATTCCCTCGACCGCGCCGATCGTATCGTTGACCCAGGCATACCGCGCATCGCCGGTGCGGAGGGATCGCGACGTCCGTGTCTTGACAGGCTTGCCAGCCAGTCTATAGTCGGGCCAGAAGAGCGGTCATCCCGGCGCGAGCCGGGTCGAGCTCGCGAGAGCTCAAAGGAGGCCAGCGTGGCAGAGACCGGTACGAAGCTCAGCCTCGACCAGAAGATGCAGGGCGTTCGCGATGCCTTCGACGCGTTCAAGCGGGGCGACATGAAAGCCCTGAGCGACGCATGGACCGATGACATCGTCTGGCACAGCCGCGGTAGCACGAAATTCGGCGGCGAATTCAAGGGGAAAGAGGCCGTGATGGGCGTCATCGCGCAATACCCCCAGGAGTTCCAGGACATCCGGCTGGACATCCACGACATGCTGGCGAGCGACAAGCATGTGGTCGCGTTGGTGAACAGCTCATCCAAACGGAACGGCAAGACGTACGAGGACCAGGTCACGTACGTCTTTCATGTCAACTACCAGGGCAAGACGACCGAAGCCTGGCTCATCGGCGACACCGAGCTGGTGAAGAACGCCCTCGCCGACTGAGGAAGGGGAATTCAGCTCATCGACGACGGCGCAGAGACTCGCGTAAGAACCGCCGGACGCTGAGAGACTCGCGTGAGACCCGTCGGCCGGGCCGGCGGGTTTTTCTGCCCCCCATCGGCACGATCTCTTGATGCTCAGGCGGCCCCGTCGCCGCGCCGCTTCTCCTGGCACGTGAGAGGTTTTGTTGCATAACCGTCACGGAAGTTCGGACCGCCCGGCCCGATATAGCCCTATGGCGGTCTGCAAGCAGTGCGGCTGCGCGATTCCTTTGGGGAGCAAGCGATGCGACATGTGCGCCGCGGTCGGCGCCGTCGCGCCAGCCCAGCAGGTCTGGACGCCTCCGAAAGAGGCCGCCGGCGCCGCGGAGTTGGCCTCGTCGGCGGCGAGCTGGGTCACCGCCCCCGGGGCAATTCGGAAGACGGACCTGGACAAGGCCACCAAGGGGATGCGCCGGGCCTTTCGGATCTACGCCATCATCGGAGTCATCAATCTCGCTATCGGCTTACTCGCCGAGCTGGCGGACCTGACCGCCTTGCAGAACCTCTTCAACTGGTACTCGGCGATCGAGGGAGGAATCTTCCTGGTGATCGCCTACTTCGTTCGACGCGGCTCGCTGGGGGCCACCATCGTGGGCGCCGTCCTCTATCTCCTCGACACCCTGGCTTTGATACTGGCGGGGCAGTTCTCGATCGTCCGAATCATCATCCTCGTGTTCCTCGGCGAGGCGATCCTCGCGGCCAATCAACTGCGCAAGCAGCGCAAGCTGATGCGGCAGCAACCCCCGATCGACCAGTCCCGGGCCGCCTGATCGAGCCTTAGCCACCGCCGACGACCTCGACCAGCGTGTCCGGAAGACCGAACCAGAATCGCAGCGTCGGCCCACTGATCTCGATCGAGCTGCGGCTGCCGCGCAGCCGCACACCGACCAGCCGCCCGGATGGGTCCTTCTGCAGTACGTCGATGCCCAGCAGGCGGTCGCCGAGGTTTACGCCGTTGTCCTGCAGGATGACGGCCGCGCCACCAGCTGGGAAAGGCCCGACCTGCCAGGACGGCGCGCGGTCGAAGGGGTCGCTGATCCCGGTCAGGTAGCCGAGGTGCGAGCGCAGCTTGGGGCCATGGTCCCACTGGACGAACCGATACTCGCTGCTCACCGTGTGTCCGCCGTCGGACGCCATGTAAAAGGCGGTGATGAGCTGACCCTGGTAGGTCAGGACCTGGCCGCGAGTGCCGTCCACGGCGGCATTCGACTCCGCGCGCTGGTCGGTAAGTCCGCTGTAGGCCTGGTCGGACTCGCTGGCCCGAAGGTCGAAGTCACCCGGGCGACCCACGCGGCCGATGGCATAGGTCCGTCCGGCAATCGCCTGCGCTTTGAGCGCCTCGACGCCCCAGTAGCTGGGCATCTCGGCCGGCACCACCCCCTTGAGGTAATCCTCCATCGGCAAGACGTTGACCGGCAGGACCGTCGCGCCGCCTTTCGGGATGATCTGCAGGGTCCCGGCATAGCGCCGCTGCTCTGCGCCGCTCCGGAAGTCGCCGCCCATGACCTGCATGATGTTGGTGCGAATGCCGGCCGGGCTGGTGGTGTGAATCGTCAGCGTCGTGGTGATCATGACCGGCGTTCCGCGCGACCCGTCGCCGGCCAGGACGAAGGCGATGGGCTGCCCGGATGCGTTGGCGTCAAAGCCAACTGCCGAACCGGTTGCGGCCTGGAGCTGCGGCATGCCGTCGACCGTCACCGGCCCGGCGACGAATGGCATTGGGCCGAAGAGCCGGGGCCAGGGCCGCGCCAGGTCGATCGGATCGTCCGTGAGCGCAATCCGCACCATCCCGGAGGTGTCGTGTGTGTCGATCCGGGTCCCGGTGTAATAAGTCGAAAGGATCTTCCGGTAGTCCTGCCCGTCTGACGCTCGCCCGCGCGCGCCCCACTGACTCATCCCCAATCCGTGGCCGTTCCCGTGGCCCTTGAACAGGAACCCGCTCAAATGAAAGGGCGTCGGAGCACCAATGGCGAGCCTCGTGGCGTGCGTATCCAGCTCCGTCACGAGTGAGAAGTCGCCGACCGCGGTCGGCGCTAGCGTGACCAGCGTCAGCGGCACGGTCGCACCGGCTGCCACCGGCTGTCCGAGTTGGCGGGTATCCTCCGCCGCCGTTTTGCGGTCAGCGCTCTTCCAGATGAGGTGGACGGGGTCGGTGGCGGTCCACGCGGCGGAGGTATCGTTGCGCACCTGCAGGTCCAGGCGGACGATCCCATCCATCGGCGGATTGTTGGGGAGAACCGTCCCCGAAACCAGCGTCGCGGTGTCGGCGGCGCCGGCGCCAGACGCCGAAACGGCCGTCGCGGCCAACACGAGGGCGCCTGTCAGGAACGCGAGGCGGCGAGCAGGCACCTTGCTAGTATCGAAAAAATGGTCGTCCGCGCCGCCTCGGCGGTGGGGCTGGCGCTGACGTTGCTGGCCGGCTCCTGCACTTCCGGCGCGCCCAACCCGCCGGCATCCGTGTCCGCGCATCCCCCCGCTGGGGCGAGCCACATGCAACTGATCGAGGCAGAAGACGCCCAGACGCTCGACCCCGCTTTCATCGATGATCCGACCTCGCTGCAGATCGGCAGCGAGATCTTTCAGGGGTTGACCGCCCTTGACATCAACCAGCGACCGGTCCCCGCCCTGGCCGAGCGGTGGGAGATCGGTGACGCCGGCCGGACCTACACCTTCCACCTGCGGACCGCGAGGTATCAGTCCGGCGCTAGCGTCCAGGCGCAGGACGCGCTCACCGCCTGGACACGGGCCCTTGACCCGGCGATCGCCAGTCCGAACACCATCTTTTTCTCGGCACTTGGCGCCCGCTACCCGGGTGATCCATTGACGAGCGTGGAGGTGGTCGACGGCACCACGCTGCGGCTGCGCCTGCCGCAGGCCGATAGCGAGCTGCTCACCCTACTGGCGCTGCCACCCTACTGGCTCGCCGATCCGAAGCAACCGGCCGTAGGCAGCGGTCCCTATCGCCTTGACCGATGGGATCGCGGCCGGGCGCTTCACCTTTCGGCCTTCGACGGCTACTGGGGACCGCGGCCCTCCGCGCGCAAGGTCGATATCGAGATCGAGCCGGACAACGTCAAGCGCCTGGATCGATTTACCAGCGGCGGCATCGACATCGCCCACGGCTTCGCCGGTCCGCAACTGCTCGCCTTTGTCCGGGATCCGCAGCACGCGGCTGAACTGCATAAAGTCCCCAACACGCGCACGACGTGGCTCGGTTTCAACTCGGTCTCCGGCAGCGGCTACGGCCCCACCGATCGGGTCGCGATCGCGCAGGCGATCGACCGGTCACGGGTGACCGACCTGGCGCTCTTCGGCTCGATGCTGGCCGCGCCGGCAACCGATCTGCTTCCCCCGGGCGTGCCGGGCCATCTCAGCCGGCAGCTGCCGACAGCCTACGATCCGACCGCTGCCAGGAACGCCCTCGACCAGGCCGCCTTCGGCCCGAAGATCGACCTCTACTTCTCAACGAACGCGACCGTGGGGCGAGTGGCAACCGATCTGCAGGACCAGCTCAGCGCGGCGACCGGCCGCACCGTCGTTCTTCATCCGACCGGGGACTTCTTCAATCAGGCGGCGCTCGACAAACTGCCCTTCTTCATCGATACGTGGAGCGCCGACGTGCCCTATCCATCCGACGTCCTGGACACCGTGCTGCGGGCGGGCTCGCAGTTCAACAACCTGCGGCTTTTCGACCCCCAGGTAGAGGCGGCGCTGGACCAGGGTCGCGCCGCGCTGACATGGGACGACGCTATCAAGGCCTACCAGCAGGCCGAGGGGCTGGCGCTGGCGCAGTACCGGCTGATTCCCCTCTATAGCGGCGTCGAGCCCTACCTGGTACGGCCGGGGCTGCGTGTCCCGTTCAGCGGTGGCACCATCGCCTATCGCTGGGAGAACGTTCGCTAGCATCAATCCGTGAAGGACCGCAGCTCCCACCGCGCGCGCGTGCTTCGCTATGGCGGCGAGGCCGGCGCCCGGGTGGACGACCAGCTCGCCGCTGAGGAGCCGCTCGAAATCCGAATCGGCGGCCAACCGCTCACCGTGATGATGCGGACGCCCGGGCACGACCGCGAGCTGGCCCTCGGCTTCCTCTTCGGCGAGGGGATCATTCGCTCGGCCGGCGAGGTGACCGCGCTCCGGATCCTGCCGAACGGCGAGCATCCGGAGCTCGAGAACGTCATCGACATCGAGCTGGCCTCATCGGCGCCCGGCGTGGACCGCCGCTGGCAACGGAATTTCCTGTCTGCCTCGAGCTGCGGACTCTGCGGCGTGAGCAGCATCGAGGCGATCCACCAGGCGGCGCCGCCGCTGCCGGACGAGGACCTGGTGATCGATCCCGAGGTGATCTATGGCCTCGACGCGCGGCTGAGGGCCGAGCAAGCGATCTTCTCCCGGACCGGCGGCTTGCATGCGGCCGGGCTGTTCACGCACGAGGGCCAGCCGGTGGCCGTCCGCGAGGACATAGGCCGGCACAATGCGGTGGACAAGGTCATCGGCCACGCCGCGAGTCGCGGCCTCCTGCCCCTCGACCGCCACATCTTGATGGTCAGCGGTCGCACCTCCTTCGAGATCGTCCAGAAGGCCCTGCAGGCCCGCATCCCCATCCTGGTGGCGGTGTCGGCGCCCTCGAGCCTGGCTCGCGACCTCGCCCAGGCGTCGAACCAGACCCTGATCGGCTTCCTCCGCGGCCGCAGCCTCAACGTCTACAGCGGCCGCCAACGGATTCAGGCCTAAACCCCGTGGCGGGCCGCCGCACGCCTCCTTAACGCTCAGTAGTTTCCGTGACGACATCGCGTCGGCACAGCGATAGCGTGCCGACGTATGAGCCCCACCTCGCTCGACGGCATCCCGGACGCCTTCTGGCGCGACCCCGTTGAACGCGCCAAGACCGATCCCGCCGCCTTCGGTGAGCTCTACGATCGCTATGCCGTGAAGATCTATCGCTTCGTGCGCTCCCGAATCCACGACGACGGGCTGGCCGAGGACGTCACGGCCGACGTCTTTATGAGCGCACTCCGGAGCATCAAGAGCTATAAGGACCAGGGTCGCCCGTTCAGTTGCTGGCTCTACCGGATCGCCGCCAACGCGGTGGCCAGCCATTACCGCAATCGACGGCCCCAGCTCTCCCTCGATGACGCCATCGACCTCGCCGCTGTTGAGACTGACCCGGCTGACGAGGTCGTCGCCCGCGACCGCGTGCGGGCCGTCTGGCAAGCCGTCGATCGTCTGCCGCCGCAACAGCGGGCTGCCATGATCCTCAAGTTCTCTGACGACCTGACCATGGAAGACATCGGGGCGATCCTCGGCAAGTCGTCGGCTGCCGCCAAGCTCCTGATCTACCGGGCGGTGCAGCGCCTCCGAGCCGAGCTTGCTTCCCCGGTGGAGGAGATCTCCCTCGTCCGACGTGAAGAAGGTACGAGGATCAGGCAGCCAGTTCGGGCATGACTTTTTCGACGAACTCGTCGAGCCGGCGCTTGCCTTCCGACGGCCACTCCGCAATCAGGTAAGCGAAACCGGCCGCGCGCAGCTGGGCCGCTCGGTGGCGCACCTGATCCCAGGGCCGCGAGAGCGAAAGGGACGCCGAGCGAAGAATCGCTTTTGGATCTCTTCCAGCCCTTTCCGCCAGCTGGTCGAGCAGCCGGGACTTGCGGGCCAACGAATCGACGGAGCCGGAGAAGTGCCAGGCATCGGCCTGCCGCGCGACGATCGGCAGCATCAACTGCTCGCCGCCGGCGCCGATCCAGATGGGCGGATGCGGTTTCTGCATTGGCCGCGGGTGATAGCTCGCCTCCGCGAGCCGATAGTGGCGGCCGTTGAAGTTGCCGCGGTTCTTCGTCATCAGGAGCCGCATGACCTCGATGCCTTCTTCCAGCCGCTCGGACCGCTCTTTGATCGGCGGAAAGGGGATGCCCAGTTCTTCATGCTCCGGCTGGTGCCAGGCGGCACCCATGCCGATCTCGAGCCGCCCGTTCGAGATGTGGTCGACCGTGATCGCCTCAGTTGCCAGGATCGACGGGTGCCGGTAGGTGACGCCCGTGACCAGGACCCCAAGGCGGATCCGCGAGGTGACGGCAGCCAGGCCGGCGAGTAGCGTCCAACCTTCCAGGCACGGCCCGTTCGGATCGCCGTAGAGCGGGGTGAAGTGGTCGAAGACCCAGGCTCCGTCGAAGCCGGCGGCTTCGGCAAATTGCACCCTTTCCACCAATTCGGACCACAGAAGCTGATGCTGGGCGGTGTCTAGACCAATCCGCATTTCTCTGCCACAATACAGAGCGGTCGGCAGAGTAGCTTAACTGAACGTTCATTCGGTTTTCGCCAAAGCTTTCCGAGAAGCCGCCAGAGTCCATAGGGGAAACGACGATCAGGGAAGGAGGGATCATGAATCTTCGTCCATCGCTCGCGCGCTCGATGGCCCGTCTCTTGGCACTGGCGTTGCTGCCTGCCAGCGTTGCCGGTATTACGGCAGTCACGGCCTCGGCCGGCGAGTCCGCAGTCGCCACCACCGGGTGCCAGCTTTCGGGTCCGGTCAAGCACGTCATCTATCTCGTTTTCGACAACACGCATTTCATGCGGGACAACCCGAATGTGCCGTCGGACTTGGAGCAGATGCCGCACCTCATGAACTTCTTGACGTCCAATGGTGCACTCCTCACCAACGACCATACGGTCTTGATCTCGCACACCGCGGGCGGCATCCTGTCGAGCCTCACCGGGCTGTACCCCGACCGGCAGGGTCAGACCGTGTCAAACAGCTACTTCTATTTCGACCCGACGGGCAAGCCGCAGTTCAGCACCTCCTTTAAGTACTGGACCGACCTTGTCGACGATTCGACCGGAGCACGCGACAACCTTCCGAACATGGTCTTTGACGGCCGGAAGAATACGCCCGCACCGTGGGTTCCGTTCACCCGGGCAGGGTGCAATTTCGGCGGCGTCTCGACTGCCAACATCGAGCTCGAGAACACCGGAACCGGGCCCTTCGGGGACATGAGCGAAGCCTTCGGGACCGGCTCGCCTGAATGGGCTGATGCAGTTGCCTCGAATGCCGCCCCGTTCGGAACGGCGGCGCGAGCGAAGGCGCTAACGGACTTCGTGGGAATTGCGATCCACTGCGCTAATGGCGGCGGCATCTGCACCTCGAATGCGACTAATACCACGAACTCGAGGGCTGACAAGCTTCCGGACGAGCCAAACGGCTATGCCGGCTACATGGCGCTCTATGGCGCCAAATATGTCAATCCGGCGATCACCGGCGGGAATACCTGCGTGAACGACACGTCTGGTCAGCCCGTCACCGACCCATTCGGACGCTGTGGATTCCCGGGCTTTGACTGGGCGCTGGCCAAAAACACCCTCGGCTACGTCGCGCAGATGCAGGAAGCCGGCGTACCGGTGACCTACGCCTACATCTCGGACGCGCATGACAACCACACGTCGTCCTTCCCAGCTCCCTTCAATCCGAACTTTCCGCGGGCCTCGGGTCCTGGGGAGGCCGACTACAAGGCACAGCTCAAGGCCTATGACGACGCCTTCGCCACCTTCTTCGATCGGCTCGCCAATGACGGCATCACCAAGGACAACACACTCTTTGTCGTCACGGCCGACGAGGGTGACCACTATGCAGGTGGCGCCGGCATCCCGCAAGCGGATGGCTCGCTCGCCTACGCCCACTCGAATTGCTCGTGGACGACGACGCCCGCTTGCCCTTCGAACCAGATCGGCGAGGTCAATCTCAAGATCCAACCGGTCCTCCCCGCAGGGAGTCCGATCTTTTCGATTCACCGCGACTCGTCGCCGGCCTTCTGGGTAAATGGCCAGCCTGGTCGGGCCGACCCGACGCTCCGAAAGCTCGAGCGGGATGTGGCTGGGCTCAACGCGATCGATCCCTACCTCAGCAGCAGCCCGACACCAGTCTTCCTCCAGATGCTGGACAGCGTGGGAGAGAAGGCGCTGCACATGGTTAACACCGATCCGGCACGAACGCCCAGCTTCACGGCATTCGGCAGTCCTGACTACTTCGTCACGGACGGCAATATCAGCTGTGGTAGCAACCCATGCGTCGACTACCACTTCGCCTGGAGCCACGGCGATATCCAGCCCGAAATCGCCACAAACTGGCTGGGGCTGGTGGGCCCGGGCGTGAAGAACATAGGTATCGACTCCAAGACGTGGACCGACCATACGAACGTCCGGTCGACGACGCTGGCGCTGGCCGGCCTACGCGACACCTATATCAACGACGGTCGAGTCCTGATCGAGGCGATCGACACAAAGGCTCTACCGCAGAGCCTGATCGCCCATCGTGCCACACTGCTTCGGTTGGGCGACGCTTACGAGCAGGTCAATGCGTCCTTTGGCCAGTTTGGGCTCGATCTCTTGACCGCGTCGACCAGGGCGTTGAAGAGCACCGATGAGACGCAGTACGAGTCAATCGAGACATCGATCGCCAGCCTGGCAGGCCAACGCGACGCTCTCGCTGCGCAGATAAAGGCGGCGCTGAACGCGGCGTCGTTCGACGACCAAGCGATTAACGAACAGTCGGCAAAGGACTGGATCGCCCAGGCGCAGTCGCTGATCGACCAGGCAAACGCGCTCGCGGCGTCCTAACGTAGGAGTGATGAGAGGCCGGCACCTCGCCGGCCTCTGAGCGCGGTCGCCGCCACCGGCGCCCTGCTCACCGCCGTCTGCCAGGTGCCGGTCTTTCTGCGCACCATCCGCTGACGTCGCGGATCTCGTCGTGACAGGCAGCTGTCGCAATCCGCCCCGATAGTTACTGCCGGACGTGAAGACGCCATCAGCGAGCCCCGGTGTGGAAAGGCGAGCGTGACGTCAAGCCCGCGCACGATCTTCGCCTGCCAGGAGTGCGGCAACCAGTCATCGAAGTGGTTGGGGCGCTGCCCGGAATGCGGCAACTGGAACACCTACGTCGAGGAGCCGGTCCGGGCGGAGCCCGGAGCCCGCGCGACCGGGGCACGCCGCGTCAGCATCTCGACCGCCCAGCCCTTGCCGCTTTCCCAGGTCCGCTTCACTCAGGCCAACCGGCTCAAACTGGCCATGCGCGAGCTCAACCAGGTGCTGGGCGGCGGCATCGTGCCGGGATCGCTCGTGCTGGTCGGCGGCGACCCCGGGATCGGCAAATCCACCTTGCTCCTCCAGCTGGCCAGCGAGGTGGCGGGTACCTATGGCCCGGTGCTCTACGTCTCGGGCGAAGAATCGGTTCAGCAGCTCAAGCTGCGAGCGCAGCGGCTGGACGTCGAGGGCGACCGCTTGATGGTGCTGGCCGAAAACGACCTCGACGGCATCGTCGCGCACCTCGAAAAGGCGCGGCCGATGATGGCCGTCATCGATTCCATCCAGACAGTCTTCATGGGCGGCGTCACCTCGGCGCCCGGGAGTGTCAGCCAGGTGCGCGAGTGCGCCGGACGCCTCATGCTGCTGGCGAAAAGCAGCCACATTCCCATCTTCCTCGTGGGTCACGTGAACAAGGAAGGCGCGATCGCCGGGCCGCGCGTCCTCGAGCACATCGTCGATACCGTGCTCTACCTCGAGGGCGAGCGTCACCACAGCTTCCGGATCCTGCGCAGCCAGAAGAATCGATTCGGTTCCACCGATGAGATCGGCGTCTTCGAGATGCGCGACAGCGGGATGCATGAGGTCAGCGACCCGAGCCGGGCTTTCCTGCAGGACCGCTCGCTGAGCGAGGTCGGCAATGTCGTCCATGTCGCCCTGGAAGGAAGCCGTCCCCTGCTGGTGGAGCTGCAGAGCCTGACGACACCGAGCCGCTTCGGCGCGCCGCGCCGGTCCGTCAACGGAATCGACCTCAACCGGCTGCACATGCTGGTCGCGGTGCTCGAGCGGCGCGCCCACGTGGACCTCGGCCAGGACGACGTCTTCGTCAACGCGGCCGGTGGCGTCCGGCTGACCGAGCCTGCCGCGGACCTCGCGGTCGCCCTCGCGATCGCCTCGAACAAGCGGAACCGCGCCACCGGCGCCGAGCTGGTGGCGATCGGCGAGCTGGGCCTCAGCGGTGAGGTCCGGCGGGTCGGTCAACTGGAACGCCGTCTGCTCGAAGCCCATCGCCTCGGTTTCAAGCGCGCGATCATCCCGGCTGCCGCGGAGGTACGGGATCCGGAGCTCAAGGGGATGGCGCTGTGGCGCGCCGAGACGATCTCGGAGGCGCTCACGCTTTGCTTCGGCGAGCGCCCGGCCGTCAGCTCCGCGACCAATTAGCCGCGCAGGCAGCCGGAAAGGCGAGCCATCGCGACCGCCGGACCCCAGGTGATCGGCCGGGTGCACGCCGGCGCTCGCTGCGGCCGCCGGATGGGATTGAAGCACTGAAGGTTTAGCTGGTCGATGATGTAGCGCTCCGGCCGACCCTGCGTTAGGTCGATGACTCGGCGCACACAGCGGCGCGGGAAGATGGTCACGTCGAACTGAGCGACGGTGACCATGGGCCGGGACGAGGCTCCCCCGTCTTGCAGGGCGCCCGGACCCAATCCGAAGGCCAGGATCAGGGCGGCCAGCCAGCAGGCGACCTCGAGAGCACGGGCATCCGCAGCTGGACGCAGCGGCCAGACCGGCCGTTCCGCCGCGATTTTCATGCTTTAATTAGGGCACGATGGCGGTCTTGTTTGCGCGACTCCACGAGCTGATCTCGCCCATCCTCGAAGAAGGAGGTGATCGCATTGCGCGTGGAACGCGTCTTCCGGCTTCTGGGCCTGTTGCTTGGACTTATAGCGGGCGTCGAATACGCCCGATTCATCATCACGGAAGCGGGTATCCCGGGCTACACGATGAGAGCGGTGGTGCTGATGCTGACGGCATTGGCCGGCGCGCTCTTCGGCTTCTTTGGGCTCCCGTACGTTACGACCAAGCCCTTCTTCTGGCTCGAAAATAAGCTGAACGTGACGCCGCTGCCAGACCTGGTAGCGGCGACGGTGGGACTCCTGGTCGGGCTGCTCCTGGCGGCGCTCGTCGGCGTCTTCTTGGCCACGCTGCCCTTGCATCTGGGGTTTGTCATCTCCCTGATCGTGGCCCTGGTGTTCGCCTACTGGGGCGTGACGCTGGGCCTCAACCGACGTCACGAGATGATGGCCCTGGTCCTTGGGCCGGCGCGCGCAGGCGGCCTGATCGAAGGGCACGCGGTGGACACCGGCGTCTTGCTGGATACGAGCGTCATCATCGACGGCCGCATCATGGACATCGCGCAGACCGGGTTTCTGCACGAGAAGATCCTCGTTCCGCACTTCGTGCTCGCCGAGCTCCAGTACATCGCCGACTCCAGCGACGCGCTGCGCCGCAATCGTGGCCGCCGCGGGCTGGAGGTGCTCAATATGCTGCAGAAGGAGCCGCTGGTCGACATCGAGTTCATTGATGAGGATGTGAGCGAGGTCACCGAGGTCGACATGAAGCTGATCAAGCTCGCCAACAAACGCAAGGCGGCCATCATGACCAACGACTACAACCTCAACCGCGTGGCTCAACTCGAGGGGGTGCGCATCCTCAACCTCAACAACCTGGCCAACGCACTGAAACCGGTCGTGATCCCGGGTGAAGAGATGAACGTCCAGGTGATCAAGGAAGGAAAGGAACAGAACCAGGGTGTCGCCTACCTCGACGACGGCACCATGATCGTGGTGGAGAACGGCCGGCGCTACATGAACCAGACGATCGGGGTGATCGTCACTTCGGTGCTGCAGACGGCGGCCGGGCGGATGATCTTCGCCACTCCGGCCAGCGAGTCGACCGTTGGGCGGCCGAAACCGTTGCGGAGGCTCCAGGGCGGCGGCGGAACGGGTCGCTAACGTCGCCGTCCTGACGATCCAGCCTGGTCCGGCCTTCGTCGCGCGGCTCCGCGAAGCCTTTCGCGACGCTCCAAACGCAAAACGCTTCGTCATCTACACCAACCACCCTTCAACTCTGGGGGAGGGGAGCGTGGGGGCCTCTGGAGCCAATCACCCTACCCCTGCGGGGGAGGGCAGGGCGGGGGACGCTGTCAGCGTGGTTGCTGTCCCAGTGAGCGACACCATCAAGGAGGTCGTGGACGGGACGGTCCGCCGAACGGTGCCTCGGGAGACGCTCGTCCAGGTGCTCGGACCCTGGGTGTTCGATCGAGAGGCGCTCGCCGATGCCCTGACCCGAGTCGCGGAACGTGAGATGGAGATTCCCGACCTGATCGGGTTCTGCGAAGCCGCGCACGTCCGCGTCCGCGTGCTGCCCGCGCGATGACGGCAGCCGCCATCATCGTGGCCGGCGGGGCGGGGATCCGGATGCAGGTACCGGTCAACAAGGTCTTCCTCGAGCTTGATGGCCGTTCCATTCTGGATCGCTCGCTCGAACTCTTCGAGTCGAGCCGGCTAGTCGACGAGATCGTCGTGGTCGCCCGAGCAGCAGACCTTCGTCGATGCGAAGCCCTGCGCGAGCGGTTTCGAAAACTGAGCACGGTCGTGCCCGGCGGCGACCTACGTCATCGGTCCGAATTTGCGGGCCTCCGCTGGCTTGCGGCCCGCATCGACGCCGGAAAGGTCGACACCGTACTGGTCCATGACGCCGTCCGCCCCTTCGCAAGCCCCGGCCTGGTCGAACGGCTCCTTGCCGGCGTCGCCCAAACGATCGGCTGCATCCCGGGACTTCCGGTGGAACGAACGACCGCCCGGGTGGACGACGGTTGGATCGCCGGATACCCCAAAAACCTCTGGGCGGTGCAGACGCCACAGGCCTTCCAGGCGACCTGGCTGCTCGAGGCGCACAACAAGGCCGCCCGTCAGGGGTTCATCGGCAGCGACACCGCCTCGGTCGTCGAATGGGCGGGTGGCGATGTGACCGTCATCGAAGGCGAGCCCGACAACATCAAGATCACGACCCCCGCAGACCTCGCCCGTGCCGAGCGGATCGCCGCCACCCTGGGCCCCTGAACGCGGGTTCGGCCTCGACGACGGCGAGCCGACGCTCAGAGCTAGGCTCGGCGCTCCGCTCCGGAGACCTCCGACCCCGCGCGGGGCTGCTCCGTCACGGAGATGGTGTTTCCATCCGGATCTCGGTAGACCGCGGTCCTTCCCCAGGCTCTGGCCGTGGGCGCGTGAATAATCTCCACACCCGCCCCCTCGAGTCTGGCATGCACACCGTCCAGGTCTTCGACGGCGAACCCGACGTTTGCCCGCGATTCCGCACCGGTCTCGGCAGGATAGATGTTGAACAGCAGGAAGTCCTCCGACCCTTCGGCCCACGATCCCCAGGCGGCGTGGACATGGCGGGCGCCGCCGTCTCGGTGGACCTCGGGATCGCCAACCGGTAACCCGAGGAGGTCCCGATAGAACCGTAGGGAACGATCAACATCCCGCACTCGCAGCTCGACTTCGATCAGCCGACTGGCCACCTTCACCTCCGTCGGCTCTACCGTTGGACGATCGCGCGTCGGATATTTTCTCAGACTCAGGATCGGGCCGGGGCCGCTGGTGGTCATGGCCGCCTCGACCCGTTCGGGCGTGAGTGACAGCAGGAGGGGAAAGATCAGCGAGACGGCGATGCCAAGGATCGGCAAGGCGACAAACGCCGCGACCCGCGGGGGAGCGAGCCAGAACCCAAGCGTCGCCAGGGTCGCGATGACGACGCCGACATCCAGCAGCCGTCGTCGCTGCGGCTCGAGCGGCGCACTGTGAGGTTTTCGTGTCCCTCGCCTGAAGAGGGAATCGACTTCTGGGAGCGGACGAACCCACCGCTGATCGCCCTGAAGACGATTGCCGCCGGATCGCTACCAGCAGCTGCGGGTCGAGGGCGCCAGCATGAGCGGGCGCTGAACGCGGCGAACGACGGGAGCCTGGTGCTCGACTCCGAATACCTCTCCGTCGTCGCCAAGAAGGCTTCTCGATAGGCCTGCCGGGCGGATAGGGGACCTGCCTTTTATACTTCAACCCACCAATCCGCCACCACAAAAAAGGGGTGAACTGTGCAGGTACAGGCCATCATCCCGGCAGCAGGGGCCGGGCTTCATCAGGGGGAGTCCAGCGCAAGGGTCTTACTGCCGGTCGGAGGCCGGTCACTGATCCGCCGTACGCTCGAGGCCTTCGACCGTTGTCCCGAGATCACCGGCATCACCCTGATGGTCTCCCAGCGAAATCTGCTCGAGGTGACCAGGGAGCTCGAAAGCGACGGCTGGCGCAAGGCGATCGACATACACCTTGGTGGCCAGCGCCGGCAGGACTCGGTCCGTCTCGGCCTGGAAAGCCTGCGCCGGGATCCACCCGACTATGTGATCGTGCACGATGGCGCCCGGCCGCTGATCAGCGACGAGCTGATCCACGCCGGACTCGAGGCCGCCCGTCAGCATGGCGCGGCGACCGCCGCCATTCCGGTTCACCATACTTACAAGCACGTTGACAGCTCCGGCTTCGTCCACGGGACGGTGGAGCGCGCCGACCTGATGCAGATCCAGACACCGCAGGTTTTCCGCTACGACTGGATCCTCGAGGCCCATGAAAAGGCGGTGCGCGACCGGATCGTGGTCGAGGACGATGCGGAGCTCATCGAAAAGCTCGGCAAGCCCGTCAAGGTCTTCTCAGGTTCCTACACCAATCTCAAGGTCGTGACCCGGGCAGACGCCCTGATGGTCGAGGCCCTGCTTGCGGCCGACCCCTTGTGCGTGTAGGGTCCGGCTTCGACCTTCACCGGCTGGTGGTGGGTCGCCGGCTGGTGCTCGGCGGCGTCGAGCTTCCCTGGGACATGGGGCTACAGGGCCACAGCGACGCCGACGTTATCTGCCACGCGCTGATCGACGCTCTCTGTGGGGCGGCGGGCATCGGTGACATCGGTACGCTCTTTCCCGATGACGACCCGAAGTACAAAGATGCCCGCAGCCTGGACTTGCTGCGCGAGGTGGCCGATCACTGCCGGCGCGCCAAATGGGCGGTCGAGAACGTCGACGTCACGCTGCTCGCCCAGGTGCCCCGGCTCGCGCCGTACCGTGAGGCCATCCGCAACAACCTGGCGGGCGTGCTGGCGATCGATCCGGCGGCGGTTGGCCTGAAGGCGACCACGACCGACCACGTGGGTCCCATCGGCAACGGCGAGGCGCTGGCTGCCCAGGCGGTCGTGTTGCTTCGAGAGCTGCCGTGACGCCGCTGCGCCTGCACAACACGATGCTTGGCCAGGTCGAAGCGTTCGCGCCGATCGAGCCGGGCCGTGTTCGGATGTACACCTGCGGCCCGACCGTCCACGACTATGCGCACATCGGCAACTTCCGCACCTTCCTCTTCGAGGACCTGCTGCGACGGGTGCTCCTGCAGCAGGGGTACCGGGTCACCCAGGTGATGAACCTGACCGATGTCGAGGACCGCATCATCAAGAAGGCCGCCGAGCATGACCAGACGATCGATGAGTTCACTGAGAAATATATCGAGGCGTTCTTCCAGGACCTCGATACGCTGCGCATCGAGCGGGCCGAGCACTATCCGCGGGCGACCCAGCACATTTTCGAAATGGTGTCGCTGATCGAAGTGCTCAATGAGAAAGGCCACACCTACGTCACTGACGGGTCGACGTACTTCCGGATCGCCACCTTCCCGAAGTACGGCGCGCTCGCGCACCTTGACCACGCGGGCCTGAAGGCCGGCGCGCGCGTCGACGTCGACGACTACGGCAAGGACGACCCGCGCGACTTCGTGCTCTGGAAGGCGCGCAAGCCGGGAGAGCAGTCCTGGGAAACGCCGCTGGGGGTGGGACGGCCAGGCTGGCATATCGAGTGCTCAGCGATGAGCATGAAGTACCTGGGACAGAGTTTCGACATCCATACCGGCGGTGTCGACAACATCTTTCCCCACCACGAGAACGAGATCGCCCAGAGCGAGGCCGCGACCGGCAAACAATTCGTGCGGTACTGGCTGCACGCCGAGTTCCTGCAGGACGCGGTCGGCGAGAAGATGTCCAAGCGCCTCAAGAACTTCACAACTCTCCGCGACTTAGTCGAAGAGGGCTATCAGCCGCGCGCTATCCGCTACGCACTGATGACGGGGGCTCATTACCGGAGCCCGCTGGCGTTTTCACCCGAGCTGCTCAAGGCGGCGGACAGCGCGGTCAAGCGGCTGGATGAGTTCGCCGTCCGCCTGGGTCCGATTCCCTCCCCTGCATCTCCCTCCCCGCTTGTGGAACAGCTCCCTCCCCCTTTGGGGGAGGACAGGGTGGGGGCGGCTCAGGATGGCGGGTCTCTCCCCTCCGAGGTCCGGCAACGCTGGGACGAGGCCCTCAAAGACGACCTCAATCTGCCGGCGGCCGTCGGCCACCTCTTCGAGTTCATCAAGACCTTTAACACCCGGCTCGAGTCGGGAAAGGCGACGCCTGACGAGCGCGCGGTCGCGATGGCGATGCTCCGCTATGCGAACCGCATCCTGGACGTTATCGAGTTCCCGGGCCTGCTCGATGCCGAGGTCGAACGGCTGATCGCCGAGCGGAAGGCGGCCAGGGACCGGCGGGACTTCGCCCGTTCCGACGAGATCAGGCAGCAACTTCTCGGAATGGGCATCCAGCTGGACGACACCAGGGAAGGCACCCGCTGGAAACGGGTGCGATAAGCGGCACGCGATGCCTCGCCCGCCCGACATTATCTACGGCCGCAATCCCGTCCTGGAAGCGTTCCGGGCCGGTCGGCCGGTGAAACGCCTGCTCTTCGCCGAGGGGCTCCGCGAAGAACCGCGACTGAAGGAACTGCGCCAGCTCGCGGCCGGAAAACGGATCACGATCGAGGCGACCGACCGCCGACGGCTCGACGACATCGCCCATTCCGAGGCACACCAGGGCGTGGTCGCCTACGTCGGACCGAGAAAGTACTGGGAGCTGGAGCCGATGGCCCGGGCGGCGCTGGCGGACCGACCGGATGCCGTTCTCCTGATGCTCGACAGCCTGCAGGACCCGCAGAACCTCGGCACCATCAGCCGGACCGCCGAGGCAACCGGCGTCGGCGGCATCGTGACCTCGCACAACCGGTCGCCGGAGGTGACGCCGTCGGTGGTGAAGGCGTCAGCCGGCGCCGCGGAGCACCTGCGGTATGCGCGAGTGGCCAATCTCGCCCAGGCGACCGACACCCTGAAGGATCTCGGCTTCTGGATCGTCGGCCTCAGCGGCGACGCCCCCACGCTCTACACCGAGTTCGATTACCGGCGCTCGCTGGTGCTCGTCATCGGCGCCGAAGGCGAGGGACTGCATGACCTGCTGCGCAAGAAGTCCGATGCTCTCGTCCGCCTACCGATGCTGGGCAAGGTGAGTTCGCTCAATGCCGCGGTCGCCGGATCCGTCCTGCTCTACGAGGTCATCCGTCAGCGCGGCCAATGATCCGGCCGATGGCGATCTGCGTCATACGCGCCGCTCGTGGGCCAGAGCGCCCAGGCGCAGCTCGCCGCCAGCATGCCAATGGCAAGCAGAATCGCTGCACCCAGCAAGCGGCCAGAAACGATGAACGCGGCGCCCAGGATCAGCAGGACGGCCCCCTCGACGGCCAGAACTCGCCCCTTCGTCAAAGCTGTGCCGTTCGCATCCGATGCTCGTTGAGGGCGGCCTCATACTCCTCGAGCGACTTGAACTCTTCCGCCTCCAGGAGCACCTTCTTGGTCGCGGTCTCCCAATCACGTGGGAGCGTCTTGAGCACGGGGAGCCCACGCCGGCGACGATAGACCGCGAACAGCCCCACCGCCGCCAGCACCCACAACGGGCCGACGATCCGTGCGTACTGGTGGGTCAGCAGCACCATGACCAGGAAGAAGAGCACGCCGAGGAAGCCGAGCAGGCCGAGCACCGGGAACCAGACCCGGTTGCCTTTGTAGGTGATCCGGATGTTGATCGGCATCATGTACGGACGGGGCGTGAACGGGTCCTTCATACGGAGCACGAACAGCGAGATGAACACGAGCAGGTAACCCGTGGTGGCGCCGAAGGCATAAAGATCGGCCAGGACGTCGATCGCGGCGCTCTTGCCCGGCTGGCCGGGCGTGAAGAACGCGAAGATGGTCTGCAGCAGCGCCACGCCGCCGAACACGATCACGGCGCGGGCCGGGGTCGCGAACCGGCGGTTCACCTTTGAGAACCAGGCCGGCAGCAGGTCGAACTGGCTCATCGAGTAGCTCAAGCGCGACGAACTGACGACGCCCGAATTGGCCGAGATGAAGACGATCAGCGCGCCAATTGCCGCCGTCAACGGGGCGGCGACGATCCCGATGATGGGGATCTTGCTGGCGATCAGGGCGACGGGATCTCCCTCGTGGCCACGGAACTCCGAGGGGTGGACCAACCCGATCGCCAGGACGGAGAACGCCATGGCGAACAGGAGGACGGAGACAACCAGACCAATCGACGTACGAGGGATGATGGTGGCCGGCCGCCGGGTTTCCTGGGCGACCTGGGAGATCGTCTCCAGGCCGACGAAGGCGATGATCGCCAGCGAGGAGCCAAAGGCGAACTGGCTCAACGAGGGGCGGTCGAAAAGAAACTCATGTGCCACGATCTCGGGCCTCCAGACGAGGACGAACCCCGCCACCACAATCACCGTCTGCGCCACGATCGCGATTGTCCCGATGATCTCGTTGAAGTTCGTCGAGACCTTGATCCCCCGGACGTTAAGCCAGATCAAGAGCAGGATGCCGGCCACGGATTCGACGAGCCATAGCCAGGCCAGATGGATCGGTCCGATGGTCGTCGTGAAATCCGTGATGTGGTGGCCGAACGTGATCCAGGGCAGGAAGTAGTTGAAGTACCCGAACGCGACCACGGTGAAGAGCGAGATATCGATGGTGTAGTCGAGGACCAGCGCGGCGCCCGCGACCAGCCCCGAGAGGTCACCGAGTCCGCGCAGGGTGAAGTACTGGCCGCCGCCGGCGAGAGGATACGCGGACGCCAGCTCCGCGTAGCAGAGCCCGACCAGCGCGAACACGATGCCGGCCGCCAGGAAGGCGAGCGGGGCAAGGCCCAGGGCGGCCAGCGTGATGATGCCGAGGGCGGTGTAGATATCGGCCCCCACCGCCGCGTAGCCCCACATGTAGGAGCCCCAGACGGAGACGTCTCGCCGGAGCTCGCTTCCCGAGAGCGCCTCCGGTGCGTGGTGGCCGTCCGGCGGCGGCTGCATGCCGATTGTCAACGGTAGGTCTTCGTCCGAAACGCCTCACCCGTACTCGGTACGGATTCTTGTACGGAGCCCACGGGATTCCGTACTCTTGCCCCTCCGGACCCGGTACGGTCCAACGTCGTAGGATTTGGGTCAGAGGGGTTTGTGCCGACGATCCCGTTCAAACGCAGCGGCAACGTGGCTCGCACCCTGCCCGGTCCGTTTGCCTTAGCCGGACGGTCGGACGAGATCGCGGTCGCGGCCGGGTGCATCGTGCTGCTCCTGATGGTCTTTGCCGGCGACCTGATCACGCCCGTCCAGGTCGCCCTGACCGCCCTCGGGCTGATCCCGCTGCTCGCGGCCGCCTGGCTCCTCTCGGACCGGCTCGCGCTGGCGGTTGCCGTGGTGGCGCTTGGCCAGCTGGTCCTGACGGCAGCGCTCGGTGCCGTCAGCATCCCGACCGCTGTTTCCGAGGCGACCGCGTACGTGGTGCTCGGCCTTGTTGTCCGGCTCTACGCCGGCAGCCTGGCGGAGCTGCTATCGCGACCGATGCCCACAAAGCACGCGGAGCTCACTGCGCGGACAGGCGTCGAGGCGCTCACGAAACGGGAGCGCGAGGTCGCGATGCTGGCGGCGCAGGGGTATACCGCACGCGAGATCGGCGAGCAGCTGCACATCGGCGAGCGCACCGTGGAAACCCACGTCGCCAACGTCTGCAGCAAGCTCGGATTGAAGGCCAAGGCCGAGCTGGTTCGCTCGGCGTCTCGACTGGGACTCTAACGGTCGCCCATCGTAGGCTGATCCCGTGGAACGGCTGATCGTCGACGGCTACAACATCATCTTTGCCTGGCCTGAGCTCTCCGCGCTCAAAGATGTGAACCTCCAGGACGCGCGTGAGCTCCTGATCGCGACCCTGGCGGACTACGCGGCAATGACCCGACAGAAAGTGACGGTCGTCTTCGACTCGCACCGCCGTCCCGACGCGGAGGCGTCCCAGCAGACCGTCAGCGGTGTCCAGGTGGTCTACTCCGGGCGGAAGACAAGCGCCGACCACGTCATCGAGCGGCTGCTCTTCGAGGCAAAGGCGAGCGACGAGGTGACGGTCGCCACCTCCGACGCGCTTCAGCGTGACCTGGCGCTTGGCCGCCAGATCAAGACCGTGTCAGCGCTGACCCTCAAGAGCCAGGTCGATGCGGTGCTGTCGCGCCGCAACCAGCAGATGGGAGACAGTCAGGCCCGCTCCGATATTGCCCGTCGACTCGAGGATCGCCTGGACCCGAAAACGCGCGAGCGTCTCGATCGGCTGCGCCGAGGCGAACCGACCTGACACGCCGTCCTTTCCACACCGGGGACGGCTGATCTCACGCCGTCCTTTCCACGCCGGGGACGGCTGATCTCACGCCGTCCTTTCCACGCCGGGGACGGCTGATCTCACGCCGTCCTTTGCACGCCGGGGACGGCTAATCGGAGAAATGAAAAAGAGGGCCGCGCGATGCGGCCCTCCGATCTGCGGGGAACTAGCAGTGCGACAGCCCGGGGCTGAAGCGATTGAACGCCGGCGTCGTCGTGTAGTAGTCGGTCACGTAGGATCCATCGCTGAGCCGGTCCCAGATGCCGGTGCCGTTGATCACGCTCGCGGACCGGACCTGGCAGACGACCACGATGCGCTGGCCGGCCGGCAGGATGCCCAGGGTGCGGAAGCCGGTGCCGGGTCCAGTGCGCTGCCGCACCATGTCGGTGGTGCGATAGGGATGTCCGGCGGGTTTCGCCGGGGCGCCTTGCGTGGGAAGCGAGATCGGCGGGACCACCGCCGCCGCCACGAAGTGGATGTAACGTTTCGCCCGCGTCGTCCGCTGCCCGTAGCGCAGGTAGTTCGACCAGTTGTACTCTTCGACGGTCGCATTCCCCGCGCCATCGACCGCCATCACGTACGCGACATGGCCGCCCCACCAGGCACCGTCCTCCCCGCCGTGCCAGACGGCCACCGATCCGACGGCCGGATGGCTGTCGACGACATACCCGATCGATGCCGCCGCCGCATCCCATGACCCGCCGTTGCCGAAGAAAGCCGTTTTTCCATTCGGTCCTTGCAGCGACGCGCCGCGGAAGCGGATCCCCTCCTGGCTCAACCGAAACGCGACGAACGACGTGCAGTAGCCGGTGTAGAAGCCCCAGGGATCCAGTTTGTTGACCGTCCCGCGATAGGGAAAGTCATCGATCCCCGCGGCGCTGACCGTGAGAGCCGGGACTCCGAGCAGGAGCACGGTCGCTCCCACCGCCGCCGACAACGCCTTGCGCCAGCTGAATGTGTCGCGATCCATTGGGCTGCTGCCACCTCACCATCGCGCGCGTCGCGCGGAATTTGCCTCCCCGTCCGCTGCTCGTACAACGGAGGCCGCGCGTCGATGGCATCGCCGGGTCGGCGATCGTTGTCAATTGGTCGCAGCGCCGTCGCCCATTTGTTACCAGCTCAGCAATGGATCGTGATAACTCCTCCCTCCTTGCGGGGGAGGATCGCGACTATCTTCCTCCCCCTTGCGGGAGGATCGCGACTATCTCCCTCCCCCGTTGCGGGGGAAGGGTCGGGGTGGGGGGTTGCGTCACCAACTTCGGTCGTGCCCAGTGGAAGACCAGCAGGGCCCAACTCCACCCCAATAACAGGCCCGCGGCCACATCGGTGGGGTAATGGACGCCGAGATAGACGCGCGACCAGGCCACGCCCAGCGCGATCAAGACGGCGAGCAGGATCACCAGGTTCCGCCAACCGCGGCTCATGCCTTTCGATAGAAGGATCGCGATCGTGAGGTAGATGGCTGCCGCCTGCGTCGTGTGCTCGGAGGGAAAGCTGAGCGACGCGAGGTGGCTCAGGTGCTCGATGGTCGGCCGCGGGCGTGCCACGATCGGCTTGACGACGGACGGCAGCGCTGCGCTGCCCGCCGCGATCACCACCAGGGCGATGTCGTCGGCCGGCCGCTTCCAGCGGCGCAGCAGCAGGAAGGCAATCGAAAGTGGCACGAGCAAGGCCAACGAGCCGGCATCGCTGACGATCCGTGCGATCGATGTCAGGGTGGCGTCGCGATGGGCGGCGATCGCCTCCATCGTCTGGAGATCGAAGCCGGGAGCCCAGGCCGTCACGCCGATCCCGAGCAGCGCGCTAAGGACCGCGAGTCCCAGCAAGATGGCGAGCACCCGCAGCGCAAAGGCGGTCAGCGCCGCCCGGTTATGGATGGACACCGCTGAAGGAGGCCGGCGTGATCACCGCCAGCCCTCCGCGGACGACGTCGAACGTGCCAGAGATCGGGCCGCAGATCTCGCCGTCCAGCGTTACCTCGATCGGATCGGTGGGCAGCACCGTTAGCCGGGAGACCCGCATGGTGCGGAAGCCGCGGATCCGTCGGTGGACGCCGAGCGCCGGGTAGAAGGCCGAGCGGAGTAAGCGCCGCATCGGCAGATGTTCGACCATGAGGACGTACAGCGTTCCGTCGACCGGGGCGCCGCCCGGAATCTTCAGGTCGAGGAAGCCGCCGAAGACCGGGGCATTGATCACGGCGAGGTGCACCAGCTGCAAGGGCTCGGCAAGCCCTTCGTACTCGACCCGGCAACTGAAGACAGGCCGCTCCTTCAACGCCATCGCGGCGGCGACCGCGTAGGTCAGGTGTCCGAGCCGCCGGCGCAGGTCGGTGCGGGTCGCGAATCTCGCGAACTGGACGTTGAGACCGGCGGCCGCCGCGTGAACGAAATGTCGCGGGGGCTGACCCGCTCGCGTCAGGCGGCCCGCGTCGATCCTGGACACGCGACCATGGGAGAGAAGGCGGACCGCGTTCTCGACCCGGATCGGGATGTCGAGGGAGCGGGCGAAGTCATTGGAGGTGCCGAGGGGGAGAATCCCCAGCACCGCCTGGGTGCCAATCACGGCGTTCGCGACGGCGCCGACGGTGCCGTCACCGCCGGCCGCGACCACGAGCGGCGGGCTCGACCCATTTCGCAGCAGCAAGCTCGGCAACCGCGGAAGATCCTCGACATTGATCTCCGCGACGACCTCGAAGCCTGTGCCAGTCATCGCCCTTCTTGCGCGCGCCAGGTATGCTCCCCGGCCGGCGTGTGGGCTGGATACCAGGATCACGTCGTGGCTCCTGGCAGGTTCCGCCTCAGGGACCGGTGCAATCGCATCCCACCACTGGCGGGCCACGCGAATCAGAGGTCCGCTCGCAAGTCCCATCCCGGTTCCGATCGCGGCCCCGGCGAGGACGTCGAACGGATAGTGGACGCGCAATCGCACCCGAGAGTAGGCAACGGTCGCGGCCAGCGGGAGGATCGGTCCCAGCATCCGCGGCGCCTCGAGGCCAACCCCGGTCGCGAAAGCGAAGGCCGATGCCGAGTGGCCCGACGGAAAGGAGAAGCTGCCCGGCGTGCTCACCGGCAGCGGCCGGTCGCCACGCCGCTGTGGCGGTCGGTCGCGCCGGACCAGGTATTTCAAGGGCAGGTTCACCAGCGTCGACGTCATGGCGATCGACACCGCTCCGCGCAGCGCCGCTCGCCGACCGGGACGCCCGCCGACGATCGCGATCAGACCGGCGATGGCAAGCCAGAGCGCGGATCGGTTGGCGCCGTTGCTGAGCCACTTGAGCGCACGATCGGCGGCGCGCCTCTCCTGCCTCGTCAGGCGATCGAACAGGCGTCGATCGAACGTATCGAGGGGGCCCAGGGCGCGGAACACCGCAGTTGTAGCCTACCGGTTAGACGGGCCTTTGTTCGATCCCCGTTGCGGGGGAGGGTCAGTGTTTGTTCCCCTCCCCCTCTGGGGGAGGGCACGGTGGGGGCCAGCTAACGGCAGGTGTAGACGCGGCCCCTGAATCCGGTGACCCAACCGCACCATCGCGGCGCCGCAGCCGGAAGACGCCTGGCTACCAGCGGCATCACCGGCGCCTCGACCACCTCCCGGGGGTCGGTCGGCTGGATCGCCGGGCCGGCCGCCAGCAGCTCGCTCACCGTGACGAACTGGTAGCCGCGGCGCTCCAGCGCCGGGATGATCAGCCGGAGCGCCGCCGCGGTGGCGGGCGCGTTGGCCCGCACCAGGTGCATGACCACGATCGAGCCCGGCTTCACCAGCGACAGCACGGTCGCGGCGATCTGCTGCGGGTAAGCGTTAAAGGCGTCGACGGAGTTGACATTCCATTCCACCGGGATAAGGCCGGCCGCGTGCACGATGTCGAGCGCCTGGCGGTCGTAGCAACCGCCGGGAAACCGGAAGTATCGCGGCGTCATGCCGGTCGCCCGCTGGATGGCCTGCTGAGCCATTTGCACCTGGCTAAGCTGCGCCCCCCGACTCACCGATGCCAGCCGGTAACAGGGGCTGTGAAACGCCGGGTGGGAGTAACTGTGATTGGCAATCTCGAAGTTGGGATTCGCGGCCAGCCGGCGCGCCTCGGACGGGTAGACCTCCGCCCACATCCCCGTCATGAAGAGCGTGGCGTGAACGTTGCTTGCTTCCAGGTAGCTGGTCCCATCGGTGTTGATCCATTGGAAGCCGGCGCGGGCGGCCGCCGCCATCGACGGGGTCATGTCGAGGTCGAAAGTCAGGGCCACGAGGGGCCGCGCGGTCGTGACCCCGAGCACGACTCGGGGCACCGGCGGCGGGTCCCCGGTGGTCGGCAGCCCGATCGCGGGAGACAGTTCGAGAGATACGTCGGCCTCCATCACCAAGCTGGGCGGCACCGGGCTGGGAATAGTCGTCCTGGCTACTGGCGGGGATAATGGGACGCTTGCCAGCATCAGCGCCGGTAGTAAGAACAAGAGCTCTCGGCGCATCCTTCCCTCCACCAGCGTAACGGAGCAGCGGGCTCAGCGGGCGGCGAGGTGGTTATCGAATCGTTAAGACTCGGCGGTGCCCGGGGCGATCGCCGCGACCAGCGCCAGGTCACCCGGTCGGATGGATTTCGGATTGAATTTCCGCACGTTCGCGGCCATCTTCGTCAACGCTTCGGCCATCGACATCGGTGGTGCCGCGTCCTTCTTGCGTGACGGCGGCACGAACCGCACCGGGTTGATGCGGGCGACCACGACCGCCCGCAGGTAGGGGCTCTTCATTCCCATCGCCTGCATCGTCTTGAGGTGGGCGGCGACGCGATCGTCGATGTCCATGATCCGCACCGCCCACTGTTCCCGCTGGCGCAGCGCGGCGGGCAGCGTGCTGTCGAGGAAGCGGTCAACTTTGTTGAGAACGGGCTGATAGGAGGAGCCGGCAAATCGGGAGCGTTGCGCGTAGGCGCAGCCGAGCGTCAGAAAGACGGGCGATTCGAACGTCACCGCGTGGTCGCTCTCCTTCGAGCGCGGCTGCTCTTTGGCCAGCTGGCGCGCCATGCGAATCACTTCGAGGCCGCGGTCGCGCAGGTTGTGTGCCTTCTCCGTATTGAGTGCCAGGATGCGGAAGGCGAGCTTTTCGTCGGGGACGAGGAGAGCCGTGACCGAGCGCATGCCAAGGCGTCGGGCGGCCTCCAAGCGATGGCGCCCGTTGGGTGACCAGAAGCCCTCGCGCGAGGGTACCGCGATCACCGGATCGAGAAACAGGCCTGCTGCGCCGATGGCATCGGCCAGGCGGGTGGCGTGCGTCTTCGACAGGTCGCGCTGAAAGGGCGTCGCCGCGACCCTCTTGAGCGGAAGGGAGGCCAGCACGAGCGCCTGGCCGGCGAATGGATCCCGGTAGGCGCCGACCACCACCCCGCCGTGCCGTTGGACCTGCGCGACCAGGTCGGCGACGTCCTTCCCGTTCGGGTCGATGACGCTCTCGCGAGGCTCCGGGCCACGGGCGGCGGCGGGCTTGCGTGAGCGAGGCGCTTTCTTTGGTGCTTTCCGGGGCGTCTTCTTTGCCGCGGCCATATGAGAGGCGGCCCCGGCTCTCCACGGGGGGCGTGTGGGCCGAGACCGCACCCACAATCGTAGGCGTTCGGTTAAGTTGGAGAGGACATGCGTTTTCTTGTTTTCTTCTTGGCCCTGGCCCTCGCCGCTTGTGGTGCGTCATCCCCCTCAGCCGATTCTCGAGCAGTCCTCAGCGCGCGACCGCTGAAGCTCCCCGCGCTCCAGCCGAACAGTACGTGTTCGATTTCGCCCATGCAAAACTTCGCCAGCCCACCCGGGCAAAAGCTGCCGGGATATGGTTTCGGGCCCGGACCGGTGTTCCTCTCTGGCCAAACCGAGTGGCACTCGGGTGAGTACGCCCTCATCATGGTGTCGCCGGACTACTCCGGACCGGTTGTCGTGCGAGGGCACCAGTTAGACGGGACAAATGGCATGCCTTTCCGCGCCCAACAAGGAAACGGCAAAGTCAGCATCAGCCCTGGCTCGCCAGGCCAGTGGCGTTCGTGGAACGACTTCATCTCGGGCGCGCCCGGGTGCTACGGTCTGCAGGTTGACGGTGTGACTTTCAGCGAGGTCATCGTCTTCAACATCATTGGGGGCCCGCCGCCACCCGCCTAACAAAAGGCTGACTCCGGTCCACATGCTATGGCGCGGTTCCATGGCAGGATCATAGGCTGTCGCGTCGCTCACTTACGTTGGGCGGCTCTAAGGTGAAGTTGGCAGCCAATGGGTGGTGACCCGCGACACTAGCCCGAATTCGTGGTTTGATGGCCGAGAGGGGCAGGGTGGCATCAGTGTGCCACGGGCGGAATTCGCATCAACGGAAAAAATAGTCGGGCTTGTCATAGCTAGACGGCGCCCCGCACTGCGGGCATGACTCGGCGTTCCCAATAAGTGTTGATGTCTTAAACGATTGCTGATTCATCTGTATTGAAGATGGATGGACATGTCCACATTGCTTGCACTTGACCATTAGTCTCAGTTTTTCATCGCCTCCGGCAGGGGTCGTTTCGGGGACTCCCTCTGACTCTGTAGGAACTGCCGAGTCGTGCGATGAGTAGGGTCCCGGTTCCGAGGACAGAAACTCCTCAACCCCACCGAACACTACGACAGGGCCATGGTGGTTGCTGAGTTCCTTAACCTTTCCAACGACGGCGGTGTCGGGATTTACGATTACGAGTTCATCCGGCGAGTGACTCGCGAATGCCTCTAGAAACAACTTATGGACATGAAAATCTGTCGAAGCGAAAGAGTAGCCAATTACGACGAGCTTTTCACATGAGGCGAGTGCCCGCCGAGCCGTGTCCCAGAGCGGATTTAGGAATCTGCGATATAGAGGATCAGAAAACTGGAACTCCTTGTAGAGGACGGGCGTGATTAGGATCGGGTCAAGCATCCAACCGTTTAGGTCGGGCGGCTCGCCCTGCCACCAATGTCCCCGCTTCAACAACACCTGCGCCAAGTTCGCCGAAGGCAACTCGGCATCCTGTGATGTGAACGCCGGATACTTGCGGATGTTGAGGTATCTGAACCAATTCACCGACCCATGGAGCTTGAGAAGGCTCCAAGGATACAGTTGGTTCTCGTTGACCGAGTAGAAGCTATCGCCGTCCACGAACGGCGGTATCCCGGCCTGTTGTATCTCAACCGAGTCGAACCTCTGGCCGTAGCCGAGCGGTCGATTCCAGTTGTAGTGGCTATAAGCAAGCTCAGAACCCGTAAGGGCTTGGTCGTGAAAAGGATGAGTTGGGTGACCTTCTAGTCTTACACCGGACGCCATCTCTAGCGCGACCTCAGTGCAGCAGTCGTAGTTGAACGAAATTATTGTCGGTCGTTCCTTATACAATAAATTGCCAAGCGCCCACCGCGCCTTCCACGACTCGCCCGTACCGGCGTGCTCGAAATCGGCGAGAAGCTGAGCAAAGATAGCCTTGAGCGAAAACTGAATCCGCCAGAGGGAGTTGCGGGTGTCCATGTCGCCCTGCTGATGCGCCTCCCGAATCTGAAGATCAATCAGCGTAAAGCAGTCCTCAAGGTTGAATAGAGTGGTAGCTAGAGCATCTTCGTCCTTGTGCCAGTAGCGATTTATGTATCCGTAAAGTGGTGCTAGACGCTGTCGTAACGGCGCGTTCTCCTTAAACCCTCCGTGTCCCCACAGCACTTGAAAGAAATTGGAGATGAGCGGTGGGGACAAGCCGTCCCAGTCGCGGATTGCGTGGTTAGCGCCCGCCCCAAGTACATAAACGGTCCCAGCCATCGCTCTTGTTGGGCCGAGCCTATCATGACCCTGCGACAGCTACCTGTCGCAAAATTCTCGTGTTCCGGGGGCGGCTGAGGGGAGATAGTTAGACGATGAAGGGAAACGATCAGGTCGAAGAAGTCTCAATACTCTGTTGCAGCGAAGTAGCCAAGATTCCCGAGCGTGACGGCGTATACGAGAAGACGTGCCCCGTCCACGGTACCCGTTACCGGGTGACGCGGGAAACAACCGGTCGGTCGCCGACCGGCGTCGGCGGACATGGCGGCAACCTCCGGTACGAGCGCTGGATAGGCTGATATCCCAGGGCCGAGCCTGCCGGACTTTGGTCCTCCAAGACAATTGACCCGTGGGCTCGCTCATCCTCTGAGTAAAAAGAAAGGCCGCATGTGGCGGCCTTTGCTGACAACAGGAAGCGGCTAGACGGCGCGGCTCCGGGTGCGACGCTCCAACGCTTCGCGAACGTCGCCACTCATGACCGTTGTGTAAATCCCGAGGGTCGTCTTGATGTTGGAATGTCCCGCGATAGCCATAGCCACCGCTGGAGCAACCCCGTCATGGGCAAGGTGACTGATGCAGGTGTGGCGCAGGTCGTGAACGCGCATCTTCGGCAGTCCGCCCGGTTGAGCATCTTGTGAAACTCCCGCTCAACGTTACGCATAAGGTACGGCTTTGCCGAGGGCTGGCATGGAAAAGGCCGGTTTCATATTCAAAAAGGTGGAGCCCACAGCCGGGGTTGAACCGGCGACCTTCGCCTTACCAAGGCGACGCTCTACCACCTGAGCTATGTGGGCTCTGGTATTGGGCAGAGGAGGATTCGAACCCCCGAAGGCGCTAGGCCAACTGATCTACAGTCAGTCCCGTTT